>Ga0268386_10000136_pt1 | contig 42320 bp, 28 predicted proteins | sample RVTome_15_FD_200260 | JGI IMG/M metagenome (GOLD analysis project Ga0268386, IMG submission 200260) | Soil microbial communities from uranium-contaminated site in the Upper Colorado River Basin, Wyoming, United States - RVT150D86... ... | reverse complement strand
AACGCAAGATGTCGAAATGGCCCAAAGCCCGCCCCGAACACCGCCGACGACCGCCGCTGGCGAAAGCCTTTGAGGACACGGTTGTTATGATAACTTGAACGGTATTGCGGCTAAACGATCCGGAACTGACTACCCCGGCAGCATCACGCGGCCGCCACTGGCGACGACGGTCTGGCCGGTCATGAAGCTCGATTCGTCGCTGAGCAGAAACCGGATGACGCCGGCGATCTCTTCCGGCCGGCCGAGCCGGTGCATCGGCGTGTTCTCGACGATGTGCCGCTGCGCCGCGGGCGAGAGCGTCTGCGCCATTTCGGTGTCGATCAGCCCGGGGCAGATGCAGTTGATGCGAATGTCGTGCTTCGCCCACGCCTGCGCGAGACAGCGGGTCATCGCGATCACCGCCGCCTTTGACGCCGAGTAGTGCACCTGGTTCTCGCGTTCCCGCAGGGCGGCGATCGACGACATCAGCACGATCCGGCCGTGGTTGCGGGCGATCATTTCGTCCTTGACGGCGTACACGACGTGAAAGGTGCCGTCGAGGTTGACGTCCATCGTTCGCTTCCACGTTTCCCAGGTGACGTCGCTGGCGTGCTCGACGATGCTGATGGCGGCGGAATGCACGAGAATGTCGATCGGCCCGAACGCCTCGCGGGTCTGGGCGACGACGCGGCGGACGTCTTCCGGGTTCGCGACGTCCCCCTGAAACGCCGCCGCCGCGCCCCCCGCCGAGCGGATGTCGGCCACCGTCTGCGCCGCCCGGTCTTCGTTGGCGACGTAATTGACGGCGACGTTCGCCCCTTCCGACGCCAGCCGCACCGCCGCCGCCCGGCCGATGCCGCGCGTCCCGCCGGTGATGAGGGCCGTCTTTCGCAGAAACGGTCGTTCGTCGGTCATGGATGGCCTGATTGCTGAATAGGGCGCGGTGCGGAAAGTGAACCGGCATTTCAGAATACGGCTCGGTAACGCGGTGAACAAGTTCCCGGATCGTCAATACGGCCGGAGACGTCCGCTTCGGGTGCGGCAAATTCCGCTGGCAATGGGGTCGGGTGTGGAAAATTCAAAATTGCGACGGAACTCGACCCCAAGGGAAAACACACTCCGCAATTTTGAATTTTCCACACCCGACCCCGAACGCGCCGTGCCAATGAAAATTGCCACGCCCTCCGCTTCGGCCGTGACGGGCGGAATTGCAGTTGCCCGGCGGAGCCGCTAAGGTGTCGCGCGTCCGCCGTTTCGCGATCCGCCGGGGAGGGTGCGTTGCTCGACGCGCTGAAGAACGAAAGCCCGCTGAATCTGCTGCTGGTCTGCGTGCCGGCGGCGTTCGTCCTGCATGCGATGGAGGTCGGGCAGACGTGGGTGTTCGCCGTGTCGTGCGCGGCGATCATTCCGCTGGCGGGGCTGATGGGCAAGAGCACCGAGGTGATCGCCCATCGGCTCGGGCCGGGAATCGGGGGGCTGCTGAACGCTTCGTTCGGCAACGCGGCGGAGCTGATCATCGCCGTCGTCGCGCTGCACAAGGGGCTGGTCGAGGTGGTGAAGGCGTCGATCACCGGGAGCATTCTGGGCAACGTGCTGCTGGTGCTGGGCGCGAGCTTCTTCGCGGGCGGGCTGCGGCACGAACGGCAGAAATTCAACGCGACCGCCGCGGGGATGTCGGCCACGCTGCTGGCGCTGGCCGCAATCGGGCTGCTCGTGCCCGCGATGTTCCACGCCCATCTGCTGCTGGACCAGCACCTCGGCAACCGTAGCACCGTCGCCGCCCTGGATGTTCGTAGTGACCGGCTTCAGCCGGTCAAGGGACCGGCTGAAGCCGGTCACTACGAACCTGCGGCGGCGACGCATCCGTCCGGGGTCGCCGCCGTGGAGAAAGATCTCAGCCTCGAGATCGCGATCGTGCTGTTTTCGGTCTACGCGCTGATGCTGCTGTTCAGCCTGAAGACGCACAAACATCTCTATAATGCCGGGGAAGCCGCCGGGGCGTCGGTGCGAGATGATTCCGAGGATACGCTCCCCGCGCAACGCATCGCCGGGCATCGAGCGGATGAGCACGACGGCTGGCCGCAGTGGCTGGCCCTGACCGTGCTGATCACATCGACGGTGTTCGTGGCGCTGATGAGCGAACTGCTCGTCGGAGCGATCGAGGAGACGTCGCATCAGCTCGGCTGGACACAGTTGTTCGTGGGCGTCGTCGTCGTGGCGATCGTGGGCAACGCCGCGGAACACTCCACCGCCGTGTTCGCCGCCATCAAGAACGACATGGAGCTGGGATTTCAGATCGCGATCGGCTCCGGCCTGCAGATCGCGCTGTTCGTGGCCCCGGTGCTGGTGTTCGTCTCGTATCTGCCCGGATTCCCGACGACGCTGGACCTGGTCTTCAGCATGCTCGAGGTGGTGGCGGTCGCCGTCTCGGTGATGGTCGTCGGCCTCGTCGCCTACGACGGCCGCTCGAACTGGATGGAAGGCCTGCTGCTGCTGGCGGTGTACTTGATTCTGGGGATCGCGTTCTACCACCTTCCCGGCACTCCGTAGAGTGAACTTCAGTCCACGCGGGCGTCAGACATCCCGGCCGTCGAATTCCGCTTGCACTCGCGTGGACTGAAGTCCACGCTACAGCCGCGATTCGCCGCGCCGATAGAACGGCAGCGGGACGACTCTCGCCGGGGTTCGTTTGCCGCGGATATCGACCTCGACGGCGGTGCCCGGCTCGCTGCATTCCGGCGGAAGGTAACCCATCGCGAGGGAGCGCTCCAGCGTGGGGGAAAACGTCCCAGATGTCACGGTCCCGACGCGCTGGCCGCCGACGTACAGTTCCGCCCCTTCGCGGGCGATGCGTTTTCCTTCCAGTTCCAGGCCGACCCGTTTCCGCACCGGCGGCGCGGCCTTTTTTTTCGCCAGCAGCGCGTCGCGGCCGATGAAGTCGCCGGCCTGGAGCTTGACGGCGAAACCCAGTCCCGCCGTGAAAGGATCGACGCTCTCGTCCATCTCGTGGCCGTACAGCGGCATGGCGGCTTCGAGCCGCAGCGTGTCGCGGCAGCCGAGTCCCGCCGGCAAAAGACCGAATGACTGACCGGCGGCGAATACGGCCTCCCAGACCGCGACGGCATTGGCGACCGGGACGATCACCTCGAAGCCGTCTTCCCCCGTGTACCCCGTTCGGCTGACGGTCGCCGCGACGCCGCAGACGGACATCTCGGTGCCGTGGTAGTACTTCAGCACGGAAACGTCGGCGTCGGCGAGCGGATTGAGGATCTCCACGGCCTTCGGTCCCTGCAGCGCGAGCATGCAGCGTTCGCGGGTCAGGTCGGCGACGTGGGCATCGAATCCGGCGCTGTGCTGTTCAATCCACGCGACGATCTTCTCCCGGTTCGAGGCGTTGACGACCAGCAGGTAATGCCCGGTGAAGCGGTAGACGAGCACGTCGTCGAGAATTCCCCCCTGCTCGTCGCAGACCAGCGAATAGCGGATCTGCCCGACGTCGAGCTGCGTGACGTCGTTCGTCAGCAGCCGGTCGAGCAGCCGGCAGGCGTCGGGACCGGTGAAGACGAGCCGGCCCATGTGCGCGATGTCGAACAGCCCGGCGGCCCGGCGGACGGCGTGGTGCTCCTCGACGATCGACGTGTACTGCACCGGCATCTCCCAGCCGGCGAAGTCGACCATCCGCGCGCCGCGGGCGACGTGCCAGTCGTGCAGAGCGGTCTGGAACATGGCGGTTTCCTGTGGAGTGCGGTGATTCTTCACCGCTTTGGATTCGGCGCGGTGTGACGTTTCGGAAACACGGTTTTCAGCATTCAGGCGGCTCTCTGCGATCGTAGAATCCAAAGCTGTGAAGAATCACAGCACTCCAAAACCTACGCCCCGCGCACGATGAGTGCCGCCGCCTGGCCCATGCGGGTCACGTTGATGCTGAGCACCGTTTTGTTCTCGACCGGCAGCGGTTCGCCGTGGACGACGTTCAGCGGGCATTCCGGATCGGGCTGCCGGTAGTTGAGCGTCGGCGGGACGATGCCGTGCCGCAGTCCCAGCAGCGACGCCGACAGCTCCAGCACGCCGCAGCCGGCGCCGGCGTTGCCGATGTAGCTCTTGATCGCCGTCACGGGAACGCGGGACGCCACGTCGCCGAAGACGTCCTGAATCGCCGCGGCTTCTTCGCGATCGGAGTCGGTCGTGCCCAGGCCGTGGGCGTTGATGTGGCCGACGTCCCCCGGTTGCAGCCCCGCGTCGCGGAGCGCCGAACGCATGGCATTCGCCAGCGCCGCCCGCGGCTGCGCGTGGCCGTCGCGGTCGATGACGCAGCTCGCCCCGGCACCGAGCATCTGAGCGTAGATCGTCGCGTCCCGCGCCTTCGCGGCGGCTTCTTCTTCGAGCACCAGCGCTCCGGAACCTTCCGCGACGACCTGTCCGATCCGGCCCGCGTCGAACGGCCGGCACCAGGTCTCCGGCGGATCGTCGGAATCGGCCAACTGGTCCCACATCTTCGCGTGCACCGACTTCACCGGATGCAGCCGCGTTCCCGTCGAGCCGGCGACCATCACGTCGGCCGAGCCTCGCTCCATGATGCGAAACGCTTCCGAGACCGCCAGCAGCCCGGAGGCGTCTTCCAGCGTCAGCGAGTTGTTCGGGCCGTAGGCGTTCAATGCGATTCCGATGTGGCAGCCGGGCATGTTGGGCAGGTATTTCAGCAGCCACAGCGGCTCCATCACGCCCATTCCGGTGCGGTCGCCGGCGTTCTCCCCGGCGTTGCCCCACCGCTCATAATGGAAATTCCGCGCGGAGTCGCCTTCATCCACGCAGACCCAGCAGGGGTCTTTGAGCACGTCGGGGGGGGAGAACATCAGGTTCGCCCCGAAGTCGACGCCGAACCGCTGGTGGTCCACCGACTCGACGTCCAGCCCGCAGTGTTGCACCGCCTGCAGGGCCGACGCGACGCCGAGCTGGATCTCGCGGCACATGACCTTGATGCTTTTCTTCTGCTGCTGCAGGTAGTCTTTTCTGGCGGTCGATTCGTTGAATTCCTTGACTTCGCCGCCGACGTTTCGCGGGGCGGCGCAATAGTTGAGCAGGCCGATCTTCCCGATCCCGCTGCGGCCGGCGGCGAGACTGCTCCAGAACGCATCGGCGCCGATCCCCATCGGGCTGAACAGGCCGAGGCCGGTCACGACGATGCGACGGCGGGATTCCTGCGGGTCGGTCATGGAAAATCAAGAAGTTGATGCGATCGCTCGCGCGCAGTATGGCTGTGAAGGTTGTCGTGAAGTATAGCAGGATGGGAATCGCGGTCCATTGACCGGCCCCGATTCGATCGGCCGTCGGAGGCAGCGAGACGGTCCAAGGATGAGACAGAAAGATTGGTGACAGAAAAATCAGAGAGGCGATGATTCATCCCTTTGTATTGCCCGTAGCTGAACTCGCAAGAGTTCAAACGAGTGGGCGAGAATCTCGGAATCTTCCGAATTCCGCGACCACGTTTCGACGGCTTTCCGGTTTTGAAACTTCCTCTCGGCATCTTTCTGTCACCAATGTTTCTGTCTAACCTTTGCTAGCGGCTTGGTTGCGCTGGGAAATCCGCTGGATCCGTGTGCCTTGTCGCGACGGCTTCCTCCCCAATCGCGGCGGATTCCACTATAGTGTCGCCGTTGCGTCCTGCCGGCTCCCCACTTTGCACACACAGCCAGACAGCCATGCCCACGATTCCCCGCCTGTCGAAAGACGTCTTCGCCGCTCTCGCGAAATACGACACGCCCACCGTCTGCAACGTGATCGAGCTGTGGAACATCCGCCCGCGGAATACGGGGTACATGAACGGCACGATCAATGCCTGCTACCCGAAGCTGCCGCCGATGGTCGGGTACGCGGTGACGTCGACCTTCCGCAGCATGGCCCCGCCCCGCAGCGGGGACGTGTATTCGGGAATGAGCCAGCAGGTCGAGGCGTTCGCCGAACTGCCCGGCCCGCCGGTGATCGTCTACCAGGACCTCGACGACCCGGTCGCCTCGGCGACCTTCGGCGAGGTGATGTGCACGACCTACAAATGCTTCGGGGCCGTCGGGCTGATTACCTCCGGCGCGGGGCGCGACCTCGACCAGGTCGAGGCGCTCGGGTTTCCGTGTTTCACGAACGGCACGATCTGCGCCCACGGGTACTGCCACACGCTGGCGGTCAACGTGCCGGTGACGGTCGGCGGCATGGCGGTCTACCCCGGCGACCTGCTGCACGGCGACCTGAACGGCGTCTCGACGATTCCGCACGAGATCGCCTCGGAAGTCCCCGGCGCCTGCCAGGAACTGATGGCGGCTGAAGACATCGTGCTGAACTACGTCCGCGGCGGCGACATCTCGCCCAAGGGTCTCGTCGAAGCCCGCAACGAATGCGGCGCGGCGATCGCGAAACTCGGGAAACGGCTCCGCGGCGAAACGTGATCCGCGCAGGTTCGCCGAGTTTAGCCGCGACTCGAAGGCTTTGCGCAGAGGAGCGCGGCGCAGAACGGACCGCTTCGCGAAGATCTCCCAGCGCGGCACGACCGCAACCAGATTCAGACAAAAAGATTGGTGACAGAAAAATGAAAAATGCGCTGTCTGCATTGAGGGACGCACCAGAAGGCAATGAAGGCGGCGGTGAAACTCGCAACCCCCTGTCGTATTTTTCTGTCACCAATCTTTCTGTCTGATCTTTCAGCCGTTTCAGCGCAGCAGACTCGGCGACTGAAAAGTTTGCGCAGGAAACAGAACTTTGATGCCTTTATAGCACGAAGCGCTCCTCTCCGAAGACTCCGAGTCGCGGCTAAACGTCATCGTTCGAAGAATCCCACTCCCATGTCCGAGTTGCCGACGGACGGAATCGAATCGCCCCCCTCGCGGCCGAACCGCAACGGCCGGCGGTTCGGCGACTGGTTCGTGAATCTTCCCGTCGTCCGCGACCGGGTCCCGCGGCGGTACCGGCCCACGCTGTATCTGGAGACGATGTACAACATCGGCACCGGGGCGTTCGTGTGCCTGTTTCTGCTGTCGGCGGTCGTGCTGAAAACCGTCATCACGGGGACCGAAGACCACCTGGCCGCCCTCGGCATGTTCTTCGGGGGGAGCAGCCTGCTCAGTCCCGTCGTGACGTATCTCGGCCGCAAGGTGCCGATGAAGTCGCTGGTCGTCCTGCCCAATCTGCTCGTGGCCGTGCTGCTGCTGGCGACGATCTCGCCGTTCGGCGGGGCGACGGCGTTCACGCTGCTGGTCGGGCTGGCGTTCGTGCTCCGAGTTTTCCCGCGGGTCGCGGAAATGAACATGTACCGTGTCAACTATCCCGGCACGCACCGCGGGGCGGCGGTCGGCTGGACGAAGTCGGTCTCGGCGGTCTCGGCCCTGTTCGTCACCGTCCTGGGCTACTGGTGGTTCTGCTTTCGGCCGCAGCTCTACTGGATGCTGTACTGGCTGGTGGCCGGCATGCTGCTGCTGGCGTCGGTCTGTTACTGGCGGATTCCCGCCTCGCGGCGGAACATCTTCGCGCGCAGCGAGCCGCTCTCCCCGTGGCGGGCGTTCTGGACGGGGCTGAAGACGTTCGGCTCCGACCGGCGGTTCCTGTGGTACCAGTTCGGATTTTCGCTGGCCGGCTTCGCCAACCACATGGCGATGGTCTTCGTGGCGGAAGTGCTGCGGAACGACGTCATCGGCGAGAGGCCGCTCGATGCGGTGCTCCCGCCGTTCCTGCACCGGCTGCTGACCGAAACGTGGGGTCTCGGCCGAGGGACGGTGGTCACGATCGTCGTCGGGCTGGTGTTCGCCGTGCTGCCCACGTTCCTGATGATGGCCTCGGCCGCGTTCTGGGGGCGGTTTCTGGACCGCGTCAACCCCATGCTGGCGCGGGCGCTGTTCAACACGTTTCAATTCGCCGCGTTCAGCCTCTACGCTTACGGCGGTCTGTCGCGGCAGCTCTGGCCGATGCTGCTGGCCGCGGTGCTGCACGCGGTGGGGAACGGCGGCGGGACGATTAACTGGCTGACGGGGAGCCTGTATTTCGCTTCCGAGGACCGCGTTTCGCTGTACAATGCGGTGCACGTCGGCCTGACCGGATTGCGGGGGATGATCGCCCCGCTCGTCGGCTGGTACCTGCTCAGCGAGAACGGCGTCGGGCTGGGCGCCGGTCTGTTCTGGGTCGCCTCGCTGCTATCGCTGGCCGGCGCGGTGGTGATGGCCGTGCAGGGATTCGCCGAACGTGGCGCTGTCGACAGCATCGAAGCCTGAAGCGCGAGCGAAGGGACAGGCATACGTTCCTTCGCTTGCGCTTCAGGCTTGAATGATCGCCGGGGAATGATCGATGAACCTCACCGAACTGCGAAACGCGCTGGCGCAAGCCGTCGCCACCGGCAAACTGGGGACGCCGGTCTCCGCGCGGGTGCACGTGCAGTTCGCCGATGCGTCGTGCGAGTTGCCGGCGGTCATCGGGGGCGTGCTACGGATGCTGTCCCCCGCGTTCGACGAACCGCCGGCCCGCGTCCGTGCTCGAAAGCATGCCGACGCCCAACAGTGGAACCTGTTGCTGCAAACCGCAACCGGCCGAACGATCTTCCTCACGATCGGTTGCGGCGGCGCGAAGGCGTCGTCGCTGGACCTGCTGGTGATCGGCAACCACGGCATCGCCCAACTGCAGGGGGCCGACGATTTCGATTGGGAGCCGGAAACCATGTCCCCCATCGACTGGCTCGCCTCCATCGACGAAGCGATTGCGAGCGGCCGCGAGATTGCGCTGCCCGCGAACCGGGATCAAGGATCAAGGAAATGGAGTGATGGAGTGATGGAGTGATGGAGTGATGGAGAAACTCCTCCGATTGGGGTACTCCATCGCTCCACCACTCCATTACTCCAGTATTGCTCATCCCTCATCCCTCATCCCTCATCTCTCATCCCTCATCTCTCATCCTTCATCCCCGACCGTCGTTTCCAATGCGCGACCTGCTGACCGACCCGCTGTGGCAACCGGCCGATCTCGGGAAACCGATTCCCGATTCGCGGCACGCGGTCTCGGTCTGCCTGCCGACGTGGGCCGACAACGTGGGCTATGAGGAAGGCGACCCGCGCGTCGTCGGGCGGATGCAGAGCGGGTATCCGCGGTTCTTCTATCATCCGCTGCTGCGGAAGTACGGCGAGGCTTGCCGGGCGAAGTTCGGTTCCTCGGGCGAGGACTGCCTCGTCTTCGATTCCGAGGCGTCGGCGGTCCACTTTCAGCGGTTTCTGCGGGAGCAGACCGGCGGAGCGGGGGATGCGAGAATCCATCGCGGTTCGCCGCTCGGCGAGGTTCCCGTCACGTTTCCGGCGGAATTCGCGGCGACGGCGAAGCTCGGCTGGCAGCATCTTGGCGGGGGAATCACCTCGCGGCACGCCGAGTGTTGTCTGGAAGAGCGTTCGCCGGCGGATGCCACGCAAGCAAAGACGACGCTCCGGAACCGCGTGGCCGGGCTGGCCAGCGTTCCCGCCGAAGACGTCTACCTGTTTCCCTGCGGCATGAACGCGCTGTTCGCGGTGCACCGCGCGCTGCAAGCGCTGCGACCACAGGAAGTTCGTAGTGACCGGCTTCAGCCGGTCCAAGGGCTGACCAGCCAGCGATCAAACGATACACTCGACCGGCTGAAGCCGGTCACTACGAACGCCCGGCCGGTGCAGTTCGGCTTTCCCTACGTCGACACGCTGAAGATCCTGCAGAAAGTGGGGCCGGGGGTGCATTTCCTGCCGCGGGGCGACGATGCCGATCTCGGCCGTCTGGAAGAGATTGTAGCGGCCGAGCAGATCGCCGCGTTGTACACGGAATTCCCGTCAAATCCGCTGCTCGTCTGCCCCGATCTGGAACGGCTCGACGAATTGTCCCGCAGGCACGGCTTCCCGCTGATCGTCGACGACACGGTCGCCGGCTTTCACAACGTTGACCTGCTTCCCGCGGCGGACGTCGTCGTTTCGAGCCTGACGAAGTCTTTCTCCGGCGCCGGCGACGTGACCGGGGGATCGGTGATTCTCAACCGCGACCGGCCGTTCCATTCGGAACTGAAATCAGCGTTCGAGCGCGAGCATCGCGATACGCTGTTTGCCGAGGATGCGATCGTCCTCGAGCGGAATTCCCGCGACTATTCCGAGCGGATGCCGCGAATCAACGCCGCGACGCAGCGGCTGGTCGAATTCCTGTCGGGACGGCGGGAAGTGGCGTCGGTGTTCTACCCGCAAATCGACGCCGTGCCGGATGTTCGTAGTGACCGGCTTCAGCCGGTCAAGGGACCGGCTGAAGCCGGTCACTACGAACGCTACGATCGCTTCCGCAAACCGGGCGGAGGGTATAGCGGGCTGTTTTCGCTGGTGCTCAAAGACGCGGAACGCAACGCCCCGCGGTTCTTCGACCGGCTGCGGATCAGCAAAGGGCCCAACCTGGGGACGAACTTCTCGCTGGCCTGCCCGTTTACGATCCTCGCCCATTACACCGAGTTGGATTTCGCCGAATCGTGCGGCGTGTCGCGCTGGCTCGTCCGTGTCTCGGTGGGGCTGGAACCGGCGGACGAGCTGATCGCCCGGTTCGCGGAGGCGCTCGAATAGCCACGTTTAGCCGCGACTCGGAGGCTTTGCGAAGAGGAGCGCGGCATTGTGCGGCATTCGCGCGCCGCGCTCCTCTCCGAAGACTTCGAGTCGCGGCTAAACGGCCTTGGGTTACGTCTTCCGCGTGAAATACATCGCCACGCCGGTTCCCTTGACGTCGATCCAGAGCTGGCCGTTCTTGAAGCCGTAGCTGTAGGACTCGACCTTGCCGGACGTGGTCGTGAGAGAAATCTTTCCGTCGCGGGCGACCCAGGCGCCCGACAGAGTGTTCACGCCGGCTTCCTGGCCGTTGACGACCGAAATGAACCGCATCGCGAATTGGCCCTCTTTGGTGAAGGCGGCGCCGATCCGCTTGGTGACCCCTTTGTAGTTGCCGATGCACAGCCACATCCCGACGACCCGCTGGTCGGAGTTGGCCGGTTTCGCCGCCTGGGTCTGCGACGTTGCGGTATCCCGGACGCTCCCAGCGTCCGGGACACCGGTTTGAGCGGTGTTCGTCGCGGTCTGCGTGCCGTACGTCTTCGGGTCGAGCTGGGCGGCGGTCTGGAAGTCCTTGCTCGCCAGGTCGGTCCGCCCGATGTCCTTCGCCACGTTGCCGCGGCGGAAAAACAGCTCGGCGTTCTTCGGGTTCAGCTCGATCGCCTTCGAGAACGCCCCGTAGGCCGGCTTGAGGTCTTTCGCCAGTTGCAACGCGATGCCGAGGTTGCGGAAGTACATCCAGTTGTCGGCCTTGGTGACGGCCTTGTAGGTCTGAATCGCCTGCAGAAACGCCTTCTGCGACGGCTCGTACTTCTTCTGCCCCAGCAGCGCCAGACCCAGGCCGTTGTAGTACACGTGGTCCGGGCCGCGAAGCGCCAGCGCCTTGCCGTAGGATTGCGCCGCGTCGTCGAACAGCCCCAGCAGCCGGGCGGCGTAGCCGCGGTTGCCGAAGAACGCCGCCTCGTTCCCGCTCAGCTTCGTGGCCTGCACGAAGTCCGGGTAGGACGACTTCACGTCCTTCGTCTGCATCGTGGTGATGCCCCGCTGGTTGTAGTGCACGCCGTTGCCCGGCTCAAAGCGGATGGCGTTGCTGAAGTCGCGAATCGCCGCCTCGTACTTCTTCATCTCGCGATGGGCACGGCCCCGGCCGTGATAGGCGTCGGCGTTGGTGACATCGATCGAGACGGCCTGGTCGAAATCCGCCAGGGCGGTCCGCTGGTCTCCCTTGCGGGAAAACGCCCGGCCCCGCTGCGAGTACGCCTTCGCAAACTTGTGGTCCAGCCGGATCGCCGCCGAAAAGTCGCGGATGGCGGCGTCGGTCCGCGAGGCGGTCATGTGGCGAAGGCCGCGGTCATGGTACAACGCCGCGGTCGCGGGGCTGACCAGCGGCAGCGCTCCGCCGAGCCAGCTTCGGAGCTGCTTCACGTCGACGTGGTAGGTCACGTTGTGCACGGGGAAGCCGTTCTCGATGAAGTTCGCCCCTTCCACCACCGCGACGATCTCGCCGAAATCGTTGACGATCGGCCCGCCGCTGTTCCCCTTGTTGACGGCCAACTGGCATTCGACCATGCGGCTGACGCGCCCCAGGGCGTTGCGGCGGTTGCCCACCTGGCGGACGCGGCCGGAGCTGTAGATCCACATCGTCTGCGAACCGGCCGGCAGGCCCCCCAGGCTGTGCAGTTGCGAACCGGGGCGGGGGCTTTTCTTCGCCAGCGACAGGGTCTGCACGCCCGTCGGCAGTGCATCAAGCTGCACCAGCGCCAGATCGTGCTGCAGGGTGCTGGTGATGATCGTCCCGCGGGACGGCTTGACCCGGGTGCGATAGTGGTTGATGTCGGTGATCCATTCCCCCTCGTTGTCCTTCACCGGGAAGACGCAGATCAGCGTGTCCGGGGGACCTTTGCTGTCGACGACATGATGGTTCGTCACCACCAGCCGGTTCTTGACGTCGACGACCCACCCGGTGCCGGTCGAAACGGCCTTCCCGCCGCGAATGAACACGATGAAGCAGGTGCTGTACTTGAGCCGCTCGGCAATCTGCTCGTGGGTGAAACTCGTCCCGGTCGTTGTCGCGGCCGCGGGCGGTTTCGGAGTCGCTCTTGGGATGACTTTTTGTTGCGGATGCGGCGCGGAAGCCGGAGCTTGCGCGTGGACAACACGGTTCCCGCCGACGCCTACCGCCAACAAAGCCGCCACTACCATGCCGCCAAAGTGCATGCGAAGGTCCCGGAGCCGAGCCATCTGGATTCCCCCTGTTATGTGGTTTGTCGAGAGTCGCAACTTGTCGTGCCTGCCAGGTTCAGCGCAAATCGCCGGAACTTGTTTCACTTCGCGCACAAGGGAAATCGGAAAACCGTGAGAATCCGTCTCAAGATTCCAGAGTTGACGCCGAATGACTCAAGGCATTGCCACGAAATAAGTTGCAACGAAAACAGGCCGCCCGGAGCGATCCGGACGACTGTTTCGGGCTGGTGGTAGCAGAATTCGTGAGAATCCTGCAGCGGGAGAGCGGAGGAACGTGACGGCAGAATTCTCACGAATTCTGCTACGGAACGATCCGGGCTACCGGGCCTTGTAGAGATTCAGCGTCGCGTGCGCCTGCCCCTGGTGGTGCGCTTCGTGCCAGGCGAGCACGCGGAGGATCTTGCCCAGCGGCCAGCCGCGTTCCTGGAACGGCTCGGGGATCGTCGCCAGATCGGCGTCGGAGAACTTCGCGAACGTCTCGACGAGGTGCTTCCGCGTCGTCGCCAATACGTCGCGAATCTGCTCGACGGCAGGCACGTCGTCGTCGGGCGTGCTGCCGCCGCGGAATCGCGGGACGAATTCGGCGAACGCCGGGGGCGTGCCGAGAATGCGTTCGCTGGCGAACAGCTCTTCGGTGACGCCGATGTGCATCAACTGCCACGCGATCGGCGCCCGTCCCGCCGCCGCCCGCCAGCCAAGGGCGTCGGCCGGATCGGGCAGCCCGGCGACCTGGTCCAGCAGCCCCAGCGTCCGCTCGCGGTTGAATTCCCAGCAAGACTCCACGATCTCGATGGTCTCGCGCGACACGGTTTGTCCTCCGCAAGCTGAGTCGATGGTCTGAAGGTCGAAAGGTCGAACGTCGGAAGGTCGGAATGTCGGTGCTGATTCTGTGGAACCGACCGTTGGAATGCAACCACTGTGGGCCGTGGCGGACGCTGCCAGCGTCCGCGCGGATGCGTGCCAATTTTCATTGGCACGGCGCGTTCGGGGTCGGGTGTCGAAAATTCAAAATTGCGGAGTGTGTTTTCCCCGTGGGGTCGAGTTCCGTCGCAATTTTGAATTTTCCACACCCGACCCCATTGCCAGCGGAATTTGCCGCACCCCCGCGCGAATGCTGGCAGCATCCGCCACGACAAACCGCACGGAAATCGGTACGATTTCATCGCGGTTCGCGTTCCCTCGACGGAGATTCCCAATGCCTCGAACTTCCCCGCTTCGACTCTCCTGCTGCTGCGCCGTGGTCTGGGCGCTGGCTGTCTCAATTGATGACGCTCGCGCCGCCGCCGCGAGGCCGAACATCGTCGTCGTCCTCGCCGACGACCTCGGTTACGGCGACCTGCGCTGTTACGGGCACCCGATCATCAAGTCGCCGAACCTCGACCGGTTCGCGAAGCAGGGGCTGCGGCTGACGGATTGCTACGCCTCCGCACCGAACTGCTCCCCGTCGCGGACCGGGCTGATGACCGGCCGCACGCCGTATCGCGTCGGCGTTCACAACTGGATTCCATTCCGCTCGCCGATGCACGTCCGCAAGAGCGAGATCACCGTCGCCACGCTGCTGAAACGGGCCGGCTACGACACCTGCCACGTGGGGAAGTGGCACCTCAACGGGCGGTTCAACCTGCCGGGGCAGCCGCAGCCGTCGGACCACGGATTCAACTACTGGTTTTCGACGCAGAACAACGCCCTGCCGACGCACCACTACCCCGACAACTTCGTCCGCAACGGGAAGCCGGTCACCGTCCACCGCCGCTGGGCGAAGTCGGAAAGACCATTCAAACCGAAGCGGCACCCCGCCAACGGCAACCCGGCCGAGGAATACGCCGGCCACATCGTCGTCGACGAAGCCGCCCACTGGCTGGCGAACGTGCGGGACAAAGCGAAGCCGTTCTTCCTCTTCGTCTGCTTCCACGAGCCGCACGAACCGATCGCCTCCGCGAAAGACTACATGGGCCTGTACCCGCAATTTCCGCGGGAATCGCACCGGGCGCATCACGGCAACGTCACGCAGATGGACGCCGCCTTCGGCCGGCTGATGAAACAGCTCGACGACGCAAAGCTCGCCGAAAACACGCTGGTTCTCTTTACCAGCGACAACGGCCCGGCCATCACCCGCGCTCACCCGCACGGTTCGGCCGGGCCGCTGCGGGACAAGAAGGGGTCGATGTACGAAGGCGGCATTCGCGTGCCGGGCATCATCCGCTGGCCGGGGCGCGTGAAGCCGGGGACCGTCTCGCACGAACCCGTCTGCGGCGTCGACCTGCTGCCGACCGTCTGCGAGATCACCGGCATCGGCGTTCCGAAAGACCGCAAGCTCGACGGCACGAGCTGGCTGCCGATGCTGGCCGGCAAGCCCGTCAAACGCAAGACGCCGCTGTACTGGCAGTTCAACGCCGCCCACGGCAAGCCGAAGGTCGCGATGCGGCAGGGGGACTGGAAAATCCTCGCCACGCTGAACGTTGCGGAGACGAAGCCCTACGGCGACATCCGCGCCGGCGACCAGAAGGCGATCAAATCGGCCGAGTTGAAGACGTTCGAGCTGTACAACCTGCGGCGGGACATCGGCGAGAAGAGCGACCTCGCCAGCGAGGACCCGAAGCGGCTGCAACGGATGATCGTCGAGCTGCGGAAGATGCACCGCGACGTCCGCGACGAAGGCCCCACCTGGCCCGCCTGGACGTGGCCGCGGGTCGAGGGGAAGCGGATTCGGGAGTTCCAGAAGGCGGAAGCGGCGGCAAAGAAACGGCCGTGAAGAGTTCTGAATTGATGGATGGATGGAGTCCGAAACTCAAATCGCAATTCATCTTCTAGGCGCAGCCTCTCGGACTCTCTGCGGGGGCAGAGGATTGATCGGAAAGGGGCGTGAGCCATGCCGTGAAAGATACTTCAAGAACCCTGATGGTTCGCCGTTTTTTGCGGGCGTTTTCTCGGTTTCGCTGTCTTCTTAGTCGGCTTCGGTCCAATCCAAAGCGTGTATGCGCCGGGAATTGGCAACCCATCGATGACACAGTTGATGATTGCATTGTGCGGGCTGGAAGTAAACGAAAGTATAGATGATACAATAGGGTGTTTGTCTTCCACAGCCCAGACGTGATCAATTGGGATTTGATCGTCAAGACCGGATGCTTCTAGTGCCTTTCTGATCATTGTGTATGCTTTTCTTGGGCCTTCGCGTCGGACTACCGGTGTCGAGACAAGTAGTTTCCATTGTCCAATCGCTTCATCGAACCACCAGAAGATAGCACGCACGGACAGTTTGTCATTCGTGCGGAGTGCGTCCGCAGCCCGCATACCGAGTTCCCGCTGTTCTGCGCTGGGAACATTTACCAGTGTTGTCGTATCCATCGCATTACCCCATGCGTTCGCGCCGTGATCGCAGAATACAGGTCTTTTGCGTGCGGTTTTGGTATCGTCTGATACCTCTTGGAAACATCCCAGTCCTTTACTGTCGTCCAGTTGTCTTTGAATCTGGCACTCGCTGCCTGTTCGGCAATCAGCGATGGTTTCAATCCCGCTGAGTTGACAAGGTCTTCAAGATTGTGAGTGTATATCTTTCTAACCGCGTTGACGTCCGGCGGGAACTCGCATCGTTTCCGCTGAGAGGCGATCGACGCCTTCAATCCGCACTCAACGGCAAATCCCGCCAGATAGTACGCTCCAGAATAACAACCTATGCGCAGCAATTCACGCGCCTCTCGCAGGCGTAATCGGGCAATTCTCCGAAAGTCGTCACGGAACATGGCAGTCTGGGTGATCTGGTGAACGAGCCAAATTGACGCATCGACAGATAGACTATTCCGCATCACTCGACTGGGAAAACGCGCAGTTGTTCACCCCGCAGGCATTGAGAGGAACGCGATGAACGACACGGTTACAATGCTTCGACACGATGACACGGTTTTTGAGGACCAGATTCTTTACGTCACCGGAAACGCATATTTCGGATGCGAATTCCATCGATGCACGATGATCTTTCGTGGATTTCCGTGTGCGTTCGATACGTGCGAATTCCGCGGTTGCATCTGGCATGTCGATTGTCTCTTTCACGATCAAGAGCAACTGAAGCAGTTTAGAGAGGTCGTCCTCCCGTTGATGCAGCAGACGATCCCGAAGCAATCTACGCGAACTGGGGCCGACGCGGACGCTGGTAGCGAGCAGGAATGAGCCGCTTTCGACGACGGAAACGCGTCGCGAAGTTTCCATTTTCTCCGAAACCCCGCTGCCCCCCGCGGTGTTCAATACCCCGACATCGCCCTCAAACCGGGCCGGCAAGCGGGGGATGGTCTGGATTGTGATTGGGAGAATCGGTTCACTGTCCTGTCATCTCTCGCTTCCCGTTCCGGCTTGAGAAACTGCGAAAATCCCGGGGATTTCCGAAATCCCCGGGATTTCTTTGCGCGCGAAAGTCGCTTGCGGCCGGGTCCGGTCGGGCCGACGCGGACCTACTTTTCCGAATCGTTTAGACTCGCCCCCAGCCGCGTCGCCAACTCGGTGAGCTGCCGCCAGGTTTCGTCGGGGATTTCAACTCCCGCCGCCTCCCGCTCGGCCCGGCGGCGCTGCTCGATCTCGCCGGGGAGCAGGATTTCTTCCACCCCCGGCTGTCGGCGGGAACTCTTCAGATACGCGGCGTAGCGTTCGATCATCGCGTCGTATTCCGCGCGGGGAAGGAACTGGGACACGTCGAGGAACGCCATCCAGACGCCGTTGGCTCCCGGCGGAAGGTCGGTGCGGGCGATCCCGCTGCCGGAAAGAATGCCCGCGAACACGTCGATCATCGCCGCCAGCCCGAACCCCTTGTGGGCCATCACGCCCCCCAGCGGCAGGATCGCCCCCGGCGGCGGGCCGTACAGGTCGGCGGGATTCGTCGAGGGGCGGCCGGCGTGGTCGACGATCATCCCTTCCGGCAGCGGGACCCCCTTCTGAAAAGCGACGCGGACCTTCCCCTCGGCGGTGACGCTGGTCGTCATGTCCAGCACAATCGCCCCGTTGCCGAACGGTGCCGCCAGCGAGATCGGGTTCGTCCCCAGCCGACGGTCGATGCCCCCGAACGGTGCGACCCCGCCCGGCCCCGGCGCATTGACGGCCAGCAGGGCCGCGAACCCGCGGCGGGCGGCCTTCTCGGTGTACGAGCCCAGCCGGCCCACGTGGTTGCAGTTGCGAATCATCACCGTGAACGCCCCGCCGCGTGTCGCCCCGTCGATGCCGACCTCGAGCGCCTTCGTGGCCGTCACCTGCCCGAATTGCCGGCGCCCGTCGACGACGGCGAACCCCGCGGCCTGCGCGTCGACATCGAACCCGCCGTGCGGGTCGACGTGTCCGTCGTCGAGAAATTTTGCATACTGCACGAGCCGCATCACCCCGTGGCTGTCGTGCCCGACGAGGTTCGCCTCGGCCAACTCGGCCGCGACAACGCCGGCGTGTTCGTCGGGTACGCCGGCGGCGGTGAGGATGCGGTGGGCGACGTCGTGGAGTTGTGCGTGAGTGAAGGTGGGCATCGATGTCGTGGTAGCAGAATTCGTGAGAATTCTGGAGTGCGAGAAACGAACGGCAGAATTCTCACGAATTCTGCTACGGCCCCAGGACGGCCTCGGAAGGCCGTCGTACGTGGTTTCCGGCGGCGACGCTACGTTATACTGCAATTCGCCGGAATTGAATCGTCCCCCGCGTTTTCGTTGAGGATCGCATGGCCGGATTCCGTTCGATTTCCCTCTGTCTGCTCGGCTCGCTCGTTGCCGCGAACGTCGCCTTCGCGGACGGTTATGCCGATCTGATCCGCGCCGACAAGCCCGTCGCCTGGTTCCGTTTCGAAGCATCGAAGGGCAAACAGGCCGCCAATGCCGCCGGCATGCCGCTTCACGGCCGGCTCGTCGGGACGGCCAAACCGGGGCAGCCCGGTCCGCGGCCCCCGCGGTATCCGTTGTTCGAGACGGGCAACCGCGGGCTGGTCATTCCAAAGGGGACCGGTTCCGTCCGCGTCACAGACCCCGGCAAGCACAGCCCGCTCGATTTCGACAAGGGCGATTCCCTCACGCTCGAAGCCTGGGTCAACCCGTCGTCGCTGCGGAACGGCCGCTTTGCCTACGTCGTCGGCAAGGGGCGCACCGGCCGCAAGGGCTTCCCCCGCGAGAACCAGAACTACGCGCTGCGGTTGCAAGGGGTGTCGGGGCAGGCGCACCTGACGTTTCTGTTCCGCGACGCCCGCAACCGGCCCGGCAAGTCCGAAGACTACCACCGCTGGACGTCGAACGCCGGCTTCCCCGTCGGCAGCGGCTGGCACCACGTCGCCGTCACTTACGCGTTCGGCAAGGGGGACAGTCTCCGCGGCTACATCGACGGCCGGCCGGTCGACGGCAAGTGGGACATGGGGGGCAAAACCGACCTCGCCCCGGTCGTCGACGACGACGAACTCTGGATCGGCTCCGCGATGGGGGGCAACGTCGGCAGCACCTTCCACGGCGGCCTCGATGAAGTCGCCGTCTACCGCACGGCCCTCTCGCCGGAACGCATTCGCTTGCGATACAAAGCCGTGTTGCCGAAGCCGTACGTCACCAACGTGCCGCTGCCGAAAGAGGGCGTGCTGGTGGAATTGATGGAAGGCATTCCCGCCGGCAGATCGTGGCGGTTCGCCGCGCCGAAACCGTCGCTGCGGTACGTCGCGCCGCTGTTCGGCTTCCGGCAGTTGCCGCAGAACTACGACGCCAATGGGCTGCGCATTCCGTGGAGCAACCCGCTGCTGGTCCGGATGACCGGCATGGTCGCGCTGCCGAAGGGGGACGTGCAGCTCATCGTTCGCAGCCGCAGTGCCGCCCGCGTGTTCGTGGACGGCAAGCTCGTGCTGACGAACCCGTTTCACAACTTCACGGGCGGCGGGCACGTGCCGATTAAAGACCGGCGAAAGGTGAAGGAGCCGCACATCCGCACGCTGCTACCCGGCGACACGGAAACGCTCGTGAATTACACCGCCGACGGCAAACCGCACCGCGTGACGTTCGAGATCATCGTCGGCGGCAAAGCGAAGCGCGTTGAGGCGGGGGAGACGTGCGTGGCGTTTCGTCGCGCGGAAGGCGGAAAGCGGAAGGCGGAAGGCGGAAAGCGGAAGGCGGAAGGCGGAAGGCGGAAGGCGGAAGGCGGAAATCAGAAGAGCGTGGGATTCTTCACTGTCTTCAGCCCAAGCCGTCGCGTGCTGCTGACCGAGGAAAGCTGGCTCGACTACCTCGACGAGCGTCGCGATGCGCTGCTGGAGCTTGACGCGGGGAATCGCCGGAAACAATCCGCCACCGTCATCGCGAAATGGGAACGCCGGCACGCCGCGGCGCGGAAATGGGTCGCCTCCCGCCCCGGATCGAAAGTTCCCGACGTGCCGAAGGGCGTTCCGGCCAACAACGCCATCGACCGCTTCATCGCCGCCCGGCTCGCGAACGGTTCCGACAAACCGACCGCGCTCACCGGCGACTACGAATTCCTGCGGCGGGTGACGCTGGACGTCATCGGCACGATCCCCACGGCCGAGCAGATCGCGGCGTTCTTCAACGATAAGTCGCCGAACCGCCGGGCGAACTACATCGACCGGCTGCTGAAGCATCGCGGCTGGGCCGACCACTGGACCGGTTACTGGCAGGACGTGCTCGCCGAGAACCCGAACATCCTCAAGCCGACGCTCAACAACACGGGGCCGTTCCGCTGGTGGATTTACGAATCGCTGCTCGACAACAAGCCGCTGGACCGCTTCGCCGCCGAATTGATCGCGATGCGGGGCGACCTGTACGCGGGCGGGCCGGCCGGCTTCGAGATGGCCGCCCAGAACGACGTGCCGATGGCGGCCAAGGCGCACGTTATCGGGCAGGCGTTTCTGGGCGTGCAGATGAAGTGCGCCCGCTGCCACGACGCCCCCTTCCACGACCTCAAGCAGCGGGACCTGTTCCAACTGGCCGCCATGCTCAAACGCGGCCCGCAGCCGGTGCCGAAGACCAGCAGCGTTCCGCTGAGCAAGGAAGCACTCGACGACCTGATCGTCAAAGTCACGCTCGAACCCGGCTCGAAGGTCGCGCCGAAGTGGCCGTTCCCGAAGATCGCGCCGCCGAAACTTCCCGCCGAGTTTGCCCCTCGTTCCCAAGCTCCAGCTTGGGAACGAGACACGCGGTTGCAACTGGCGGCGTACATCACCTCGCCGACGAACACGCGCTTCACCAAGGTGCTGGTGAATCGCATCTGGGCGCGGTACATGGGGCGTGGCCTCGTGGAACCGGTCGACGACTGGGAACACGCCGAGGCGTCGCATCCGCAACTGCTGGAATGGCTCGCGCGGGAACTCGTGACCAGCGGATACGACATGCAGCACGTCTCGCGGCTGATTCTCAACTCGCAGACGTACCAGCGGAAGGCCGTCAGCCGCGAGTTCCATTCGCCGAGCGACAAGTATTCGTTCGCGGCCCCGCTGCGGCGGCGGATGTCGGCGGAGCAGCTCGTCGATTCGCTGTTCGTGGCCTCCGGCAAGCGGTTCGACGCGGGGGAATTGAACATGGACCTCGACGGGTCCCGGCCGGCGAAGCAGTTCATCAGTCTGGGCCGTCCGCGGCGGGCGTGGCAGTTCGCGTCGCTGTCGAACGAGCGCGACCGCCCGTCGCTGGCGATGCCCTACTCGCAGGACTTCGTCAGCCTGCTCCGCGTCTTCGGCTGGCGGGAAGCCCGGCAGGACCCGCTCACGAACCGCGACCACGACCCGACGGTGCTGCAATCGGCGATCCTGGCCAACGGCATCGTCGGCCGCCGCATCACCCGGCTCTCCGACGACTCCGCCTTCACCGAAGTGGCCGTGCAGCAGCAGCCGGTGGAAGCGCTGATCCGCCAGGTTTACCTGCGAATGCTTTCTCGGCCGCCGAAGGAATCGGAAACGAAGCTGTTCGCCGAACTGCTCCGCGACGGCTATGCGGACCGCGTGATCCCCGTCGACCCGTCGCAGGTCAAACGCCGCTGGAAGCGCCCCACCGGCGTCTCCTGGTCGAACCACCTGCGGCCGGAGGCGAACGTGCTGAAGATGGAAATGGAACAACTCGCCCAGCAGGGCGACCCGCCGTCGGTGCGACTGAAAGAGAACTGGCGGCTGCGGATGGAAGACATGCTGTGGTCGCTGATGAACTCGCCGGAGTTTTTGTTTTCGCCTTGAGCAGAAGGGAACGAAGGGAACGAAGAAGCGTTTAGCCGCGACTCGGAGGCTTTGCGGAGAGGAGCGCGGCGTGGGTGCGATATCGAACTGATGCAACCGATCGACCAATACCACAAATGGGTCGAATGGAGCGACGAGGACGGCGCGTACCTCGGCCGCTGCCGCGACCTGATTACCGGCATTCACGGCGACGACCCGGTGCAGGTTTATCGCGACCTTTGTGAGACCGTCGCTGAAGTCATCCAGCATCTCGAGTGCGACGGGCGACCGCTGCCGCCGCCGCGGGTGCGGCCGATGCAGGAAGTGAGATGAGCATGCCAATCCACGACTGGACCCGAGTCCCTTCGGGGCTATTTCACGACTTTCATCAGAGCTGGTCGATCCGCATCAAGGATGCATTGAATGCGGGCCTGCTCCCTGAGGGGCTGGCGGCGTTTGTGGAGCAACGCAGCGGGCCTGTTGAGTCCGATGTATTGACCGTCGATCAAGGCGCCCGTTGGTTGCCGGTGGAAAACGGAGCGGTGGCCACGCTGGAACCGCCGAAGACGCGGATCGTTCAACGTTCATCCAGCGAAGCGTATGCTCGTCGGGCGAATCGCATCATCGTCACGCATCATCTCGGCCGGACGGTCGCGGTCATCGAAATCGTTTCACCCGGCAACAAAGACAGCCGGTCCGCGATCAGGGAATTTGTCGAGAAGACGCTCGAATTCCTTTACCGGGGAATTCACGTCCTCATCGTTGATCTCTTTCCGCCAACGGCGCGCGATCTGGAGGGAATTCACGGGCTGATCTGGGACGAAATCGGCGAGGAGAAGTTTGAGCTGCCCGAGGGAAAGGACCGCACGCTGGTTTCCTATCAGGCAGGAGACGAAAAGGTCGCCTACGTGGAGCCGATCAACGTTCATGAGGATCTTCCGGAAATGCGGCTGTTTGTCGCCAGAGACTTCCACGTCCCCGTCCCCTTGAACTCGACCTACGAATCCACGTGGGCCGCAACACCGGAAATCCTGCGCACGGTGGTCGAGACCGGCGAACTCCCGCGGCTGAATGCTGAATAGCCGGGCAACGTCCAACCGGGCGAAGCGGCCGCTCAAATACTCATCAACCCCCGCTGCAGCGTCTGCGCCACCTGGCGCACGCCGTAGCCGTGCTCGACCATCAGGCAGGGGATTTCGTACTGCTCGCACAGGGGCCGCAACTGCTCGGGGACGTGGTGCGCGATGTATTCCTTGAGGATCAGCACGATGTCGACCGTCTTGTTGCGGACCCGCTCCTTGAGCGACTTCAACGCCGCCGGTCGCGACGATTCGTAGCGGGTCCATTCCAGCTTCTCGAACTCGAAGACCTCTTCGAGCTGGCGGCGGGCTTCTTCGCGGCAGTCGCCGCCGATCATCACCCCCTTGCGGCCGCGGGTCAGCGCGAGCAGGTCGGCGAATTCCTCTTTGTAGGCGGCGTTGGCGTCGGTTTCGCTCTGTTCGAGGCGGTCGAGATGCCGGCGGATCGCCCGGAAGTCCTGCCCTTCCAGCAGGTCTTTCCAGGGCTGGACGATTTCCAGCATCTCGGCATGCGCGGCCCCCAGACAGGCTTCGACCCGCTTGACGGTCTCGCGAAACGCATCGGCGTTCTTCGGCGGGGAGCCGTTCGAGCCGGCCAGTGTCTTCAGGTCGGCCAGGGCGGCGGCCCCTTCCTCGGCGAGCTGCTTCTGGCGTTCCTCTTCGACCTTGCGCCGCTCGCGGCGTTCCTGCTCTTCTTTCTCGCGTCGCTGCCGGGCGGAGAGAACGGCTTCCAGCTCGCGTTCGGCCTCGACGACGAACTGCTCCCAGTTGGTTTCGAAGTCCTTGCGGAAGGCCTCGATGTTGCCGGGCCGGTAATGCTCCGACAGGTTGCGCATGATGCGGAAGGTCGCGTCGGCGTTGACCTCGTCGTCGGGATGGAAGCCGCGATGCTGCAGGAAGCGGTAGCGGGCGATCCAGACCTTCAGCCGGGCGAACTGCTCGTTCTGCTCCCAGCCGGCGTAATGCTTGCTCTGATCGCGAACTTCCTGAATCAGCGATTGCAGCGCCCCGCGGGGGAACATCACGTCCACCTGCCGCAGCAGCGCGTCGTCGTCGTCGATCTGGTCGTCGTCGAGGCCGATGTCGTCGACCTCACCGCGGATGCGTCGGTAGCGGTCGGAGGCCTTTTCGAGTTCCACCGTCAGCGTTTCGAGCTTCGTCTCTGCCTCGGCCAGCTCCTGGCGGGTGTTCGCCAGCGTCGATTCGATCATCTTGGCTTCGCCGGCGACGAGGTTCTCGGCTTCGACGAGGTCGTCCGGCGAGAGCTGCGATCGGAACTGGGCCAGCTCGGTGTTGACGACCTTGAGCCGGGCCTGGGCGGCTTCGATTTCCTGCAGCGTCTGCCGCGTCTCGCGTATCGCGGTGCGGCAGTCGTCGTATCGCGTCTTGGCCTGGCGTAGGCCCTCGGAGGCGTCGTTCAGCTCGCGTTTGAGTTCGCCGCTCCGGGCGCGAACTTTGGCTTTGAGGACTAACTTTTCCAGCTTTTCCAGGTTTTTCATCAACCGCTCCCGTGTCGAAAGACGTCAACTTCAACCGTGCGGCGGATCCTTCCGAAGTGTTAGATCGCCTTCATTTCTTATTCAACTTTGATGAATCCGGGCCGAACATGCAATGCAAAGCGCGGTTCGCTAAGCACCGGTATAGATGCCAACCCGTTTAGCCGCGACTCGAAGGGATGAAGGATGAAGGATGAAGGATGAAGGATGAAGGATGAAGGATGAAGGATGAAGCCTGTCGGACGGCCGGATCGGGTCCTGGTCGTTTATCCTTCATCTCCCATCCTTCATCTCCCATCCCTCATCCTTCATCCGTCCCTCATCGTTTCTTCCGGTATACGTGCGTGGCGTGACCGAGCAGCCCCTCGGCGGCTTCCATGATCGTTTCGGACAGAGTCGGATGGGCGTGAATCGTCTCGGCGACGTCGCGGGCCCGCGCGCCCATTTCGATCGCAAGCACCCCCTCGGCGATCAGTTCCCCCGCGCCGGGACCGACGACCCCCATCCCCAGCAGGCGCTCGGTCTCCGGATCGGCGATGAGCTTCGTGAGGCCTTCCGTCCGCCCCAACGTCTGCGCCCGGCCGGAAGCCGCCCACGGGAAACGGAAGGCCTCGACCTTGCGGCCTTCCGCTTTGGCTTCCGTCTCCGTCAGCCCGCACCAGGCCAGTTCCGGATCGGTGAACACGACGGCGGGAATCGCATACGGGTCGAACGCCGTCGGCTCGCCGGCCAGCGCTCCGACGGCGACTTTCGCTTCGTGGGTTGCCTTGTGGGCCAGCATCGGTTCGCCGGCAACGTCGCCGATCGCCAGCAGGTGCGGGTCGCTGGTTCGCCGCTTTTCGTCGACATTGATGAAGCCTCGGTCGTCCAGCTCGACCTTCGTGTTTTCCAGCCCGAACCCGCTGCTGTTGGGGCGACGGCCGACGGCGATCAGCACGCGATCGAACGTCAGAACCCAGGGATTTCCCAAATCCCTGGGTTCTTCGCCGGACAGCTCGGCTTGGATGCCGTCCTTCCCCGGCGTGAGCTTCTCGACCTTCGTATTGAGGTAGATCGCCTCGAACTGTTCGTCGAGCCGGCGTTTGAGCGGGTTGACGAGGTCGCGGTCGACTCCGGGCAATAAACCCGGCGTCATTTCCACGACGGTGACGTCCGACCCGAGCGCGGCGTACACGGTCCCCATTTCCAGCCCGATGTACCCGCCGCCGACGACCAGCAGCCGGCCGGGGACGTCGGGCAGCTCGAGCGCGCCGGTGGAATCCATCACGCGCTCGTCGTCGACTTTCAGGGGGCCGGGAATGGCCGGCAGCGAACCGGTGGCGATGATGCACGTCTCAAACGTCAGCCGCTTTCGCTCCCCCTCCGGCGATTTCAGTTCCAGCGTCTGCGAATCGATGAAGTGGCCGCGGGCCTTGATGAGCTTCACGCCGCGGGACTTGCACAGCCCCTCGATCCCGCCGGTGAGCTGGCCGACGACGGCGTCTTTCCAGCCGCGGAGCTTCTCGATGTCGATCTCCGGCGATTTGAAGGAGATTCCCCACTCGGCGGCTTCGCTCGCTTCGTTGATGAGCCGTGCCGCGTGCAGCAGCGCCTTCGACGGAATGCACCCGCGATGCAGGCAGACGCCGCCGGGTTTGACGCCGTCGTCGACGAGCGTGACGTCGATGCCGTAGTCAGCCGCCGCGAACGCCGCCGGATAACCGCCGGGTCCGCCGCCGAGAACGACGAGTGTTGTGTCGGGCATGGGATGCTCTTCTGGTGGTGCGTGCGAAACCGCAAGCGGTCAACTGTTCGCCAGTAATCCGAACGGTTGCGACAGCAGCGACGTCAGCCGCACGATGAACCTCGCGGCGTCGGCGCCGTTGATGACGCGGTGGTCGTAGGAGAGCGACAGGGGGAGCATCAGCCGTTCCTGCAGTTCGCCGTCGATCAGCCGCAGTTCCGTCCTGGCCCGCGACATGCCGAGGATGGCGACTTCGGGGAAGTTGACGATCGGCGTGAAGGCCGTCCCGCCGATGCCGCCGAGGTTGGTGATCGTGAAGTTCGCCCCCTGCATCTGCTCGGAGGCCAGTTTCCGCTCGCGCGCTTTGCCGGCCAGGTCGGTCAGTTCGCCGGCGATGTCGTGGATCGTCTTGCGGTCGGCGTCGCGAATCACCGGCACGACCAGCCCGTGCTCCGTGTCGACCGCCACGCCGACGTGATAATACTTCTTCAGCACGAGTTCCCCCGCGGCGGCGTCGAGGCTGCTGTTGAACCGGGGCATCTCCTGCAGCAGCGTCACGCAGGCTTTGACGGCGATCGCGGTGAGCGTGATCTTGGGGCCGTCTGTCCCCGCCGATTGCAGGTAGCGTTTGCGGGCGGCTTCCATGTCGGTCACGTCGGCCAGGTCGTGCTGCGTGACGTGCGGAATCGTCTGCCACGACGTGCCGAGCTGCGCCGCGGCCGTGCGGTAGAGTTTGCTTTCCCGCTGCCGTTCGATCGGGCCGTACTTGCTGAAATCCGGCAGCGCCGCCCAGTTCCCAGGGATTTTCGAAAATCCCTGGGAACTGGGCGCCAAGCGGTCGTGAACGTATGCCTCAACGTCTTCCTGCGTGATGCGTCCGCCGGACCCCGTTCCCTTGACCTGATACAGGTCCACTCCCAGCTTGCGGGCCATGTGCCGGGTCGCGGGGCCGGCCGGCGGGGGCGGGGTTTCCTCTTTTTCTTCGGTAGGCTCGTCTTCCCTCGTTGCCGCAGCGGGGACCGTCGGCGTTTTCACTTTCTTTTCCGGCGCCTTTTTCGCAGGCGCTTCTGGTTCCGTTTCTCGATTTGCCGTTTCCTCCCGGGGCGCTGCTTTTTTCTCAGTCGTTCGTTCCCGCTTTGCCTCTTCGCCGTCGCCCTGGGGCGCCTTCGCGTCTTTCGCCTTCCCGTCCCCGGCCACTTTCGTCTCGTCGATCGTCAGCAGCACGGTCCCGACTTTGATCGCGTCCCCGTCGGAAACGTGGATCTTCGTCACGCGCCCCGCGTGCGGGCAGGGAAGTTCGACGACCGCTTTCTCGGTTTCCAGCTCCATCACCGACTGTTCGGCGGCAATCTCGTCCCCCTCTTTCACGAGGATTTCGGCGACTTCGGCTTCCTCGATGTTCTCTCCCAGCTCGGGGAGGCGGAATTCGATCGACATGGCGGACTTTCTGCGATGCGCAATCCCGGAGACGTTCGCGCTGAGCATAGAAGATCGCGGATCGCGACCGCAAGCGGGCGGCGCGCCGGTCGGTCCGTGTCGGGCCGACCGGACCTCGCCGCTTGCGGCTTAGCCGGTTGCTCTGATTCGACGGCTAAGCCGCGAGCGGCGTCTTTTGCCGGTTCGAGGTCCGGACGGGCCGTCCGGACCTACTTCGTGTGCCGGTTCACGAATTCCAGCGCGGCTTTGTAGGCGGCGTCGATTGCCTTGGGGTCGCCGCCACCGAGGCCGTGCTCGCCGTTCTTGATGGAAATCAAGCGGTGCTCCACGCCGTGCTGTTTGAGCTGGGCGGCCATCATCACGGATTGCTCGTGCGGCACGTCGGTGTCTTTGGTGCCGTGAATCAACAGCGTCGGCGGGTAATCCTTCGTGACGTTGCGGACCGGCATGAAGGGGATGAACTTCTTCACGTCCCGCCGCGGGTCCCAGCCGCCGGAGACCGCCGTCGGCCACGTGCCGTGCTGCCGGCAATACTGATAGAACGCCCCACCGTTCCCCTTGCGGTCTCGCGAATCGGAAATCGGCGGTCCGCTGACCTGCTTCCACGCATCAGATTTAGAAAGCTTGATGCCGTGATGCCGCGGGTGCGGGCTGGGTTTGCTGTACCAGTCGCCCACGAGGTCCCCGTACCCCCAGAACGAGACGAGCACCCTCGGCCGCGGTTTCGCGCGGAAGCCGGCCGTCAGCGTGAGGTACCCGCCCGCCGACCCGCCCATGACGGCCACGCGGCTCGTGTCGACCTTCCGCTTGCGGCCGTTCTTGTGCAGCCAGGTGAAGGCGTCTTCGACGTCTTTGATGATTTCCGGCAGCTTCGTTTCCGGGGCGAGGCGATAGTCGATGGAGACGATCGCGTAGCCGGCCCCCAGCAGCATGTCCTTCACGCGGCGGTCGATTCCCGCGCGGTTTCCCATGATCAACGCCCCGCCGTGAATCCAGACCACGACGGGCCGCACGCGGTCGTCGTCGGGCCGGTGCAGGTCGGCTTTGATTTCGAGCTTGCCGACCTTCTTGTAGACGTGCGTCGTAACGCGAACCTTCGGGGCGGCCGGTGCGGCCGACACGAAAATTGCCAGGATCAAAACGGCCGCGATGCCCGGAACGTGTCGATGGCGGAAGGTCGCTGGCATGGGATTCTCCTCTGCTGCGAATCGGACGGGGCACCGCTCATTATGTGCTTAGCACCACAGATACGACAGCGCCACCGAGTGTCTTTCGGACGCCTCCGGCGTCCCGCGCCGCTGTTGTTCTCAAAACAAAGCGAACAAAGGTAACGAAAGCAAGCAAGAGGGAATGATTCTATTCAGTCCTTCGTTGCCTTCGTTGTCTTGGTGTACAAACTGCGGCGCGAGCGCTTTCCTGGCTGGAAGGGATGACGCATTATGCACCGGTGCGCCGGTAATTCCATGCCCAATGACCGTCAATCGAAATCCCCGGAGATTGCCTTTTTCAGAAAACATCTGGTATCCTTGCATTCTGGTTCAAGGAATGGGAGATCGATCATTCCCACTGAGCCGTACTCCTGCCGGGATCCCGCCTGCTGAGGACCGACATGCGTCCTGCCGTTCTGTGGGCAGCTTTCGTTGCCGCCACGATTCCGACGACCGCCCATGCCGCCGACAAGGGGCTTTCCGGCCGCGACATCTACCGCAAGCAGTGCGCCCGCTGTCACGGCGGGAACGGGCAGGGGGTGCCGAAGGTCAACGAAACGCCGCTGCATGGCACCAAGTCGCTGGCCGAGCTGACGAAGGTCATCCACGACACGATGCCGGAGAAGAAGCCGGAACTATGCGTCGGCGAGGACGCGAAGCGCGTCGCGCAGTACATCTACAACGCGTTTTATTCCCCGCAGGCCCGCGCGAAGGGGGGACCGGCACGGATCGAACTCGCCCGGCTGACCGTGCCGCAGTACCTCAACAGCGTCGCCGACCTGCTCACCGACGCCGTCCAGCGACCCGGACGCTCTGAGCGTCCGGGTCGCTTGAACGTCGGCAGGGAACGCGGACTGAACGCCGAATACTTCAAGACCCGCCGCTTCCGTGGGAACGATCGCGTGGTTCGCCGCATCGACCCGCGGGTGTCGTTCGACTTCGGCAAGAAGTCTCCGCACAAGGACATCGTGAAGCCCGAAGAGTTCTCCCTCCGCTGGGATGGGGCCGTCATCGCCGACGAGACCGGCGAGTACGAGTTTTCGATCAAGACCGAACTCGGCGCCCGGCTGTGGGTCAACGACCGCGACAAGCCGCTGATCGATCAATGGGTCGCCTCGCAAGGCCGGCCGAAGACGCACACGGCGACCATCCGGCTGCTCGGCGGGCGGGCCTATCACCTGCGGCTCGACGTATTCAAGTACAAAGACCCGTCGGCATCGATCTCGCTGGAATGGAAACCGCCGCACAAGGCCCGCGAAGTCATCCCGCGGCGGCATCTCGCGCCGCAGAGCGTGCCGGAGACGTTCGTCGTCAGCACCCCCTTCCCGCCGGACGACCGCGTCTCGGGCTACGACCGCGGCGTGTCGATCTCGAAGGAATGGGACGCCGCTGCGACGCAGGCCGCGATTGAAACCGCCAACGCGGTGGTGGCCCGCATCGACAGGAGCGGCGGCAACCGCGGTCGCCGCGGCCGGCGCGGGGGGCGATTCCGCCGCGGCGGAAGTCGCCAACCAGACCCCGCGGAACGCAAACAACGGGCGATGCAATACTGCCGGCAACTCGCCGAGCGCGCCTTCCGCCGGCCGCTGACCGACGCGCAGCGGACGTTCTTCGTCGACGCGCATTTCGAAGGGTCGCTGCCGCTGGAATCGGCGGTCAAGCGGTCCGTGCTGCTCGTGCTGAAGTCGCCGCGGTTCCTCTATCCCGGTCTCGGTCCCTTCGACGATTACGCCGTCGCCTCACGGCTGGCGCTGGGCTTGTGGGATTCCGTCCCCGACCGCGAGCTGCTCGACGCCGCCGCGAAGGGGCAACTCAAAACGCCGGAACAGATCGCGAAGCAGGCGGAACGCATGCTCGCCGACCCCCGCGCGAAGGCGAAGCTGCGGCACGTGTTTCACGACTGGCTGATGGTCAACGAGAAGGAAGGCATCACCAAGGACAGGAAGCTGTTCCCCGATTTCGACGTACAGCTTGCGTCGGACCTGCGGACGTCGCTGGACCTGTTCCTCGACAGCGTCGTCTGGAGCGGGAACTCCGACTACCGGCAACTGCTGCTGGCCGACCATCTGTTCGTGAACGACCGGCTGGCGAAGTTCTACGGCATCGAAAAGTCGCCGACGTTGCCGGTGGCGGCTCAAAAGCCGGGAGCTTCCGCCACGTGGCCGACGCTGCCAGCGTCGGAACGGAAGCTGGCAGCTTCCGCCACGTCCGACGGCGACGGCTTCCGGCGGGTCACGTTCGAACCCGGCAAACGGGCGGGCGTGTTGACGCACCCTTACCTGCTGTCGATGTTCGCGTACCACAACCTCAGCTCGCCGATTCACCGCGGCGTGTTCCTCACCCGCCGCGTGCTGGGCCGCACGTTGAAGCCACCGCCGCAGGCGACGGAGTTCAAAGACGACAGCTTCGACCCGCACCTGACGACGCGGGAAAAGGTGACGCTGATCACGAAGCCCGCCGCCTGCATGACCTGCCACAGCGTGATCAACCCGCTCGGCTTCAGCCTGGAGCACTTCGACGCCGTCGGCCGTTACCGCGAGAAGGAGAAAGACCGGCCGATCGACGCCGCCGCGGTGTTTGAAACGGTGAGCGGCAAGCCGGTCAAACTCACGGGCGCCCGCAGCCTGGCGGAACTCGTCGCGAACAGCCGGCAGGCCCACGGGGCGTTTGTGGACCACCTGTTCCACCAGACGGTCAAACAGCCGATCAACGCCTACGGCCCGAAAACCCGCGACGAGCTGATTGACCGATTCGCCGCGGGCGGGTTCAATATCAGGAAATTACTTGTCGATGTGATGAAAACGTCGATAACATATGAACGACAGAAATCCGAAATCCAAAGCACGAAATCCGAAACAAATTCCAATACCAAATGACCAAATCGCCTCCAATCGTGCCGTTTCGGACATTCGTGCTTTGAATTTGTTTCGGATTTCGAGATTCGTGCTTCGAATTTGACCGCTGCCCATTGCAAGGAACGAACCGTGAACGCCAAAAGCCGACGCGAATTCCTCCGTGATCTCGGCCTCTCCTCCGCCGCGTTGCCGATGATCTGGGGGCTGCCCAGCCTGGGGTACGCCGGGTCGTCGTCAATCGCGCGGAAGCAGCGGCTGATCGTCATGTTCAGCCCCAACGGCGTCGTCCCGAAGACGTTCTGGCCGGCGCAGGTCGGCAGCAAGTTCGAGTTCAAGGAATCGATGACGCCGCTGCAGCCGTTCCGGGACCGCACGCTGATCCTGCACGGCATCGCGGACCGCATTCGCGGCGACGGCGACAGCCACATGCGGGGCATGAGCTGCCTGCTGACGGGGATTGAACTCTTCCCCGGCAATATTCAAGGCGGTTCCCACACGCCGGCCGGCTGGGCGAAGGGCATCTCGATCGATCAGGAACTGAAACGCTTCCTGCAGGCGAAACCGGAAACCCGCACGCGGTTCGGCTCGCTGGAGTTCGGCGTGAACGTGCCGAAACGCTCCGACCCGTGGACCCGCATGGTCTACGCCGGGCCGAACAAACCGGTCGCGCCGATCGACGACCCGTATCAGATGTTCGAAAAGCTCTACGGCAAGATGAAGGACAAGAAGGAGCTGCAAAGCATCCTCGACGACCTGCGGGCCGACCTGAAGAAAGTCCGCGGGGCCCTCGGCAAGGAAGACCGCCGGCTGCTGGAGGAGCACGAGGCGTTCGTGCGGCAGATGGAGCAGGAACTGAAGGCGGACCGCAAGCAGCAGTTGGCCGTCGCTCCGCCCACGCAGCCGGCCGGCGTGCGGAACGTCAACGACAACATGCCCAAAACCAGCAAAATGCACATCGACCTGCTGGTGAACAGCTTCGCCAACGACATGTCGCGGATTGCGAGCTTGCAGTACACGAACTCCGTCGGCGGGGCGCGGATGAACTGGATCGGCGTGGACGACGGCCACCACGCCCTGTCCCACAAGCCCGACAGCGATAAGGACTCGCAGGAAAAGCTCACGAAAATCAACAAGTGGTTCTGCGAGCAGCTCGCGTACCTCGCCGCCCGCCTGCAGGCGACGAAAGAACCCGACGGCAACGGCACGCTGCTGGACAACACGACGATCATCTGGACCAACGAACTCGGCAAAGGCAACTCGCACACCCTCAACGACATCCCGTTCGTGCTGGTCGGCAACGGCCTCGGCTTCAAGATGGGCCGCTCGCTCCGCTTCCGCCGCGTGCCGCACAACCGGCTGCACCTGTCGATCGCGGATGCGTTCGGGCACCGGCTGAAGACGTTCGGCAATCCGGACTACTGCGGGCGGGGGGTGATTTCGGAGTTGACGTGACGGAGATTCCGTAGGTCGGATTTTCAATCCGACCGTTTGACGGACGGATTGAAAATCCGTCCTACGGCACACGCACGCAAGGAGCAGCGCCATGCTCAGCATCCACGGCAACCGCACCACGCTCTGCGATGGCATCACCCGCCGTGAAGCCCTCCGAATCGGCGGCCTCGCATTCGGCGGACTCACGCTCGCCGATGTCCTGCGGTTCCGCGCTGAAGCGGCCGAGACCGGGAAACCGGACCGGCGGCCGAACGCCGTCATCATGATCTGGCTCCGCGGCGCGATGTCGCACATCGACAGCTACGACATGAAGCCGGATGCGCCGCCGGAAATCCGCGGGGAGTTCCGGCCGATTTCGACCAACGTCGCCGGCATTCACGTCTGCGAGCACATGCCGCTGCACACGAAGATGATGGACAAGCTGGCCGTCATCCGCGGGATCAAATCGAACGACATGGGGGACCACACGCCGCATTACATCCTCACCGGGTTCCCCAGCCGCGGGATTCGGCCGGTGTTCGGCGGAGTGGTGAGCTACCTGAGCGGTAGCAGAATTCGTAAGAATTCTGGAGGGCGACGACCAGAAGATGACGGCAGAATTCTTACGAATTCTGCTACGTCGCGCGAGTTGCCCCCCTACGTCAGCCTGATGTACAAGCCGCCGGGGTTGTATGACAACGAAGGCCCGACGTACCTCGGCCCGGCCCACCGGCCGTTCGTGCCGAAGAAGGAAGGGCTGGCGAACCTGCGGCTGGCGAAGGGGGTCTCGCTGGACCGGCTGCAAGAGCGGAAGCAGTTGTTGCGGGGGCTGGACACGCTCCGCCGCGACGTCGACACGACGCGAATGATGGACGGCATGGACGAATTCACCCGGCAGGCGATGGAGATCATTGTCTCCCCGAAAGCCCGCGAGGCGTTCGACCTGAAGCGGGAATCGCAGCAGACCCGCGACCGCTACGGCAAATACTGCGAGAACTTCCTGATGGCCCGCCGGCTGGTGGAAGCGGGGGTGTCGGTGGTCACGCTGAAGGTCGGGGACTGGGACACGCACGAGAAGAACTTCATCGAGATGCGCGACCAGTTGCCGAAGCTCGACCGGGGCTTCCACGCGCTGGTCAGCGACCTGCACGACCGCGGGCTGGACAAGAACGTGGCGGTCGTGATGTGGGGCGAGTTCGGCCGCGCCCCGAAGATCTCCCGCGGCGACGGCCGCGACCACTGGCCGGAAGCCTCGGCCGCCGTCATCGCCGGCGGCGGGTTCACAACCGGGCAGGTCATCGGTGAGACCGACGCGCACGGCGGCGTGGCGAAAGGCCGGCCTTACACGCCGGCCAACGTGCTCTCGAACCTGTACCGGCATCTGGGTATCGACCCGGCGGTCACGATTCCCGATCACAGCGGCCGGCCGAGGCACATCCTCGACGACCGCGAACCGGTCCGCGAGTTGAGCTGAAGCCGGCGTACGGTGTCGTGCGGAATGAATTCCGCACGACCTCATGAATTCCAGCGAGCGGCCCCTCTTCGCGCAAATCGCCGGTCACGCTATATTCCCGCTCTTCCCTACGGTCCGCTGCGATCGTCTCCCTTCCCAGTTCCATTCGGTGCCCCTCCCGCGGAGAAGCTCTCTCGCGCTGGAGATCGACGTTGGCGTCCATGTCCGGTTTCCGATCGACGTGCCTGCTCGCAGTCGCCTCGCTGTTCGCGGCGAGCGGTTGCCGTCTGTTTGATGGCGGTAACGGGGACTGGTCCATTGGTAGTGCGAAATTCATTTCGCACTATAAAGCCGACCGGTCCCCTTTGACGGATGCGCCGGCGCTGGCCGCGCTGCGGTCGCAGTTGGGGAAGGATGCCTGGCGGCGGAATCCCGATTGGTCGCTGATTCGCGGCACCGAATCGGCGGCGGCGTTGCACGAGCTCGCCGATCGGCCGCGGTGGAACTTCGACGCCCCGCTGGCGACCGCGTTGCTCGACCGGCTGGACGAGGCCGACGATCGGGTGGAATCGCGCCAAAGTCCGCTGGTCAAGCCGTCGCGGACCGCCGACGCGTACCTGATGGAGATCGCGCGGGAGGACAGTCTCGCGGGGTGGAACGCGGCGATTCTGCTGGCCCGGCGGTGTCCCGAGGCGGCGGTTCCCTATCGGGACCGCCTGCGGGAGCTGGTCGCGAATCCTCTGCATTACGACCCCGAGACCGGCCGGCGAGCGCAGCCGGGACCGCGTTCCCGGCCCGCGGCGAAACCGCACGACGGCAAACCGGGCGCGGGCGAAGATCAATTGGAAGCGTCCCGGACGCTGCCAGCGTCCGGGACGCTGAAAGAGCAGTCCCTCGCCCAGTTGATCGACCTGTCGAACGACGAGCGTCCGCCTGCCGCCGATAAACCGACGGCGTGGGACGAGTTGCTCACCCTGCTGCATCTGGAGAAACCGAAGTCCAGAGCCAAAGAACCTCCTGACAAGCGAACGCGCGCCGTCTCGACGGCGATGCGCTGCGCGGCGGCGGAAGCGTGGTGCCGGCTGCTGGCGACCGGCGGCGGTGATCCGATCGACAGCCTCGCGCCGGCCGGTCGGCTCTTGCAGAACCTGAAGTTGCCCGCACCGGTCCGCAGGGAACTGACATTGGGGATCGCCTGGCACGTTCCCCCCGCGTTGATCCCCGGCGTCGCGGAGGCCCTCGACAAGTCGCGGTTGAATCCAGGTGCGCGGAAGGAAAACGAGTCGATCCTGTCGGTGCGCCGGACGGCGGTAGAAGCGTGCGTCGTGCATGCCATTCAGCTTCGGACGGATTTGTTGAACCGCAGTATCAGCCGCAGGGCGCTAGCCCCCGGTTTGGCGCGTCATTCACCCGAACCGGGGGCTAGCGCCCGGCGGCTGATGAATCAAGCGCGGCCACGCGGGATTTGGCCGAACGAGATGCATACCCGCCGCGACGATCCCGAACCCGAGATTCGCATCCTCTACGGCCGCTGGGCGGCGCTGGCGGAGGTCGACGACGCGCTCTCGATTCTCGATCTGCAAAGCCGCTTGAGCATCGACAAACCGGTGCGGCAGGCGGCGGTCGTCAGCCTCGGGCTGCTGCGGACCGACGACGCCCGCCGGCTGCTGCGGGACGTCGCGAAGACCGGCGACGTTCCGATGCGAATCGTCGCGATCAAAGCGCTGTCGCGGCGGGGCGCGCGGGAACTCGTGCCGTTTCTGGAAGACGAATCCCCCGGCGTGCGGCAGGCGATTGCCGAATCGTTGAACCAGCCGATGTACGACGGCCTTCCAAGGCCGTCGAAGAACCGCGATACGACGCGACGGCCTCGGAAGGCCGTCATACGGCCGGAATCGGCCACGCTGGCCGAACGGCTGCTGAAAGACAAGAGCGTCGCCGTGCAGGGGGCGTGCCTGGATGCGTTCGCGAAGTGGCCGGACCGGCCGGCCGTCCCGCTGTTGCTGCAGGCGATGAGCCACGCCTCCCCCGGCGTCGCATCTCGCGCGTGGCGGGACCTGCGGGAACGCCGGCCGGGACTTTCCGGCTACACGACCCGCGGCGATGAACGCGAACGCTCGGAAACGGTCAACCGGCTGGTCGCCAGGTTTGCCTTGCCGACGGCTCGCGTGTGGCCGTCGCTGGCGGAAATCTCCGCGCTGCCGGTTGCCGATCGCCAGCGGCTGCGCAACGCCGTGCAGCGGGACGTTGCCGTCCTCGTGCGCACCGCGCCTACCAACGAACGCTATCGCGACGCCGTCGGCCGGCTCGCGGGGCTGGGGAACGAATCGGTGCCGTACGTCGAGAGCGAAATCACGCGGTCGCTTGGCTCCTGGCCCCGCGGCGTCTACCGCACGCTGCTGGACGACGTGCTGCCGAAGCTGCATCCCGCGTATGCCGCGCTGCGGGGACTCGATCATTCCGACCAGCGGAAACGTTGGCAGGCCGTGCAGCAACTGGCCGACCTGGGACAGCAGTCTTCGCTGAGCCCCCTCGTCGTCAATACGCTTCACGACCGCATTGCCGATTGGCGGAATCGCGCGGTGTGGCAGGCGGCGATACAGGCGGTGATGAAAGACGCCCATCCCGAAGCCGACGCGCTGGCGGTCGCGGCTTCGCAGATGCCGTCTGCTGCGGTGCAGACGCTGGCCTGCGAATACTTCCGCCGGCACCCCCAAACGACGTTCGGCGGCCGCATTCTGGAATTGATGAACAGCCGCGACAAAAACGTGCGACTGGCGGCCATCAAGGCGGCGGGTTACTGCCATCACCAGCGGCTGATCGACGGCACGCCGGCGGAAGGTCGGAAGATCGGAAGGTCGGACAAAGGCGGAAGGCGGAAGGCGGAAGGCGGAAGGCGGACTGACACTTCACTCTCTCAACTCTCAACCACTCACCACTCACCAGCCCGCTTCGGTCTGATCCACTGGGTAACCGCTGCCGACCGCGAAGTTGCCGACGCCGCGGTGATGAGCCTGGCCCGGCTGGGGGACGAAACCGGGTACCGGCAACTGCACCTGATGAGCCACGCCGGCGACCCCAAACGCCGCCGCAGGGCTTACGAAATGATGGGCCAGACCGGCCGGGCGCGGTTCCTGTCGCCGTTGATCGAGCGGGGATTGAGCGAAAAATCGGGGGAATTGAAGAAGGTGATTCTGCAATCCCTCAACGAATTGACGCTGCCGGACGACCGACCGGTGGGACTTTCCCGCATTTCCGGGTACCATGAGCAGATCGGCGCCTGGCACGAATGGCTCCACCGCCGCCGGGCCGGCCGGCAGAGTCGACGGTCGGAAGGTCGAAAGTCGGAAGGTCGAACATCCGAACGTCGAGGGTCAGGATGAAGATCCAAGAGGCGGCAATCCCGCGAAGTCAGAGCGAATGAAAGTCGAACGATTCCGACCTTCGACTTTCCGACCTTCGACTTTCCGACTTTCGACTTTCCGACTTTCGACCTTCAGGCTCGTTCAACTCGAAATCACTCGTCAACAGGAAACGCGATATGGCCGAAAACCAGAACGGCAGCCAGGACTTTCAACTCGAGTGGCACGGCAATGCGGTGGTCATCACCCCCGCGGGAAACGTCGAGGCGATGCGGTGGGACCTCATCGAACAGGCCGCCGACGTCGTCATGGCCCCGCTCCGCGACCAGGAAGTGCCGCTGGTCGTCGTCGACCTCAGCCAGGTGAGCTACTTCGGCTCGGTCTTCCTGGCGCTGCTGCTGCGGTGCCACAAGTTCGTCAAGAGCCGCGGTGGCGAGCTCGTGCTGTGCGGGGCGTCGAAAATGGCGACCGAACTGCTCCGCGTGACGGCGCTCGACACGCTGTGGGCGATCTATAACAACCGCGAAGAGGCGCTGGACGCGGTCGGGGCGTGACTACCGCTTGAACCAGACCGTCCCGTTGGCCCATTCGATGCGGTTGCGGTTCAGGATCCCGATCAGCCCGTGGTCCCAGTGGAGAGCCTGCACGACCCGCGGGTTGAGAAAGATCCCCTCGGAAACCGAACCCCATTCGTTGATGAACAGCAGTCGGCCGCCCCACTGCCGGACCTGGCACGGCCGCCCGGCGATGAAATACAGCCCCGAGATGTCGGGAACCTGAGCCGGGACGTTGTGGTAATCGCTTCCGAACTGACCGCCGTTAACGACGCCGAGCGGGTTCCCCCACGCCGACCCCGTGCCTTGGTGCACTTCCGCCGTCGACGGCGCCGGGGCGAAATGGGGATCAGCCGACGCGAAATCAGCCGTCAGGCCGAGTTGGATCACGGAAGCCAACGCGATGCATGTTGAAAGGCGGAACATGATGTCTCTCCCTTGCTGATGTCTGCCGACAGCGACGAGCGGCGCGGCCGAAATCGTGCCCGACTTCGGATGCTGCACACAAGCTCGTCGCGATGGATTCTCTGGGGGGAAGCGCGACAGACGCGCTCTGCGGGAGAAACGACGCAATTCCTGCGCCAAAATCGCGAAACTGCAACTCCCCCGCGCCCCTCACGTTGTGTGCCGGCCGGCCGAAATCGACGGCATGGGCATGCTTTCCGACCAGCCAGCGCGTGCCGCAATCCGACAACACGCGGTGAAAAACACCGTTCGTGTGGAGAGTTCGCCCGCGACTTGTGCCGCTGATCTGCCGTCATCCGCGGCGATCGGTTATCATTCCGACGACACTTTTCTTCGCATGGCGGCGACCCCGGAACGATGCGTCGCCGCCGCGCCATCCAGGGCGGCGACCCCGGAACGATGCGTCGCCCCCGCGCCATCCAGGCCGCCGACTCATGGCAAAACGACTGCGACACTCCCCTCCCGACGTTTCCGAAACCGACGTCCTCACCACCGAGCACGAGCCGGAGGTCTCGCCGCACGCCGACCTCATCGAGGAAATCAAAGAAACCGCCGACAAGCTCGTCCGCGACGGGGCCACCCGCGGCGACCTGAAGATCATCAGCCGGGCGCTCAAGGAGTTGCGGTACGCGTTCAAGGTCTTCACGCCGATGCGGCGGCAGCGGAAGATCACCGTCTTCGGCTCGGCCCGCACGCCGCCGGAACATCCCGCGTACCAGCAGGCCGTCGAATACGGCCGCAGAATGGCCGAGGCCGGCTGGATGGTCGTCACCGGGGCCGGCGGCGGCATCATGGAAGGCGGACACGTCGGGGCCGGCCAGGAGATGTCGATCGGCCTCAACATCCTGCTCCCCTTCGAGCAGGACGCCAACTACGTCATCGACCGCGACGAAAAGCTCATCAATCTCAAATACTTCTTCACCCGCAAGCTGCTGTTCGTGAAGGAAGTGCACGCCATCGCCCTGTTCCCCGGCGGCTTCGGCACGCAGGACGAAGGCTTCGAAACCCTCACGCTGGTCCAGACCGGCAAACGCGACATCATGCCCATCGTCCTCGTCGACGAACCCGGCGGCACGTACTGGTCGGCGTGGCTGGACTACGTCCGCAACCACCTGCTCGCCAACGGCCTCATCTCGCCCGAAGACCTGTCGCTGTTCAAGGTCACCGACGACGTGAACGAAGCCGTCGAGGAAGTGCTCGGCTTCTACAGCGTCTACCACAGCATGCGCTACGTGCGGAAGAAGCTCATCCTCCGCCTGCACAAAGAGCCGGACGACGCCCTGGTCGAACGCCTGAACGACGAATTCGCCGACATCATCGTCTCCGGCCGCATCGCGAAAGCCGCCGTCCACAAATACGAAGCCGACGACGAACACCTCCGCGAGCTGCCCCGGCTGAGCTTCGAGTTCGACCGCAAGAGCATGGGGCGGCTGCGGGAGATGATTGATTTGATTAATGGGGAACTGGGGGAGGCGGAGGAGGAGTGATCGCGCGAACTCGCCACCGCGCGTGGGCGGTGTCATCATCCATGATGATGCTGCTGTCGAAAACGAAGAGTGCATCATGAACAACGCCGCTCCCGCCCACCCCGCCGTCGCCATTCCGTCGCGCACCCCACCGCGCGCACGCCGATCGCCGCCGTTCCGTCGCATCGGAAAAGCCCTCCTCTCGGCTTTTGGACCGAGGTTTCAGAATTCGGCGAGAGCGTGACTCTGGTACGCGGTCGGCGTCAAGAGCGATCCGTCGCCCGCGTTCGTGGTAAGGATGAAGATCGCCCCGGGTGCCACTCTACGCCGTTAACCCTTTTGCACCGTCACCGCCGCAAGCGCTTTCGCTTGCCGCTGTTGTTGCTTGGTCGCGAGCGTGATGATCGGCGAGCCGGGTGGCGATTCCTGTTTTTTGCGGGGGTAGTCGCGGCTGGCTTTGTTGGTGCGAACGTAGGAATCGATGACGGCTTCGCGAAGGCGGTGGCATAAGCGGCGCCCGCGTTCGCTGGGGTGGCGGTAGTCGCGCATCGTGCGCCGGAATGCGCGGAGCATGCCGGCGAAGCTCAGCTTGGCGGGGGGCGTGCCTTTGCGGCGGGCTTCGCAGAGGGCGAACAGGGCCATCGCCCACAGCCCCACCAGCGACCATTCCATTTCTACGCGGGCATTCTCCGCGGCGGCGCTGCGGAGTTTGCGGCGCTGGAACGTCTGCTTCAAGTGCCGATAGAACAGTTCGATCCCCCAGCGGCGGCCGTAGAGTTCGGCCACCTGGCGGTCGGTGAGCTGCGTCGCTGGAACGCTGGTCACCAGGTACACCGGGTGTTTGCCGTTGTGCGCGACGACCAGTCGCAACACGACCGGCGGCTGGTTGTTCTGGGCGGCGCGGTCCGGCCAGAGATAGACCGTGCCGGCGGTTTCGCGGACGAAACCGAGCTTCTTCAACAGCTTCACGTTGGCTCCGACGCGAATCAGCAACTGCCGGCCGCCATCGATGATGGCCCGCGCGTAATCGTAGCCGACGAAGCCGGCGTCGGCGGCAATCAACGCTCCGGCGGGCAGCGCGGGCAGCATCTCCAGCAGGTGGGCGCGTTCGCTGCTGTCGGCGGGGCCGGTCCGCCAATCCCAGGGAAGCCCCGTGCCGACGTGCCACATCGTCGTCAGCCACATCTGCGGCGAGTTCCCCTTCTTGGCACGCGATGCGTCGCGCGGTTTCGACTTGCCGCGGCGGCTCGACTTCTTCTTCCTCTTGTTCCGCTTCTTCTTCTTGCCCGGACGTGCGGCGGAATAGACCTCTTCGTGCGAGCGCGTCCGCGGCAGTTCGGCCCGGCTGCCGTCCACACCAAACATCACGAAGCCCGCGACTTCCCAGCAGTCGGGGAGCCGTTCCTGCATCCGCTGCCGCAACGCCGTTTGCAGTTCCGCCACCATCCCGACGGTCCACCGCCGCAGCATCTTCAGGAAGGCCTGATAAGTTCCCGCCAATTCCTGTTGCACGGCGAAGATGTACCCGATTATGCTGCGGGCCGTCTGAAAGCGGTCCCCGAGCGTCGACTCATCCGACCAGGCCCACAGCAGCGCAGCCGCCGCGAGCAGCATCGGCGACCAGGAACAGTCGTCGCGAAACTTGACCGTCGACCAGGACACGTCCCCCAGCAACCACCGCAGGGACCCCTTCAAACACTCCCCATTCAACCGGACACCGACGACCTTCGAGTCTTGATGCGACATTCCCGATTCCTTTCGGGTGAGCGATGGGCGAAGCCTTCCTTCTGACAGAGAAAGGATTGTCCATAACGCTCAATCGCATCAAGACTTCTTTCGAATCGGAGGAAAAGGGTTAACGGCGTAG
>Ga0268386_10000135_pt1 | contig 42396 bp, 31 predicted proteins | sample RVTome_15_FD_200260 | JGI IMG/M metagenome (GOLD analysis project Ga0268386, IMG submission 200260) | Soil microbial communities from uranium-contaminated site in the Upper Colorado River Basin, Wyoming, United States - RVT150D86... ... | reverse complement strand
ACGAGGTGCGGCAAGTGGAAAACCTACTCAACAACCGCCCCCGCCACTGCCTCGGGTATCAGACTCCCAACGAAGTTTTCTTCGAGAAATCCCAGGGTATCGGTTGCGATTGAGATTGGAGATCGCCATATTCGCGAAATAGCCGCCACGCCTTCTCGACAGCGGTCCGGTATGCCGCCTCGGCATTCTTCAATTTGCCGAGTTTCTCGTACACTCTGGCAAGATCCTCGATACAAACCGCTGCCAACCAGCGTTCGATGTGGTTGTTGGACTTCCCTGGATTGGCTCCCATCTCTTCGTATCGCTCGATGCCGCGTCGATAGAAACGTACGGCTTCATTCAGCTCGCCCGATTCTTCTGCCCGTTCGGCAAGCCAGATTTGCGCGCCTGGCACGAGAGGCAGATTGTAGTCCTTGCAAATCTGGTTGCATTCCTCGATCAACTCACGTGCACGGGGCGAATCCGGCGGCAACATGTTTGCGACCTTGTAACACATTATAGGCAACCCGACACCACCACTGCTCCGGAGAAGACGTCTCCTGATTTGCAGAGCGCGCTCCGCATCGACAAGTCGTTCTTCCCGCGGACGCGACCGGTGATGGTGCATTCGATCGAACAGAGCTACCGAGAGCTGGCGATGGTATCGCAGTTCTTCGGGATGATCGGCGACGAGCTTTTCCAGGATGCGGATGGAGGTATTCAAGGATTTCAAGGCATCCTCGTCGCGCCATAAGAGCGTCTGAATCTTCGCAATCCGAACATAGGCCGTAGCGTACTGCATCCGGGCATACGGATCGTTGTCGTGCTCGGCGATGATGGCCTGATAGAACTTGAGGGCCTTTTCAAGAATCTTCTCGCGCACGCGCGCGGCACGCGGCATGTGGGCGAATTCGGCGGAAGAGACTTCCTCCACGATCGTGTCTAAGGACTGTATCGCCCGGTCGAAATCTGTTCGGGACTGATCCAATCGCTTGTCCGCCAGTTGTTGTGCCGCGACGGCCTTCTCTTTCTCACCCTCCGCCTGTTCTCGCGCCTGACCGGCTTCATAGGCATACCAGAGACTCACCGCCGTGCCGATGATCATCGCCGTCATCACTGCGGCCCCGGTCCACAAGAGTGTCTTGTTTCGCCGGGCCGTCTTGGACATGCGATACAACAACGACGGCGGACACGCCTGCACCGGCTCGTCGGCGAGATACCGCTCCACGTCCGCCGCAAACGCGCTCGCCGATTCATACCGCCGGTTGCGGTCCTTCTCCAGCGCCTTCATCACGATCCAGTCCAACTCGCCGCGGAGCGACTGGCTCAGCTTCCGCGGATCGACTTTCCGCTGGTCCGAAACCGTCGACAGCGCCGCGGCCTGCAGCGTGCTGACGCGGGTACTCGGCCGCGGGGGGTCGACCTCGCGGATCAGCCGCCGCATCGCGTCGAAGCCGGACTTTTGCAGCGTCTCTTTGTCGAACGGCGTGCTGCCGGTGAGCAGCTCGTACAGCAGCACGCCCAGCGAATAGACGTCGCTGCGGGTATCGACGTCGAGGCCGCTGAACTGGGCCTGCTCCGGGCTCATGTACAACGGCGTCCCCACGATTTGCCCGTAAGCGGTGAAAAGCGTCTTCTCGGTGAGCTGCTGGCTGAGCGCTTTCGAGACGCCGAAGTCGATGACTTTCGGCACTGGCTTGTCGTCGTGCATCGTGATCAGCACGTTCGATGGCTTCAGATCGCGGTGAATGATCCCCTTTTGATGCGCATGCTGCACCGCCCGGCAGACCGCGACGAACAATTCCAGCCGCTCGCGCGTGGTGAGCCGGTTCTCGTCGCAGAATTCGGTGATGGGGACGCCGTGGACGAGCTCCATGACGAAATAGGGGCGGCCCATCGAAGCCTGAAGCGCAAGCGAAGGTGAATCGCCATTGCCCTTCGCTTGCGCCTCAGGCTTCGATGACGTTGTGCCGGCATCGAGCACCTTCGCAATATTCGGGTGGTCCATCAGCGCCAGCGCCTGCCGTTCGGCTTCGAAGCGGGCGATGACTTCCTTCGTGTCCATGCCGGCCTTGATGATCTTCAGCGCGACCTTGCGGCGGACCGGCTTTGTCTGCAGGGCCATGTAGACGACGCCAAAGCCTCCCTCGCCGATCTGCTGGAGGAGCTTGTACGGGCCGATTCGCGAGCCGGGCTGTTCGACGGGCGGCGGCATGCCGATTGTGGCGGCGACGGCCGGATCGACTCGATCGGCCAGCAGGCCGTCGAGCGGTTTTTCGAGAAAGCTGCCGTTGGCTTCGTGGGCTTCGATGAGATTGACGACGGCCGACTGCAGCGCGGAATCGTTTCCGCATTCGCGCTCGATCAACTCGGCCCGTTCGTGCGGCGTTTCGGCCCGCCGGCAGGCGTTGAAGATTCTGCGGGCGCGTTGTTGCTGGCTGGACATGGCGGGGATCTCAAACTTTCTGACTTTTTTGGATTGCAGGTCTCGCGACAGCGGCCATTGAAAGGCGCCCAACTGAAGCGATGAGTTGCCCAACGGGGCAAAAACAAATCAGCCCAGGGCAGAGCGACGCGGTGAAGCCGCAAGCGCCGCCCTGGGGGTGAGGTGATGGAAACAACAAGCTCTGAAAGAGCGAAACGTCGGAAAGGAGCAACGCGGCCTGTTGCGCCCCGTCAGGGCTTTTGACACTTTCGCAACCGTCAACCCAGGGCGGCGCTGCGCGGCTGATGCCGCTCCGCTCTGCCCTGGGCTGATCTGTTGCGGCCCCTTCGGGGCGATTGTTGCGAGTGAGGAATCGACCCGGCGGTGGCGGTCGGCCTCCGCCGGGTCGATCGTAGCGGGTCGACAACGGCCGCCGCTACGGTTGGACGGGGATGAGGATAAACGTGCCGGTAAAGTCGGGACTCGTGATATTGCCAACGATGACGCCGCTGTTCGTGACGTCGGTAAACGTCTTAAAGTCGGTGCCGAACCATAGCGCGAGGTCGGCGTCCGTGTTGTTGAGGTCGATCATGTCGTCGATCGGCACTTCACGGTCGAGGTCGGCGAAGTACAGCAGGCCCGAGTCGTAACCCGGATCGTTCCGCCTTTCTTCAATGCGTTCGACGGAAAGCAGGTCGTCGTAGTCATTCAGCGCCAGCACGGCCGGGCCGCCTTCGTTGAGCAGCGTCAATGTGCCGTCGAAGAAGTAATTCCGACTCGTGCACGTCGTAATAGTGTTCGCTCCTTTTCTAGTGGTCTCGCAGACGGTTTTCCGGCCGACAAAGTGCCCCAGATTGTTGACGTCTTCGAGAAAGACGTCATCCGCGAGGGCCTCAAGATTGCCGCCCGGCGTCCCGCCTTTGACCGTAAAGCTGCCGTCGGCGTTATAAACAGGGCCCACCCAGTAGCCCGAGTTTGTAATGAAGTGTACAGACGTAGACACAGAGAACTCAAACGGCAGCGATCCCCCAGCCGTCGTATGATAAATCGCCGTTACTGCCTGGCTTCCCGTGCTGGTCAAGCGGGAGTAGCCCACGGCTTCGCCGCTGCTGTTAACGTCCCTTAATGACGTAACATCGTCCCCCTCCAGCGGCTGGACAATCGAGAACTCCGTTCGCGCGAGGGCCCCGTCCAGGTCCGGCGTGAGCCGCATCAGCCAGCCGCGGATTCCATCGGCCGTGTCGCACGTGCCGCACAAGTAGATGCTGCCATCCCCGGCGCGATCGCTGAGTCCGAAGGTGAACCGAGACGATGCTTCGAGATCGAGGAAGAAAAGTTCAACCGGGTAGACGTCGCCACCGTAGACGATCGCGTAGGGAAAAGGGTCGCTGTCGCTGTCAAATCTGCCCAGCAAATCGCCGTCGTGGTTGACCGAATCCCAGGTGAGATGGAAGTTCTCGATCCAGCGGATTTCATACGTCAACGGCGGCGGTTCGCTCGTGCCGCCGTCGTCACTTCCGCCTCCGCCGCCCGGCGAGTGCCCGGATTTGTGGTCGGCCCGGGCGGTGGGAGTGATTCCGGGGAAAAGCAGGGTCGCCGCCAGCAGGCCGAGCAGGCCGGTACAGAGCGTCACCAGCAGGATTCGTCGTGAAATTCGCATCGTTTCTCTCGCATTTCGGGGGTGTCGAACGTCTTTCGCCCGGCGGGCACGCAGAACAGTGCGACGTTGGCGAGAAAAACGACCGGCGAAATTCGAGTATTTCTCAGATTTTCCGAAAAACGCCCGGCGAGCCGGGAGCGTCAGCGATCGAACGTGTGGAAGGGCTCAATCGGGCGAGTTCAGCAGCACCCGCAGCCGCGACTTCGCGTACGTCCAGTCGTCGATCGCCGTCGAGCGGGCGATTCCCAGCGCCTGCGACGCTTCCTCCAGCGTGAACCCCGCGAAGCACCGCAGCTTGACCAGCGCGGCGAGGCGGTCGTCTTCGGCGGCGAGGTGGTCGAGGGCGTCGCTGACGGCGAGGACCAGCTCGGGGTTGGACTCGTCGGCGGGGTCGACGTCGTTGACGTCCAGCCGGTGCCGTTCGCCGCTGCGCTTCTCGCGCTGTTTGGCGCGGGCCCGTTCGACGAGAATCCGCCGCATGGCTTCGCCGGCGGCGGCGAAGAAGTGGCCGCGGTTGTTGAAGTGCGGTTGCTCCGGTCGCTGACGCTCGCGGCTCGCCGGGGACTCGACGAGCCGCAGGTAGGCTTCGTGGACCAGTGCGGTCGCCTGCAGCGTCTGGCCGGGCTGTTCCTGGGCCATTTTCGCGGCGGCGAGCTTGCGGAGTTCTTCGTAGACCAGCGGCAGCAGCTCGTCGGCGGCTTGCGGGTCGCCGGCTTCGATGGATTGCAGAATGGCGGTGACGTCGGGCATGGAAGCGAACTCCGGAGGCGGAGGTCAGAGGGCGGAGGTCAGAGGTCGGAGGTCGGAGGTCGGAGGTCGGAGGTCGGAAAGGAAGAATCGTCGATCGCCGGTCCGACTTCCGTCCTCCGCCGTCCGACCTCCGCTTCCCGTCCGACCTCCGACCTCTGAATTGGAACGGAGATGCGATGTCCGCAATTGTAGTGTCCAACGGCGTGGAGAATCGAGAATCCGGGGGGATCGGCGGAAGGCGGAAAGCGGTGGAAGAACGAGTCGTCGAGATCTTTCCGCCTTCCGCTTTCCGCTTGCCGCCTTCCGCCTTCCGCTTTCCGCCTTCCGCCTTCCGCTTTCGATCCGGTTTCTTTGCATCGGCTCGTGGATGGGAGTAGGATGCGGGCATTCCGCCTTTCGTCTCGTGCTGCTTTTCGATTCTCGAATCGCATCACACTTCGCTTCCCTGTAGTGCGGAATGAATTCCGCACTACATTTCGAAAGGGATTCGCATGCTGCGCCGCAAGACACCCGCGAGGAGAACCAGCCGCCGCTTGTTTCACTTTCGGTCGTCGGGAGCGGAAGTGCTCGAAGACCGCTGTCTTCTGAGCGTGACTCCGGTGCAGCCCGTCGATTCCAGCGGGCACGGCGTCGAGACGCACACCGACCACGGGCCGCCGGAGATTCCCAACCAGTACATCGTGCTGCTGCGGGACGGCGTGAACGCGGAAGAGTTCGCGGCGGAACTTCGCGGCCAGGGGCGGCAGGTGCTGCACGTTTACAACAATGCGCTGAACGGCCTCGCCTTTCGCGGGCAGGCGCTGGCGCACGACCCGCGGGTGCTGTACGTCGAGCCGGACGTCGTCGTGCGGACGGCCGACCATCTGACCCCCACCGGCGTCGACCGCATCGACGCCGACCTGAATCCGCTGGCGAACATCGACGACGTCGACGGCACGGTCGGCAACGGGCAGCGGGTGGACGTGGACGTCGCCGTGCTCGACACCGGCGTCGATCTGAACCACGACGATCTGAACGTGTACCAGACGGCGTTCTTCATCGAAACGAGCGCGGACGACGGGCACGGGCACGGGACGCACGTCTCCGGGACGATCGGCGCTCTCGACAACGGCATCGGCGTCGTCGGCGTCGCCCCCGGCGCGCGAATCTGGGCGGTGAAGGTGCTCGACGCGGCCGGCAGTGGGACGGCGTCGTCGATTATCGGCGGCGTGGATTACGTCACCGCGCACGCCGACGAGATCGACGTCGTCAACATGAGCCTCGCGGGGCAGGGTTCGAGCGTGGCGCTGCACCAGGCGATTCAGAATTCGGTGGCCGCCGGCGTCGTGTACGCCGTCGCCGCCGGCAACAACGGGCTCGACATCTACGGCGCGAACTTCGCGCTCGATCCCAACGACAACTGCCTGCTGGGAATCTTCTGTCTCGGGCACGAAGACTTCTTCCCCGCGTCGTATCCCGAAGTCGCCACGATCGCGGCCTACGTCGACACCGACGGCCAACCGGGCGGGCAGAGCGGCGGCACCAGCTACGGGCCCGACGATTCGTTCGCGTCGTTCTCCAACCACAGCCACAACATGCTGCCCGACAACCCCGTCTATTCGCCGGGGCTGGGGATCGACCTCGTCATGCCCGGCGTCGACATCCTCTCGACGTGGAACGACGGCGGGTACAACACGATCAGCGGCACGAGCATGGCCACGCCGCATGCCGCGGGGCTGTTCGGGCTGTACATCGCGCAGATGGGCCGCGACGCGAACGGCGACGGAGCGGTGAACGGGCTGGACGTCTCGATCATCCGCCAGCACATCATCGACGCCGGCATCGCGCAGAACGCCGCCGGCGGGCTGTCGACCTTGAACGACCCCGACGGCAATCAGGAACGGCTCGGCTCGGCCGACCTCAATGGCTCGCTGTTCGTGACGGTCGGCGACCGGGCGATCACGAAGATCGCGGAAAGCGGCGGCATCACGACCGCGACGGTCAGTCGCTATGGCGACGTTTCGACGGAGGTGACGGTCAGTCTCACCGTCGGCGATCCCGGTTCGGTCAGCCTGTCGACGACCAGCGTGACGCTGGGTGTCGGCGCGCGGACCTCGGCCCCCTTCACAATCACGACGATCGACAACAACGTCGGTGACCGCGACCGCGTGGTGACGATCACCGCCGCCGCCGCGGGATTGAACGACGGCGTCGGCCGCGTGACCGTGCTCGACGAAGAATCGCAGTGGGCCGACGGCCTCGTGGCGTTCAGCTCGCAGTGGGACTCCGGCGACGGGTCGACCGACTGGATGGCGGTGCAGGCCCTCGGCGAGCCGGACACGTTTGGCTACGGGGACATTCCCACCGCCTACGCCCCGGCCACGCCCGACGGCGGGACGGAGTGGATCACCGTCGCCTTCGACACGCCCGTGTTCGCCGGCGGGGCCGTCGTGCGCGAATCGTTCTTCGGCGGCTTCGTCACGCAGATCGAAGCCCGGCAGGCCGGCACGAACAGCTACACCACTGTCTGGCAGGGGGTCGACAACAGCCCGGACGGGGTCGTCGTCGACTTTCAGGCGAACTGGACGCCGACCGCGTTTCTCGTCGACGCCCTCCGCGTGACGATGAACACCGCTCCGGCCGGCTGGGAGGAAATCGACGCCATTCAACTGCTGGGGGCCGCGAGCGTCGGCGGAGACACGGACCCGCCGAGCGTGACCGTCAACAGCCCCAACGGCGACGAAGAGTGGCCTGCCGGTTCGATGCAGACCATCACGTGGACGGCGACCGACGACGTCGGTGTGACGTCGGTCGATCTGCTGTACTCGACCGACGGCGGCGGCAGCTTCACGACGATCGCGACTGGCGAGGCCAACGACGGCACCTTCAACTGGAATGTGCCGCAGATCGTGACATCCAGCGCGGTGGTGAAGGTCGTCGCCCGCGATGCGGCGTTCAACAGCGGCGAGGACGTTTCGGATGCGGCGTTCACGATCAGCGATGCGACCGCGCCGACCGTGGCCGTGACCGCGCCCAACGGCGGCGAGAGCTGGGCCGCCGGCTCCGTGCACGCGATCACCTGGACCGCGTCGGACAACATCGATGTGACGTCGATCGACCTGTCGTACTCGACCGACGGCGGCGGCAGCTTCACGACGATTGCAACTGGCGAGGCCGACGACGGCTCATACAGTTGGAGCGTTCCGAACGACCCCGGCACGAACGTCGTCGTGCGAGTCGTCGCCTATGATGCCGCGGGCAATTCGGCCAACGATGTTTCCGATGCGGCGTTCACGATCACCGTGCCGGACACAACGCCCCCCGCAGCGCCGGCCAGTCTGGTCGTGTCGGTTCCGGTCAGCAACGGCGGCCTGCTGAATCTCGACTGGGCCGACAACGGCGACGGCGACCTGGCCGGGTACAACGTGTATCGTCGCACGAGCAGCGAAACCTATTCGCTGATCACATTCGTGGGCACGTCATCCTACGCCGACAGCGGGTTGGTGAACGGGACGACGTACTTCTACGTCGTTACAGCCGTCGATACGTCGGGCAATGCATCGGGGGACTCCAATGAAGACTCGGGAACGCCGCTCGACAATCTCGTTCCCGCTGCTCCTTCCAACCTGACCGCGACCGCCGGCAACGCACAGGTTTCGCTCGACTGGGACGACAACGGGGAATCTGATCTCGCCGGCTACAACGTGTATCGCAGCGAGACGAGCGGCGGATCCTACACGAAGATCGCGTCGATCGGCGCGATCTCCGCCTACACCGATGCGACCGCGTCGAACGACACGACGTATTTTTACGTGGTCACCGCCGTCGATGGTGCGGGCAATGAGTCCGGTAACTCGAACGAGGCGACGGCCACTCCACAGGTCGCCGACCAGATGTATATCAACGACATCATCTGGTCCGAGAAGCACAAGGGCAAAGGGGGAGCGATCACCGACCTGCTCTTCACCGTCGACGTGCACTTCGACAGCGACCATGACGGCGTCGCGGAAAACAGCGACGCCGCCCTCGCCGGCGTGACCACCACCGTTTCCCTCTCCCTCGATGCACATGGCGACGGGGCGTACGACGACGGCATGTGGGGGGCCTCGGCGTTGACCGCCGGCAACGGGATGGCCAAATTCGTGCTCAACGACGCCCCCGACGGCGACTATTTCCTGATCGTCGCCATCGAGCACCCGGATTATGCCTGGAACATCCTCATCGGCGCGTCGTTCTTCAGTTTTTACGACGGCGTTCCGGGGGGTAGCGAGAGGACGCAATCCGGCGGATCCGCGATTCAATCCTTCGCCGCGGCCCACGTCGCAGCATCGGCAATCGACCTCGACGACTCGGGACCGTTGGAAGCGCCGCTGTCGGCCGTTTTGGCCGAAGATGGATTCGCCTGGTTCACGACCACACGCAGGGAGGCCGTCTTCGCCAGTTTCTCGGACGCCTCCACGGTGCCCACGACGGTCATCGGGCGTGATGACGCGGTCGGCCGGCCGCTGGTCGTTCTCGATCAGCGCGATCGAGACCGGCACGATTGGGAAGTCACGCCGGCGGATGACCCGCAGCGTCCGATCGCAAGCGTCGCGTTCGCCGATCCGCCGATCGCCGCAACGGCAGCCGCAATCGACGAACTCTTCGCCCTTGAGCTCTCCGGCATTCTGGACGGCGCGTAGGGCGAATACCGTGCAACGAACCGCAAATCGCTACGTGCGAACGCGTTCTCACGTTGAGGGTGACGTGAATTCGAACCACGGATAGCCCAGCGCGGCAAAGCCGCAACCAAACTTTGAAACAAGCCATTTGTCACCCCCAATTTTTCACCCGCCTCTTTCTGACTCTGCTGAGGGGCGGGTTATAAATTGGGGGGTGAAAAATTCTCTCTCTCCACAGGCGATCCCCAAAGCGGCAGTATCGATCGTTTGAAGCCTGCTGACAGAAATATTGATGACACAAAAATCACTTCACTGCGATTCCGCGAGATTTTTTTGTCATCAATTTTTCTGTCATTGAGTTCCACCGGTGGTTGTGGTTTTTCGCGCCGGCACGGGCTTCTCGACGCGGCCGGCCGGCCGCTGACCCGTGCCGGCCCGGTTCAGGTCTCCGAGTTCGCGGCGCGCCGCGTCGGCGTGCTTCGCGAGCCGGGCGACGATTTCGGGGTGCTTTGCCGCGAGGTTTCGCTGCTCTCCGGGGTCGGCCTGCACGTCGAACAGGCCGCCGATGCGGGCCTTCGTGAAGGCGTCCATCCGGCGGAAGGGGGCTTTCACGGAGAGATACAACTTCCACCGCCCCGAGCGGACGGCCTGCAACTGGTCCTGCTGGTAATAGTAGAACGCCTTGTGCGGCGTGCGCGCGCCAGTTCCCAGGGATTTCGGAAATCCCTGGGAACTGGCCAGCAGCGGCCGGATGTCGCGGCCGTCGATCGTTCGATCCCGCGGCAGCTTTTCGCCAGCCAGGGCGGCGAGCGTGGGAAGCCAGTCCATCATCGTCGTCAGTTCGTCGCACGTCGTTCCGGCCGGGACCTGCCCCGGCCAGCAGACGACGCACGGCACGCGCATGCCCCCTTCGGCGGTCGTGTATCCGGAGCCGCCCAACGGGGCGTTGCTGCCGCCCCCTTTCCGCCGTCGCGGGGTGCCGTTGTCCGACGTGAAGACGACGAGTGTCTTCTTTTCCAGCTTAAGCCGCCGCAGCGTGTCGAGCACCGCGCCGGTCGACCAGTCGAGTTCCTCGACCGAGTCGCCGTAGGGGCCGTTGGCGGATTTCCCCCGGAACGCCTTGCTGGCGAACGGCACCCGGACGGAACCGGGGACGGCATGCGGCAGGTACAGGAAAAACGGCCGGTCGCGGTTCTTCTCGATGAACCGCAACGCCCGCCGCGTGTACCGCTGCGTGAGCGTCGCGCGGTCGGCCGGGGCTTCGATGACGCGTTCGTGTTCCATCAGAGGCAGCGGCGGCCAGCCCTTCGCCTTGTCTTGCACCATGTCTTCGGAATACGGGATGCCGAAATACCGGTCGAAGCCCTGTCGCGTCGGCAGGAACGGCTTCTGGTCGCCGAGATGCCACTTGCCGATGCAGGCCGTCGCGTAGCCGGCCTTCTTCAGCACCTCGGCGATCGTGACTTCATCGGGGTGCAGCCCGTTCGGAGACGCGGGCCGCAGCACGAGCCCGTCCGGCCGCGGGTTGGCCAGCCCGACCCGCTGGGGGTAGCAGCCGGTCATCAACGCCGCCCGCGACGGCGTGCAGACGCCGCTGGCGGAATAGAAATGCCGCAGCGTCATCCCCCGGGCCGCCATGCGATCGATCCGCGGCGTGCGATGGACCTTCGAGCCCAGGAAGCCGAGGTCGCCGTAACCGAGATTGTCGGCCAGGAGGAACACGACGTTGGGTTTGCGGGGCGTCTCCGCGGCGGTGACGGAACTCGCGTCCAACAGCACGAAGCCCGCCAACAGAGGGACCGTCACGATTGGAAGGAATCGCGTGGCGGAGGGTTGCATTTCAGGTTCCTCGCGGAATCCAGGGCGTCGATCGAGGACGATCGTCAGTCTACCACTCACCACTCACTCTGCAACGTGCCACTGCTTCGGACGGGCACGACCGGCGTCGGTCGCGCCCAAAGCACTGCTTGCCCGGCCGAAGCAGTGCTGTGGGGCGACTCGATGCCCCAACTCGGCCGGGCAAGCAGTGGCACGAAACGAGGGAACAACACCACTCACCACTCACCACTCACCACTCACCAGACTTGCTTTGCGCGCGTCGCGGTTGCAAGCTGCGTAAGCGGCGCGAAGTTTGCCGGGCGGGAACTCTCCAAATTGCCTGCTTTTACCGCGTGATCGCCGGCATTCGATCAATCGGAGCGTTCGGAATTGCCGATGCAATCGCAATAGACATTACAAAGCGAATGTCGAATGTCGAAATCCGAACGACGTCGTCCCTTCGTCATTCGGGCTTCGACATGGATTCGACATTTGATGTTCGTCATTGGTCGTCGACCCTCTCACAAAGGGCGCAATCAGCCGGTGGGCGCTAGCCCCCGGTTCTCGCCATTCGTAACCCAACCGGGGGCTAGCGCCCTCCGGCGAATACGGTCCCGCTATGGAGCCTTTGCAGACCATGGAACGCACGACCGCTCCAAAGAAAGAGCCGAAAGCCGAAAGCGGAAACCGGACGAAAGCAGACGGAGCGTCCGGCACGTTTCCGCCTTCCGCCTTCCGCATTCCGCCTTCAGTCGCCTGCTGGACGTTGTTGTGGGCGATGACGCTCGCCGCGCAAGTTGCGAACGGCCAGGCCAAAGAGCCGCCCGTCCCCAGGATCACCCCCGCGAAGCTGGAGGTGACCCGCACCCGCGTGCAGGATTTGATCAGCGAAATCCGCGAGGCGGAGGTCGAGCTGAAGATCAAGCGGAACCGCGCGAAGCTGATCCGCACCAAGCACGACGTCGAGCGGGTGGCGGTGGCCGATCCGTCGATCCTCGATTTCGTCGCCTTCGGGCCGCGCGAGATCCAGTTCGTCGGTAAGGCGCTGGGGAGCACGACGGTCACGCTGTGGCACGGCGGCGCCGGCGGGGGGACCCAGAAAATTCTCAGCCTGCTCGTCACCGTCGAACGCGACCGCGACGTCCTGAACCGGCGGCGGCTCGAGTACGGCGAACTGCAGAAAATGATCAACGAGATGTTCCCCAACAGCCGCATTCAACTGATCCCCATCGCCGACAAGGTGATCGTCCGCGGCCAGGCCCGCGACGAGCAGGAAGCGGTGCAGATCATGTCGATCCTGCGGCAGCGGGGGGAAATCCCGGCGGGACAGTTCGCGGGCTTCGGCTACGGCATGACCGGGTTCGGCCAGGGGACGATCGCCGACCCGTTTCCGGAAGGGGCCGAACTGCCCCAGGCCGGGCTGATCAGCATGCTCAAGGTTCCCGGCGAAAAACAGGTGATGCTCAAAGTGCGGATCGCCGAGCTGGAACGCTCCGCCGTCCGCCGGCTGGGAGTCGACTTCGACGTGCAGCTCGAAGACTTCATGATCAGCTCCGCCCTGGGGGGCGTCGGCAACATCATGTCGACGGCGACCTTCCGCGAGAACATGATCAACGTCACGCTCACCGCCCTGGAAAGCAACGGGACGGCGAAAATCCTCGCCGAGCCGTCGCTCGTCGTGCTCAGCGGGCAGACCGCCAGCTTTCTCGCCGGCGGTTCGTTCGCGGTGCCGACCGTCGTCGGCATCGGCGGCGTGCAGGCCGCGACGACGAACTTTCAGGGGTTCGGCACGCAGTTGACCTTCACCCCGACGGTGCTCGACAAGGACCGCATCCGGCTGCAGGTCGCTCCCAGCTTCAGCACGTTGAACTCGAACAACTCGGTGCAGGGCATCTTCGGCCTCGACACGCGGTCGGTCATCACGACGGTCGACATGCGGGAAGGCCAGGTGTTCGCCATCGCCGGGCTGCTGCAGGAACAGCAGGCCGGCAGCAGCGTCCGCGTGCCGTTCCTGGGGCGGATCCCGCTGATTCAGACGCTGTTTTCCAGTAAGTCCATCACCCGCGACGAGAAGGAATTGCTGATCCTGGTCAGCCCCGAACTGGTGCACGCGCTGGAACCGGAAGACGCCCCGATGCTGCTGCCGGGCATGGAAGTCACCGAGCCGGACGACCTGGAATTCTTCTGCCACGGCCAGATCGAAGGCCGGCCCGGCTGCGACCACCGCAGCACCGTGTGGTGGAAGTACACCCACGATCTGACGCACGCCAAAAAAGACTACAAGCGCGCCCGTCGCTCCGCCCGGCGGAACTCGGACAAATACTACCTCAACGGACCGCACGGCTTTTCCAACTGATAGAAGGTTGAAGGATGAAGGATGAAGGGGGAGTGATGGAGTATTGGAGTATTGGAGTGATGCAGTGACGACGCGGCGATCATCAGTTCCAACACTCCAACACTCCATCACTCCATCACTCCGCGACTCCATCCCTGCTCCTTCATCCCTCATCCCTCAAACACCCGCAGCCCAATAAAGCAAACGCCATGACGACTCTGATCTCGCGACTCTCGCAAGCCGTTGCGCTGTGCGTCGGGACGGCCCTGCTGCTGACCGCGGCGGGATGCTGCCACAACTCCGCCTGCGGTCGGACGAAGTACAAAGAGTGCTGTCCCGAGCGGCCGGCGCCCCCGGCACCGCTGGGGACGCTCGTCGATCCCACGTTCCGCAAGCAGGAACGCAACGCGGAAGCCTCCGACTTCGTGCTCTATCAGCACGAGTTCGAGGGAGACACGGTCCGCCTGAACGACCTGGGGGCGACGCACCTCAAGCAGATCGCGGCCCGCGCCGCCAACGTCCCCTTCCCGATTCTGATCGAACCCAGCAGCATCGCGGTGAAAGAGGGGACTGAGTACGGCTATCCCGTCCATCCCAACCCGGAACTTGACCGCAATCGACGGAAAGTCGTCGTGCAGGCGCTGGCCACGATGGGGGTTCACGACGCCGATCAGCGGGTGGTCATCTCCCCGGCGCTGGCTCCGGGATTCGAACAGTTCGAGGCCGAGCGGGCCTATCGCCGCGGATTCAGCGGCGGGTTCGGCGGCGGCGGCGGGTTCGGCGGCGGCGGCGGCGGCGGCGGGTTCGGCGGCGGCGGATTCGGCGCCTTCGGCGGCGGGTTCGGCGGCGGCGGCGGCGGACTCGGATTCTTCTGATGACGGTCAGCGGTTGAGAGTTGAGAGTCGAGAGTTGAGAGTCGAGAGTTGAGACGCAAGCAACGGTCCGCCTTCCGCCTTCCGCCTTCCGCCTTCCGCGTTACGACGATTTTCCATGCGAGAAACAGATATGAACCGATCCGCCACACGAATCGCGGCCATCGCCGCCGGTCTGGCGCTGACGGCCGCGGGGTGCGCGAGCCTTCAATCCTGGGACCCGGTCTCCAAACTTGCGCCGCGGAGCTATTCCGCCGACACGAAACTGAAGATCGCTCGCGTCCAGGAACAGAAGGGAAAGCTCGACAAGGCCCGTGAGTTGTATTCCGAACTGTACCGCGGCAACCCGCGGAACGTCGAAATCTGCCAGCGGCTGGCGGTCGTTTCGGCGCGGATGGGGGAGACGGAGCAATCCGAGCGATACTTCGCCGAGGCGCTGCGGCTCGATCCGAATCGCGCGGGGCTGCTGACCGATTACGGCTACGCGAAGTTGATGAACAACGACTACGCCGGCGCCGAAGAGTTGCTGCGGCGGGCCGCCGCGATTTCGCCGGGCGACAAACGGGCCATGAACAACCTGGCGATCGCGCTGGGTTATCAGGGGAAGCACGAACAATCGCTGGCGACGTTTCGCCGCGTCGTGCCGGAAGCCCAGGCGCAGGCGAACCTGGCGTACATTCACAGCCAGCGAGGGGAAGGCCGGCTGGCCGTGCAACGCTACACCCGCGCCGTCGAACTCGACAAGAACCTGAAAAGCGCTTCCCACGCGCTGCTGCAACTGGCGGAACTGGAGCAGCGGTACCTGCAATCCGAACGGGGTCGGCGGCAGGTCGCCCAGTTGAAGACGAAGCAGTCCCAGCAAGAGGTCCCGACCGCCCGGACACCCGGTGTTTTAGAATCACCGGGTGTCTCGCCCGCAGCCAAAACGTCGGACGTGAAACTCGTCAACGCGACCGGTGCGGCGCCGGCTCCGGCGAAACAGGCGGATTGGACCACCACCCGCCCGTCGCGGACGGCAACAGGACCGTCGGTCGTGCCGCGCAAGTTCGCGACGCCGTCGCCGACGACGGCCACGCCGGTTCCGGCACAGCCTGTGAAGCCGACCGTCAACGTCGAACCGCGGAAAGCCGAGTCGCGGCAGATCGGCAGTCACCGCCCATCGGTGACGGTTCCTGAAAAGCCGGCGGCGACCGAGCGCGAGATTCCGGTTGTGTTGGACAAGCGCCCGGCGAATCCTCGTCCGGTCGAGCCGCGACATCGGGCTGCTCCTGAGAGCGGACCCTTCGCCGCACTTTCGGGCCGCGACTCGCAATCCGTTACGCAGCCCGCCGCGACCACGGCGCCGGCCAGCCGCTGGAACCCCCCGAACGAAGACAGTCGCACGGCGACCGCGGCCTCTGCGGATGCCGGCATTCTGGAACCGGCCCCGCCGGGTGCCACTGGCAGACAAGCTGCCAGTGCCACCCAACCGCCTGTGCGCATTCGGTTGAATCCGGCCGCGGGCCGCGCCCCCACGGGCCGCGTGCGATTGACCGCCGACGAGTGATGAAGGATAAAGGATGAGAGATGAAGGATGAAGGATGAAGGATGAACGCACGCGATTGGCAGGTCATCCCTTATCCCTCATCGCTTATCCCTCATCCTTTCCTCGTCCGCGGATGAGTTCGCCCGTGTCCGATCGGATCATCATCAACGACCTGTTTCTGCGGACGATCATCGGCGTCAACGATGAGGAACGAACGAACCGGCAGGACGTGCTGGTGAATCTCGTGCTGACCGTCGACACGCGGGCCGCGGGACGCTCCGACGACATCAACGACACCGTCAACTACCGCACGCTGACGAAACGGGTGATCGACCTGGTGGAAGGCTCGCGGTACTTTCTGGTCGAAAAGCTGGCCGAAGAAATCGCGCGGGTCTGCCTGGAAGACCGCCGCGTGCAGGACGTGTCGGTCACCGTCGAAAAGCCCGCGGCGCTGCGGTTCGCGAAGTCGGTCGGCGTGTCGATCCACCGCATTGCGGAAGGCGGAAAGCGGAAGGCGGAAGGCGGAAGGCCGACAGCGGAAGACGAATAGCGGAGTCGAAAGTCGTCTCGTCCGTGCTTTCTTTCCGACCTTCGACTTTCCGACCTTCGACTTCCGGCTCTCGACCCTCGACTCTCGGCTCTCGACTCTTCCGCCAATGAACCGCGCCTTCCTGCTGCTGGGGTCGAACATCGAACCCGAGTCGAACCTGCCGGCGGCGGTGCGAATGCTGAGCGACCACGGCCGCGTGGTCGCCGTCTCGCGCGTGTGGGAGTCTCCCCCGGTCGGTTTCGTCGAGCAGCCGAACTTTCTGAACGCCGCCGTCCTGCTGGAAACGGAGTTGTCGGCCGCGGAGCTTCGCGCGAGGACGATCGCGGCGATCGAAGGGCAGTTGGGTCGCATCCGCGATCCCGAAAACGTCAACGCCCCGCGGACGATCGACGTCGATGTGGCGTTGTTCAACGACGACGTCGGCACGTTTGGCCCCGTGCGGGTCCCCGACGACACCATCACCCGCCACGCCTTTGCCGCCGTCCCGCTGGCGGACCTCGCCCCGGACCACCGGCACCCCGTCGACGGCCGGACGCTGGGGGAGATTGCCGCGTCGCTGCGAGACGATGCCGCCGCGTTGCGGCTGCGGGATGACGTCCTTCTATCGTAATCCGCATCATGCGCGGCCGATTTTTTCCAGGACCCACTCGCGGACAAGGTCCGCATCCGGCACCCCTTTGGCTTTGGCCATTTCATGGACCGCTTCCGCTTCACTGCTGGGCAATCGAAACGTGATCGACTGCTCTCGTTCGAAAACCTGCTCCTCGACTTCCTCAAGTTCGTCTTCGAAATCGGTCAGATCGTGGGTATCCCAGAAACTGGCCAACTCTTGAATCGAATCAGTTTGTGGCAGCCGTTGTGAAGTCATCGTTTTTTCCATTGGCGGTATCGCCGCTTTTCTCTGTCGGTCATCGGCCGGGCGGTCACCGGATAGCCACGACCATCGGGAAACTGAATCACCACGCAAAACAGATGTCGCCCCGCGACGGTCTGGCCGAGCACGTAACAGACGGGATTTGCGCCTCGCGACTTTGCTCGACGGACCCAGGCCCGGCCGAAACACACTTCCTCGAATTCGTCCGGCGTCACACCGTGTCGTGCGATGTGATCGATTCGCTCCTGCGTCCAGACGAAATCGCGGATTCGCATACGATCATCTTAGCTTGCCAGACCATGCGTTACGATACTATCCGACTCATCAGTGGTCTGGTGGGCACAGCCCACCCTACAGTGAGTTCCGACAGTAAAATCCCTCATCCCTCATCCTTCATCACTCCTCCTTCGGCGGCCGCCCCATCAGCGTGTCGGTCGCCTCCAGCGGGGACTTCCCCTCGAACAGCACGCGGTAGATTTCCTTCGTGATCGGCATGTCGATTCCCTTTTGCGCGGCCTGCTCGTAGACGCTCCGAGTGGTCGTGACCCCTTCGGCGACCGACGCCATGCTCGACAGAATCTGGTCGAGCGTTTCCCCGCGGCCGAGCCGTTCCCCCACGTGGCGGTTGCGGCCGTGCGGGCTGACGCAGGTCGTGATGAGGTCTCCCATGCCGGCCAGCCCGCTGAACGTGCTGTGCTCGGCCCCGAACGCGCGGCCGAAGCGGGTGATTTCGACGATGCCGCGGGTGAGCAACGCCGCCTTCGCGTTGTCGCCGTAACGCAGCCCGTCGCAGATGCCGGCCGCGATGCCGATGACGTTCTTCAGCGCCCCGGCGAGCTCGACGCCGACGATGTCGGGGTTGGTGTACACGCGGAAGCGATCGGTCGTGAACAGTTCCTGCACGTCCATCGCCAGCGACACGTCGGGGCAGGCGGCGACCACGCTGGCGGGCAGGCGGCGGGCGAATTCCTCGGCGTGGCTCGGCCCCCCCACCGCGACGACCGGCCGCGGCCCGAGCACGTCGGCAATGACCTCGCTGGGCCGCAGGAATGTGCCGTTCTCGATCCCCTTGATGACGCTCACGAACGGCACCCCGGCCGGCAACTGCGGCTTCATCCGCGACAGCGCTTCGCGCAGGTACTTCGAGGGGATGCACGCGACGAGAAACTCCGCACCGTCGACGGCCTCGGCCACGTCGGCGGTAATCCGCACGTCGTCGGGAATGCGCACGCCGGGCAGTAGCCGGGGGTTTTCCCGCGTCTGTCGCAACTCGGCGGCGTGTTCGGTTCGGCGGGTGCAGAGCGATACGTTCCGACCAGCGTGCTCAGCCAGCAGAACCGAGCAAGCTGTTGCCATAGCGCCGCCGCCAAGCAGTGTCACCTTTGCGGGCATGGTTTTCCGATCACACAACTAACGCGCAAGTCGGTGACGATCCGGCGGGCTTCGGTGATCGGGGGACTCCCGATGACCGCCGCATCACTTCCCGGAATTCGCGACGTCAGAGCGAATTTCACGGTTGTAGCTGTCGTTCGTATTGCCTCTGCTGGGGCTGGGGTCGGGTGTCCAGAATTCAATTTTCCGCGAGAGGTATCCCGATTGAGTTCCGCCCTCAACGGAAAATTGAATTCTGGACACCCGACCCCCTCCAGCTCGATCGCGTCTCGTTGGCGAAATTGCGGAATCCGTTTGCCTTTTCCCGAACGCACCGTATGTTTCCAACGGCCCTTACCCCTACGGGAGCATCATAATGGAAGCGGTTATTGAGCAGAAGACGGCGGAATTCCAGGACCGGCGGAAGGCCCCCTCGCCGGTTCGCCCGGACGGCCCCGAACGCCGGCAATTCGGCAACGACCACTCGTCGTTAGGCCCGGACGTGAGCGAACTGGCCCAGGCCGTCGACGGCTACAAGCTGCAGCATCGCCGCCGGTTCATCACGTTCGAAGAGCTGCACAACGTGATCACGTCGCTGGGCTATCACAAGTAGGTCCGGACGGCCCGTCCGGACCTGGCTGGGTGGCTGGGGTCGCGCGCGGTTTTCCCTTTCCGTCCGCCGCGTCTCTTGGTATGTTGTTGGCTACCATGAGGCGTTCCGCGCGCATTCTCGTCCTCGGACTCGTGCCGTGCCTGCTCGCCGCCCAGTGGCTTCCGGCCCTGCAGGCGGGTTGTCGCGAGCGGTGTTGCGGCGGCGAGTCGTGCCCGGTGTGCCTCGCGCGGACGCAGGCCGACTCGGAACGCGATCCTGAGACGCCCAGTTGCTGCGCGAAGCGGCGCGGTTGCGGCAACTGCCGGAAGAACGTCCCCGCCGCGGAACCTTCGCAAGACGGCGCCGCGACGGCGGCCCCCCAGGTCGAGGAGCTGCAACCGGCCTGCAAATGCCGGCACGGCCGCCCCGAACCCGTCCCGCCGACGGCCGACCGCTGCCCTCCTCGCGGTGATGACCGGATCCTGTGCGGCGCCTCGTTGTCGACGTCGGGAATCGTCGCCGTCGCGATCCGCCGCTCGGCCTGTCGTGACGACGCGTCCCGCGTCGCTGCCGGACCTCCCGTCTGGATTCAGAACTGTTCGCTGCTGACCTAGGAGCGCCGAGGGTGCGCGCCGTCCCGTGGGCATTCCACCGGCGGCCGGCACCGCATGTCTTGACGTTTCAATGCGAATCCCATTTCCCGTTTCAATCACTCCAAGGGAACAGACATCATGAAGACAATCAATGCATTCACCATCGCTCTGGCCGTGACGGCGTTTCCCGCCGCCGTCTCCGCCGAAGAGGTTGCCCTCTCAGAGACGCATCTGTGCTGCGGGCAGTGCGTCGTGGTCGTGGCCAAGACGCTGAAGAGCGTGGAAGGCGTCACCGACGCCAAGTGTGACCGCGAGAAGAAAACGGTGACGTTCAAGGCCACCAATAAGAAGACCGCCCAGGCCGGACTGAACGCCCTCGTGCGGGCCGGCTTCTACGGGACGGCCAAAGTGGACGGCAAGGCCGTGAAGCTGCCCGGCGGAAAGGTCAAAGCCGGCACCAAAGCCGCAAAAGCCAACTTCGTCGGCGCCCATCTGTGCTGCGGGCAGTGCGTGAAGGCCGTCCAGGCGGCCGTCAAGTCGGTGGACGGCGTGAAGGAAGTCTCCGTCGACCGCAAGAAGCGGACGATCTCGGTCTCCGGCACCGAAATCGACGTCGCCGCCGTGATTGCGGCGCTGAACAAGGCGGGCTTCAGTTGCCGATACGCCGCGAAGAAGACGTAACCTTCCGCCATCGATGTATGCAGTGAAATCCGCCGGTCGGCCGATGCGTTTCGGCCGGCCGGCGTCGTTTTGTCTCCCGATTCCGTTGCACGCCGATGGCCGACCACGTGTCTGACGAATCGCTCTCCGAGACCTTGCGCCGCGCGGGAAACTGGTGCCGCGAGTATCTCGAACTGCAGCATTCGCGAGACGTCGCGGTCGCGTTCGGCAACGTGCTGCGGACGTTTGCCGAGATCGCGTCGCCCCTCGCCGACGGGGACGACGACCGCTTCGAACGACTGAAGAAACTGGAACGCCGGCTCGATGCAGAACTCGCCGCGCTGTCCGCGGCTCATCAGACGAGCGTCGCAACCGCCGCCGCGGAACTGCGCGACGAACCGCAACACCCGGAACCTGCGACGACGCGTCTCTTCGTCTACGGCACCCTGAAACGAGGCGGCCGCCGCGAGTTCGCCGTGGCCGGGCAACGGTTCCTCGGCACCGCCCGCACGTATCCCGCGTATCGCCTGTATCACTGCGGCGACTACCCCGCTCTGGTCCGCGATTCCGACGGCGTCTCGATCGAAGGGGAAGTCTGGGAAGTCGACGCGCGATGCCTGGCGAAACTGGACGAGATCGAAGGCGTCTCAATGCGGCTGTACGAGAGGGCCGCGATTTCGCTGCTTCCGCCGCACGACGCTGAACCGGTCGAGTCGTATTTCTACTTGCGGAGCGTGAAGGGCCTGCGCGACTGCGGGCCGCGCTGGCCGTGACGTTTGCCGCTAAGTGACTCCGGCATCGGGCTTGCCAACACTGAGACACGCTGTGAAAATCCGAACTGAGATTCCATTCGAGGGGGGATGCCGCAAGCGGAAGGTTTGACAATGAGTTACGACGAGTTGAAGCGACGTGTTTTCGAAATTGCCTGCATGATGGCGTCGAAAGGAGCGGGATATGGCCAGGAACGTGTGGTGCTCCAGGCAGTCGAGGAAGAAGTCGGCGCCGAGCTCAGAAAAATCCATCCAGAAAAGCTCAAACGAGATCAGCTCGTTCTGACGGCTTGGCACGACTTGTTCCGGGAAGGTCAACTGGCGTGGGGATACAATGTTGACAATCCTAACTCACCGTTCTTCCACGTTCCGGAGCGGACCATTCAGGCAATGAATTGATCCGCGCATCACGCGGTCGATCAGAGAATTCTCCGGACAGGCATTGTGATGCAGAATCAATCTGAACTGGAATTCAATCAAGGACTCGAATCGCACAATCGCAGAACATACATCAATCTGAAGTTTCTCGGGTCAGGAGGATCCGGCGACACATATCTTGTTCTCTGCACGTCGGGACCGCATTCCGGTCATTTGTTCGCTGCGAAAATCTTCCGCAGCGTCTCGAAACCCGAGCGACGGCTTTCGTTCCTCCAGGAACATGCGTTCTTACGCGACGCGACGCATCCGGCGATCATGCGCGTCTTCGACGACGGCTTCTTTCTTGACGAGCGGCCGTTCTTCATTGCGGAGTATCTGCCGCAGACATTGCACGGCCGTCTCCATTCAGTCGATCGGCTGTTCACAAAACTCAGCTACGCGCTTCAATTGTTATCCGCGCTCGCGTTTCTCGAAAGAAACGAGGTGGTTCACCGGGACATTAAGCCCAGGAACATCTTCGTGAAAGCAGGAACGTGTGTTCTTGGTGACTTCGGACTGATGAAGCGCTGCGATTCACACGGGATTGAGCCGGACCGTGAAGTATTGAAAGGAAGTCTGGGGGCCGGCATGCCGAGATCGTATCGGACCCCCGACCTCGTTGAGTACTTGAAGGGAAGAGCAGCCCCTTCGCCGAAAAGCGACGTTTTCCAATTGGGACTTGTACTCGCAGAGTTATTCACGGGGATGAACCCGCAACGCCCCATGTCGAAGGGGAGATTTACTTCGCCCGTGAAGTTGAAACCGATTCCGCCCATCACCGGAATGTTAGGCGATGCCATCGGCCGCCTGATCACCGACATGTTGACGTTCGATCCGGCAGTCCGTCCATCTGCTTCAAAGATCTACAAAAACTGGGAAGGCCTCTTCATCAGGGCTGCGAAAGAAGAGCATGACCTCGAAGGGGCGATTCGGCCGGTTGGATGAGCATGAACTCTGCACTTCGGCCGCTCTGATCGCGTCCCTCGGCTCACCGCGCACCGGCCGGCACGTCGAGGAAATACACCACCCCGTCGCTCCCCGCCAATGCGATGCGGTCCCCCTGCGGCGAATACGCCCCGAAGTACAGCACCCGCGGCAGGTCTTTGCGGAACAGCAGCTTCCCGCTGCCCGCGTCCCAGATTCGGACGTTCCCCGCGTAGCCGACGCTCAGCAGCCGGTTGCCCTTCGGGCTGAACTGCACGCGGTAGATGTCGTCGGGGTGGGCGTCGATCGTCTGCGCCGGCGACGGGTTGCCGACGTCCCACACGAACAGCTTGCGTGTTTTGCCGATGGCGACGCCGCCGGCGGCGAGCTTCTTTCCATCCGGGCTGAAGGCAACGGAATACACCGCCGATTCGGGGCCGGTGAACTTCCGCAGTTCAATCCCGTTCTCGACGTTGAACAGCCGCACGGACTTGTCCCCGCCCGCGGTGGCGAGGAACTTTCCGTCGGGACTGAAGGCCACGCTGTAAACGGTGTCCGGCTGCGTGCCGAGGGTCCGCAACTGGCTCTTCTTCGCGACGTCCCACAGCCGCACGGTCTTGTCGGCCGAGCACGATGCCAACAGCTTTCCGTCCGGACTGAAACTGAGGCCGAGGACCTGCGAGCCGTGGCCGCGGAGGTCGCTCGCCAGGTTCGGTGTCGGCTTCTTCGTCGGCTTCGCGCCCGGCCGCTTTGCCTCGACAGCCCCCGTTTGCTTGGCGAGTTCGGGCAATTTCCACAGCTTGATGATGTTGTCATCGCTGCCGGAGGCGATCAGCGCTCCGTTCCTCGAAATCGCCGTGGAGAGCACAATCCGCGTATGCCCCTCCATCACCCGCAGCGTCTTCCCCGTCTTCGCGTCCCACAGCCGTAGCGTGTTGTCGAAGCCGGCCGTGACGAGGTGCTTGCCGTCGGGCGTGTACTGCACGCGGTAGACCGGTTCGGTGTGGCCTTTCAGAACTGCGGGGGGCGACTGGGCGTTGGCGGCCGAGATCGCAATCGAGATGGCAAACAGCGCGAAGGCAGGCCGGGGGTGCATCGAAGTTCTCCAGGCGGGATCCGATCGGCGGGAAGGAAAGCGGCTTCTACACCGGATCGTGGCACACCCCCCGGGCAGAGTCAACGCGGCGTGGACGTCACGAGCACCGGGTGCCGCTGGCGGCGATGGTCGCCACACTCCGCATTGTTCCCTGCACGGGAAAGTGTGGTCGGTTGGCCTTCCGGCGTCAAACTCCAAGTCACCTCAGTTCCTCTGTTGGTGCACTGGCGGGCCAGCAGCAGTGGCACACGTCCAGCCGCACAGTGGCACCCGTTGGGGTAGCCGCTGAGGCAAGCGGCAACTGACGGGCAGTTTGGCGAATGGATTTCGTGCGGGGGCGAACACACCGTTTCAGGATCATCGGCCACGGGCCGACGGACGCTCGGGGGGTGCCACTGTGCGGCTTGCCCGCCAGTGCCCATCGGAGCGGTTGACGTTCACGCCCCGCGGCGTCCTGAGGCCCTCACCCATCCGTTCCGTGTCCCGGAGTCGGTGGATTACGGCGTCGTGCTCGTGAACTCCCACGGCAGACGGGCAACTGTGGCATCCGGCGATGAAGCAGGGGCAGCCCGTCGGAATTCGGTTTCATTTCTCCCCTCCATTCGGTTATGTTCAGGGTCTTCACCAGTCGGCGAAAGCGCCGACATCATTGACACACAACGGTTGGCGGATTCTTCCGATGGACAATCTGATAGTTGACCGTCTTCAAAGCGCTCGACGCGACCTGCTTGACATTGGAACCCGGAACCGGTTGATCAATACCCCAAGGTCCAGCGGACGATCGACCCGATTGGAGATTGCAGACGAACTGTCTGAAGAAGTGTTTCGCCATCTTGTCGCGGAACGCAAGGCGATGAGTTTCCTGCCTCGTCCGGGCGGGGACGATGAGCATGGAGAGGATGCGTCACCACATCTGTTTCAGCCGGAGGAAGACGAGGAACTCGACGAAAGCGGCGTCGCAGTCCGGCACGCGGATGACAAATTGCAGACGCACCTCAAATCGGAGAGCCTGCAAAAGAAATTGCTGCGACTGTACTACGATGCGAAGACGGCTGAAGAGGAACAAGGTGTCAACATCCTCTATCTCGCTGCGGGGTTCCTGAAGTGGTACGAATCCCCTGCATCCGATCGCGAACGGTTCGCGCCGCTGATCCTGATCCCCGTGGAACTGGACCGCACGTCCGCAACGTCCCGCTTTCGGATTCGATGGGATGAACAAGAGCTTGCGACGAATTTGTCCTTGCAGGAAAAACTGCGAGTCGAATTCGGTGTGGAATTGCCAGATATTCCCGACGTCGAGGACCTTTCTCCCGCTGACTATTTCGCCAGAGTCGCCGACGCGATTTCGGCACTGCCCCGTTGGGAGGTCTGCCAGAACGACATTGTGCTTTGGTTCTTTTCATTTTCGAAGTTCCTCATGTTTCGCGATCTCCGACCAGAGTGCTGGCCGGACGACCGCGCGATCGAGAAGCACGGACTCGTGTCGGCCGTGCTGGGAACCGGATTCGGGCACGAGCCTCCAATCTGCGGGGACGATGACAACATCGACGGCGTCCTGCCACCGATCGATATGGTCCACGTCGTCGACGCCGACAGTTCGCAGTCTGTTGCCGTCGAGGAAGTCCGACAGGGGCGGAACCTCGTCATTCAGGGGCCTCCGGGAACGGGAAAGTCACAGACGATAACCAATATGATCGCCGCCGCGGTAAAGTCGGGGAGAAGAGTCCTTTTTGTCGCGGAAAAGATGGCGGCGCTCGAGGTCGTGAAACGCCGGCTGGACAACATCGGTTTGGGCGACATGTGCCTGGAACTCCACAGCCACAAGGCCAACAAACGTGAGGTGCTCGGCCAGCTTGCCAGGACGTTGTCACTCGGTCAGCCGAAACTCAATGACGTACACAGGCTCGCGGAGGAATTGACGGCGTATCGTGACAAACTGAACCGTCACGCGGTCATCATGCATTCGCCTCTCGAACCGGCGTCCCTCACTCCGTTTCGCATCCTCGGTGAACTCGTCCGACTTCGAGCAGCCGGTGTCAGGCCGACCGCTTTTCATCTGGATGACGCACCGAGTTGGACGGCTGCAAACCATCGCGACAGAGCCAACCTGCTGTCTGACATCGTGCTTCATTTGCACCGGATCGGAAATCCAACCGACAACCCGTGGCTTGGAGTCGGACTTGAGTCCCCACCGCTGCCGGGAGATCTGGACCGATTGTCGCAGATGTTGCAGAGCCTGATTGAACGGATTGCCCGAGTCCGCCTTGCAATTGAAAGACTCTGCCGGTCGCTTCATTTGCGTGCAGCCGAGACTTGCGCTGAGGTTTCGCGCTATCTCGTGGTCGCCCGAAAGATCGTGACCGCACCGCCGATGGACCACGAAGCATTCAGCAGCGACGTCTGGGATTCCCGCCGAGCTGATATCTCGTCGATCGTGGCACAGGGAACGGCCTACGCCGGGTGCCGCGCAAAACTGGATTCCTTGGTTTCCGACGTCGCCTGGCATACGGATGTCGCCGCTGCACGCCGAAACCTGGCCGCCTTCGGCAGGTCACTGTTCCGAGTCTTCAACCGACGCTACCGCGAAGCGCAGGCGACTTTGCGCGGGATTCTCGCAACGTCTCCACCGAAACCGCTGCCGGAGCGACTGGAGATTCTGGATACATTGATCCGCGGCCAGAATGCTGCCAAAGCCATCGAGTCGGCAAAAGTCCAGAAACTGGCGCAGAGCGCCTTCGGCGGCTCTTGGCGTGGAGCGGAATCGGACTGGCCCGCATTGAGCGCGATCGTGCAGTGGGAGTCGGAATGCCGCGTTGAAAAGTTGCCACCGGTATATCGGCGGATCATCGGCAAGATTGGGAACTTGGATTCCGTTGGCGTTGAAATCAAGGTGGTCGAGGACGAACTCAGCCCCCTCATTGCTGATGTACGGCAGGTTTTCCGGCAACTTTCATTCCGCCCAATGGTTCGCTTCGAAACCGATGATCCGGAATCCGTCTCTCTGAAATCGATTCGCGATTTATTGACAGAATGGCTCCGCGACGTCGATTCGATCACGGCTTGGATCGCCTATAGGATTCGACGCAAAAAGCTCGAATCCGAGGGAATGAGCGAGCTCGGCATGTGGATCGACAAGGGGGAGATTGCGCCAGACGAAATCCTCAATCAGTACCGTCTGGCCTACTTCGAAGACCTCATGCGCGAGGTTTATCGGCGGTTCCCGGAGGTCGCGGAGTTCGATGGCTTATCCCACGAACAGGTTCTTTCCCGGTTTCGGCAGTTGGATCTGGATCGCATCGCTCTCGCACGGCAGGAAGTTGCCCACGCGCATTTCCGTGGACTACCGCGCCGTGCCGAGAGTGGTGAAGTTGGCACGGTCCTGTACGAGATTAACAAGAAGCGCCGCCACATGCCGGTGCGCAAGTTGCTTGAAGAGGCCGGTCATGCCGTCCAGGCAATCAAGCCGGTTTTCATGATGAGTCCGATCTCGATCGCCCAGTACCTGTCTCCGGGAATCCTGGAGTTCGACCTCCTGTTGATCGACGAGGCCAGCCAGGTACGTCCCGTCGACGCGCTTGGGGCCATGGCGCGCTGCCGGCAGATCGTGGTCGTCGGCGACGCGAAACAGCTTCCACCAACGAACTTCTTCCAGAAGATCGCCAGCGATGACGACGATTCTGACGACGACGTCGGGTTTCAGGTCAAAGACCTGGAAAGCATTCTCGGCTTGTGCGAATCCCGGATGCCCGACAATGAGAGAATGCTGCGCTGGCACTATCGCAGCCGGCATGAATCGCTGATCGCCGTCTCCAACCATGAGTTTTACGACGACCGGCTCTACATTGTTCCGTCCGCGACGAACCGCACGGCAGCACTGGGTTTACAGTTCCGCTACATCGCCAACGGCGTCTTCGATCGGGGAAAGTCTGCCACCAACCGGGTCGAAGCTGCAGAAGTGGCCGATGCGGTCATCGCGCATGCTACAGACACGCCGGACAAATCGCTTGGCGTCGGCGCTTTCTCCGTCGCGCAACGCGACGCCATCATTGACGAGCTTGAAGTTCGCCGTCGCGAACATCCCGAATTGGAGTCGTTTTTCGCCACTGGGTCAGCGGAACCATTTTTTGTGAAGAACCTTGAAAACATCCAGGGGGACGAACGGGATGCAATTCTCATTTCGGTCGGCTACGCCAAGGACGATGCCGGTTTCATGGCCATGAATTTCGGCCCGGTCTCCCGCGACGGCGGCGAGCGGCGCCTCAACGTGCTGGCAACCAGGGCCAAAGAGAAGTGCGTTGTTTTTTCTTCCATCACGGCGGACGGCATCGACCTCAACCGCGCGAAAACAGCGGGGGCCAGAGCACTCAAGACCTTCTTGACCTATGCGAAGTCGGGCTATCTGGACATCGGCATCGCGACCGATCGCAATTTTGACTCGCCATTTGAAATCGAAGTCGCCAAGGCGGTGGAATCCTGCGGATTCACTGTCGAAAGGCAGGTCGGCGTCTGCGGCTTCTTTATCGACCTCGCCGTCGTTGATCCAGAAACTCCCGGCCGATACTTGCTGGGACTCGAATGCGACGGGGCCACGTACCACTCATCCCGCTCCGCTAGAGACCGCGACCGGCTCCGCCAAGACGTTCTCGAATCCCGTGGCTCGGTAATCCACCGCATCTGGAGCAGCGATTGGTTTCACAACCCGACGGAACAACTGCGGAAAGCGTTGGCCGCGATCGAAAACGCCAAGGCCGAGTGGGCGAAACGGGATGCCGGATTGCGAGAGCAGGCCGCAAGTCCGCCGGCTGGTCAATCAACGGTTGTTCGCGAGGAAGTTGCGGACGGCGTGCTGAACGACACTGCCGACGTTCCTTCAGTCGAGTACGTTGAGACATCATTCACGATCGAAACGCACGGAATTGAGATTCACTTACTCGACACAAGCGTGCTGTCCGGAATCGTCGAGCGGATTGTTCAGACCGAAGCTCCCATCCACAGAAGCGAAATCGCCCGTCGAACGACGACGTTATGGGGGCTCACCCGCACCGGCGGCCGAATCGTCCGTGCTGTTGAGAAGGCGATTCAATACGGGCTGCGCAAACAGGTCCTCTCCGCCGAAGGCGACTTTATCTCGCTCCCCGGCAAGGACAGTTCCCCGGTCCGCAATCGAGAAGGCGTGCAGTCAAACACGTTGAAAAGAGCGGAGATGCTTCCCCCCGCAGAAATCCGCCTTGCCCTCAAAACCATCATCGAATTGCGTTGTGGAACGTCCCGGTCTGATGCAATCGTCGAGGCGGCCAGGCTGCTTGGTTTCCGTTCCACGAGCTCGCAATTGAAATCGGTCATTGATGCCGAGGTGGACCGACTTGTGGAGTCCGAAGTCGTCGTGGAACGCAACGAGAAACTGTATGTCGTCGCCCGTTCCGAGTCTGAGCAGATTGCTTGACACCGGAGATTCCGCCCCGCGTAACGGTACGTCGGGCGTTCGTGGTAGAAGCCCAGCAGGTGCAGCATCGTGCCGTGCAGGTCGTGGACGGGGCGTCTCTTCGCCCGGAAGCCCGCGCTCGACCGGCGCTCCCCGTGGCGGTAAGATTACTATAAGCACGGCACTGCACGCGAGGCGACCGATGAAGAGTCTGGCTGACGAACTCCCCCCGAACATCGCGCAACAGATCGACCCGGACTGGCGCAGGAACGAGGCGGCCTATTGGGCCGTGCGCGATCGGTTGCTCGCCCAGTACCAGGGACAGTGGATCGGTTTCGCCGACGGGGCCGTGTTTACGTCCGGCAGCAGTCCCGTGGCCGTGTTCCACGCGGCCGAGGCGGCGGCCCGATCGCCATTTGTCGTCCGCGTTGGGCGCGAAGATGAGGCGACGCGGATGCGGCGAACTCTACGAAATCAATGGCTCGGAATCTGAATCCATGAGCATCGACACGCTGCTGTCCCGAATCACGATCGATCCCGCCGTCTGCCACGGCAAGCCGTGCGTCCGAGGGTTGCGTTATCCGGTCGAGACGTTGCTGGAACTGCTCAGCTCCGGCATGACGCCTGAGGAGATTCTGGCCGATTACGAAGACCTCGAACGCGAAGACCTGCTGGCGGTGCTGGCGTTCGCGGCCCGGCTGAGCCGGACGAAGCGACTGCAACCGGTGGGTCCATGAAGTTCCTGATCGACGCCCAGTTGCCCCGGCGAATGGTCGGTTGGCTGAGCAGCGCCGGCTGTGACGCGATCCATACTCTGGACCTGCCGGATGGCAACCGGACGACCGACGCGGAGATCATCGCAACGGCGGACGGGGAGTAGCGTGTCGTCGTGACCAAGGACGCGGACTTCGTCAACGAGTTCGTCCTTCACGGCAGGCCGGAAAAACTGTTGCTGGTCTCGACGGGGAACGTCAGCAACCGTGAGTTGGAAGCACTGGCGGTGCCGCTCATTCCGGACCTGGCCCCGGAGTTCCAGACGCACTCATTCCTGGAACTTGGGCCGACCGGGATCAACGTTCGTGGTTCGGCCTGCGCACTTCTTGCGGATCGAGAAACTCCTCTTGCGTTCCTCGCGTTACCAGAGTCAGGATGTCGCCGGAATGTGTTTCCCGGTCCCCAGGTGTGCAAGGGGGAATTCACGATGCAGCGGCGTCGGAGCGGTCAGTGTGCGCGCGGAGGACGAGGAGGGGTGCGTGACGGAATGCCGAGGGGGGCATCGATGGGAGCGGCGTTGTTCATGATGCACTCTTCGTCTTCAACAGCAGCATCATCATGGATGATGACACCGCCGCCATCACGCGAAAATTCCCCGCACCACCCGCCCCGCCACGTCCGTCAGCCGGAAGTCGCGGCCGGCGAAGCGGTACGTCAGCCGCTCGTGGTCGATGCCCAGCAGGTGCAGGAGCGTGGCGTGCAGGTCGTGCATGTGGACTTTGTCTGTGACGGCTTCGTAGCCGAACTCGTCGGTCTCGCCGTACGCGAAGCCGGGTTTGACGCCGCCGCCGGCGAGCCAGATGCTGAAGCCGCGGGGGTTGTGGTCGCGGCCGTCGCGGCCCTGGGCGAAGGGGGTGCGGCCGAATTCGCCGCCCCACCAGACCAGCGTGTCGTGCAGCAGGCCGCGCTGCTTCAGGTCGGCGAGCAGGCCGGCCACGGGTTTGTCGGTCGCCTTGGCATGGACGGCGTGCCGCTTGAGGTTGGAGTGCTGGTCCCACCGCGGCGTGGCGGAGTTGTCCGAATAGCTGATCTGAATGTAACGCACCCCTTCCTCGGCGAAGCGGCGGGCGAGCAGGCATTGGCGGCCGAAGTCGTCGGTCTCGCGCTCGCCGATGCCGTACTGCTGCCGGATGTGCTTCGGCTCGCGCGAGATGTCGACGATGCCCGGCGCGTGGTTCTGCATGCGGTAGGCGAGTTCGAACGATTCGATGACGGCGTCGAGCCGGCTGTCGTCGCCGGCCCGTTTCCGCTGCTCGCGGTTGAGGGCCTGCAGCAGCTCGAATTGTTTCCGCTGCACCTCGCGGGGGAGTTCGGGGTTGGTGATGTGCCGGATCTTCGCTTCCTTCACCGACTGCCCCGCCCGGCCGATGGTCGTCCCCTGGTAATGGGCCGGCAGGAAGGCGTTGGCGTAATTTCGCGGGCCCCCTTTCGCGGCGGTCGGGTTGATGCTGACGAAGCCGGGGAGATTGCGGTTCTCGGTCCCCAGCCCGTAAGTGACCCACGCGCCGACGGACGGGCGGATGAGGTTCGTGGCCCCGGTGTGCAGAAACAGCGTGGCCGGCCCGTGCGCGACCCCCTCGGTGTGCATGCTGCGGATGAGGCAGAAATCGTCGACGTGCTTCGCCTGCTCGGGAAACAGGTCCGACACCCAGCGGCCGCATTCGCCGTACTGCCGGAACCCCCACGGCGACTTCTGCAGCCGCTGCTTCTGCACGCGGCGATTGCGTGCGTTGTAGAACTCCAGCGTCTGGCCGTCGTCCCGCGTGAGGCGTTCCTTGGGGTCGAACGTATCGACCTGGCTGGGTCCGCCCTGCATGAAGATAAAGATCACCCGCTTCGCCCGCGGCGGATGATGCGGCGCGTGCGGCGCGAGCGGATTCGGGTTCGCGTCAGCGGCGGCATCGGAACAGAGGCCGGCGAGCGCGAGGGTGCCGAAACCGCAGGCGGCGGATTGGAGGAGTTGGCGGCGCGTGGGGGAGGCTTGCATCATGGTAAGCAACCAAGATTCAGCAATAGGGATGTTGGAATGCCCGGCTTTCTCTCAACTCCGGGCCGGGCACCGGAGTGTTTGCGACTTGGGTAAGGATGGTGACTCAACACCAAGACGCCGAGAACGTCATGTTATTGCTCATACCGCTTTGAGACAATCTCTCCCGACTGCGCATCAATCACGTAATGCGGTCCGCCCCCTTTGAGGCGGGGATTCTTCAACAGGTAATCCACGTGCCAGCCGTCGTCTTCGAGCGAGAGTTGAATGCGGTACGGCGACAGGTCGCGGTAGACCCGCATGGCATCCGCCTGCGCGATGGCGAGTGCTTGATCGCCGGCGAGGGTCGTCGCAGTGCTTCCCATGGTGAATTCCCTGTTGTCTGAACGTTATGCTGGATAGCCGGGATTCCCGATCAATCCACCGCGGCGCGAATCCGGTCCAGTCGTATGAACGCCGTCATCGGCTCGAATGAGACACGGCACACCGAACAACGAAGCCGATTCCCTGTCATCTTCGCTGGGTCCCGGTTCCCAACCTTCCGAGCCGGGATTCGGATGTGTGTGAAACGTCGCAACGACCATGCAATCTGGGACTACGGGTGGATCGCCCAAATCCAACAAGGCTTGACCGCCCGCCGGAGCGCGACGAACCACGATGTCGCCGGTCGTAATATTCATGTAAACCCAGCCGCCCTCTTCGTGCCTGCGATCCGGGTCCGACGGCAGCGAATCGTCCCAAGCCTGTTCAAGTGCCTGGCGAACGGCCGTATGATTCCGGAGATCGGCGACCGACGGCGCTCGCATTCGCAGCAGCTCTTCATCCAATCACAGGGACAAATTCGCCCGCGTCCAGTTTTCAGTTTACCGACCGACGTCCGCCGCTTCCAACCAGCGGCTCTTCCCGCTCCTCCAGCCGCCACGCGGCGTAGGCCAGTGCCGCGTCAATGTCTTCCGGCTCCAGGTACGGATAGGCTTCCAGAATTCGCTCGCGCGACTTGCCGCTTGCGAGCAGCCTCAGAATGGTCCCGACGGTCACGCGCAGGCCGCGAATGCAGGGTTTACCGCTCATGACCGCCGGATTGTGGGTAATCGCTCGAATTGCACGCCGAGTCTCCTGTTTCGTCACTTCAACTGCGGGAAGCTTCAGATGCATTGAAGTTCGCAACCATTGCCTACGTCAACTCCAACTGCACCTTGATCGCCTGCTCCACCCCCTGCATGTCGGCCTTCGACAAGCGGCCGACGCGGTTCTGCAGGCGGCGTTTGCTAACTGTCGTCAACTGGTCGGCCATCGCTTTGTGTTTTTTCCCGCGCACCTTCACTTCCGCCTCGCTGGGATAGACGTGATCGACCTTCGTGGTGAGGGGGACGACCTGCACGCGGTTGAGATTTTTGTTGGCGGCGTCGTTGCTCACGATCACGGCGGGCCGCTGCTTGCGGACTTCGCCCCCGACCGCCGGCTCGAAGTTGACCCACCAGACGCTACCGCGTTTCATCGGCGATGTCTCCGATGGTGGCGTCGGCCCATTCAAGCGCGTCCGCTTCGCGCGCTTCATCCCGCGCCATCTGCTGGTAAGCGACGTCCAGATCCGGCCCGATGACGTAAGGACGAACGAGCGACTCGATGAACCCGCTGATCCGCCGCCGCCCGACGACGGCGTGCAGCCCTTCATAGACGCGCTCATCGACGGTGATGGTCAGTTTTTTCTGCATGGCGGCTCCCGGAATACGTATGACTACACGTATTGTAGCACACGGAATCCCACGGGCAACGACGGAAAACCGCTACTCCACATACCGGAAATCAATACTCCCGAACAACGCCTGCAACAGCGTCCCCCACGCCGCTTTCTCCGAGGTCTTGCCGGTCTCCCGCAGGTACTTCAACGCCAGTTCCCGTTCCGCCTTCGTCGGCAGCCGGCCGAGCGTGCGTTCGTAGGCGCGGTTGAGGCGGTCGGCGTCGTCGGGCAGGTCTTCCTTCAGCAGCCGATCGGCGGCGTGGCGGGACTGGGCCATCACGAAGGGGCTGTTCAGCAGGTACAGGGCCTGCGTGGGGAGCGTGCTGACGTTGCGGCGGCCGGAAACCAGGTTCGGGTCGGCGAGGTCGAACACGGCCAGCAGCGGGTGCATCGTGTTGCGGAAGCCGGGCACGTAGACGCTGCGGCGGAGGGAATCGTGTTTGTAGCCGAATTCGCTCTTCACCTTCTCGTCGACGACCGGCCCGCCGAACGTGAGGTCGAGCCGCCCGCTGACGGCGAGAATCGAATCGCGAATCGACTCGGCTTCCAATCGCCGGCGGTTCTGGCGGGCAAGCAGGCGGTTTTCGGGATCGGGGGATCGTAGGTCAGGCTTTCCAGCCTGACCGGGCGTCGTTCGACGTGGGGATGCCTTGAGACTGTTCCGGTCAGGCTGGAAAGCCTGACCTACGGCGCTTTGCCGGTACGTTTTCGACAGCACGATGCGGCGGATGAGTTTCTTCGTCGACCACCCGTCATCGATCAAGGTGGCGGCGAGCCAGTCGAGCAGCTTGGGGTGCGACGGTTGTTCGCCCATCACGCCGAAGTTGTCGACGGTGCGGACGATACCCGTGCCGAACAGGTGGTGCCACACGCGGTTCACGTAAACGCGGGCCGTCAGCGGGTTGTTGCGGTCGGCGAGCCAGTTCGCCAGTTCGAGGCGGCCGCTGGCGCCCTTGGCGATCTTCGCCGGCTTGTCCTGAATGACGCGCAGGAACCCGCGGGGGACTTTCCTGCCGAGCTTGTGGACGTTCCCGCGGAGGCAGACGAAGTAATCGCCGGTTTCCTTGTGATCGTCGACCGCCATCGCCAGCGGGGCCGGTGGCGGGGCCGTCTTCTGCAGTGATTTGAGCGATTTCTTCAGTTCCGCAATCCGCTTGTCCGCCGCCGCGATCCGAGCGTCGAGATCATCGCCCCGTTTGAACGTCTTCGAACGAGCCTGCCTCTTCGCCGTCCCCTTTGCGCTTCCCTTCGCGTTCACCTGCTCTGTTGTCAAGAACTGCACCGCGTCGACGATCACGGTCCCGTGCGAATTGAAGCTCGTGAACTCGACGGCTGCTTCCTTCCCCGCTTCGAAGCGAAACGTCCCCAGCGAGAGGAACAGCCCGCCGATCGGCGCGGGCTTGCGCTGGTCGATGCGTTTCGTCGTCGCGCCGCCGGCGTGTTTCACCGTCACGCTTGCCAACGCGGCCCGGTTGTTATGGGCGGAATAGGAGATGCGGACTTCGTAGGAACCGGTTTTGGGAATCTTCGCCACGAACCGGGCCGTCGATTTGTCGCCGGCGGAATAGCGGTAGCCTTCGTCGACATACGGTTTGATGCTCGAACTCCGCGGCCAGTTGCCGGTGAGCTTCGCGTCTTCGTCGTCGATGACGATCCCCGGCAGCGACTTCGCGAGCACCGAGACACCCGGTGTCTGGGAGACACCGGGTGTCTTCACGAGTTCGCTCCGGTTTTGCCGCAGCTTGCGAACGTTTTCCACGAGTTGGGCGAGTTCGTCCTTCAGCGGGTTGGTTTTTTTCTCGTAGGCCGCCAGTTGCCGGGCGTGCTCGTCGCTGACGGGGAGCGGGCGTTTCAGGTAGCCGGAAACGTTGCCCGGCGTCAGCACGTGCGTGCCGCGGAAGATGCCGGCCAGCGCGTAGTAGTCTTCGGTGGGGATCGGGTCGAACTTGTGGTCGTGGCAGCGGGCGCAGCCGATCGTCATGCCGAGAAACGTCCGGCCCATCGTGTCGAGTTGCTCGTCGACGACTTCCATCCGCAGCAGCTCCTTGTCCTGCAGCTCGTAGTTCGTCGGTCCGAGTTCGAGAAACCCGGTCGCCGTCAACCGGTCGCGGCGCTGTTTCGCCGATTTGTACGGCAGCAGGTCGCCGGCGATCTGCTCTTTGACGAACCGGTCGAAGGACCGGTCTTCGTTGTACGCGCTGATGACGTAATCCCGATACCGCCACGCGAGGTGATACACCGCCGTCCGCCCGCCGCCGCTCGATTCCGCGAAGCGGGCGACGTCCAGCCAGTGGCGGCCCCAGCGTTCGCCGAAATGTTTGCTCGCCAGCAGCCGGTCGACGAGATTTTCGACGGCCTGCGGGGAATCGTCGTTCAGGAAGCGTTGAATCTCCGACGGTGTCGGCGGCAGTCCGATCAGATCGAAACACAGCCGGCGGATCAGCGTGCGTTTGTCGGCCGGCGGCGCGGGGCGCAAGCCCTTCGCCTGCAGTTTCGCCCGAATGAAACGGTCGATCGGCGAGTCGTCTTTCGTCAATCCCGGAACGGGCGGAAGTGTTGGTTTCTTCAATGGACGCAGCGACCAGAACTGCCGGGCCTTTTCGAAGTCATACGTCTTCTTCGCGGCGGCCTTCGCCTTCCCGGTCCGCGGGTCCGGCGCGCCGAGTTTGATCCACTTCTCGAAATCGGCGATGACGGCGTCGGGCAGCTTGCCGCTGGGGGGCATTTCGAAGTCGGCGTGCTTCAACGCCGAGAGCAGCGTGCCCCGCTCCGGTTTGCCGGGCACGACGGCTGGTCCGCTCTCGCCCCCTTTGCGGATGCCGTCGCGGGTGTCGAGCAGCAGCTTCCCGCGGACGATCTTCGCCTTCGCCGAGTGGCACTCGTAGCACTGCTTGACGAGCACCGGGCGGATCTTCCGCTCGAAGAAGTCGAGCCCGCGGCGGCCCGGCTTGTCGGCGGGTTCGTAGTGACCGGCTTCAGCCGGTCTCTTGACCGGCTGAAGCCGGTCACTACGAACATCCAGGTCGGCGGCGCGAACCGGCGCGTGGAGTGCGAGCATGATCAGACAAACGAGAACGGCAATCCAGCGCTGCATGCGGCGCACCTCGTGGGCAACTCGGTTGAACGTGCGGCGCACGTAGCAGAATTCGTGAGAATTCTGCCGTCCGATTCGCGCCCTGCAGAATTCTCACGAATTCTGCTACGTCGTGCGATTCGGTTGAACGTGCGGTGATTGAGTGTATTGTGAATCAAGTCCCACGCTGAAGCAAACCCCGCACCCTGAGCGACCAATGCCGCAACCTTTCCGCACGCTGACCGCAATCGTCCTGCTGTGCTGCTGCCTGCCGGTGCAGGCCGATCCGTACCAGGTTTCGGTGAAGCGCGTGCCGCCGGCGGGAATCGACGGGTCGCTGGTGATCGTCGGCGGGGGGAAGATTCCCGAAGAAATCCGCGAGCAGTTCATCCGGCTCGCCGGCGGGAAGGACGGGCGGCTCGTCGTGATTCCCACGGCCAGCACGCGGGCGGACAAAGACGATTCGCCGTCGTTCGCAAGACCGTGGAAGGCCGCCGGGCTCGCGAACGTCGCCGTGCTGCACTCCCGCGACCATAAACGGGCCGACGTCCCGAAATTCGTCGCCCCGTTGAAGACCGCCACCGCCGTCTGGTTCGGCGGCGGCAGCCAGCAGCGAATCGCCGACGTCTATCTGGGAACGGCCGTCGAAAGGGAACTGCACGCGCTGTTGAAGCGCGGCGGCGTGATCGGCGGGACGTCGGCCGGGGCGGCGATCATGTCCCGCGTGATGATCGCCCGCGGCAACCCGAAAGCCATCCTCGCGAAAGGATTCGACCTGCTGCCCGACGTCACGATCGACCAGCACTTCACGCAGCGCAAACGGAAGCCGCGGCTCCTCGGCGTCCTGAAGAAGCATCCCGCCCGCGTGGGAATCGGCATCGATGAAAGCACGGCCGTCATCGTTCGCGGCCGAAGAATGGTCGTCGTCGGAAAGGGCAACGTGACGCTGCTGCTTTCGGCGAATGGGCATCTCAAATCGCGGGAGTTCATCCTCGAACCGAAAGGCGTCGCCGATCTGACCGCGCTGCGCCGCGCGGCGGTGTCGCGAACGCTGCCGCCCTATCCCATGCAAAAGCCGCCGGTCCCCGATGTGCCGTCCGGTTCGCTGGTGATCGTCGGCGGCGGCGGCATGACGAAAGACGTGGCGCGAAAGTTCGTCGAGCTGGCCGGCGGTCCGGAATCGCTCATCGTCTACCTGCCGACCGCCGTCCCCGAACGGCAGGCGCGGCGGGCCCGCATTCCGTCGTTTCTGCGGCGGGCCGGGGCGAAGAACGTCAAAGTCCTGCCGCAAAGCCGATTGAAAGACGTCGAATCGCCGCGGTGTCTCGCCGTCCTGAAGAAGGCCCGCGGCGTCTGGTTCGGAGGCGGGCGGCAGTGGCGGTTCATTGATGCCTACGCCGGCACGAAAGCCGAGCCGCTGTTGCACGACGTGCTCAAACGCGGCGGCGTCATCGGCGGCAGCTCCGCCGGGGCGAGCATACAAGGCGGATATCTGGCCCGCGCCAATCCGCTGGGGAACCGCGACATCATGGCCGACGGCTATGAGCGCGGGCTGAACTTCCTGCCCGGCGTCGCCATCGACCAGCACTTCGCCCAGCGGAAGCGCTTCCGCGACATGACGCAACTGATGCAACGCTATCCGCAACTGCTGGGCATCGGTATCGACGAGGCGACGGCGATCGTCGTGCAGCAGAGCCTCGCCACCGTGATGGGCCGCGGCGAAGTCCACTTCTACGACCGCCGCAAACCGCTGCTCCCAGAGCAGCCCGACCACGAAAGCCTGAGCGCGGGGGACCGCTACGATCTGAAGTCCCGCCGCGCAATTCCGCGCCCGCCGGTGGAAGCCCGCAAACCGCACCGCGTAGTCGAGCTGAGGACCCGTAAAGAAACAATCTCCCGATTCGTGCCACTTCTATGAAAGTCCATCGCCCGTCAAGTTGACACGAGGTAGTTTCCGGAAGAATCGCCGCGGGAATCCCAATCTTCTATCCGAGCGTCGGCCGGGGCCTAGCCCATGTGGGTGCTTCGAGAGTGTGAGGGCTGCCCCAACTGCTGGCGAGCGCGGGTGTCGACTTTCGGTTGGAAAAGTGGGACATCCGGCCCAAGTGGCACACGAGCTTACCCTCACAGCGCGGGTCCGCTTTGATTTCTCCTCCACCACGTCGTGAACATGATCGGTTTCCTTTCTTTCTCTCTCTCTCTCTCTCTCTCTCTCTCTCTCTCTCTGTTTTTCCCTGTTCGGCGGCCGGTTCGTTGGAGCGAAGAGACTCACACATCTCGTAGCGCAGACGAGCCGGCCGCCGAACCGAGCGGCCGTTACGCCGCCGTTGTGGCGGCCTCGTTTCCTTGCGGGGCCAGCATGCGGTGGTACAGCCGCCGCAGCCAGCGGTTGGCGATCGCACACGTCACCACGTTGGCCGGTTTGGTGCGGCCGAGCCGATTCTTCATCTCCTGGAAGTGGGAGTCACAGCGCGGCAGGCGTTTGGCGGTTTGAATCAGCAGCGCCCGCAGCTCGCGGCTGCCGGCTTTGATCAGTCCCGCGTCCGCCTGGCGTTTGCCGCTGGACGCGTTGCAGGGAGTGACGCCGCAGTATTTCGACAGTTGCTTCGCGGTGCGGAAGCGGTCGAAGCGTCCGATCTCCGCCCGCAGCGCGACGGCGGTGATCAGCCCGATCCCCGGCTCCGCGAGCAGACGTTGCGTGAGCGGGTCGTCGGCCGTCGCCTGTTCCATCTGCCGTTCGACGTCCCGCAGGTCGTCTTCGAGCCGCGCGAGCTGCGTCAGCAGCCGGTCCATTACGTACCGGGACTGCACTCCCAGGGAGAGCTTGCTCACCCACTCCATCCAGGGTTTCGTCCAGGCGTTGGCGACCGGCAGCGGGATGCGATTCTCCCGCAGCAGCGAGCGGATCCGCAGCTTCACGTTCTTGCGTTCCTTCTTCACCCCCTCGCGGTAAGTGACCAATTTGCGAAGTTCCAGCGTCGTCTCGTCGGCCAGCCACACCTCGGGGAGATAATTGACGCGGTCGAGGTCCGCCAGCAGCCAGGCGTCGTCGTGGTCGGTTTTGTCCGGCCCGCTCTTGAGCCGTTTGACGTACCCCGGATGCCCGAGCCGCACCTTCCAGCCGGTCACCCGGATCATCTCCGCGGCGAAGTTCGCCGCGCCGCCGCAGGCCTCGATCGCGACGCCCCGCGGCCGACCGAACCGCGCGATCGCGGCGGCCACCGCCTGGACGTCGTTATCCAGATCCCGGTTGCACAACACCGCTCCGTCCTCCGCCAGCACGCACGTGCGCACCGTGTCGTCGTGATAGTCCAGCCCGACGTGAGTCGTTACGATAGACATCTCTGTTGCTCCTTGACGATGGGGATGAATCACACACACTCCCGGCAGTGTAGCCGGTCGAGGAGCAACAGACTTTCATCCCCATCTGCTTGAGGGCTGCCGCGTTCGGCGCGGGTTCGCCGAGCGACTCATCCGGCAGCCCTCAAGCAGTGCGGGCGGGGGCGCGCTCTGCAACCCGCCAACGCACTGCTTGACGAACGCCGACGGCGCGGGTGAAATGTGGAAGCGGTCTGCGGCGTTCGTCAAGCAGTGGCATCCGGCGCAATGTTGACGGTGTTATCTTGCGCAAGCTGATTCTCGTTCGGCGGAGATGAATTCGCGGAAGGCGCGATCGCCGCAGGATTCACCGTCGGCTGTAACGCTCTTGCGTTACGTCTATGGTGAGCACGGTGCCGCTGGGAGTGATAGCGCCCAGGGTGTTCCGACCGTGCCGACCTCTGGAGGTCGAGCAGATGACTCCTCACACCACGCGCCGTGACTTTCTTCGAGCGGCCCCGTTGGCCTTGGCGGTGCCCGGGCTTGTCGGCACGTCCCCGCTGCATGGCGGTGAACGGCCTCAACCGAAGGGTGCCGCCGGCCGCGATCTCGAATCGCTGGTCGGATTGATTCTGGAGACGCCACGGAACCGGTGCGTCGAAGTGTTGGCCGGGGAACTGAAGCGGGGGGTGTCGTACCGGCAAGCGCTAGCCGGGTTGTTCCATGCCGCCGTGCGACACCAGGGCACGCACGAGGTGGCCATGATGCTCTCGGCCCACCGGGTCAGCAGCGAATTGCCCGTGAAAGACGCCCTTCTCCCGCTGTTCTGGGCGTTCGACTCGCTGGCCCGGCGGATCGCGAGCGTCCGCAAGACCGAACCAGTGGTCCGACCCTTGGCGGCCGGGCCGTTCCCGCCCCCCGCGAAGGCCGCGAAGATCCTGCACGACGCGATGAAGTCACAGGACCGGGATGCGGCCGAACTGGCGGGCGTCGCGCTGCATCGTACGGTCGGTGCCCGCCAGACAATGGAGTTGGTCTGGCGGTATGCGTGCCGGGACAGCGACGATCTGGGGCACAAGGCGATTGCCTGTGTCAACGTGTGGCGGGCGCTGGACGCCGTGGGGTGGGAGCACGCCGAGATCCCACTGCGGTACGCCCTGGGCGGGAGCGCCCGCCAGAGTACCGACCCCACGTATGAGGGCAGCCGGACGCGCCTGGAGGCGACGTTGCCCAAGTTGCCGCCGGATTGGGCCAGCCCGAAGGCGGACCACAAGGCGACGCTGGAACTGTATGAGGAGATCCGGGCGGCCCGGACGGACGCCGCCGCCGACCTGGTCTGCCGGCAACTGCTCGGCGGCACCGTCCAGGCAGGGTCCGTTTGGGACGCGGTTCACCTCGCCGCCGCCGATCTGCTCGTTCGGTTCAAGACGCGCGAGAAGATGGGCGGCTGGCCGGTCCACGCGGTGACGTCGAGCAACGCCCTGCACTTCGCCTTCCGCACGGCCATGGACGCCGAGACGCGGCTCCTACTCCTCCTCCAGGCGGTCTCCCGGATTTCGGACGTCATGACGAAACTCTCCCTGAAGCAACGTCGGTTGCGGGAGATCCGCGTCACGGAGCTGGAACCCGCCGACATCCCGACCAAGACGGCGGACGCCGTCGATGCGATCTTTTCGATACTGCCGTACAAACACACCGAGCACAAAGAAAAAGACGCCCTCGACCGGCCTCGCGACGACGAGGCGTGCCGAAAGGCGTTCGCGTTCCTGCGCATTGCCGATAATCGGTCGGCGTTCATGCATGCGGCATGCAACTTTGTGAGCCGCAAGGCCACCTGGAACGCGCACGACTTCAAGTTCCCCGCGGCCGCGTTCGAGGACGTGAGTTTTGTCAGCGAGCGCTGGCGGCCGTACTTCCTCGCGGCGACGGTCCACGTGCTGCACGGCCCGGCGAGCGACAACGCGACCGTCTTCGAGCATGCACGCGAGTCACTATCGAAACTGTGAGGAGCGCCGGGTGCCCTTGCTGAAACAACAAGATCGCCAACTTGGCTCCACGCAAGTGCCACTGCTTGAGGGCTGCCGCGTTGGACGTGGGTTCGCCGAGCGACGGCCCCGGCGGCCCTCAAGCAGTGCGTTGGCGGGTTGCAGAGCGCGCCCCCGCCCGCACTGCTTGAGGGCTGCCGGATGAGTCGCTCGGCGAACCCGCGCCGAACGCGGCAGCCCTCAAG
>Ga0268386_10000134_pt1 | contig 42500 bp, 31 predicted proteins | sample RVTome_15_FD_200260 | JGI IMG/M metagenome (GOLD analysis project Ga0268386, IMG submission 200260) | Soil microbial communities from uranium-contaminated site in the Upper Colorado River Basin, Wyoming, United States - RVT150D86... ... | reverse complement strand
GGCAGCGAGAGCCTTCGCGAAACAATTCCGGCCACGGCTATCACTGCTGACACGGATTAAAGCTGGCTCTATCGTGTGAATTCGTGTTCATCCGTGGCAAATTTTCACAAAACTTGTTCTGGACTTCATATATTGGTGCTGGTAAAGTGGCATTAGCGTTCGCAAGTGTCACGAACGCGTCGGTGTTTAGAGCCTGTCTCAAGTTCGCGAGCGGGTCCTTCCTTTCTGAAGTTCCGTCGCTTTCCTAACCCCGATTCTTTATTTTTTGAGTTTTCTGGAGGTTTTTTTATGCCCACCCCCACGCCACGGGTTTCCGTTCGCACACGGAGAGTCGCCCTCGTAGCGCTGGCTGTCGTCACTTTCTCCCTCGTAATTGCCGCCACAATCGTCACCTATCTGCGTAAGCAACCCCCTGTACAGAAAATAAATTACTCGCAACTCTACAGCTTCGCTGAAGCCGGTGACGCGGTTGCTCTGCAGGTGGAAGGAGAGACTCTGACTGTGACCAAAGCGGATGGCTCGCTTGTCGAAGCCACCGTCACGGGCGAAGCCGCACAACATGAAGTGGTGCAACTGTTTCGAAAGAACAATGTGCCCGTAGAATTTCGGCCGCTACAGCCGGGCCTCTTGTCCAGCATTGTGAGCTGGCTCCTTCCCGTGTTGACGCTCGCACTAATCGCTGTTGTCGGTTGGCGAATCTATGCGAGCATGAGCGGTCGTGGGTCGTTCGAGCTGGAAAACCACAATGGCAAGCAGGATGTTGGCTTCGACGATGTAGCCGGAGTGGACGAGGCACGCGCAGAGCTAACTGAGACGATTGAGTTTCTTCGCAATCCTGAGCGGTTCAGCCGGCTGGGTGGCCGTGTTCCACGCGGTATTTTGCTCTACGGACCTCCGGGTACAGGCAAAACTTTACTTGCGAGAGCTGCCGCGAAAGAGGCGGGAGTTGCGTTTCTGGCAGCATCGGGATCGAGCTTCCAGGAAAAATTCGCAGGACTCGGCGCCGCGCGCGTAAGGCATCTGTTCGCCAAAGGACGAAAACTTTCCCCCTGCATAATCTTCATAGACGAGATCGACGCTCTCGGACGCCAGCGTGGACGAGGCGGCGACTCTGCATCCGCAGATCAGGATCAAACGCTCAATCAGTTGCTCGTTGAGATGGATGGATTCGATCAATCGGCTGCTGTGGTAGTCATCGCTTCCACGAACAGGCCGGACATACTCGACAAAGCGCTCACCAGGCCGGGAAGATTCGATCGGGAGATCGCAGTTAACCTTGCCGATGTTTCAGGTCGCGAAGCGATTCTGAGGGTCCATGCACGCAACCTCAAACTCGAATCCGGATTAGACCTTCAGTGGATTGCACGAGGAACTCCGGGTTTCTCCGGAGCCGAACTCGCGAACCTCATGAACGAAGCCGCAATCGCCGCCACGCGTGATGACGCCGAGGCTGTCCGCCGCAAACACGTCGAGTTTGCACGCGACCGTATTCTGATGGGCGCTGAGCGGCAAGGCTTCATGATGAACGATGATGAGCGGTATGCGACTGCCGTCCACGAAGCCGGCCACGTTGCTGTCGGACTAGCGGTTGAGAATGGCGACCCGATACACAAGGTTTCTATTCTTCCGCGCGGCCGGGCTTTGGGTGTTACGCAGTCATTGCCGGAACGCGATCGGTTCATGAAGAAGCGTGAATACCTGGAGGATCAGATCGCACTGTTGCTGGGTGGTCGTGCCGCCGAGCAAATACTACTTTCAACCATGACGGCCGGAGCTTCGAATGATATCGAACGTGCGGTCGAGATCGCGCGGCGCATGGTTAGCGAGTTTGGAATGAGCAGGCTGGGACCCATCCATCTGGGCCAGCCGGATCAACAGCGCAGCCAGAGTTTGCTCGACAAGGTTGAAGAAGCTACGAATGAGTTGATCAATACGCAATTCGATCGTGCGTGTGCGATCGTGACTGCGGAGCAGGAATCGATTGGACGCCTCGTGGAATTGTTGATGGAACGCGACACACTCGATGCGGACGAGATTCTTTCATGTTTTAAGAGCGAGACGGTTCGGGCGGCGTAAGACAGAATCATTGGTCATTTATCATTTTTCATTGAAGAAGTAGCGGCACGAGAGCCGCACCAAGCTGCGTCAAAAAATGACAAATGAAAAATGTCAAATGATTGGACCAATGGGTAGTGTCGCAATTTGAAACCTTCTCTGCGTAATCTCTGCGTCCTCTGCGTCTCTGCGGTGGAGGATGCGAAAAAGCAGGTAAACCGCAGAGGCGCAGAGGACGCAGAGATCACGCGGAGATCAAATTGCGACACCACCGACCAATGATTCTGTCTTAATGCGCCATCGCATCCGGATGCTCCGAGATCTCCCTCACCGCCCGGCTGCGTCCACGCCTCGTTACCACAGCCACGCCCGCAAAGATCAGCACCGCGGCGACGATCGTCCGCGAATTCCATTTCTCACCCAACAAAAGCGGCGCCAAGCCGAACGCAATTAACGGTTGCAGGTAGATGTAGATTGCCACCGTACTCGGCGCAACCTTTGTCAAAGCCCAGGCATTGAGATAATAAGCGCCGACTGTTGGAAAAATAATGATAAATGCGATCGCCAGCCACACACTCGTGCTGATCGCGGCAATGTTTTCGGTCTGCAGCGAGTAGATACCCAACGGCGCGGTAATAACCGAACCCACCAAAAAGATCCATGTGATGACGCTCAGTGCACCGTAGCGCTCAAAAAGATCTTTCGAGAGCACGATGTACACGGCGTAAAGCAAAGAGTTGCAGACGATCAGTAAGTTGCCGACGGTAGTTTGCGTAGAGAGGTCTGCGCGCGCGGGATTTACCAGATAAACAACCCCGCTTGCCGCGAGGGCTATTCCAATCAGTCGTCTCGGCGACAAGCGATCGTAGCTGAAGAGAATGCTGACGAAAAGGGCGAACGCTGGAATGGTTGTGCTAATCAATGTAGCGTTGATGACAGTCGTTAGAGACAGGCCCTTGACGAACAACAACTGGTTTCCAACGACTCCCGTCATGCTGCACAACGTTAACAGCGCGAGGTGTTTGACGGGCATTCTGAAGAGTGGTGTTAGTTTGCGCTGCAATAACGTGAAGGCCAGGGCCGCGCCGGTGAGCCGAAAAGCAACCAGACCTGAAGGCGACATAGATCGCAAAACGACCTTGCCGAAAATTGGCCAGGTGCCGAAGAGAATCTGCACTGCTACAAGCGCCAGATGAGGAGCGAGGGCGTAGTTGGAGTCTCTGATACGTGGCATCCGTGTAAATCGGCGGCTCACACTACGAGGTATAGCGGATTCTCCAGGATCTTCTTGAACGTTTGCAGGAACTTTGCGCCAGTTGCGCCATCGATCACGCGGTGATCACACGACATCGTCACACGCATCATCTGCCCGATCACGATTTCGTTGTCGCGAACAACAGGCTTCGCACTCATCGCGCCGACGGCAAGAATCGCGCCCTCAGGTGGATTGATGACTGCGGTAAACTCGTCGATTCCAAACATTCCAAGATTGCTTATCGAGAAACTTGCTCCCGTGTACTCTTCCTGCTTCAGTTTCCGCGACCGTGCTCGCTCGGCTAATTCACGCACTTCGGCTGCGATTTCGCTGAGTGATTTTTGATCGGCGGCTCGTATCACCGGAGTGATCAGTCCGTCCTCAATTGCCACCGCGACGCCAATGTCGGCATGTTCGTAGTAACGCACGAACTTTTCCTGGAACGACGCATTGACTGACCTGTGTTGCATTAGGGCAGCTGCCGCGACCTTGATCACTACGTCGTTGATACTGATCTTGAGCTCGGGATCGAGAGCGTTGATACCTTTTCTCATTTCTGCCGCCCGGTCCATCTCAATCTCTGTGGTGAGAAAGAAGTGAGGTACTGGTCCGAGAGACGTTACCAGTCGTTTCGCAATAGTCTTTCGTATCTCACTGGTCGGCTCATCGCGATAAGCTGATGCTGCTGCCTGCTGGAATCGTCCGGTTTCGACGACTCGCGGAAAGCCTTGCGGTGCAGGCGTGGCTTTAGGCTGACTAATCGCAGCTTCGATGTCTTTCTTGATAATTCGCCCGCCTGGTCCACTACCCTGAAGAGAACGCAGATCGATGCCGGCTTCCGCGGCCATGCGTGCAGCCAGAGGCGACACAATTAGTCGAGCCGAGTCAGATGTTGCGGCTTGCGGCTGCCGGCCGTCGACAGTGGTCACAGGTTGAGCGCCGCTCGCAGCAGCGGCCTTCGCTTGCGGTTGTACTTTCTCCTGCGCCTGCTCTTGTTTTTCCTGCTCCTGCTTCGGCGGGGCGGATGCCTCAGACAACAAAGACGCGATATCTTCGTCGGGTTCGCCAATGACCGCGATAATCTGTCCGAGCGGCGCTGATTGTCCTTCGTCGATCAGAATCTTGCGCAAGACACCGTTTGCAAGGGCTTGCATTTCCATGGTTGCCTTGTCGGTATCGATCTCGGCAAGCGGCTCGCCCATGGAGACCTTGTCTCCTTCTTTCTTCAACCAACGCGAGATTTGTCCCTCCTCCATCGTAGGGGAGAGCTTCGGCATGATTACCTTCGTTGCCATTCGGCGTTCCTTAAGATCAAATTTCTTCTCTGTGCAATCTCTGTGTCCTCTGTGTCTCGGTGGTGCCTTGCTTGGCGATTAAGATCACCACAGAGACACAGAGGACACAGAGATTGCACAGAGACTCAATCAAGATACGCGACTTCGCGCACCGCAGCTATGATCTTCTTCACGTCAGGCACAGCGAGATCCTCGAGATTCTTCGCGTAGGGCATCGGCACATCCGCTCCCGAAACTCGCTTCACCGGACCATCGAGATAGTCGAACGCGCGCTCCATTATCTGCGTGCTAATCTCCGCACCCATTCCGCAGATCGGATGCGACTCCTCGGCTACCACTACACGGTTTGTCTTCTTAACTGACTCGACAATTGTTTCGATATCGAGCGGCCTGATGGTTCGTGGATCGATCACTTCGCACGACACGCCTTGCTCTTCGAGTGTCTCTGCCGCCTTGAGTGCAATTGGAACCATCAGCGATCTGGCTACGATGGTGACGTCTGTTCCTTCTCGTTTTACGTCGGCCACACCCAAAGGAATCGTGAAGTCGGGATCGTCGGGAACCTCGCCTTTGTTCCCATACATTCTTTCCTGTTCGATGAAAACTACCGGATCGTCATCTCTAATCGACGACTTCAAAAGTCCTTTGGCATCGGCTGGAGTTGACGGCATGACAACTTTCAGCCCCGGAAAATAAGCATACCAGGACTCGAGTGCCTGGGAATGCTGTGACGAAACTTGATATGCCGAGCCACCTGGACCACGAAAGACGATCGGAATCTTGAACTGCCCGCCTGACATGTAAAGCATTTTGGCCGCTGAGTTGACGATTTGATCGGTGGCCAGGATCGAGAAGTTGAAGGTCATGAACTCGACAATCGGTCGGAGTCCCGCCATCGCTGCGCCAACTCCGAGTCCGGCGAAGCCCAGCTCCGTGATCGGCGTATCAATGATCCTTTTGCCGCCAAACTCCTGCAGCAGGCCTTTGGTAACTTTGTACGCTCCATCGTATTCGGCAACCTCTTCGCCCATTAGAAAGACTGTTTCGTCGCGGGCCAACTCTTCGCGGATGGCCTGATTAAGTGCTTCGCGTATAGTAATTGTCGACATGTTCAGGATTATTTGCGGCCTGGTTCGATCGGACTGGCGTAAATGTCTGTGTAGAGTTCTTCGGGGTCCGGCAAGGGACTCTCTTCAGCAAAACGCAACGAGTCTTCAACCTCTTCACGCACCTTCCGGTCAATGTCTTCGAGTACCTTGCTGTCAAATACCTTTTCTTCGAGCAGGCTTGCGGAGAAGAGTTTGATGGGATCGCGCTCCTGATACTTCTCGATTTCAGCGCGGGTGCGATAGTTTCCGGGGTCCGACATCGAATGGCCCATGAAACGGTAAGTGCGGATCTCGAGAAGTGTCGGAAGGTAGTCGTTGCGAGCACGCTCAACCGCGCGCAACGTCGCCTCTCGAACTGCCAGCACGTCCATTCCGTCGACAAACTCTGAAGCCATCTCGTATGCGCAGGCTTTTTGCGCAATGTCGCGGAGAGACATGGCTCGCTCCAGAGACGTTCCCATTCCGTACTGATTGTTTTCACAGATGTAGATGCAGGGAAGTTTCCAGAGTTGGGCCATGTTCAGGGATTCGTGAAAAGCGCCCTGATTCACTGCTGCTTCGCCGAAAAAACAGAGCGTTACCCGATCGGTGCCCTGATACTTCGTGGCGAAAGCAGTGCCGGTTGCAAGTGGAATCTGACCGCCTACTATCGCATGCCCGCCAAGAAAGCCGAGGCTCTTGTCGAACATGTGCATCGAGCCGCCTTTACCCTTGGAGCATCCGGTGGCTTTGCCAAAGAGCTCCGCCATGATCGATCTGGCCGTCATCCCTTTTGCCAGCGCAAGACCGTGTTCGCGGTAGCTAGCCAGCACATAGTCGTCTTGGCGAATAGCAGAAATCGCGCCTACACCGACCGCTTCCTGCCCGATGTAAAGGTGACAGAATCCACCTATCTTGCCGGCGACGTAAGCTTCCGCCGACTTCTCTTCGAAGCGGCGAATCAAAAGCATTTGTCTGTAGAGTTCGAGGAGATGACCGGAATCAAGTCGGCTGAGCCGGTCCTTTTGACGTTCTTTTGCTTTGTCTCTTTCGCGTTTTAGCTGCTGCTGATCCACGTCCGGGGGTGCGTCCATTACGCCTGTAGAGCTTTGTTGCTCTTCGGCTTGAGCGGCTGAAGGTGGTGCTGCGGTTTGTTTGCTCATGAAGCGTGGGATTATAAGCGAGAGACGCGAAACGGTGCAAAAGAGAGCTTAACCACGAAGGCACCAAGACACAAATGAGCTTATCTATTAAGGATTCTTTTGTATCTTAGTGCCTTTGTGGTTTAGAAGTTCGCTCGCCCCTGAGCTTCAGGTCATCATATCGATCGAGCTGACGCCGGCGCCGGCCACGGTGAGGAAGGTCTTGCGTCCGTTCTTGTTCTGCTGCATCCTCCGCGCTGCTGCGGTCAACAATTCCTCGGTCGTTTCTCCATCATCCGGGAAGCACGCCACTCCGAGACTTACGCCCAATCCAACCATCGTACCGGCGCGCACCGAGAACAGTTGCTCTTCGACCGCGTTTCGCATCCTCTCGCCGATCGCGGCAGCCATTTTGCTCGATGCCATTGGCATGATGGCGACAAATTCGTCTCCTGCGTAGCGAGTGAGTATGTCCATCTGCCTTAGCTCGCGACGGACAACTCCGGCAACGCTCGCCAGCAAACGATCGCCTATAGAATGTCCATACTTGTCGTTTACGACTTTGAAATCGTCGATGTCCATGCAGACCACCGCCAGCGGCTCTTTGTTCATTCGTTGGCATTCGGCGATTCTTTGCTCGAGCATCATGTAGAAGCCACGCGCGTTTGGCAGTTCCGTCAGCGGATCGATCAGCGCACTCTCTCTAGTCTTCTCATAGGTTAAAGCGTTGTTGAGTGCGCTTGAAGCGTGCTGGCAAACTGACTCCAACAAACGCACGTGCTCGGTGGTGTACGAAGTTCGACTCTGCGAGTAGAGTGCAATGGCTCCGAAGGCGCCATCCTCGCGTTGCAATGGCGAGACAAGCACCCCACGAAAACGTTTGACTACTTCATCGGGAATACCGACCAGATCCAGGTCAGGCGACGCATTACACATCGAACGAGAATTGGCGATAACCCAGCCTGTGATCCCCTCGCCTATGTTGATCCGGCGACGTGTGAACAGCTCTACTTCTTCACCCACGACATGCGCCGCGACCGCTTTACCAGATCGATCGTCAACCAGATAGATCACACAAGTATCGAAAGGTACGATGGCTCTCAACTTGTTCGCGACCAACGTCACGGTGTCGCTCAGGTTGAGTGAGGAACCGATCGTCTGTGCGATTTCATGAAGAGCAAAAACTTCTCGCTGCGCTTCACTGATTGAACGAAAACCGGAAGGCTCTTCGAAAACACCGAGAACGTCTGGCGCCAGACCTGCGTCAGGCTTCGTCCTCGTTTCATTGTCTACTGAAGGTGTAGAGGCGACTTGTTCCTGAATATCCTGGGAGTCAATTAACCGATCGAAATCTTCGACGTGCCTGGTGAAGGTCTCAACCACCTTCGGGTCGAACGCGCTTCCTACCATGCTGCGAAGCAGTGCGAGCGACTCTTCGCGTTTCATCCCTTTGCGATAAGGGCGATCGCAGCGCGTGGCGTCATAGAAATCAACGACTGAGATAATACGTGCAACGAGTGGAATGGCTTCGCCTTTGAGTCCTTTTGGATAACCACTGCCGTCCCACTTCTCGTGGTGATAACGCACGATGTCTTCTACCGGATAAGGGAAGTTGACGCGCTTGAGAATATCGCCACCTACGGTTGGATGGATCTTCATCTTCGCGAATTCTGCTTCGGTGAGTTTGCCAGGCTTGTTGAGGATGTATTCGGGCACGGCGAGCTTGCCGATGTCGTGAAGCAGAGCGCCTGCATGAAGCGCGCGCAACTCCTGTTCGGAAACGTTAAAGAGCGCTCCCATCTGTGTTGCATAAATCTGTGTGCGGCGGACGTGGCCATGAGTCGTCTGATCCTTAGCGTCGATCGCGATGGCCAGCGACTCGATGGTGTTCATGTGAATGCTCGCCATCTCTTCCGCGTGGCGACGTTGCTCGGCTTCAGCGCGTTGAATCTCCTCCAGACGTCGTTCGTTGAAACGATAGAGTAGGTAGACCAGGGCGGAGATGAGTAAACCCAAAACGGCGTAAGCGAGCGTCTTGTTCAAAACGGCTGCATAAAACAGGACGGCCGAAGCAGCGCCGGCGAGTTTGGTGGTGAGCGTCCACACCACCGTCTCCTGAGTGGGAACGAGTGTGAACTTGCCGGCGTCGAAACTTAAAAACCATGCCGTCGCGATTGTGCTCATTGCATATTGCAGCGCGGCAAGCACGAGTAAGGGAACCAGAAAGACATTCAGGGGAAGAGCCCCCTGTGTGGCCAACCCGCTATCTCCGGCAAACAGTACAACGAGCGCTCCATAGAAAGATGCAGCAACAAAAGTTGAGACCACAGCCATCCCGGTCTTGAGCATTACCTCGCGAGTAGTTGCAAGCCGATAAGTGGAAAAGAAGCCGACGAGTGCTGCGAGTAACACGGCCGGGCCGGGAGAGTTAGACGGAGGAACTGAATAGAGCATTACCGCAAGGAGGACAAACGAATCCGCTATCGATTCTCTGCTTCTAAGCACGCCGTCGGCGCTGGTCACGCGGACTGAGAGCGGGCTGACAGCGATCGTGATCAGGAGCAGTAACAGCCAGGAGCCTATTCCAACGTTGGTGAAAAGCGCCAAATCAATCGTGCCGATGAAGGCGGACAAGAGCAAAAAGACGCTCACGACAGAGATACCTACCATGAGAGCGTTGCTCTTCCAGTTGGTTTTCAGCATGCTGGGGCTCGTCCTTCCGAAAACTCGAACTTGTACTACGATTGTGAGTGATTAGCGCGCTTGGTAAGGTGCCAACATTGTTTGGCACGGCGGTAAATATAGCGTCTAGAGGGGGTTGGAGTCAAGAGGTGGTGGCCGCGAAAAAGCACAAAAGGCAGAACGATGCTAGGAGGGCATTTGTGCTTTTTGTGACTCTTCGTGGCCGCTAAGTTGATCGGCAAGTGCAGCCGCGTCATTTACAGGCTTTTTACATGTGTAATTTACGCAAACGTAGGCAGTCGGAAGCCCGTTTAGCAGGGGTCGATTTTGCAGCAGCGGTATGGTCTCATCACCAAAACCGGGCGCGACCACTTTATTCGGCAAGTATCTTCGCCAGACCTCGCGAACCAGGAGGTCGATGTCGTTCGGGTCTTTGCCGACTATAGCGATCTCCTTCGGCGTTGAGAGAAGAAAATCTGCCGCCGAGAGAGCGTATCCAAAACCTGACGGATAGCGGCGAACCGAATCCCCGATTTCTCGCAAAATTGCAGTGGCGAGATTCCTGTAGTTATCGTTGGCGGTAAGCGTCGCAAGTCGTAGCAGGACGATGGCGGCGACTGAGTTTCCCGAAGGCGTTGCGTTGTCGAAGTAGTCCTTCGAACGCACGATCAAATTTTCGTGACTCTTTCCGGTGAAGAAAAAACCGGCGCTGTCACTGTCCCAAAACTCTTCAATCATTCGCTCGGTCAATGTCAGAGCTTCCTCGAGCCAACGAAACTCTCCGGTTGTTTCAAACAGCGTGACAAGTCCCTCGCTCAGAAACGCATAATCCTCGAGGTATCCATTAAACTTCGCCACTCCGTCTTTCCATGTCCGAAGCAGCATTCCGTCGCGGCGCAGATTCGAAAGCACAAACTCCGCATTTCGTCGCGCCGCGTCCGTGTAATCAGCACGATTCAGAATGGCTCCCGCTTCACTGAAGCTGGCTATCATCAGACCATTCCATGCAGTGAGAAGTTTTTCATCGCGATCGGGCTTGACGCGAGTTTCGCGAAGCCCCAACAGTTTGCGTCTGCTTTCCTTCAACGACTCTTGCAAAGCAGAAACAGAAACACCGTGTTCCGCGGCGACTTCATCAACGGAGCGCGTTACATTCAGAATGTTCTTACCTTCAAAGTTGCCTGACTCGGTGATGTTGTAATAGGAACTAAAGAGGGAAGCATCGCGTTCGCCAAGAGTGGTTCGAATCTCTTCGATGTCCCAGACAAAGAACTTTCCTTCATGACCTTCCGAGTCTGCATCCTGAGTTGAATAAAAACCGCCTGCGGGATCTGTCATCTCACGCAGGACGTAGTCCAGTATGCCTTCGACAGTGTCGCGTGCTGGCGGCGCCTGGCTCACCTGAAAGTAGTGAAGATAAAGCCGCGAGAGAAGAGCATTGTCGTAAAGCATCTTTTCGAAATGAGGGACGAGCCATTTGGCATCGGTGGAGTAGCGATGAAAACCGCCGCCCAGTTGGTCATACATTCCGGCATTGGCCATCTTTTGACATGTGTGACTTACCATTTCGAGCGCGTCGCGATTGCCTGTGCGCGCATGTGTGCGTAACAAAAATTCCAGTGCCATTGCCGGCGGAAATTTTGGCGCGCCGCCGAAGCCGCCGTTTACTGAGTCATAACTTCTTACTATGCCAACGTAAGCCGCATCCAGTAACTCGACCTCGATTGACTCGTCCGACGCGCTTGTGGCACTGAGGCGACGAAGTTCGTTAACAAGCGATGTGCCTGTCTCGCGGATGTCGTCTTGTCGCTCGCGATACGCTTCGGCCACGCTGATTAAAACTCTGGGAAAGCCGGGCATGTTGTAGCGGTCCTGAGGCGGAAAGTACGTGCCGCCATAAAAGGGAACAGCATCCGGGGTCAGAAACACGGTCATGGGCCATCCACCGTGGTGAGTCATCATCTGAACAGCATTCATGTAGATCTGATCCAGATCGGGCCGCTCTTCACGATCGACTTTGATGTTCACGAAGTTCTCGTTCATGAGCTTGGCGATCTGCTCGTTTTCAAAAGACTCGTGAGCCATCACGTGACACCAGTGGCACGCGGAGTAACCGATGCTCAGTAAGACGGGCTTGTTTTCCTCGCGCGCCTTTTCAAAAGCTTCCTCGCCCCAGGGAAACCAATCAACCGGATTGTGAGCGTGCTGCAAAAGATAAGGGCTGGTTTCGTGAATAAGATGGTTCGTCATATCCACAGATTACACAGATTTCACGGATTGTAACAATCGGCATTATCTGTGTAATCTGTGGATATGGAACGTGAGACTTTAGAGTTTGACGTTGTGTTTGTGGGCGCCGGTCCGGCCAACTTGAGTGGCGCGCTTCACCTCGCGCGACTAGTCAAACAAGACAATTCGATCGGCGATATTGAGATCGCCGTTATCGAAAAAGGTGCTGCGGTCGGCGCACACATTCTCTCCGGCGCGGTCATGGATCCGAAAGCACTTCGTGAATTAATTCCGGATTTTGAAGAACAAGGCGCGCCGCTCGAGTCTCCAGTCAAAGAGGACTATTTCCTTTACCTGACGCCTAAACATGTTCTGCGGTCCCCGATAACGCCGCCCCCGCTTAAGAATCACGGCTATTACATTGTTTCACTGAATCGTTTAACCGCCTGGTTAGGCGAAAAATGTGAGGAGGCAGGGGTCAATATTTTCCCGGAGTTTCCGGGCGCCGATCTTCTTTACGACGAAAACGATCGGGTGCTCGGAGTGCGCACGGGTGATAAGGGTATCGATAAGGAAGGTAAACCAAAAGCGAACTACGAACCGGGAGTTGCTTTGCAGGCGAAGATCACTGTGCTGGGTGAGGGACCACGCGGCTCGCTGACGAAACAGCTTGTCGAGCGTTTGGGACTCGCTCATGGACGTGAGCCTCAAGTCTATAGCATCGGCGTGAAAGAGTTGTGGGAGCTACCGGACGATCGCTATCCCACGGGCCGTGTCACGCACACGTTGGGTTTCCCTTCCGACTCTGCGACCTACGGCGGCGGTTGGATTTACGGGATGCAGAATCGCGTTCTGAATATCGGCTACGTCACAGGGCTCGATTACAAAGATCCGATGATCGATCCCCACGCAGAATTTCAACGCTTCAAGACTCATCCTTACGTCGCTCGTTTGCTCGAGGGTGGCAAAATGATTCGCTACGGCGCGAAGACGATCGCTGCCGGCGGATATTTCGCGATGCCTCGAACTTACGCGGACGGAGTTCTTTTGGTCGGCGACTGCGCCGGCTTTCTCAATCCTCAACGATTGAAGGGAATTCATTCAGCAATTAAAAGCGGCATGCTGGCGGCGGAAGTGATCTTCGAGGCTTTGCTTGCGCGAGACTTTTCCGCAAAACAGTTGCAGCGCTACGAGAAGGTTGTGAACGAAAGTTGGATCATTCCGGAATTACGCAAGGTGAGAAACTTCCACTCCGGCTTTAAGCACGGACGCTGGCTGGGCCTGATCAATACGGGCCTGCAATTCGTAACCGGCGGTCGAGCGTGGGGTATTTTCGATCGATACCACGCGGTCGCCGGACACGAAGTGATGGAAAAGCTCTCTTCATACGGTTATCGCGGCGACAAGCTCGAGCAACGCTACAAGGACCTGCGTTTCGATGGGAAGCTAACTCTCAACAAACTGACTGACGTGTACCACGCGGCCGTCGGCCATAATGAAGATCAGCCGGTCCATCTACACGTGCTGGATACGAATATCTGCGCGACACGCTGCGCCGAAGAATACGGCAATCCCTGCCAGCGATTCTGTCCTGCGGCGGTTTATGAAATGGTCGAAGATGGTGCAAACGGAAACCGGCGCTTGCAGATAAACTTTTCAAACTGCGTGCACTGCAAGACGTGCGACATCATGGATCCATACCAGATCATCAACTGGGTAACACCGGAGGGTGGCGGTGGGCCAGATTATAAAGGGATGTAGGTTGGATTTCTCGGCAGCGGCGGAGCTGTGCAACTGCGTGTCTCAACTGGGCATTGATCATATATCATTTGCCATTTGTCATTTGCCATTGAAAGCCAAAAGAGCCACGGCACTTCTGCAAATGGAAAATGACAAATGGCAAATGATATATGACCAATGATTGGGCCCTCAATCTTCCTTCTGTCCATCTTCTTTGATAGCAAAGTGCACGCGGCCGCGCATCACTTCCTCCAGCGCGATTCGCGTCGATTTGTGTTTCTGAGGATCGATCTCGATTCTGGGCTGTGCTCCGCGTTGTAGTTGTTTGCTGCGCTTTGCGGCGAGGATTATGAGACGGTATTTGGAATCAACTTCCTGGCCGCCAGTTCCTTCCACTTCGCTCTCAACCAACTCTGTCGTTGTAGCCACTGGATTGCTCCTTCTGTTATGACTCAATAATTTAATTACTCTTGTCTGACATGAATGCTTTAATCACTTCACGAACCAAAGTCTCCTGGCGCATGCACCGCGCGCGCTCCGCATAGATAATCGAGGCAAGCTGGCCCGCCGCTCTCTTGACTTCATCATTGATTATTACGTAATCGAAAGCGGAGTACTGGCTCAGTTCCTCCGGCGCATTGCGCAAACGAACATCGAGTTCCTCTGGACTGTCTGTACCCCGGGCTATTAGTCGCTGTCGCAGCACGTCGTAGGACGGCGGCAGGATAAAGATGCTCACCGAATCCATCAGCAACTGGCGCACACTCGCGGCGCCTTGAACGTCAACTTCAAGGATTATGTCAGCGCCTGCGGCGGTCTCTTCGAGAATCTGGTTTTTAGCAGTGCCGTAAAAGTTTCCATGCACGCACGCCCATTCGAGGAACTCTCCCGCAGCGATCATCTCTTCAAAAGTTTCGCGGCTTACAAAGAAATACTCGCGGCCATCGACCTCATTTAGACGTGGCCCACGAGTCGTGTAGGAGACAGAATAGCTAAGATTCTCCACAACCTCCAGCACATGTTGAATGATTGTGCCCTTGCCGCCGCCCGAGGGTGAACTAACCACGAAAAGCGTGCCCCTCGAAGAAATGTTGTTAACTGGTGCCGCCAGTTGCACTTCTTTCACTTTACTCGACATTCTGAACCTGCTCGCGAAGTTTTTCGATTTCCGCCTTTATCGCCAGTCCCGCTTCCTTGATCGCAAGGTCCGTGGATTTTGAGAGGGTCGTATTGGCTTCACGATTGAGTTCCTGCAAGAGAAAATCGAGCATCTTGCCGGCCTCACCCGGAGCGTTAAGTGCTTCCTGAAACTGTGAAAGATGGCTGCGCAGGCGAACCATCTCCTCACTCACATCGCTTCGATCCGCGAGATAAGCAACTTCCTGGGCCAGTCTCACTGGATCGATCTCGACCACTTGCCCCGCTCGATTGAGGAGCTCCCCAATACGTTTCTGCAGACGAAGACGATAGGCATCCGCAAGACCGACTGCCGATGCTTCTATGATCGGCACGAGCGTCTCGATCTTCTGCACGCGTTCGCGCAATTCCTTCTTGAGTGCTTCACCCTCCTGCTCGCGCATCTTCTCCAGCTCGTTTAAGGCCTGGTCCAGTGCTTGTTCGAGGGCCGTGATCATTCTTTCGTCGATACCGTTTCGAGCAGGCTGGAGCGCGCCGGGAATTCGAGCAAGCACGTTGATGTCGAGTTCTCCTGCAATGTCAAAATCCTGTTGCAGTTGTTTGAGTGCGTTGACATAACCTGCGATGAGAGGCCGATTGAGTTCGTAAGCGATTTGGGCGGCCCGCTCCATGCTGACGGTAACATCCACGCGCCCACGCGACAGCCGCGAAGTGATCCGTTTCTTAATCGATGGCTCGAGCGATGCGAGCTCCGACCCAACACGCAGGTGAATATCGAGGAATCGATTGTTAACGGTCTTCAGGTCAACAGAGACGGAGAAATCCTCACCCGCCACCATCCCCTTGCCGTATCCGGTCATTGATTTCATCTTCGTTTATCCACAGATTACACAGATGACATCGGTGTCATCCGTGTAATCTGTGGATACTGTTCCTCCTCGGCAAATTGCAGCTCATACAGCTTTCTGTATTGCCCACCATGGGCCAACAATTCCGCGTGCGTGCCCAATTCAATAATTCGCCCGGCTTCCATTACGACGATGACGTCCGCGCGACGCACTGTCGATAACCGGTGAGCAATAACGATTGTCGTTCGATTCCGGACCAGATTACCGATTGCACGCTGAACCAGGCGCTCGGATTCAGCATCGAGTGCCGACGTCGCCTCATCCAGGATCAGGACTGGCGCGTTGACCAGAATTGCACGTGCTATAGCAAGGCGCTGGCGTTGACCGCCGGAAAGAAAGATGCCGCGCTCACCGACAATCGTATCGTATCCATCGGGGAGTTCGCGAATGAAGTCGTGAGCAAATGCAATTAAAGCCGCCTCTTCGATCTCCGTATCGCTCGCTTCGGGTTTTCCATACGCGATGTTATGTCGAACGGTATCGTTGAAAAGCACTGTTTCCTGAGTTACCAGAGCGATCTGATGTCTCAAGCTGGAAATCGTTGTTTCTCGTATATCAGTGCCGTCCCACAAAACGGCTCCGGAGCTTGGATCGTGAAAACGAGGCAGCAACTTCGTCAAGGTCGACTTACCACCACCCGATGCTCCCACTAAAGCCACCATCGTGCCCGCATTTATCTTCAGACCTACGTCACGCAACACTGAGCGTGCTTCGTTCGCATATCCAAACGAGACGTTTCGCAACTCGATCTCTCTCTTCAGTGTTGGCAGTTCGCTCGCTCCGGGCTTCTGCTTGATGGCGGCATCCTCATCCATCACTTCCCACACGTGATGCGCAGCAGCGAGCGCCTGCTCCATGCTGTTTTGGAGTCGAGAGAGCTTGCGCATCGGGTCGTAACTGCGAAACAGAAAAAAGAGGAACGTGAGAAACTGTGCCGTGTTCATCCGGCCGGCAATAATTTCTCGCTGGCCAAAAAACAGAAGCAGCACGACAAAGAGAATCCCAATCATTTCGATCGTTGGCGGTGAAGCGCCTGCGATACTCGCACTCCGCAAGTTTGCTCTAACGATTCTCCTGGCAACGGCAGTGAAGCGTTCTGACTCGCGTTTCTCGGCCCGATAAGCCTTCACGATTCCCTGGTTGGCAAGTGCTTCCTGGGCTGTGTCCGTCAGTTCCTTGCTTCCTTCAAAACTCTCACGCGCGAGATTGCGCAAAGATTTACCAAACTTGGCAGTAAGAACTGCTATGACAGGAGCAATTGCGAGAGAGCCGAGTGTGAGTCGCCAACTGTAATAAAAGGACGCCGACAGAAACGCGATCAGCGTGAAGCTCTCGCGTAACATATCTCGAATCGTGCTCGTCACCGCGGTCTCGATGGCAGCGGCACTCGAGACGAGTCTTGAAACGAGATAGTTGGTGCGATGCCGTTCGAAGAATGTGGCTGACTGTGCCAGCAAATGGCTGTAAAGATCTTGCCGTAATTTGAGCACGGCCGACTGGCCGATACGCGCCATGAGATAAGTGGATAAGTACTCGGCAATCCCTTTTGCCAGCGTGAAAACGATCAGCAGAATGGAGATCATTTTCCAGGCGCCAAACGGGGCCTGGGGAATTAAATGTTGCAGACCGAAAATCGTAGAGGTACGCTGACCTGCGCCCTGAACGAAGGCTTGATCGAAGATGGGCACGATCAGACCGCCAATGGCGCTTTCGAGAATCCCCACGACAAGCATCGCCAGAGTGGCCAGCGTGAAGATTGGCCAGTGAGGTCTCAGATACTTTAACAGGCGGCGAAGATCACGCATCTCTAGTTGCGAAAGTCTCTGAACAGTTGCTATAAGGAAGGTAGAAGACAGCCCAAAACCTAAAGAAAGAACTATACTTACCCCCACTTATTTGCGTCAAGGCCGTCTGATTTGCTCGATCTCCTTTGTTGGCGTACAGTCATACAATCAATTCCCCGAATGAGTCTGTGTAAATTTGGGTTATAATTTTCTGCCGCCATCCGCGGCGTATCGGATCCCTCCGACAGGATCGCAACATTTGGCACAGCAAGCGACACCAAATAGCAAACACGCGGGTAAGCGTCTTCTGATCGCAGATGACGATACCGACATGAGACTCCTTCTGGCCGAGTACTTTCGACGGCTGGGCTTTCAAGTTGAGGAACGCGAAAGCGGGATGGCGGCACTCGAGGCCGCGATCGCGGGACGATTTGATTGCTTCATCTTTGATGTATCAATGCCTGGTATGTCAGGCATTGAGTTGCTCAAACGAGTTCGAGATCGAGGCATTCAAACGCCGGCGCTCTTCTTAACCGCACACGATGCGCTTTCTGACAAGGTGGCGGGATTCGAAGCGGGGGCGGACGATTACCTGGCCAAGCCATTCAGTCCGCGTGAACTTGAATATCGCGTGGAGGCGTTGCTCCGAAGAGGCGGACAGGCTCCACAGGAGCCGGACGGCGAACGGATCGAAGTTGGGGATTTGGTGATCGACAAGCGGCGTCATGAAGTCATACGAAACGGTTTCCGCGTTGATTTAACACCTCTCGAGTTTCAGATTCTCGAATTGCTGGCGTCTGAACCCGGAAGAGCATGGTCTCGAAATGCCTTGCTCGATCGAGTCTGGAGCACAGACTATGAAGGCTATCAACGCAACATCGATCCACACATCAATCGTTTGCGTAAGAAGCTCGAGACGGATCCTAAGAACCCGCGCTACGTGCTGACTGTGCGCGGCGTTGGTTACAAGCTCAACGAAATCCCCTGACATGTTGTGGTGGATTGGCGCAGGCCTGATCATTCTCTGGGCGGTCCTTGCGCTATTCGCGTATCGTGGCTGGGTGCCTCTGCTACTACTCTCCGGAATTTGCGTCCTTATCGTTCAAATCGCTGCTTATCGAAAAACAAACCGCGCGCGTGCCGCGTCAGGCGATTGGCAATAACTTGACCAGCCCACTTCCTTCGGCAACAATGCGCCTGTTTGAGGCATCAAGAGGATTGTAGGTCAAGCCCGCTCATCCCAGAATCGAAGACCAGGAGTTGTTTCGCCATGACTTTCCGATACATTGGTCGACACCTAGTTTTTGCGCTCAGCGCCTGCTTACTGTTTGTGTCTGTTGCAATTGCCCAACAGGATGTAGAACGCAAAACCGTAGCGATAACTTACCCTCTCGACGAAACGGTTACGGTGAAGTTTCGCGGGACGACTATGTTGCCCCGGCTTAAAGGCGAGGCCAAGGTGAAACGTGCCGGGCGTCGCGGGACCCGCGTCGAATTGAACATCGACGATCTGCCTCGCGCATCCGAGTTGGGTGGCATTTACACAACTTACATTCTTTGGGCCATTTCGCCGGATGGACACGTCGACAATCTGGGCGAGATCAAGCGCAGCGGTAGTTCGTTCATAGACTCAAAACTTGACGTTACTACACCATTGCAGACGTTCGCTTTAGTTCTTACGGCTGAGCCGCACTTCTTAATGAAAGTTCCGAGTCGAATGGTCGTGATGGAAAATCTTCCTCCACGGCGGCCCAATGGCAGCCAGGTTGAAACTGTCGACGTCCGTTACATTGGAAACTCCAGTGACTACTTTCGCGATGCTCGTGTTCCTGAACTGGCCGACCGCGATTATCGTCAAACGCCCGTGTCGTTACTCGGCGCCCGGCAAGCTGTGAACCTCGCGAAGTACGCAGGCGCGTCACAGGATGCACCGGAAGAACTGCAGACTGCGGAAGACCATTTGCAGGCGGCAGAGAAGGCCTGGCGTTTAAATCAACCGACAACCGAAGTCGATCTCGAGGCGCGAAGGGCGACCTCGTCAGGTGCGCATGCTGAGGAGGTTGCGATGGTACGGCGTGCAGCGCGTCTGCGTCGCGAAGAGATTCGCCGGCGTGACGAGGCCGTTCGAAGCGCCGAGCAGACTGCGGAAGCATTGCAGCGTGAAGTTGCGCAACTTCAGGCTGCACTGGAAAAAGAACAACGTGCCCGTGAGTTAGCAGAACGAGATGCAGGCACTGCCAACGATCAGTTGCGTGAAAAACGAGTCGAGGTCGCCCAACTCCGTGATGAGATCCAAATACTCAGGTCGGAAGGCGACGCAGCAAAGTTCAAGCTTGCCCGATTAGAAGGTGAGAAACAGGCTGAGACTGCGCGCCTGGAAGCGGAGCGTCGCGAGGCTGAAAGACGAAGCGCCGAGGCGAATTTGAAGGAAACGCTGGCGAAGTATGGAACGCTCAAGGAGACAGCGACCGGATTTCGATTGGTGCTGCCGGAAACAATCTGGACCAATGCTCGCGCGGCTACATTGTCCCCGGCCTCTGCTGCGAAACTCGAACCGCTCGCGGCTCTCCTGGCGAGCAATCCGGATTATCAGATCCTGATCGAGGCTTACACCGACAGCAAGGGCAACGAAGTCTCATTGCAGCAGTTGACTCAGGAACGAGCCCGCGTGTTGTCAGATCGTTTCCAGTCGGCGGGTGTCGATCCAATGAGGATTCAGGCTAATGGAATGGGAGCGTCAAACCCCCTGGCGCCCAATAAGACAGTTGCCGGTCAAAGAAAGAATCGCCGCGTGGAAATCACTTTCACGTCTCCGTTGCGAAGTACGGCTGCGAATTAGCCAGGCTGGACGCGTTGGAGTTTTGTAGGGGCGGCACTCCGTGGCCGCCCCTTCTGCCGTATTCAAGAGCCGAGAAGTTTGTGGTGTCCTAATCTGAACTCTTCTCTGGGTGTTCTCTGTAGTGATTTTTCGCAGCAAATCCTGACCACAGAGACACCGAGAACACAGAGATTGCACAGAGAAAACCAAACCAACTGCGACGCACAAGATGTCCCCACTCGATCCGCTCGAAATCCTTCAAGTCATCGGCTATAGCATTGGCGCGTTGCTGCCGCTTTGGATGTTGGTCCAACTGGTTAAGCACCGCAACAAGCTAACCAGCATCGAGCGAATACTGGCCGCGCTCGCGTTAACAATGGGCGGGTGGCACACCAGCAACCTGGTCATCACTCTTCACGGTCTCTTCGATCTCGGCCCCGATACCTGGACCACGCTTTTGCGAGTCGCTGACACAGTTTCGGTTGTCAGCATCACTTTTGCCTACTCGTTTCTCCTTCACGTTCATCTGCATCTCTGGGCTAACGCCCATGGTCGACTGCTGACCAAAAGCGAACACCTGCGCGTTTATCTTTCTTACCTGCCGACTGTTTTTCTTCTCGTTGCGATACCGCAACTCTGGACCGGCGATTACGCACCGATGTTCACGAAACTCTCGTTCTTCGTGATCCCGTTTGCCTTCTGGATTGCTTACGTACTTGGCCTGATTGCGTTGACTGAGCTTCTGATCGCAAGAAAGAGCAGGAACCGCAGCGAGAAAAGAATTATGCGCACGCTGGCAGCGTCGTTCATCGGCGTTGGTGTGGTTATCTTTGCGGCGCTCGCTGCGGGCGTTGGTGACGGAACGATAGCAGGGCTTTACCTGAAGACTATCGCTAATCTCGGATCGCTTTTGCCGTCGGTGTTATTGGCTTACTACATCTATCGCTATCGCTATTTGGAGATCATCATCGAAGAGAGCCTGATCGTGGTTACCTTTGCCACGGTTGTTCTGACAGTCTACGTATTCGGTATTCGCACCATAGGCGACTGGGCGACTCAGCGATACGGTATCAGACCCGGACTCGTCGAGGCCTTGCTGATACTGGCTCTCGCACTCCTTGCCGCACCACTCCGAGGATGGCTGGCCCAAAGATTCCACAAACTCTTTGAACGCGAGGCTGCTCTCTATAAAGAGATCGTTGCTCGCATCGGATCCTACGCAGGACAGTACAGAGACCTCTCTCATCTCTTGCACTTTGTCGAGGAACGTACTACCGGAGCGCTTGGTCTGAGACGTTTGAGAATATTCGTTTGGGGTGCTGAAGTCGATGATGCTCCCGAGGCATGGGTGAAGTCTGTACTGGAAAAATCTAAAGAGAGCGGTTGGGAGCCCGTTGAGGATGAGTCTGTACTCACTGATCGGGGCTTCAAACTTGCCTATCCGTTGCGCCGTGAGGACAAGGTCGAAGGTTTGTTAGCCATCGATGCCGCCTCAGCGAGCCTGACCTCCGATGCGCGTTCAATAATCGGGTTACTTGCAAATCAGATTGCAATTGCCATCGACGACTCACGACTGCTGGAAGAGAACTTGAGACTAGAGAGAGAACTCGCCGAACGAGAACGTTTGGCTTCACTCGGTCGCATGGCGGCAACCGTAGCACACGAGATCAAGAATCCATTGTCTGCCATAAAGTCGATTGCGCAAGTTATGCGGGAAGACGAGGGTCTTCGTAGTGAGTATGAGCGCGATCTCGGTTTGATCGTTGGTGAAACCGATCGACTCAGCCAAAGCGTGACGCAGTTACTGAGTTTCGCAAGGAGGGAAAGCCCTGCGGCGCAGCCTCTGGGCGTCGATGAGTTACTGCGATCTGTCGTCGATCTCTTTCGGGCCAACGCCAAGGAGCAGGGAATACTGCTCGATTGTGAAGTCAAAATCGAGGCACAGCTTGCAGGAAAATGTGTCTCAGTACTGAGGGATGCATTGTCAAATTTATTACTTAATGCATTGCAGGCGACACCTCACGGTGGGAAAGTTGAGTTGATCGCGTCGTCTTCCAATGGCGACTTGCTAATCAGCGTGCAGGATAGTGGTTCGGGAGTGCCCGCTGATCTGCGTGAACGGATTTGGGAGCCTTTCTTCACAACGAGACAGCGTGGCACTGGACTGGGGTTGGCGATCGTTCGCAAGCGGGTTCAGGAGGTAGGCGGATCAGCATCGCTCGACGTTGCGGGCAATGGCCGTGGCGCGTTGTTTCAATTACGAGTGCCGCTCTAAGGAATACAAGAGATCTCCCGCCTTTGCGGGAACTTTCTCAAAGAACGTGCGTGTTTAGGTTGACCTGGGGAAGCTTATATATTGAAGGAGATGATTTCATGAAACGGAAGTTTGTTAGCGCGCTGTTGCTCGCCGCGTTATGCCTGATGGGCGCCAGTTTTAATGTTCAGGCTCAAAGCACCAATACTTCGCAGGCAGAGTCGAAGGATGATGAGACGAACCTCGAAACACAGCTTTATATGATCGTAGGTACGAATCAGGACGTTGTCGACTCGAAACTGCCTTCATCCCTTGATGGTGTTGTAAGAGAGTTGCGAGCAGCGTTGCCGTTCAAAAATTACAGGCTCGCTGCGACGTTGATCAATCGCGTGAAGAATGAAGGTCGTTTAGACCTGAGTTGGATCGGTGGACCACTAACATCGCCGTCAGCCTCGGCACCGGCTTTGACGCCAAGCTTTAGCAAGTTCACGGTGCGGGGGGTCAGATTGTTTCGCAACAGTCAAGGACAGCAAATGGTACAAATGCAGGGGTTCAATTTTGGCGCTCGCATTCCCATTCAAACCAGCGGGGCAATTGCTGCGAGCGGTGCAGTGGCTCCGGCATTCAACTACGAAAACACGGGACTAGCTACCGACATCAGCATGCGTGAGTCTGAGCCGGTGATCGTGGGAACGCTGAATGTCGGTCCGTCAGGTGACGCCATCATTTTGGTCGTCTCAGCGAAACGCACGCAGAAGTAAGCCACAGATCTTCGCGGATTACACAGATCAAATCCGATCCGTGTTATCCGCGGTAATCCGTGGCACGCGACGCGCTAGGAGTTTAGGGCCGCACGGCCCTAAACTACTTCGGAAGTGAGGAAAGACGCGTTGCGATTAATGATAGTTGACGACGAGGAGGCCGCGCGTTACGGCATGCGGCGAGCCCTCACTACCTTTGGTTACGACATCTCTGAAGCCGGTTCTGCTGAGGCCGCTCGGGCATTGCTGAAACAACACGAGCCCGATCTTCTCCTGCTCGACGTAAACCTCCCGGGGATGAGCGGCCTCGATTTTCTCCGCGAGCTGAAAGCGTCTAACGGCAACGGACCGCTCGTGATCATCGTCACAGCGCATGGCTCGGAACGAATGGCCGTCGAAGCTGTCAAAGCGGGCGCCTACGATTATCTTTCCAAGCCATTTGAACTTGACGATCTGCGGCTCGTTATAAAGAACGCCGCCGAAACAGTGCAGCTGAGGCGCGAGAATTATTCTCTGCGCCGCCGCATCGAGGTTGAACGTTCGCAGCGCGGCGCGCTCATCGGTAACTCCGAGGCAATGCAAAAAGTGCGGTCCATGATCGACAAGGTCGCTGAGACCGATGCGACTGTTCTTGTGCGCGGTGAGTCTGGAACTGGCAAGGAGTTGGTGGCGCGCGAGCTTCACGAGCGAAATAGCGTACGCCGCAGCGCGTCATTTGTTGCCGTCAATTGCGCCGCGCTACCTTCTGAGTTAATCGAGTCTGAACTGTTCGGGCACGAAAAGGGCGCTTTTACAGGCGCTGCAGCACGGCGGGAAGGGAAGTTTGAGCAAGCAGACGGCGGCACGTTGTTTCTCGATGAGATTGGCGACATGAGCTCCAACGTGCAGGCAAAGCTGCTTCGCGCGCTGGAAGAGAGACGAATCGAGCGGCTCGGCGCAAACGAATCGATCCCGGTTGACGTGCGGATCGTGAGTGCTACGCATAGACCACTCGAACAGGAGATCGCCAACGGTAACTTTCGTGCGGACCTGTTCTATCGTTTGCGTGTTGTAACGGTGGATATCGCTCCGCTGCGTGAACGTCGTGAAGACATACCGCTTTTGGCCGACACCTTTCTGCGGATGGCGTCCGAGCGCTATGAGCTACCTCAGCGCGCACTGAGTCAGGCAACTCTGCGACGTCTGGTTGAATACAACTGGCCCGGGAATGTGCGCGAACTCAAGAATACCATCGAACGCGCGGTGATAATGGCTGAAGGCGATGAAGTGACTACGAAGGATCTGCCTGACGAGATTACAGCGGGGATGTCGAAGAGCAGCATTGTCGAAGGCGAGTCTGAAGCAGACGGCTTGAGAGTTCCTTTTACAGCCGATTTTCGCGAGGATCGTAGAGAGTTTGAGCGCCGCTATATTACGCGCTGCCTCGAACACACACAGGGAAACGTCACTCGCGCGGCGGAGATTTTGGAGATGCACCGGCAGTCGCTTCAGCATAAGTTGCGACAGCTCGGCCTGGGTCGACGTTATGTTTCGGTGTCCGGTGAGACGCAGGATAATCCCGACAGTTGAGCCACAAAAAAGGCACAAATAGCACAAATGTCTTCGCGAAACTATCTGCGCATTTTGTATCTCTTTGAGGCGTAAAACCATGAAGGCACGACTCGACGCAATCATTCAACGCGAACAGGCTGCGTATTTGGACCAACTGCTGCCGCAAAGCGATCGACTGCTGGCGGAAATGGAAGCTTATGCTGAGAAGCATCGAGTTCCGATCGCCGATCGTGAAGTCGCGCTGTTTCTTGAGATTACCGCTCGCGTTAGTGGTGCTCGCAAAGCTTTAGAGATCGGGATGGCGATCGGTTATTCAGTGGTCCACCTCGCGCGCGGCATGGGCGAGCAGGGTTTGGTTGTGACGATTGAGCCGAGTGAAGAGATGATTCGAGCAGCATCTGGTTATCTCGACCGCGCCGGCCTGCTTGGCCGCGTACAGATCGAACGGGGCGAAGCCCTGGACGTGATGCCCAACCTCAATGAGACTTTTGATCTTCTGTTTATCGACGCACTGAAGGAAGAGTACAAAGAGTATCTCGACCTGGGCTTACAACGCTTACGCGCCGGTGGCGTTGTGATCGTCGATAACTTGCTCTGGGGTGGAAAAGTTGCCGGCGGAGACTCGGACTCTTCGACCGTAGCCTTGCGAGAATTTAATCGCTACTTCGTCAATCATCCTCAATTGCGTGCTGAAGTGTTGCCGGTCGGTGATGGGTTAGGCTACGCCGTTAAGCTGTAAAACTTTCTCGCGCAAAAGCGCAAAGGCGCAATGGAAAAACCAAAGAAAGCCTTTGCGCCTTTGCGCCTTTGCGGGAAACTTCTTCTTTCGTTAGACGCACAACAGGTGCAGGACCATCTTGATAAAAACTTCTTCTGCATGGTAACTTCCACTCGTCTCTTCTTAATTTAGAGACTCTCTCCTTCGACCTCATTTGCGAGTTTCCTCTCTGACTCGCGCTGAACTTAAGCGACCGGCATTGTGAGTGGAGGTTTCTGATGAGCAGTGACAAGTTTAGGCAGATTATCGGACTGGTCTTGCTGGCGTCGCTGGCCTGCACTACCTACTCGTGCACGGTTGCCTCCAGTAGAGAAGAATTTTTTGGGACGACGGTTCCTCCTGAGCGAAACATCTTTCGTTACGTTTCCGGAGACGAACCGGAATCACTCGATCCTGCTATCAGTAACGGCCAACCTGAAGCGCGACTCTACATGGCGCTGTACGAGGGCCTGGTTGAATACCATCCCAAGACCCTTGCTCCCGAACCGGCTCTGGCCGAACGCTGGAAGACAAACAACGATTCATCTGAATTCACTTTTTACTTACGACGCAACGGCCGGTGGTCCAACGGCGATCCGATCGACGCACACGACTTCGTTTACAGTTTTCGTCGCGCGCTAGCGAAAGAAACCGCCTCTCGTAACGCTTACCTTGCTTATTATCTGAAATACGCACAGGCGTATAACGAACAGGCCGTCTTCGTTCGCGATCCAGCAACGGGCCAATTCCTCGCTGCGAAGGACTTCGACGACAGCGTACCTCCCGAACCGCTTGGCGGGAGTCCGGTCGATCCCGTCAAAGGTGAATACCCTCAGACAGGAGAAGCACCGAACTCCGATGTCGACTCTGCGTTTCACCAGCAGATGCACGCTCCGATGCGACTGACGCTGCCCGGAGACGAAAAGGCGCGGGCAAAACGACTCGATGGGAATCCAAAGCTGAAGGCGGCGGTTGCAGGCAAGGAGCTCGTACCTGCGAAGGCCGAAGATATCGGCGTAGAAGCTGTTGATGACTACACAGTGCGCATCTCGCTGGTCCAACAGGCGCCGTTCTTTTTGGGGCTGCTGGCACACCAGGTTTTCCGGATTGTGCCACGAAAGGTTGTTGAGAAGTTTGGAAATTCCTGGACGCAACCAGAACACATCGTGACCTGTGGTCCATTCAAGGTTAAGAGCTGGAGACCTTATGACAAGCTAGTGCTTGAGCGCGATCCGATGTATTGGGACGCGGCAACCGTCAAACTTGACGAGCTCCACTTCTACCCAATGTCAGACAATCCCTCGATCATGAACCTTTATAAGGTCGGAGAGATTGATGCCGTCTTGAATCACACGGTGCCAAATGCGTGGCTCCACGTTGTAAGGACCAAGAAAGACTATATGGATGCGGTTGAGGCCGCGATCGATTACTTACTCATCAACACGACCCAGCCTCCGATGAACGATGTGCGTGTGAGAAAGGCATTCAATCTCGCCATCGACAAACAAGCGTGGGCCACCTGGCGGAAGATCGTAAAACCCCTGACATCATTTACTCCTGAAGGGATGTTTCCAGGATACCCGCAACCAAAAGGACCTGAGTTCAATCCTGAAGAGGCAAGGCGATTGCTCGGCGAGGCTGGTTATCCAGTAACGAAACGAACTGATGGAAGTTTTTCGTGTCCAACGTTTCCGGTGGAACAAGTCGAATACATCTACAACACTCAGGAATCAAACAAGGCAATGGCCGAGTGGATGCAGGCACAATGGAGACAGAACCTCGGCATCACGGTTAGTTTGAGAAACATGGAGTGGAAGACGTTTTTGGACGTCAGGGCGAAGCTTGAATACAAGGGTTTTTCGCGTGGCGCTTGGGGCGCAGACTACATGGACCCGTTCACATTTTTGAGCATTTTCTACACCGCTGGCGAGAGCGGTACAGGCTGGCTCGATCCGAAGTATGTCGCAATGCTGGATGAAGCCAATCGCACTTTAGACAGCAAAAAGCGTTACGAGTTGTTGGCCCAGGCTGAAAAATACATGCTTGACGCGCAACCGGTTATTCCAATCGACACAGCCTCCGTCAACTGGGTCAAGAAACCGTACGTGAAGGGGATGTATCCGAATCCTGGTTCTCTGTTTGCCTGGAAGCTTGTTTACATCGAACGAGATCAAACCAAGTGGGATTACGGCACGCCGAGTTTGACCACGGATTAACGGCCACGGATTAACACGGATTACACAGATGATTGCCTGATCCGTGGGATCGGTGTTTATCCGTGGCTTGAGACAACATGCTTCGCTTCATAGTCAGACGCCTTCTAGTCACAATTCCCACGATCCTCGTCGTGATTACGATCACCTGGGGCCTGATCAAACTCGCTCCAGGGAACTTCTACTCCGGCGAGAAGCGACTGCCTCCTGCCATCGAAAAAAGCATTCGCGAGAAATACGGCCTCGATAAACCCTGGTACCAACAGTACGGCAAAACGATGTGGAGCATTATCCGGCACCTCGACTTTGGTACCTCGCTAAGGTTCGAAGGACAGTCAGTCAATACAATCATCCGCCGTTCATTGCCGGTCTCCGCCGCCATCGGGATTCTGGCGTACCTGCTGGCACTGATCGTCGGCATAACCGTGGGATCAATAGCCGCACTCAAGCAGAACTCAAAATGGGATTACAGCTCGATGGCGCTGGCGATGCTTGGTATTTCAGTACCTAACTTTGTTTTGGGTCCGATTCTCGTACTGGTCTTTTCTCTTGGTCTCTATTGGTTGCCGCCTTCTCGATGGGGCGGTTTTCCAAGCCGAAACCTCATTCTACCGGTGCTGACTTTGTCGGCGATCTACATGGCCTATATCGCCAGGTTGACGCGCGCGGGCATGCTCGAGGTGCTGCGTTCAGATTACATTCGCACCGCGCGTGCAAAGGGCTTGAGAGAGCGGGACGTCGTTATTCGACACGCATTGCGTGGAGGTCTGATGCCGGTGATTTCGTACACCGGGCCGGCGTTGGCTTTTCTCTTGACGGGTACTGTCGTAGTTGAAAGAATTTTCGCGCTGCCGGGTTTGGGAAACTATTTTATCCAGGCGTCACTCAATCGCGATGAGCCGCTAATCATCGGAATCGTCGCGTTCATTGCTATAACTCTGTTGTTGATGAATTTGCTGGTAGATATCGCTTACGCGTTTCTCGATCCACGCGTGAGGTATCAGTAGAACCAGATCTTTGTTCTTGGTGCTTTGTACTTGGTATCAAAGCACAAAGTACCAAGCACAAAGCACAAAGAACAAAATGGACAAGAAACCTGATCGCGATAAACTCATCCACGTTAGTCCGGAGGTGGCGATTGCTGAGGCGGATGTGCGATCGGAGGAGGCCGGCGAGTTTGTTCGTGGGACGTCTTTGTGGCGAGACGCATGGCGTCGTCTGCTGAAAAACAAGCTTGCGGTCTTTGGACTGGTAGTAGTGGCCATTGTGACTCTTGCATCGCTTCTCGGGCCCACACTTATTAAGCGAACATTCGGATTCACGCCGGACTATATTCCCACAGACGACATTAGGCTAACTAGATCTTTTCCCCCGTTCACAGGTCCCGACGGCGAATTCACCTGGGAACATCCAATGGGAACCGATAACGCCGGCCGCGATCAGTTTGCACGCGTGCTGCAAGGAGGGCAGATTTCGCTTTTCGTCGGAATTATCGCAACGTTGGTGTCATTATTGATCGGGGTCGGTTACGGTGCTATTGCCGGCTATTTTGGAGGCCGTCTGGACAATGTGATGATGCGCATTGTCGATGTGCTTTATTCGCTTCCGTACATAATCGTCGTCATCGTGCTGCTATCAATGTTTCGCAGCCAAACGCCGCGCGGACAGTTAATCCTGCTTTTCATCGCACTTGGCTCGGTTTCATGGTTGACGATGGCGAGGATCGTTCGCGGCCAGGTCTTGTCTTTGAAAAACCAGGAGTTTGTGCTCGCAGCACGAGCGACAGGTGTTTCGGGAACGCGGATTATTTTTCGTCACCTGGTTCCGAATACACTGGGGCCGGTTATTGTTTACGCCACTCTGACGATTCCACAGATCATGTTGACCGAGGCATTCCTTTCGTTTCTCGGTTTTGGCGTACAAGCGCCACTGGCTTCCTGGGGCAGCCTGGCCGCAGACGGAGTGCAAAATATCGCAATCTTTCCATGGCAATTGATCTTTCCCGGCGTGACGATGGCGCTCACGCTTTTCTCTTTGAATTTTTTAGGTGATGGATTGAGGGATGCTCTGGATCCGCAGATGAGGACAGTTTGAGGAGGCTAAGATATAGGACCTATTAAACACGATGACCCTTGATTCTCCCCCAAACCAAAACCTTCTCGAAGTCAGAAGCCTAAGAACCTACTTCGATACGGAAGACGGAATCGTAAAGGCCGTCGATGATGTTTCGTTTCAACTAAAGCGCGGCGAAACTCTGGGTATTGTCGGTGAATCGGGCTCAGGAAAATCAGTCGCCAACCTCTCGATTATCCGTCTCGTTCCCGATCCCCCCGGGAAAATCGTATCCGGCGAAGTAATCTTTAACGGCAGCGATCTGCTGCTGCTGCCAAACGAAGCCATCCGGAAAATCAGAGGCCGGCGCATCGCCATGATCTTCCAGGACCCAATGACCTCACTCAACCCCTTCATGAAGATCTCCAGGCAATTGATGGAGATGACTCGATTGCACCTGGGCCATTCAAAAACGCAGGCCTATGATCACGCAGTCAAAATGTTGGAAACAGTTGGAATCCCCGACGCACGCTCGCGAGCTGATAATTACCCGCATGAGTTCTCAGGTGGTATGCGTCAACGCGTGATGATTGCGATGGCCCTTTCCTGTGAACCGGAACTCCTGATTGCCGATGAGCCAACGACAGCTCTCGACGTCACGATTCAAGCTCAGATACTCGAACTCATAAAGAAGCTCAAACGTGAAACCGGCACAAGCGTTATCCTGATCACTCACGACCTCGGCGTGGTCGCCGGTATGACGGATCACGTTCTCGTGATGTACGCAGGAAAGATCTTCGAGCAGGCTAGAACTGCGGAACTGTTTTCTTTGCCGGGAAATCCCTACACCAAGGGTCTGCTTCGCTCGGTGCCGGATCCAACTGCTGAACAGGGCAAGCTGTACCAGATACCCGGGTTACCGCCTGACGTTGCGCATCTTAAGCCCGGATGTCCTTTTGCGCCACGTTGCGACAGGGTTGAGGAAATCTGTCACAGGGAGTTTCCGCCTTTCGTACAGGTGGGCGTCGATCACTATTCACTCTGTCACTTTGCGCGTGAAGTCTACATTGAATCCGGAGGCACACGGGTCGAAGTTTGAGTGTTATGAGCACTGACAAACCAACATTGCTTTCAATCCGAGATCTAAAAGTGCACTTCGATCTCGGCGGTGGTGGACCACTCGAAAAGTTGATCGGTGGTAACCCGGTCAAGCGCATCGTGAAAGCGGTCGACGGCGTTTCGCTCGATATTTACAAAGGTGAAACTCTGGGACTCGTCGGCGAATCAGGCTGCGGTAAATCGACGCTTGGACGCGCAATACTGCGGCTGACGGAACCCACCGACGGCCAGGTCTTTTATCGCGATCGCGACCTTGCACACTTATCAGGAAGACAATTACGCGAGCAGCGCCGCCATCTTCAGATCATTTTTCAAGATCCTTACGCTTCGCTAAACCCGCGAATGACTATTGGACAGATCGTTGGCGAACCACTCGAGACGTTTCGTTTGGCGCGGGGAAGGGAGGCCGAGCAGCGCGTTCAGGAGCTTCTCGAAACGGTAGGACTCAGCAAGCGTTTCATCAAACGATATCCGCACGAATTTTCGGGCGGTCAACGTCAACGCATCGGAATTGCTCGCGCGCTCGCAGTCGATCCTGATTTCATCGTTGCTGATGAACCAATCTCGGCGCTGGATGTTTCAATTCAGGCTCAGATCATGAACTTGCTCGAGAGGCTGCGTCGAGAAAAGAACCTGACGTACCTTTTTATCTCTCACGACCTTCGCGCTATCAGACACGTTTCAGATCGAGTCGCGGTTATGTACCTGGGCAAGCTCGTGGAAGTAGGAGACGCGAAGACGATCTACCATGAGCCATTGATGCCTTACACAAGAGCTCTCATTTCGGCGGTGCCTGTGCCGGATCCTCAGGTTGAAGCCACCCGGCAGCGTATAATGCTGGAGGGCGACGTGCCATCGCCAATAAATCCCCCGTCAGGGTGTCGCTTTCACACGCGTTGCCCGTATGCGATTGAAGTATGCAAGGAGGTGGTTCCTCAGTTGGTTGAAATTAAACCGGCGCATTTTGCAGCATGTATTAGAATCAGCCCGGCACAACCTCATATCGAGAACGTTGCTCCCGGCTTCGCCCCAGGCCTTTGAAGCGCCACAGAAAGGCCAAAAATCACGACTACTCTTAGGTTTTAAGCCTTCAGTTAATGATTTGGCTTTTTGTGCTTTATTGTGGCAAGAACTGCCCATTGAACATTTAGCACTAAGGTAAACTCCTTCGTGCGGATGAAGGTGGGCTCAGCCCAGAGTTTGATGGTTAAAAAGTCCCCCATTGCCCTGAATCCTCAGGAACACCGCGGAGACGCCCCGACATCCTGGCCTGAAATCCAGGATTCGATAGCGGAATCTTCGGGGCTGGCCCTATTGCTGGTTGATGGACATCAACCGCCTGCTATAGTTGTGTCCAACAACAACTCGGTTTGTCACGCCTTTCAAACTTCTCCTGAACTAGCGGGGCTTTGCGATCCATATTGTGGCTCAGCCCATTCCCGAGCGATCAAGGCCGGCGGGATTGTTGAATACAAATGTCACGCAGGGCTTTCGTGTTTTGCGAAGCCGGTTGAGATCGGCGGCAAACGAAACCTCGCAGTAATTGGTGGACGCGCATTCGTAAAGAGCTCCGACTATCAAGATCTGATCGAGCGCTTTCGAACAGGTGATCTGCAAAGCGTTTCTTCGGACAAGGTATTCGCAAACATCCTATTCTCCGAATCGCAACGCCTCGGCGATTTGGCTGAACGCGTGGATCGCGCTGTGCGACGGCTGCATTCGGCTTCTTCGAACGGCGCTGGAATGAACCACTCAACCGTGAGCTCGCATGCTGAGACAAAAGCGCCGGCTGAAAATGTGGTCCAACACCCGGCCGCGCGGGAAGCGCCGCGAGTTATTGCAAGCAGGGATCTCGAGGTAGAAGTGCAACGTTTGCGAAATGAGTTGGAGTACCGTTCGCGCTTCGCAGACTCTCTACAACATTTTTTAGAAAGAATAAGCTGTGCCGATCCCGATAAGACCTATAACTCGATCATCAGCAACTCGAAGGAGTTACTTCGATCAGAGCGTGCGTCGCTCATGGTGTTCGACGAAAGCGCAAATGAGTTGATTCTGAAGGCGGCAAGCGGGCTTGCAACCGATCCGGGTTCAGTTGGTCCGGTGCGTGTGGGCGAAGGAGTTTCAGGGGAAGTTATCGACACTGGCAAGCCGGTTCTGGTCACGGATCTTCGGATCGCAGGACGCAAGCCGGCTCCACCCGAGCGCTTCTACAAGACAAACTCATTTATCAGTTATCCAATCATGATAGGTGGACGGAAGGTCGGTGTTCTCAATGTCACAGATAAGTCAGGAGGAGGAACGTACGACGCGGTCGACTTGAGCCTCCTTGAGATCATCGGTCCACAAATTGCGCTTGCTCTGGAGCGAGCTGAATGGCAGGAACGTGCAACCGAGTTTCAACTCATGTCGATCACCGATCCATTGACCGGACTGCCTAACCGCCGATATCTGGAAGAGCGACTCGCGGAGGAGTTGAATCGTTCGAAGCGCTACGATTATGCGATGAGCTTCCTGATGATCGACATCGACGATTTCAAAGCTTACAACGACACGAACGGGCATCAGGCCGGCGATCTTGCGCTTCAGATCACTGCTCACTGTTTGAAAGTCGCGCTCCGTTCCGCTGATGTGGCATCGCGTTATGGTGGTGAGGAGTTTTGCATTCTGTTGCCGCAAACCGGGATCGCGGAAGCGGGAGCTATCGCTGATCGCGTCAGGCATCGCGTTTCGACCACGCATTTTCCGCACGGAAAGTCTCAACCGCAGGGCCGTGTAACCGTCAGTGTTGGAGTGTCAACGTTTTCGAAACAGGTTGATACCTCGGAAAACATCATCGCCGCTGCCGATCGTGCACTCTATCAGGCCAAGAGTCTGGGAAAGGATCGGGTTCATTTTTACGGAGACCCGGGGAGCTAAACTTGGACAGTTGCGTCATTGCGGGACAAATTCGTTGAGAAAACAGTGAAAAGCCGCAGCTCCAGCGAAAACTTCCGCCGCGTCCTTGGCCTTGTTACACAGCAAGACTTTGTCGGCCGCGCGGGCGAACTCGACCGCATCATGGTCCAGGCGGAGCCTGCTAACACGGGGCGAGGTCTGCTTCTGCTCATGGAGCCCTCGGCCGGTGTGTCTGAACTTCTACGTCAGGCTTACGATCAGATCTTCAATCGACGTTCAGAAGTAATTCCGATCTACTTTGCGATTACGCGAAACGAGACGACGGCGGTTAGCGCTGCGATCGAGTTTCTAAACACATTTGTCCAGCAGTACATCGCATTTCGCAGAGATGAACCGGTTGTTTCTCACGCGCCACTCACCTTGCAGGATTTGCTCGAGCTCGCGCCTCCGGCCGATTTCGAATGGATCGAGCAATTGGTCGAGTCGTACACTCGTCTGCGATTCAGCAACGACGACAAGGCACTTGTGCGATTCTGCCTGGGAGTCCCGCGGCGAATTCCTGCCGGACGCGGCCGCCCATTTGTAATGCTCGATGGTTCCCAGCTCGCGGAGCATCTGAATGGCGCCGTGGTGTTGGGGACTGAAATACTCAGGGTATTCGGACGCGGAAGTTTCTCCTTTGTCCTCGCTGGATTACGCCGCCAGATCCTTGAGGCTGCGCATGATGCCAAGTGCGACTTTGAACGTCTCGATATGCTTCGTCTGGAACAACTGGATGCAAATGAGGCCGCGTTACTGGTGGAGCATGTCGCCAAACGTCAGCAGGTCGCCACGAGCGAAGCGGCGCGCGATCTGCTGGTGCAGCAGTTTGCAGGCAGCCCGTTTTTTATCAGCATCTTCTTGCAAGCCGCCCGGGAAAAACGGACGCCTCTGATCACTTATCTTGATTGCGAACGCCTCTATGTTGACGAACTTTTCGGCGGCCACATTCATCGCCATTTTGCGGATCTGCTAGAGGAGATTTCTCCGAGACTCGACACGCGGCATCTTCTGATTCGTTTGCTTTGGGAAGCGGCGGCAGGTGAGGAGCAAACTTCGTCGTTTGAAGTGTGGCGAAAACGTTTACACATGACGGCTAATGAACTCGAAGACGTTCTGCACCGTCTGCATATACAGGAGTTTGTAAACTGGGATGAGACGACGGTAGAGGCCGGCGCTGGACCACAAGCCTGGAGAGACTATCTTAAAATCAGATACCGGCTGGATGTGCTCAACGAACCACGCGCCTTGGTCGTAGCCGACGCGCTTGTCGACTCTCTCAAACGCGCTCCGCATACGATGGCGCGACACTATAAGCAGATAGCGAACGGCGGCTTGCGCGAATTGATTTCAAGATTCAATTGCCAGCGGGTGCCCGCTGTTCTTTTTGACTACAGGAATTTCAGCAGTAAGTACAAAGGCGCTGAGAGTGAAAACATCTCGTCGGGACTCGCTGCGGAGACCGAGTTAATCAAACTACCTCAAACGGTTCACCTCGCGAGTTGTTTAGCTTTCAACAGCGAGATGCGGCAAATCTGTGAAGAAGACCATTGTCTTGTTGCCCATACTTTTGAAGAGGGAACTTACTCCGACGCGCAGGAAGTGATCTGGCTTGCGGCCGATATCGAATCAAAGCTTGAAGTCGATGTTGATGTTGGGCGCGCCTGGTGTGAGAGGTTTGAAAGCCTGGCCGGCAGGCTTGGATTCACGCGCTTTCAGATCTGGTTAATCTCAAACGAAGGCTTCTCTGAAGAAGCAAGCAGCCTCCTGAAGCGGCGAAAAGCGTTTGCTTCGAGCCGGCAGCAATTGGGATTGCTGGCTTCACATCTAGGAGAGACCGTCGCCAGTCCCGTTGTTCAAAGCGGAGATCCGGACGAGTTTCTGATGGTATTGCCGATGGGCGAGGATAATGAGCTGATCGCTGCCAGCACGGCCGAACAGATTGCCAGGCGTTTGACCTTCCGTCCCGAGGCGATTAACCAGATAAAGACGGCAATTGTTGAGGCCTGCATTAACGCTTCGGAGCATAGTTTCAGCCCGGATCGAAAAATTTATCAGCGCTTTCGCGTCGAAAGTGATAGATTAGTCATCACCATTTCGAGTCGCGGTATCGTGCCGGCCAATCTAAACGGCGCGAATAGCGGATCAGAAGCCAAAGAAGCGGCGGAAGAAAGACGCGGTTGGGGACTTAAACTCATCCGAACTCTCATGGATGAGGTGGAGTTTGAACGGGTCGATGACGGCACCAGTTTGCGCATGACCAAGTATCTGCGCGGCGGCTCTTCCTGAACCTGGTATTCAGTGATCTCTCAGGAGCGTTTGCGCAAAAGGCTCATGGCCCCAAGGTGTCGGTCGATCAGTGAGTTGTTTTGCGGCTTTGCGGGAAACTCTGTGGCTGTGCCTGAGAACCTGAGGGATTTATTCACACCCGATAATAATTGGTCTAGTCGCTCTTTATAAACGGAACATTCGAAGCAGGAGGGAGCTATCGAGTGGATACACCAAGTGAAGGGCTGGTTCGCTCTCACTGTGTTGGCACCACGGCTGTTGTTTACGCTAGCGACTATCTTAACAAGCTAACCGGTGAAAAAATTGAGCGTGAGTGTCGACGGCAACTAAGCTGCGGTTGCCGGGCGCTGGTCATTGATTTCAGCGACACCAAACTGGTTAACAGTATTGGCATCTCAATCCTCCTCGGAATAATAGATGTCGCGGAGAAGAGCGGCGCGCGGATTGTTTTCTCCGAAGTCAACAACCAGACAGTTCAATTGTTCGAAATGCTCGGGCTGACCCGTCACGTGGTGCTCGCAAAGGATGAAAGCGAAGCGCTTATGAATCTCTCTGGTTTCGAGACAACCCCCATAGTCCATTGATCGCATGGAGCCTTCGACCCAGAAACTAATTCATACATTTGGAGCGCTGGCTGATTTGGGCCAGGAAATTGCCGGCACGGGGGACTTCACGGAAATGGTGCGGACCTCGATGCACCTGCTGTTGGGGACTCTTGCTCTGCGCCGCGGCGCTGTGGTCGAGTTTACTGGCACTGGCCCACTCCGTTGCGTCGCGATATGGGGCCTCAACGATCGGACGTTGAGTGGATTTGAGATCGACGAAGCTGAGAAGCAGGTTTTTCTTGAAGGAGAGGCAGCCGAGTCGCTCGTGAGAACTACCTCGACGGCGAACGGCTTCCTTACTCGATATCGCGAAAAGCTCACCGAGGACGGAATCGAGCTGGTGCTGCCGATGATCGTTCGTGGTGAAATGACCGGCCTGGTCCTGCTTGGAGGAAAAGCAAGCGGCGAGGAGTTTTCAAACGACGATTTCGACACGATTGGTGCGATGGTCAGGCACATTGGCGTTGGTATTCATACCCATCGTCTACTCGAACAGATCGCGCAACGCGCCGAAGAGAATAGAAGGTTGTACGATGAGTTGCGTGCGATCTATCGGGATACGGTGAGAGCCTTTGCCGCCGCGATTGATATCAAGGACAAGTACACGCAGGGCCACTCGGAGCGTGTTGGCAGATATAGCGAAATCATCGCTCGCGAGTTGGGTTGGAGCGAAGAAGAGGTTGAAGGGATTCAGATTGCCGGTTACCTGCACGACATCGGTAAACTAATTGTGGACCGCGACATCATCAACGCGCCCCACCACATCGACGCAAAGCTTTCGAGCGAACTGAATCGACACCCTTCAGCCGGATACGAAATCCTCGCGCCAATCAAACATCCTTACGCAGATATACCGTTGATGGCAAAGTATCATCACGAGCGTCTCGATGGACGTGGTTATCCTGACGGGTTGACGGACGAGCAGATCCCTTTAGGCGCAAAGATCGTTTCGCTGGCCGATTCGTTTGACGCGATGACGACCGATCGACCTTATCGCAGGCGGAGATCCTTTGAAGATGTGGTGTGCGACCTGCGGGAGAACAGTGGGAAGCAGTTTGACGGAAAAGTCGTGGCGGCGTTTGCAAGAGCGATATTGAAAGAAGTGACCGGGCAAACTAAAGAACGACGTATTACGAAGATGCTCGGGAAGAACTATCTCGAAGGCGAGCACGTCGCAACGCTGCTGGCGGACCTGATTTCGGATCTCGAGAGAGAAATTTCCCGCAAAGGCGCAAAGGCGCAAAGCGTTTGAAAATGCTTTCTTTGCGCCTTTGCGGGAAAACTATCTCGGCTGGATGCGGATAGTGAAGTTGCAGATCGCGATCCTCTGATCGGGTGCAACCTCAGTCGGCTCCTCGCGCGAAATCTCCCTTCCATTCACTAAAGTTGGGTTCCTGCCCTTCGCCACAAGCCAATATCGCCCTTCGTTATCGCGCGACAGCACTGCATGAACTCTGCTGACTTCCGGATCACCTTTGATCGGAAGATCGACCGAGATACTCCGGGATCCACGGCCAATCGTTATTTCATTCTTGCTAATCGGCACCACAGCTTCGCGGACGCCGCTGCGCCAGATCTCAACCGAAAAAAGCGCCATCGCTTTGGGCCGCACCACGGTTTGTTCGCTTTCGTTGGTGTCGGACGCGTGCTCGACGACTGTGTCGTTAGGATTAAACGCCGGTGCTGTTCGAGACGGATCCACGCGCGCCGTTACCATCGTCTGACCGCTTTCAGTTTCATCCCAAACCGCCTGCACGCGAAACTCACCTTTGTTCAACGTGCCGTCTACACGAAGTTCGACAGCAAATGACTTGACCGCGAGCTGCGTGGTCCCACTAAGTTCGCGCGCACGTTCCGACAAAACGTGAAACAGTCCCTGTTCCAGTCCACGACGCTTGTCACCTTGCCAATCTTTATCGTCGTCCGCGCTGAGATAAACAATGTATTCACGCGGAATATAAGTTGGACCACCTGGCGGCGTAAACATTTCGCGCTGCATTGCAGCCTCAACTTCGCGCGCGATCTTCACAAGAAACTCTTCCCAAACCCGTCGCGGTTTTGCGTGCTCGTCGGCGGCCTCGAGTAGATCCTCGCCTGTCTCACCGTCTATCCATTTTCTGATCGATTCAATCAGCCCCAAGCTGTCGCTCCTTTTCTCTGCGTAATCTCTGCGTTCTCTGCGCCTCTGCGGTTTTACTTGCTGTCACGCTTATTCACCGCAAAGGCGCAGAGAACGCAGAGATACACAGAGAAGTCAATCAAACTTTACATATCTCTTGTTAATCCAACCACGGTCGGACGAATACGGATCGACCTTGGGCCGACCGTGTTCCACCACCTGTACTTCATACCAGTTATTGTCCGCAGCCAGGACCTTAACTTTAGAACCAGATTCGGCAAGCCCAATCGGTACATTTGAGACATTGGCGACAGGCCGCAGATTCACGTCAGTGGTTGTAACACCTTGACGGCCGATTATAGCGGGCTCAACCGTTTGCGAAATCGCCAGCGGATTCCAACGCGTCGTTACATACTTATGTGTCGCGAGGAGCATCCCTGAAAAAGCGAGAATCAAACCAAGGGCAACCAGTGCCCGTCGGCTTTTACTGATTGGCAGCACTGAGCTAACCGGTATCCCATTCTTTCCCGTACGGCGCTCCTGTTCACCATTCAGCTCCTGACGCTCGCGCAATTCCATTTGCCGCTTGGCTTCGAGATTAATCGGCACGACGATCCGCGGCCGCTTGAGTGTATCCAAATGCGGAATCATCGACTCTCGCTGATCGGAGACCGCAAATTGCGGTCGAGGCGGCGCCGCTTCAGTGAAGTCTTCAAGTTCAACCGAAAGGTCGGCGCTTGGTTTGCGCCGCATCTGCACGTCTGCTGCGGCTATTTGCAGAGGCCGAGTCGGCGGCAGGCTTGCATCCGCGAGATCGTCCCAGAACTCTTCGACTGTTTGGTAACGTTCTTCGGGACGATTTTGAGTCGCTTTTTCCAGCACACGCAAAACTGCGTTTGCCCAGGAAGCATCGCCCAGGTGTACCGGCAACTCGCTCAACGCGTGTTGCGCGAAGCGGCGCGGTGACTCTCCGGCAAGCAACGTGTAAGTGGTTTTTGCAAGCGAGTAGATATCGGCCGCGGGCGTTAAGTGATTGTGAGGCATTCTCAATCCAGAGGTATCGAGCTGGCCCGTTTGCATTAAAGGATTGTGCTCGGGCGCTGAATAAATGTTTGTGCCGACTCGCGTAATCGCTCCGTCAGTTCCGTCTAATCGTGCCACGCCGAAGTCAGCGATCTTCACCAGTTCTTTGTCGGCAGTCAGCAGCAAATTTTGCGGTTTGATGTCGCGATGGATCACGCCACACTTGTGCGCATGTGCCAGGCCTGAACAGACCTGTTCCAGATAGAAGAGCGCTCTTTGAAGTGTCAGTGGCCGCGTCCTGGTAAGCGCAAACATATCGCCGCCGGGCAGATACTCGAGAACGATATAGTGAAATGTAGTGCCGGCCAGATCGATCGCGGTGCCGTGTCCGAGTCGATTTATCACATTCGGGTGACGCACGCGATCGAGTGCAACCGCCTCGTTTTGAAAGTTGGAAACGAGCGTTCTTTCGAGTTCGGCGTCAGGAGCGTCCTGCAGGTAAAGATTGAGTGCCTTTATAACGATCGTGCGAGGAGCGCCTTCGGCTGCGGCGTTGTCGTTGCCGACGTAGATCTCTGCATAGCTGCCACGTCCGAGGCATTCCAGTATGTCGTACCGGCCATCGAGTCTGCTCTGTTGAAGTTTGAGTTCCGACATTAGTTCGCCCTGATTCGCACCTTAGATGCATCGCAAACAGATCAGGGTTCAATGTTTAAGGGGCGTTTGTGTTGGCGGGAGGCCTCGTCAACTCTTCGTAATGATTGAGTACCTTCCATCTATCCCTTTGGGTCCTAACGCTGATGACACCAAGACCGAGAATCGCCTCTTTCTTGATGGTGGCGTTAGCCGGAGAAGGATTGAGGTCCGATTTGCTGATGGCTGCGTCGAATGCCTTTCCTGCTTCGTCGGTATTTCCGGTTAGAAGATTCGCGCGCCCATAAAGGTACAAAAACTCCGCATTCGGAGAATCCAGAGGATTTTGGACTCCGGAACTCAACAACTCTTTTCCGATGTCAGTCGCGAGCCAGGCGCGCGGATCTGTATCCACTTGCCGCCGCGCTCTCTCAAACCGGACAAAGGGTTCCTCAGGTGGCGCGGTGTTCTCAGGAGTTGCAACTGGGATCGGTTCGGCTTTTGTCGCAAGGAAGGGAATGCGTTCTTTGAAGCGCGCGCCTGCATAAAATGCTCCGCCGATAAGCAGCAGCACAAATATAAAACCAAAAACGCGCGCGGCGCTGCTGCCGCCTTGTTTCGTCTTCGGGTCTGCGACGTTGAGCGCCTCGTTCGCTGTTGTTGTCTCAACGGGAGGCCCCGGAAAAGCTATTCTCGACGCCGGCACGAAGTTGGAGCCGGGCTCGGAGCCATTGCCTGACTGAACGGCGTAAACTGGTTGCGTTTCCGGTGTGATCGTCGGTTCGAGATCTGCTAGACGCTCGTCGGATTTAAGATGTTCGCCAACTCGCACAAGCACCACAGTCAAGTTGTCTTCGGCGCCACGCTCATAGCACCGTTGTTTCAACTCGTTGCAAACTTCTTCGAGACTGTTGCTGACCACCATGAGTTGACGAATCTCGTTGTCGGAGACGTGACGTGTGATTCCATCGGTGCACAATAGAAACTCCGTGCCTTCTTCAACCTCCATGGTCTTCATGTCGACATCGACGGCTTGCTCTGCGCCGAGCGCACGACTGATCACGTTCTTGCTGGGATGATTGGCTGCCTGCTCCGGCGTCATTCTTCCCGCGCGCACCTCTTCTTCGACGATCGAATGATCTTCAGTTTCGCGATGCAGCTTGCCGTCGGGCGTGAGTCTGTAGAGACGAGAGTCACCCACATGGCCGAAAGTCGCGATGTTACCCTTGAGGTGCAGGGCGACGATCGTAGTTGCCATCATTGAAAACTTTACGTGCTCCTGGGCCATCTGGTGAATTGACGCGTTGGCTCGCTGAATGGCGAGTTCCATCAGGTCTTCAACATCAGCGCCGTCGACCTGGTGACGAAACGCTTCGTCGAGAACCTCGATTGCTGTTTGTGACGCTACCTCGCCAGCTTCTGCGCCACCTACGCCATCGGCTACCGCAAAGATGGAGCGTTCGCGGTCGAGCAGGAATGCGTCCTCATTCAGCGGACGACGTTCATTCAGGCCGCGGTCCGAAAGCGCCGAGGATTGCACCTGGAAGGTTTTAGTGTCTTCGCTCATTGCACTGCCTCCAGCTTAAGGGGAGAAGAACTCTTAGCCACCGGCCTATCCAATATGACTTTGTCGCGGGCATTTCGGTTTGAAAATGCCATCAGCATGCCCAACATCGCAAAGCTTGTAATCAGACTGAACCCACCATGGCTGACAAACGGAAGAGTGATTCCAGTCATTGGCAAAGCTCGGAGGATTCCACCAATATTGACCAAAGCTTGAAAACCGATAAACGCCGTTAGACCTGCCGCGCACAACTTCGTAAACATATCACGCGCCTCCAGCGAAGTGCGAACTCCAGCGACCACGAATATTATGACTGCGAGGATGATTACCGCACCGCCTGCCAGACCGGTTTCTTCCGCAATTGCGGCGTAGACGTAGTCAGAGTCGGCGATAGGGATGACTTCTGGAAAACCAAGACCGAATCCGCGTCCGGTTGTCCCGCCTGAGTCAATTCCAAACGCGGCCTGCGCGGGTTGGAACGCAAGCTTGTCAA
>Ga0268386_10000133_pt1 | contig 42543 bp, 49 predicted proteins | sample RVTome_15_FD_200260 | JGI IMG/M metagenome (GOLD analysis project Ga0268386, IMG submission 200260) | Soil microbial communities from uranium-contaminated site in the Upper Colorado River Basin, Wyoming, United States - RVT150D86... ... | reverse complement strand
CCACCGAGGCCACCTTGCCGTTTCCCGAGCCATTGGGCGATGGGGCGCCAGGGTCCTCCACGTCGACAGCAGGGATCGGCTCCTCCTCCGTCACCTCGGTCTCCGCCTCGGCGACCGCCACGGCCCCGGCCTCGGCGGCCATCGCGGCCGGTGACTCCTCGGGCGCCATCGGCTCGGCGACCTTGGGGTCCGCAGGGGCGACGTCCTGGCCCATGTCGGCTTCCACCTCGGGCGTCCCGGCGTCGGCGTCCTCCTCGGAAGGCACCTCCGTCACAGGCTCGGGCGCGTCTTCACCCATGGCCACCTCGTCGGTCTCGGGAGTGGCCTCCTCGGCGGTCTTGGCTGGAATCTCCACGGGTGGCCCCTCACCCTTCATCTCGGCGAGAACCTGCTCCACGGGCACGCCCAACGCCTTGGCCTTGGCCTCCGCCGACCTTCTCAGCAAGCTCTCCGGGATCTCGACCATTCGATAGCTCCTACAGGGGTCCCGAGATTCCGCCGTCCTTGCGGACTCTCCAGAAATGGACGGCCATGAATATGACGATGATGAAGGGGAAAGCCAGCACGTGGAGGACATAGAACCGAAGAAGCGTGGCTCCGGTCACCTCCACCCCCGCCAGCAGGGCGAACTTGATCTGATCACCTATGACCGGGGAGAACCCCGCCATGTTGGAGCCGACGGTCACGGCCCAAAGGGCCAGCTGGTCCCAGGGCAGGAGATAGCCGGAGAAGGAGAGGAACAGGGTGAGGAAGAGCAGGACCACCCCGACGACCCAGTTGAACTCACGAGGTGGCTTGTAGGCGCCGTGGTAGAAGACCCGGCTCATGTGCAGGAACACCGACAACACCATGAGATGGGCGCCCCAGCGATGCATGTTCCGCACCAACGAGCCGAATGCCACGTTGGTCGACAAAGCCTCCATGTCGGCGTAGGCAACCTCCGCCGTCGGCGTGTAATAGAACATGAGAAAGATGCCGGTGATGGTGAGCAGGATGAAGAGGAAGAAGCTCAGGCCCCCGAGACAGAGCGTGTAGGAGAGTTTGACCCCGTGTCTCTTGACCTTCACCGGGTGGAGGTGATAGAGGACGTTGTTCATCACCACATACGAGCGGTTGCGGGGGCTGTCGGCGTATCCCTGCTTGAACGGCGAGCCGGGGCGCATGATCGACTCGGCGAGCTGTGAGCTCCACAGCTTGTCCGTGCCTTCCTTGATACGATCCTTGAGACCCACCTTGCCGTTGCCGTTTGCCACTACGCCTCCCTACCAGCGCATACCGTACGAGTAGCCGTTCTTGAAGTCACGCTGCCCGGTATCGAAGTCCCAGGGGCGGCGGTCCAGGCCCAACTCGGCGGCCTGCTCGGCGAGAGACCCCTCGAACTTGCCGAGTGAGATGACACCGGTCGGGCACCTGTCGATGCAGAGCTGACAGCGGGTGCACTCGTCCTCGTCGACCACGAAGAACCCGAAGTTCTGCTCATCCTCGGCGGGATGGTCGACGTTGACCCCCTCGTCGATGGCACTGAGAGAGAGATAGTGGATGCACTTCCACGGGCAGATGTCGACACAACCCTCACAGAGGATGCACTCGGATTGGTCGATGTGCAGGAACTGTTTGGGTCGGAGCTTGTCCGTGAAGTAGTCCCCCTCGACCAGGGCGAGCTGATAGTCGTCCCGGATGGGCGGCGTCTCATCGATGACACCCTTGGGCATCAGCTTCCCTTCACCAGGGGCCGACCGTAGGGCGATTTCTTCTCAACCGGGGTTGCGCCGGTCGGTCGTCCGTCTTTCATCCGATGGATCTGGATGGCGAGGATCCCGGCGAGCGCCAACAGACCCAGGCTGTAGCCCACCTGGATCGAGTCCTTGATGGCTGCGTAGCTGATCGAAACGCTGTTGCCGAGAACCAACCAGGGGGGAATCACCACCGCGGCGCGCTGGGACGACCAGTCCAGATCGGTCTGTGCGAAGTTGAGCCACTCCGAAGGGACCATCCCGAAGTAGAAGACCAGGGCGATGAAGGTGATGAAGGCGGCGAAGGTGGCACGAGCCCAGGTCATTCTCTGATTGAGGACCCAGAGGAAGACCGTCCCCAGGAGGGTGAAGGTCGTGGCGCCGAGCACTATGAGATAGCCGACGCCCTTCCAAAGGCTGCCCCGAGGCCACCAGTTGAGATAGCCGACCACCACCTCGACTTCCACGCCGTCGACCATCTCTGTCTTGGGCAGCGAGGACCAGTGGATCCAGATGACACCCAACACCAGTCCGAGGAGCCCGGCTATCAGCAAACCTGCGCCGATCGTCTTGCGGCGAGAGTCGCTTAGTTCTGCGAGGCGATACATCTTTGTTCTGTTATCCAGACGCGTCGAATGCGCTTGTTGATGGGTTTCTACCACAGGTGGCGCCCCCTGAGGGAACCCACGGCTCCCGATCGGGAGGTGACAGGCCAACGACGGACTGAATCTTCGAAGTAGTTATGCTCCCGCCGTCTCATCTCTCGTGCGAGGAAGTCGGTTGGCTGACACCCGAACTGCAGACATTCGAGCCCTGCTCGGCGGCGGATCCGGAGAGGACCGGCTCGCCGCCACCCATTTCGTCGTGGGAGCCGTCTACCTCCTGGTGGGAGGGGCGCTACAGGTTCTGTCGTTGGTCTCGTTGCGATTCGCCGACCTCTTCCCGGTGCCGTTCGGACGCATCGAGCCGGCGGCCAACCTGGCGCTGATGATCGGCTTCGCCGCGGTGTCCCTGACGGGGGGGGTCTATTACGTGTTGCCCCGTCTCACCGGGACCAGACTCGAGGCCGGGCGCTTGGCCGGGCTCGGCCTCCTGGGAATGGGAGGGCTCCCTGCCGCAGGAATTCTGGCAATCGTCCTCGGGTTTGGCGACGGCGGCCAGCCGCTCGGTCTCCCCTGGTGGCTCGACATCCCCGTCGCCCTCGTCCTCTTCGTCCCGGCCATGGTCACGGTCGGCACCGTCCGCAATCGTCTCGAGCAGCGCAGCTTCGTGACCGTCTGGTTCGCTCTCGGGGGCGTCGTCTGGCTCCCTCTCCTCTACCTGGCCCACTTGGTGACGGAGCTCCCGGGCGTGTCTGCGGTGACCGTCGCCTACGCCGAGACCTTCTTCTCGGCCGGTTTCGTCACCATGTTCCTCGTCACGGTGGGCTCCGGGCTCGTCTACTACACCGTGGTCAAGGAGCTGGACGTGGCACTGGCCAGCCGGCAGCTGGCCCTGGTCGGCTTCTGGTCACTTGGTTTTGCTGCCGCCTGGTGGGGAGCGGCGCAACTCCTCTTCGGCCCTGGGCCGGATTGGGTGGCGGGTGTGGCCGCCGCGCTCGGGCTCGCCTGGCCGATCGGCGCCCTCGCCAATGCGGTAAACGTCTCGATGACCCTCGAGGGCACCTGGTCGGGCCTGAGCGAGAAACCCGGCGTCCTCTCCGGGGTCCTCGGCTTGTACCTGACCTTCGGGGTTGCCGCGGTTGCCGCCCTCGCCGGGTTCCGCTCCATCGGCTCGGTAACCGGGATGACCCCTTTCTGGGAGGCCATCGAATACGTGTCCCTCGCCGGCATCGGGACCCTCCTCGTCTCGAGTGTCGCCTTCGGTGCCCTGCCCCGCTTGGTGGGCCGCCAGCTGGAGACGGTGGAGAAGGCGCGTCGCTTCCATCGTCTCACCATCGCCGGATCGGTTGGCGTCCTCATCACCCTGGGCGCAGCCGGGATCCTGGCCGGATACTCCTGGATCGCCGGCTCGAACAGCGGGGCCTACATCGACGCCGGTGACGGTTGGGGTGCCGGGATGGGGACCTCCTACGACACCCTCCTCCTCCTCGCGCTGGTCTTCGCCGGGGTGCTCCTGGCCGGTCTGGGTGGCTATGCCTTCATCGTCTTCGGGACCGTGACCCGCGGCAGGGCGATCCCACAAGAGGTCCTGGTCGACAGGGGGAGAGACAATGAGTGACCTGGCCGCGGCCGCCGTTGCGCTAGGTCTCCCGGAGGCGCTGGTCGAGCGGTCGGTCCGGGCCCGCGCCGCCGAGACGGGCCAGACCGTCGACGATCTCCTCGCGCAGTGGGCCGGGGGTGAGACAGCTCCGACAGCGCCGGCACCGGACAAGCCCGCGGAGCCGGCGGAGCCCGCGGAGCCGGCGGAGCCCGCGGGCGCCGAGACCGAGTCGGAGACGGCTGCCGAGCCCGAGGCTCCAACCATCCCCGAGATCGTCATCGAGGCACCTCGAGAGACTCCGGCTGCGCCGGAGCCCTCATACGGGCCCTACCGGCCGCCGGTCCTCGTGGGTGCCAGGGACAACCCGATGACCGTCCTCACCGGCGTGATCGGCCTCTTCGTCATAGTCGTGATGGTCGGCCTGGTCGGCCCATCGATCCCCACCGAGAACCCGGGAGCGCGCAGTTCGGCCATGCCCTTCTCGGCCGCGGCCCTCGATGGCCAAAACGTGTACAGCACGAGCGGCTGCGTGTCCTGTCACACCCAAACGGTGCGCCCGGTCGTGGCCGATGTCGGTCTCGGGGCAGTCACCCTCAACGACACCAACCAGGTCGTGGGCACGAGACGCTTCGGTCCCGACCTGTCCAACGTGGGCTCCCGGATTCCCGGCGCCCAAATCGAAGCGATCATCGCCGGCCTCGATGACCATCCCGCCCATTCACTCGGTCCCCAGGATCTCGCGGCACTGGTCGCCTACCTGAGCGAGTCCCGGACTCTCGAAGGGAGCAGCTGATGAGTCTCAGTGGCGCCGCCGCCGCCCTCGGCCTACCCGAGGCGTTGGTGCAGCGTTCGGCGGCGGCCCGGGCCGCCGAGACGGGGCAGAGTGTCGATGAGATCCTGGCCGCGTGGGCGGGAGGCGAGGCGGTCGCGGCAGCACCCTCCGAGCCCCGTGTCCCCGCCTCGGAGACGGTTCCGGGGGCCATGGAGGACACGACACCCGAGCCCACGCCCGAGCCGGCGCTCACCACCCCTGAGCCCGTGATTGCCGCCCCGGCATCCGGCGCAGCCTCCGCAGCACCAACCCGCAAGCCGGTGCCCGCCGAGGTGACCTTCGCCGAGGCGGCGCATCTCCCCGAGGTGATCACAGTGCCGACGGCCGGAATCAAGGAGCGGACCAACTTCGTGATCCCCGCATGGCTCACCGGACTGATGCTGGTCATCCCACTCGTTGCACTGTTCGCCCTCGGCGGCTCCGCCACTGGCACCTGTGGGGAGGCCACCGAGCTGGCCACCGACATCATCTCCGGGGAGATCGTCAATTGCGATGGCTCCGCGTTCACCGGTGGCGGCATCGACGGAGGCCCCACCGACTTCGTGGCGCGGGGAGCTGAGATCTACAACGGCCAGGCGGTGACCGGGGTCAACTGTTCCAGTTGTCATGGTGTCAACGGTGAGGGAGCCGCCACCTTCCCGGCGCTCACCGGCGTAGTCACCACCTTCGGGGCTTGCTCCGATCACATCGAATGGGTGACGCTGGGATCGGCCGGCTGGGAGGCGGCCTATGGGAACACCTATGGCGACACCAATAAGCCGGTGCAGCGAGGTATGCCGGCCTTTGGAGGCAGTCTCACCGGAGAGCAGCTCGCCGCGGTCGTCGCCTTCGAGAGGGTGAGATTCGGCGGCGCCAACCCCGAGGAGACACCGGTCGACTGCGGTCTGGCGGAGCCTGAAGAGGGAGGCGGCGAAGGTGAAGAAGGGGCATCCACCGGAACCACCGTTCCCACTGAAGGGGATCCCGAGGCCGCGGCGGCAAGCTCCGGCTAGAGGCTGAGCATCTTCTGGATCTGGCTCTTCAGAGTCCGCTTGTCGTCGATGATCCCCTCGGCGATGACCCTCTGATGAGAGGCGAGGACCACCGGCACTCGCAGCCCGTATAGCTTGACGAGCTCGTCGTCACCATCGATGTCGACCTCCTCGACCCTGAGGCCGATCTCCGCCGACACGGCATCGAGGACCTCCCGGGCATCGTCACATAGATGGCAATTCGCCCTGGTCAAAAATGTCACCGACAAAACTCTCAAGGAATCACTCTCCGTGGCCGATAAACGCGTCGCATGCAGGAAGGATTGGTTCCTCCCCTCACGCCTAGGGCACGTTCCCGAGGTGTGAACGGATAGCCTCCCAGCCCGCCCCACGGTGGAGAGCCAACCTTCGTGTAGCCGAGGCCCCCGCCACCATTCGGGGGCCTCGGCATTTTTCTGGGGTCATCGATTCCTCCCACCATCATGTGAACGCTGGCTACGCGCGACGCGTAGCCAGCGTTCACAGAATGGGGAAAAGGGGTGTCTGCGACATACGATCGCCGGGTGCGTCCGGCCACGGCCATTGTCATCCTCATCCTCCTCGCGGTCATCGCGGTCGCCGGGATCATTCAACTGTGGATGATCTACTCCCCGTGAGGCTCACAGCCACCCCCTCGGCGAGATTGAGGTCGTCGGACGCCCGGCCGCCCCGCACCGCAAAGGCGAGCAGACCCACCGAGTCGACGTGGATGAGCGCCTCTCCCTCACCGACGTCTCCATAGGAGGTCACCCAGGGCATGGAGTGAAGCGTGGAACCCACCTTGACGGTGATCGTCTGTCCTGGGCCGAGTCCGATACCGGCGAGATCTTCGGGACCGATGTTGGTCTGGACGTTGCCAAAGGTGTCGACCCACCAGGCCTCACCGCTGACCACCGACCCTTCGGCCTCGGTCAATGGGAGGATCAGTGGGACCACCTCGTCATCTCCGACGACGGGCCCCAGGTCTGTCAGAGTGGCATCACCCGCGCCGAGCAAGGCGGCCGCCGGGGCGAACACGTCGCGACCATGGAACGTCTCCCCCGGTGACGGGATCATCGCCTCGGCGTTCTCGATCGAGACGATGAGCGATGCCCCGCCAACCATGGCCACCGCCGGGGACAACAGCCCATTGTCGGGTCCGACGAAGGTCCCCCACTGCGTCTCTGCGGCGATGGCCCGCCGCCCGGTGCCGACTCCCGGATCGACCACGGCGAGACACACTCCCTCCGGCAGGTACTGGATCGCCCTGGTCAGGGCGAGCGCAGCCGTCTTGACGTTGCCCCGCGGGAAGCCATGACCCACGTCGATCACCCGGGACTCGGGCGCGAGCTTGGCGAGGACACCGTGGACCACTCCGACGAACTCGTCGTGGAGCCCGAAGTCGGAGAGGAAGCTGATCGGCAGTGACATCGGCCAGCGACGCTAGTGCACGATGGTGACGGACCAGAGGAGGATGCGCCACCTGGGGCCAAAACCGCCCAGCCACCTATATTGCGCGGATGGCCGACCCCCAACACGAAGCCCTCGCCCGACGAGCTGCCAGCCCTGGGGTGACCATGCTCATCGGTGGCCTTGACACCGGGAAGACGACCGTGGCCATCGACGCGGTCCGCCATGCCCTGACAGAGGGCAACCACCCGGTGCTTGTCGACGCCGACGTGGGCATCTCCACCGTTGGGCCTCCCGCCTGTGTCGGCATCAAAGTGTTCGAGTCCGAAGACGACCTCGAGCACATCGATGACCCCGACGGGCTCCACTTCGTCGGCGCCATCACCTCGGCTCGGCTGGTGCTCCAGCAGGTGGTGGCGACCGCGGTGATGGTGGAGCGAGCTCGCAACCTCGGCGACGTGATCATCATCGACACCACCGCGGTGGCAGCCGGGGTGTCGGGTGAGACCCTGAAATACCACAAGGCGGAGCTCTGTCGGCCCGATCGAGTGATCGCCCTGCAGCGTGGCGAGGAGATGGAGCCGGTCGTTGGGATGCTGCGTCGCTTTCTCGACCTCGAGGTGATCACAGCCCCCACCGACCCCGGGCTCATCCCCCTCGGCCCGGACGAGCGCGCTCACAGACGCAACGAGGCGTTCGCCGCCGCGCTCCGACCTCCGCTGGACCGTTGGAAGGTCCGACCCACGGTGTTCGCGCCCACCCTTCCGGTGGGTCTCAACCTCGATCGGCTCGACATGGTGCTGGTAGGCGTCCAGGATGCCACCGGCGGCTGTCTCGGGCTGGGCATCCTCCAGGTAGAGCGTGACACCCTTCGAGTGATGACCAACGTCGGGGAAGGAATGACGGGACTCCGCCTCGGCTCCCTGCGAATCGACCCGGACACCTACGAGAGCTCGGCGATCTCACTGCGGGAGCTGATGTTCGGAGTGTGATCCTCCACCGCTTATAGGTCGTTCGACACCTAAAGGGAAGCGGGCCTCGAGCCGATATCTCCCCCCATGCTGGGGAACCAGAGATGGCTTTCACTCCTCCTGGTGGTCATGGTGACCATCGGCCTCGCCGCGGCCGCCGTCGCCGACTCGGGGACCGAGCAAGGATTCTTGTCCAAGATCAACTCAACGCGCTCCTCGGCCGGTCTCGGCACCCTCAAGATGGACGGCGGGCTGCAGTCCCACGCCCGCAAGCACACCCAGGACATGATCGCCGCCGGCGACATATTCCACTCGTCGGACAGCGAGCTGCGCGCCGCCGCGGGAAGCGGCTGGAGCAAGATAGGTGAGAACGTGGGGCGCGGCGGGAGCGTCGACTCGCTGCACACCGCCTTCATGAACTCTTCGGGTCACAAGGCCAACATCCTCGGGGATTACAACTATGTGGGGATTGGGACCGACACCGCCAGTGACGGTCGGCTCTATGTCACTGTGGTCTTCATGAAGAAGGGCAGCACCTCGTCGCCAAGCCCCACGACAACCGCGGCGCCCAAGGCCACTGCCACCACCAAGGCGGCGGCAAAGCCAACCACGACCACGGCACCGACGACCACCACCACCACATTGCCCCCGACGACCACCACGACACTCATCGTCGGGCCCGACAAGCCGGTGACCCCCGGCGAGTCGTGTCTCACCGCCACCCGATTCGGTTGGACCTGTCACGATTAGCCGGCGACCGAATCTGGGTGCTCGCCTCTGAGTTCGGCGCTGGTCGCGTCAAGGCCTCGACACGGCAAAACGCCCCAGTGACCCTCCGGAGCCTCCTCCGCACTTCCCCGAACGGACGCTTCTCCGGCTTGCCTCTGGGGCGTTCGCCTGGCTGCGAATGTACGCCTCCGCGACGTCGTTGGCAACGACCTCATTCGTCGAAAGGATGATCGTCATCAATCGCCAAATGACGTCGACTCCTCCCTGATCTCGGGTTAACCACAGGAACCGGGGTTATCCACAGGGCTTGTCCACATGGGTGTGTTCACAAGTTTCTAACCCGATTTTTCGCGACCCGGGTACGCGGCACGGACCATGGGGCGGAAGGCCAGCTCGATGGTCTCGAAGACTTCGCCGAGCACGCTATCCAGCTCATCGAGGCTGACCCGGTCGGCGGGGAGACGACCACGCACCACGATGGCCCCCTCCTCGTCGACCGCAAAGAAGCAGCGCCAGGCGCGGGCATTGCGGACCAAGGCCTGACGATGCACCTCGGCGGGCGCCGTCGGCGCCGGCATCACATATGCCTCGAAGCGGAGACTGCGCTCCCCGACATCGAACCAGACGGTCGTCGCATCCCGCGTCTGCTGCCGCATGCGCACCGCCCACCGGCCTTCCACCTCCTCGGCGTATTCGACTGCAGAGTCCCGGTCCTCCACCCAGAGCCTGATGCGCTCTTCGAGGATCTGTCTCAAATCGTCTCCAGGTAGAAGACGGCCTCGATGTGACCGACCACCCGGTCGCCTCCGAGCACGGGGGGGCGGAGGATCGGGCCCAGCGAGTCGACACCGGTTGGGACGAGCACCCCCAACTGGTGGAGGGCCGCGGCGGCGGCGAGATTCCCGATCGAGCCGAGACCCTCCCAACTCTTGACCCCGATGCCGAGTCGATCGTGAACTGCCACCCCGACGCAGCCGGCCGCGCCCCCCTTGGCCGCCGAATTGGTGACGATCGCGATCTCGGTATCACCTTCCCCGTTGGCTCCGATCAACCCCGGGTAGCGATGCATCTCGCCGAAGACCTGGGCACAGTCGTCGTCGGTGGCCAGCCGCCCAAACAGCGTGGCCATGGCCCGCGCTGTCGTCCGGAGCACCGGAGCGCCACAGCCATCGACCCCGATCGGACCGACCGGGAAACTCCCCAGCTCACCGACCCGGGCGACGATCTCCCGCTGGAGGGGGTGATCCGGGTCGAGATACGACTCGATGGGCCAACCATTGGCAACACATGCCCGGAGGAACCCGGCGTGTTTCCCCGAGCAGTTGTGCCAGATGCGACGCCGACTCCCTGCCCCAGCGCGGTGCATTTCACGCGCGGCCACCGGGGAGAGGGGCCAGTCCGGAGGACATTGCAGCGCCGTCTCGTCGAGCCCGGCCCGGGCGAGCATCGACTCGACGAGAGCCACATGCACGGGAAAGCCGCGATGGGAGGCGCAGGCCATCGCCAGCTCCATCGGGTCCAGCCCGGCTCCCGACTCTTGGGACACCAGAGCCTGGAACGGCTTGGCCGCGGAGCGGAGGAAGAAGACTCGATCGATATCACCGTGACGGGCCACCAGCTTGCCGTCCCGATCGACGACCGCCACAGAGCCGTGATGACTGGTCTCGGTCACGCCGGATCTGATCTGTCGGGCGAGCAGGCTCAACCGCTGACTGAAGCCTCGCCCTGCTGGCTGCGGTAGCGGGACACCACCTCGTCCTGAAGGGTGTCGATGACCTGATGAAGCAGACGTCGCTGGCTGGAGAGCTCGGTCTCGACATCACGGAGACGCTTGATCGCCTCGCTCAACTCCTGGTCGGTCAGCTCGGGGAGGCTGGCGAGAACCCCGTCGTCCATGATCTTGTCGATGAGACGACGGCCCGTCATGGATGGGATGGGTGGCATGGTCTCGATGTGCTTCAGGTTGGGCTCCGAGCCCAGGATCATCCCGTTGGCGAGGATCTCCGGCAAAGCCTCGAGAATCGTCCGCTGCTCCTCGCCGCTTCGTCTCCGTACTTCGAAATCGAGGAGATCCATGCGGCCATGGAGCAGTCGGCGGTAGTAGGAGATCTGGGCCTCGACGTCCTCGGCGGTGTCGCGGCGACGCCGGACCTCGTTGAGGTCGAGATCCGCCAGCCCCTCCACGTATTCGGGCTCCAGGACGACGTCGATACGGCGGCGCTTGTCGTTCACCGGGTCGAGGTTAGTAACAGGCGGCCCGCACCGTGGGATAAGGGTTCACCGGGCCACCTCCGCCGGGTCTGATCTCGAAGTGGAGATGCGGGCTCCCCGCACTGGCGTTGCCACTACTGCCGTTGAAGCCGATCACCTCACCCTGCGCAACCCTCTTGGTCCCGGAGAACGCCCAGCGGTCGAGATGGGCGTAGTAATACCTGTGTCCGGAGGTCGAGCTCAAGTGAACCGACCTGCCGCCCAGCGAGTTCGTGCTGGCCCGGGCCGTGCCGGCCTGCACCGCGTAGATCGGCTCACCACGAGCGGCGAACATGTCAACCCCTTTGTGTGTCCTCCCGCCGGAACGGGGGAAGCCCCAGGAGTCGATGAACGAGGTGCGACCCGGTGTCATCGGGCAGATGAACGAACCGACCTGGACCGATCCGGCGGCGCGCTGTCGAGCCCGGGCCCGGGCTTCTGCCTGCTCCCGGTCGTATTGCGCGGTGAGCTCTTTGCACCGACCGCTGAGCTTGGCATACGCGGCCTGCTCGGCCTCCATGGCATCCTGTTGCCGGTTGAGGATGTCGAGCGACTCGGCCTCGGCTGTCTCGAGCTCATCGTGGACCAGGTCGAGGTCACCCTGATACCGGTCTAGCTCCCCCTTGGCGGCGATCAGATCGTTGATCGACTCCTGGCCACCGAGGGTGGCGGTGTTCAGGAACTCGGAGGTGGTCATCACCTGATCGACCGAGGACGCCGAGAGGATGATCCCCGGGTTGCTGAACCCACCCATCATGTACATCTGGACGGCCTGCTCTTCCAACTGCTCCTGGACGATCAGTAGGTCTTCGGAGTGGGAATCGACACTGCCCTGGATGCGGTCCTGCTTGCGTTCGAGGAACTCGACCTCATTGAGTGCTTCTTCGTAGTCGAGGGCCGCCTCCTCGAAGGCGACCTGCGCAGCCCGATATTCGGCGAGTTGCTCGCGCGAGTCCGCACAGGCCGCGTCGACCTGGGAGCGTGTGACGGCACCGGACGGAATCGGGAAGAGGGAGCCGACCAGGGCGACGACGGATATGACGAGAAGGACGCGCCATTGCGTCTTCCGGACAGCCATGGCTCCGAAATGCTAACCGTCTCGTGTGGCTTGCCGTAGTCGATCTGAAGTCACGGCATCCCGGGGCCACTCCGCCTGCTGGTTAGAGGACGAGGCGGATCAGTGGGAAGTAGATCGCCGCGGCCAGCACGATCCCGTCGAGCGCTGGGAGCAGCCCCGGAGGGCGCTCGGTGAGGGCCACGCCACCGGTCCGCAACATCGACGAGAGCCCCTGCCCGGCTACGAGAGCCACCGAGATGCCAAGACCGACCAGCAGGTAACCGATCACATCGAGGTCCCAGAGGGCGGCCGCACCAATCGCGGCGAGAACCGAGGTGACCGCGGTCGTGGAGAAGCGATCAAGGAAGGGGAGGGCGGGAAGACGGCCAACCACCGCGCCGAGGGCCACTCCCGCGATGGTGGCGACGAGGAACACGTCCACTGCGTGCGGGTCGGGAGTGAAGGAGGATCGGCTCAGAACCATCGAGGCCGCGCCCAGACCGGCGATCAGCCCGACCAGCAGTGTCGGGGCGAACACCTCCACTTGGCGGTACTGGGGGAAGGCGACCGCCCAACCGAGGACGACAGCGACCGAGATGGCCAAGGCCAGCCCATAACCCGTAGGACCCAATATGTGCGCCGCGAGCGTCGAGGCCGCCGCAACCGTGACGATGGCCAGCGGTGCGAACACCCGTCCCCGCACGGCAAATGCGGTGTTCAAGTCGGTGGCCCAAATGGCGGTGATGGCGACCAGGGCCGCCGCCCAGATGGGCTGTCCCTGCAGATTGGAGAGAACCGCCACCACGGCCACCACCATGGGGAGGAAGGCGGCAAGGTCGGCGGGGGCGAACGCGGCGGGCTGGCTGCCACCCGAAACGGGGGGGAGGATGACCACTTCGTCGGCGTCGCCGACGAAGTCGGCGAGAGCGGCCTCTCGTCCGTTGACCCAGATGCGTGAGGTTTCCACGCCTTTCTCGAAATCCGGCCCGAACCTCTCATTGACGATGTCTATGGCCTGTCCCACCGTCGCCGCTGGCACCTCGAGCCGGGAGGTGCCGGCGATCTCGCGGAGATTTGCGAACAATCGAAGCTGGGCCATGTTCTCAGGGTAAATGGTGAGAGGCCGGTCGTGACGGTTGATGCCTACTCTCCTACTCATGGAAGGCGACGTCCTGGTCGCGGTCGATGTCCCGCTGGTGGGCGACGAGCGACGCAAGAACTGGGCAAAGGTCGTGGACAACGTCGACACCTCGAAGTCGTCGGGGTGGGCCTTCGACGGCGCCTTCGTGGCTGCGGGAGGTGTACAGGACGTCCCGGCCGGGTCGGTACTCCTCGTGTACGGAGAGCGGGGCTCGCGCGCCAACCCGCAGAGTGCGGCGCGCGTCTACACCGTCAACGCAGACGGAACGCTGACTCTCGAGGCCGAGGCGCGGGGCAAGGCGTGGGCGCGGACCCTGCGCGACCCCATCGAGACGTTGTTGGGGAACGAGATCAAGAGACTCGGCCTGAGGCACCTTCCGGACCACGTCCTGGCGGATGAGTTACGGGCGAGAGGATGGAAGGTGGACGAAGAATGAAGGCCATAGTCATCAATGAGCCCGGTGGGCCCGAGAAGCTCTCACTCGCCGAGGTTCCCGACCCGACACCCGGACCCGGTGAGCTCCTCGTGGACGTGGCGGCAGCGGGGCTCAACTACATCGACACCTACCACCGTTCCGGGCTGTATCCGATGGAGTTCCCGATCACCCCAGGTGTGGAAGGCGCCGGCACGGTGATCGGCGTCGGAGACGGGGTCGACGGGTTCTCCGTCGGCCAAAAGGTGGGGTGGACCGGTGTCATCGGCAGCTACGCCCAGAGACATGTGGTCCCGGTCGACAGCGCCATCCCCCTCCCGGACGATCTCGACCTCGAGCTGGCTGCGGCCGCCCTCCTCCAGGGCCTGACCGCACACTATCTGGCGATCGACACCTTCCCTCTCGGGCCCGGGGACAGGTGCCTGATCCACGCCGGCGCGGGCGGTGTCGGCCTGCTCCTCACCCAGATCGCCAAGTCACGGGGCTCGTACGTGATCACCACCGTGGGCACGGATGAGAAGGCGGAACTGAGCCGAAAAGCGGGAGCTGATGCCGTCATCGTCTACACCTCGGACGACTTCGGCCAGGCCGTCGCGAGTCTGGTCGGCGACCACGCGCTCGACGTCGTGTACGACGGAGTCGGTGCCGCCACCTTCGACAAGAGCCTCGACCTGCTCCGACCCCGGGGGATGATGGTCACATTCGGGAATGCCTCGGGCCCGGTCCCTCCGGTGGCGCCGCTGACGCTGATGCAGAAGGGCTCGATCTACCTGACCCGCCCCACTCTCGGCAACTACCTGCAGACGCCCGACGAGCTGATGCGTCGAGTCAACGAACTATTCGAATGGATGACAACCGGCCGGCTCGAAGTGCGCATCGGAGCCAAGTACTCGCTGACCGACGCAGCGGAGGCTCATCGTGCCCTGGAGAGCCGACAGACCACAGGGAAGGTCATCCTCCTCCCCTGACCGCCCTCAGCCCTGTAGAGCCGAGATCGCAGACGCAATCGAGCTCGGCTCTTCGAGGTGGGCCTGAAACGTCACCGACTCGATCACGGACATGCCAGGGATCCCCGCCTCGAGCTCATCGACAGTGTCGGAGCTGACGCTCCCATTCGTGCTCCAAACATAGGCGATCGGCGTCCGGAGGTCGGCGAGATTGGCCGGTGCCAGTGCGGCCTCGGGTGTGCGTCGGAAGTGGAAGATCGTCTCGGTCGATCCCTGGATGGAGGTGATGAACGACCGCATCGCCACCTGGTCCGGGGTGGGGCACCAGCCACCCTCCGCGCAGTGGGGTGACCAGTTGTCCAGGGCGAATCGGCCCCCCGTCTCCCAGGTGAAGGTGGCCGCAGTTCCCACCCAAGGCAGGGTCTGCAGCGAAGTGACGAACCCGGACGTGGCGTCGAAGTCGGTATCCACCAGAACCAGACCACTGACCAGGTCGGGGTACGAGTAGGCGAGGTCGGCTGCCACGTCGCCGCCGAACCCGATCCCGACGACGATGACCGGCGCGGTGAAGCGATCGGCGAGCACTCCGGCGATGATCTCGGCCTGGCCCGCTGCCGTGTGGAGCTGGGTCTCGAAGGGAAGACGGTCGGAGTAGCCGTAACCGGGTCGATCCACCCGCACTCCGCGGTAGTCCCCCGGAAGCGCAGCCGACGCATCGGCGAGGACCAGGCCACCGGTGACATCGATATCGTGGAGGAACACCACCGGCGTGGGACCACCCTCATCCTCGACGACGTTGATCGTCAGACCATCCACCACGCTCGGTTCGCCGAGTTCGAGCCCATCGGTGTCGGTGTCCTCGACGAGGGGGATACGCTGGTTGATGACGGTGGCATAGATGGCCAACCCGGCGACGATCGCCAGGATGAGGAGGAAAAGGACCCGGCTGGCCGCCCGGCCCGCGGTGTCCTTCTTGGGAGGCTGGGTGAGACCCCTCATCTCATCATGACGACGTGCACGTGTCGGGGACCATGCACCCCGAGATTGAGCTCCAGTTCGATGTCGCCGGTGCGACTGGGTCCCGTCACAAACACCAGATTGGTCGTGTTGGCGGCGCTATGGGGGTTTTCATGAGCCCAGTGCGCCATCGTCCGGGCGATGGTGCTCACGTCGAGGAGGGCGATGTGAATCTCGGGGATCAGACTCGCCATCCGTGGGCGCCCCGGACCGTGGGACAGGACGATCGAGCCGCTCTCCGCCAGTCCCGCCAGTGCGCCGGTGACTCCGACCTCGGCATGGAGGAAGCCGAGATTGTGCTCGAGACGACCGGAGACCGGCGTTTCGTGCCCCAGGCGCTCCATTCCCGTTGCCGACAGTGCCGAGCCGACGCCCGGGACGGGGAGGTCGTCCCATGACATGAAGCGCCGCGCCCCATGCCCCGCCGCGATGCTGGCCACGGTGCGGGGAACACCATGCCTGCTCACGGGACCGTGGACAACGGCATTTGCCACCTGGGCGTTGACACGGAACTGGGCGATCACGTCGACAGGCTCCATCTCGGGAAGCTCCGCAGGGACAGACGGCGAGTCCGGGAGCAAGGAAGTGAGGGTCGCCCGGCCCACCCTGCTGAGGAAGGCTTCACGTTCCACGGTTCGCCCTCCACCAATCGTTGAACGACTCCTTGGCGGGCTTGGGCAGATCGCGACTGGCGGTCCATCCCCGGCCCGGGCCGGGCAAACGGCTGATCCAGCCTCTGGTGGCCACCGGGGCGCTGAGTCGGGATGCCCACCGCTTGGCCCGGGCCCACCTCCGCGGGTCACTCGCCGTCTTGGCATATCGTGACATGCCCTTCTCCAGCCATCCGGGCAGCCGGCCCTCAGCGGCCGCCTGCCGACGCAGCTCCAGGAGCATTCGAGGGATCTGGATGCGTACCGGACACACCTCCTCACAAGCACCACACAGGGTGGAGGCGTAGGGAAGTTCCCACCAGGGATCCATCCCGTGGAGACCGGGGGTGACGATCGCGCCCATCGGCCCGCTGTAGACACTGCCGTAGGCGTGACCACCGGCGGTCCTGAAGACCGGGCATACGTTGAGACAGGCTCCACAGCGGATGCAGGCGAGGATCTCGGCTGTAGATCCGGACAGGATGTCGGCGCGACCATTGTCGATGATCACCACATGCAGCTCCTCGGGCCCATCGGGGTCGTCCGACCGGCGAGGCCCGGTGATGACGTTGGTGTACGAGGCGTGGCGCTGGCCGGTGGCCGACCGAGCCAGGGTCTCGAGGACGACGGCGGCATCCTGCCAGCGGGAGACGATGCGCTCCATGCCCATCAGGGCGATGTGAACCCGCGGCGCCGTGGTGATGAGCCGGCCATTGCCCTCATTGGTCACCAGCACAAGGGAGCCGGTCTCGGCCACCGCCAGGTTGACTCCCGAGATGCCGGCATCGGCGCGGAGGAAGGTCTCCCGCAGATGTTCCCGTGCGATCCGGTTGAGCTCGAACGGATCTTCGCTGTAGGCCGCCCCCAGTCTCCTCGCGAAGAGCTCACCGATCTCCTGGCGCGTCTTGTGGAGGACCGGGGCGATGATGTGAGACGGCGTGTCCCCTGCCAACTGGACGATGAACTCACCGAGGTCGGTCTCCACCACCTTGATGCCCTCGTCGTGGAGACGATCATTGACCTCGATCTCCTCGGAGACCATCGACTTGGACTTGACCACCAGATGCGCCTCGGTCCCCCGCAGAATGGAGACCACGATGTCGTTGGCCTCGGCGGCGTCACCGGCCCAATGGACCACTCCACCCTGCGAGTGGACCTGGTCGGCGAAGTGAGCCAGTAGCCGGTCGAGGTTGCGCAGCGCGTGGAGTCGAATGGCGCGGGACCGATCGCGCAACTCGTCCATCATGGGGAATTCGGCGACTGCCACGTCGCGGCGATCGGCGAATTTCTTGACGCCGCGCTCGACGGCCTCTGCCTCGGGCGTGCCGATGAGCGCCTCCGCCCGCGACAGAAAGGTGACCGGCTCGCTCATCCACCCTCACCGAGCAGGGTCGCTATGTGCCGGACTTCGATGCCCGAGCCCCGCCGTCGCAACCCGCCGGCGATATGGATGAGACAGGAGATGTCGCCACCCACGACGAGGCTGGCTCCGGAGACCTCCACCTGGTCGAGCTTGGTGTCCATGATCGCGGTGGACACCGACGGCATCTCCACCGAGAACAACCCGCCGAAGCCGCAGCACTCCTCCGCCCCGGCCAGCGGGACCCGATCGAGGTCCTCCAATAGTCGGTCGGCCTGGCCCCGGATCCCGAGATCGCGGAGACCGTGACAGGAGTGGTGATAGGCGACGGAGCAGCCGTTGCACGATGCCCTGAGGTCGGTGTCGAGATCGTCGACCAGGAACTGAGTGAGCTCTCGGACCCGGGACCCCACTCGCTTCGCCTGCTGCTCGCGTTTGGTCCCGGAGAAGAGACCAATGTAGTGATGTGTGATCATCGCGGCACACGAGCCGGAGGGCACCACGACCGCGCCCTCGGTCGAGTCGAGGACGTCCAGGGTTTGGCCCGCCATCACCCGGGCTTCCTCCACCAACCCCACGTTGAACGCGGGCTGGCCGCAACATCCTTGCTCCACCGGGAAAGCAACGGAGCACCCCGCCCTCTCGAGCGCATCGAGCGTGGCCCGGCCGACCTCGGGAGCGAGCGCATCGACCAGACATGTCACGAATAGCTGGACCTGGAGCCCCTCCATGGGGCGAGGTTACGCCCTGCGTTGTTCCACGGCTGTCAATGCCTCGAGGTACCGCTCCACCATCTGCACGTACTCTTTGGTGTCCTCGCCAAACTCATCGCCGAGCTCCCGATGGCGGCCGCGTAACGCCATGACGGCGAATTTTGCTCCCCGGAAGTAGTGAGGCAGACCCTCATATGACATGGCCTTTTCGCCTGGGGCCATCTCGCCGATCTCAGGCGGATCCTGGGTCACTGGGCCAAGCCCCAGTTTCCCGAGGTGATCGAGGAGCAGGTCCTCTTTGGGCCGGTCGGCATAGTCGCGCCCCGTGACGGAGAAGACGATCTCGCCGCCCCGGTCGAGGATCACAGTTCCCGGCCGGGAGATCCGTCGGGGGTCGCCCTCGTCGGCAAAGCCGAGTGGGGTGATCGCCCGGCTGCGGTCGGGGTCGGAGAGTATCGGAAATGGGAGGGCGAGCTTCTCGACGACGGCGGCGTTCATCGGGGCGGTGTCGACGCTGATGCCGTATATCCGGCCACCCCTCTCCAGGAACTCATCATGCCTCTTCGCCATGACGGCCAACTGGCCGTGGCAGTAGGTTCAGAAGTCTCCGCGATGAAAGGTCAGCACCGCGGCGGAATCGAGATGGTCGGACAAGGTCCATGGCCTGCCGGCGCCGTCGATGACTGTGAAGTCGATGGTCAACTCGTTCTCCTCGCTGGGGGGCACCCTTGTTAGCGTTCTCCGACTGGTGTCGATTCCCGCTGAATGCCATCTTGGTCCGCAAACCCGATCTCCGGCCGTGAGATACCGGCCGTCTTACATTGAGAGAGCCGCGATCGGGGTCGGGCAGCCCGCTTGAGCACGCTGTTTCTCCCCGTTCGGGGAAGGCACCTGCGACGACGAGTGACCCAACTGATCTCGGGGCTCGTCCTCTTTGGCGTTGGGATCGCCCTGATGCTGCAATCGGGCCTGGGGGTGCCCCCCTGGGACGTCCTCCACCAGGGTCTCGCCGAGCAGTTCGGGCTCACCGTGGGGATCTGGTCGATCATCATCTCGTTCGTGGTGTTGCTCCTCTGGCTTCCACTTCGCGAGCGGTACGGGATGGGCACTTTGCTCAACGCTTTGATCATCGGGGTGGTGATCGACGTCGCCGTCTTGCTGATCCCGCCCCCGGCGAGCCTCTGGGGCGATGGGCTGATGCTCACGGCGGGGATCTTGGCCATCGGCCTGGCTTCGGGGATGTACATCGGTGCCAATCTCGGGCCTGGACCGCGCGACGGTCTCATGACCGCCGTTGCCCGACGCGGCCTGTCGATTCGCACCACGAGATGGGCCCTGGAGTTGGCTGTGCTCGTCGCGGGCATTCTCCTCGGGGGAACGTTCGGCGTGGGAACGATCGCGTTCGCCCTGCTCATCGGTCCCATAGTCCAGTTCGTCCTGCCGCGATGGAGTATCGACACCGGTCGTCCGGAGGACGCCTGGGATCATCCTGCCAGGTGACGCGGCCACTCAGAATGCCGCTGCGATCGTGGCAGGTCTTCTCGGCGAGATAGCCCTGGCCGGCGGCGCCTGGTGCCATGGCCAACCTCACGTGATGGCGAGGAACTTCACTCGACCTGAATGGGGCCCCGGCCCGAGGGCGATTCGCCTCGTTTGCGGAGGTAATGAAGTCGCCTCCCGCCCGCGATGGCTTGAGACTTCTTTGAGGGCTGCCAGAAGACTTCCTGAGTCGACTTCCCGCACAGTGAGCCTCACACCCGATCAAGGAGGTTCACATGCTCAAGAAGATGCTCGCCATGTTCACTACGGTGACCGCTGCCCTGTTGGTTGTCGGCGTGGCCTGGGCCGGTGGCGACGACACGACCTCGACGTCGGTGACTACCGCCGATACCACCGTGACATCGGAGGACAGACCGGGGACAACGAGCCCTGGAACGCCCACGACCGACATCACGAGCGTCGACTCGTCGACACCCACGACGTCGGGGGCCACCACCTCGACCTCCATCGACGATGACGATGACGATGACGACCGTGGTCAGCCCTCGTCCACCTCGACCACTCTCTCTTCCACGACGTCGACCAGCTCCGGGACCTCGACCAGCGTCGACGACAGCCGGCGCAGTCCCGTGCCCGACGGGGTCTCCACCCATCGCATCCCCGGCGTGGGCACGGTCACCATGGAAGTCGGCGGTGGCACGCTCACGCTGGTCGATGTCTCCGCACCGGGATGGGCCGTCCACGTCGAGAAACTCGAATCGGACCGCATCGAGCTCGAGCTGTCCTCGGGCGCTGCCGAGGCCGAGTTCGAGGCCAGGATCAGCGACGGCCGGATCGAGGTGGAGATCGAGGTCGACGACGACTGAGCTGGGGATCAGCCGAACGTGACCTTCACGACCGCCCCGCCCCCGGGGCGGTCGTCGAGTTGGACGGTCCCGCCGGAGGCGGTCGCCGTCTTGCGCACTATGTCGAGACCGAGACCGGTCGAGCCGGCCCCGCTCACCCCCCGCTCAAGGGGGGTGAGACCGCCAAAACCGGGGCCACGGTCGGAGATTTCGAGCCAGGCCCCGCCCCGGGCTGAGCGCCCCGTCATGATCTCGAAGTCGGTAGCGGCCGCGGTGTGGGCGAAGACATTCTCGATGAGCGTGTCGATGATCACGCCCAGGTCGTCTTGGCCCAACGGGACCAAACCTGCATCACCGAGAAGCACCGACACCTCCCGATTCTGCTCCTCGGCGAGGAGTCTCCAGAATTCGGCACGCTTGCCGACCACGTCATCCAGCACACAGGTCTCCGGCCCGCGGGCGCCGACGGACCGCGCCAGCTCGATGACCTGGCTCATCGCGTGCTCGAGACGATCGACTTGGGTGAGGATCACCTGTCGCTCCCCGGGATCCGACAATGACTCGGCCTGGAGCCGGAGCGAGGTCAGGGGCGTCCGTAACCGGTGGGAGATATCGGCAACGGTCTCCCGCTCTTCGGCCAACAGGACGTCGAGCCGGTCTGCCAGGTAGTTGAAAGCCTCGCCAACCTCTCTGATCTCTTCAGGCTCACCGGGCGTGACCCGTCTCGCCAGATCCCCTTCGGCGAGACGTTTCGCCGAGTCCGCCAGATCCTCGATCGGGGCGACGAGCCCCCGCCCCATACGGTCGGCGACCCAGACCGCGACGCCGATCAGAACCAGGGCCAGGACCGCGAGGAGCAGCCACGCGACCGAGATTCCCCGGGAGAGCTCGGCGTCGGTGACGAATACGTCGACCACAGCGGTGTCGATGGTCCCCACCACCGGGAGCGCGATCTCCCATCCTCCCGGGACATCGCCGGCGACCGTGGTGCGGGAGCCTGCCGCCTGCGCCACCAGGGAGCCCTGACCAGGGAGGGCCTCCCCGAGGGTCGGACCGGATTCGAGGACGACGATCGTCCCTGCGGGCGGGTTTCCCACGGCCCCGGCAACCGCCTCGGGTGTCTCTCCGACCGCCATCGCCAGGGCGACGAGCGACGCCGTCGATTGGGCTTCGCCCTCGGCCCTCACCTTGGCGGCGTCTGCCGCTTGTTGGCGCACCAGGAGAGCGAGGGGAACGACGAAGGAGACCACCACCAGGACCGTGGTGGCCAGGCTGAGCAGGACCAGCCGTCTTCTCACACCGAGGGGTCGACCAGTTTCACGCCCACGCCATGAACCGTGTGCAGATAGCGGGGCGCCTGGGCCGATTCGCCCAGCTTCCGACGCAACCAGGAGAGGTGGACGTCGATGGTGTGATCGGACCCGCCGTAGGGCTCTCGCCAGACCTCGGCCAGCAATTCGCGCTTGCTCATCACCTCACCGGGACGTTCGAGTAGCACTCGCAGCAAGTCGAACTCCTTCGGGCTGAGCTCGAGATACTCATCGCCCAATGATGCGGTGCGAGCCCGCAGGTCGACGGTCAATTCCCCGACAGTGAGACGTTGCGGGGAGTCGGCGGCTCGCCGTCGCAACACGGCCCGGACCCGGGCCTGGAGCTGTGCCACCGAGAACGGCTTCACCAGATAGTCGTCGGCCCCCGAGTCGAGGGTGGCGACCACCGTCTCGTCGGCGCCGCGGGCCGTGATCACCACGACCGGAACCTGAGACACCGCCCGGATCATGCGCAGCAGTTCGACGCCGTCGACGTCGGGAAGCCCCAGATCCATGATCACGAGGTCGGGCTGGCCTCTCACCGCCAGCTCGAGCCCGGCTAGCGCTCGATCGGCGCTCTCCACATCGTGCCCGTCGGCCGACAGGGCGTCGGCGACGAGACGCCTGATCTCGACGTCGTCTTCAACGAGGACGATCCGTGACACGACCTGAGGTTAAAGCCGCCCCCGGCATCGAGGACCGAGCTTTGAGGAAACCTTGAAGGTCCGTTGACCACTCAGCGCCCCGAGCCTGGGACAATCGGCTCATGAACTGGAGACTCGTGGCTGCTTGGGTCGTGGCCCTCCTCGTCACCACCGGGGTCACGTGGCAGATCGTCAACTTCGCCGACTCCCGGGTCAGCGCCCAACCTCTTGCGGTGGCCCCGGCGGCGCCAACTACTTCCCCGAAATCGACGACCTCGTCTTCGCCGGGCGTCATCACCACCACCGCTTCGATCCCAACCACTTCGGTCACGTCTGAGACCTCGGAAACCAACACGTCGGGGTCCCCGGCACCTTCATCGGCTCCCTCGACAAGTGACGCCGCTGCAGTCTGGTCTCTGCGCACGATCACCTCGGCGGGCGGCACCGTCGTGGTCCGTTACCGGCCCGGGGAGGTCACCCTCCAGGCGGCAACGCCGGCTCCGGGTTTCGATGTCGAAGTGGACGAACCCGGCCCCCCTCGAGTGCGTGTCGGGTTCGAGGACGACGACGGTGATATCCGCGTCGAGGTGCGGTGGGAGGACGGCGGGCTCGACATAGAGATCTCCGGGGATGCCTGAGCAGGGCGCGAAAAGCATTCAGCGTCGCGGCTGGACGACCCACCGACGCCACGTTTAACGTCCGGGCACTTCCCCCGGTGACGCCACCGAGCTCCACTTCCCCAGCCAGAGGCGTGTTACTCGTCGTCCCCATCGGCCGGCGGACAGCCTGTGGAAAACTGGTTGTTGACTGGTGACACTCGTGTAATTACAGTGTTGAAGTCCATACAAGATGTAGTGGACGCTTCCCCCCGCACCACAACATCTTGTGGTTGGAGTTTGAGATTGGACACCGTCCGACCACCTCTCAACGGAGGTGTCCGGACCCTCGTGCCAGGAGCACGAGCAGCGCACAGTGCGAGGAGGCACAGAGGATGAGCAGAGGCCTGCGGATCAACCGTCGTTTCACCGAGGCCGGAACCGACCCATACTCACTCTTCGAGTGGTCACGTCGCGATTCCCGTATCACCAATCCCGATGGCTCGATCGTCTTCGAGATGAACGATGCCGAGATCCCGGCCCGGTGGAGTCAGGTGGCTTCCGACATCATGGTGTCGAAGTACTTCCGCAAGGCTGGTGTCCCCCAACTCGACGACGAGGGCAACCCGATCCTCGACGAAGAGGCCAGACCCGTCACCGGGCCTGAGCGCTCCGCCAAGCAGGTCTTCGATCGTCTCGCCGGCACCTGGCGTCATTGGGGTGAGAAAAAGGGCTACTTCGCATCCGCGGAGGACGCCGGCGCCTTCGAAGACGAGCTCAAGTACATGCTCGCCGCGCAGATCGCCGCCCCCAACTCCCCGCAATGGTTCAACACCGGTCTCAATCACGCCTACGGGATCACAGGGCCGGCGCAGGGCTTCTGGTTCGTCGACGACGAGACCGGAGAGTTGGTCGAGTCGCCCGACTCGTACAGCCGGCCCGCGCCACATGCCTGTTTCATCAACGGGGTGCGCGACGACCTGGTCAACCCGGGCGGCATCATGGATCTCTGGTTGCGCGAGGCCCGCATCTTCAAGTTCGGGTCGGGCGCCGGATCCAACTTCTCGGCGATCCGTGCCGAAGGCGAGCTGCTCTCCGGGGGCGGCAAGTCGTCCGGCGTCATGTCTTTCCTCAAGATCGGCGATCGTGCCGCCGGCGCCATCAAGTCGGGCGGCACCACCCGCCGCGCCGCCAAGATGGTCATCCTCGATGTCGACCACCCCGACATCGAGACTTTTGTCGACTGGAAGAGGATCGAGGAGGAGAAGGCCAAGATCCTCATCCAGCATGGCGGCTTCCCGGCGGACTTCAACGGCGAGGCCTACGCCACCGTGTCGGGCCAGAACTCGAACAACTCGGTCAGGATCAACTACGACTTCATCAAGGCCGTCGAGGACGACGGCGACTGGGACCTGATCAACCGCACCGACGGATCGGTGCGCAGGAAGGTCAAGGCCCGCGAGCTGTGGAATCGCATCGCCGAGGCGGCCTGGGCCTGCGCCGATCCCGGGCTCCAGTTCGACACCACCATCAACGAGTGGCACACCAGCCCGGCGGGCGGTCGGATCAACGCGTCCAACCCCTGTAGCGAGTACATGTTTCTCGACGACACGGCGTGCAATCTCGCCTCGATCAACCTGGTCAAGTTGTACGACGACACCGGGGGCGTGTTCGACGTCGCCGGTTACCAGCACACGATTCGTCTCTGGACCATCGTTCTGGAGATCTCGGTGGCTATGGCCCACTTTCCTTCCAGGGAGATCGCACAGGGCTCGTACGACTACCGGACTCTCGGGCTCGGCTACGCCAACCTCGGCTCGCTGCTCATGCGTCAGGGGATCGCCTACGACTCGGACCAGGGGCGGACGATCGCCGGGGCGATTACCTCGGTGCTGACCGGTTACTCCTACGCCACCTCGGCGGAGATCGCTGGAGTGGTCGGGCCGTTCCCCAGGTTCGCCGAGAACCGTAAGGCCATGCTGCGGGTGATCCGCAACCATCGGGTGGCTGCCTACGACGGCGACGATTACGACAACATCTCCACCAAGGTGATGGGGATCGACGCCGTCCTCTGCCCCAGCGACCTGCTCGGGGCAGCGCGAGAGGCATGGGACCTGGCGCTCGAGCGTGGCGAGGAGCACGGCTACCGCAACGCACAGGCCAGTGTCATCGCTCCAACGGGAACGATCGGGCTCCTGATGGATTGTGACACCACCGGCGTCGAGCCCGATTTCGCCTTGGTGAAGTTCAAGAAACTGGCCGGCGGCGGCTACTTCAAGATCGTCAACCAGTCGGTGGCGCCGGCCTTGGTGCATCTGGGGTACATGCCCGAGGAGATCTCGGACATCGTCACCTACATCGTGGGGACGAGCTCCATCGATGGCGCCCCGCACATCAACACCGAGTCCCTGCTCGAGAAGGGCTTCTCCGAACAGGACATCCTCAAGCTCCAAGCAAACCTGCCTGCGGTCTTCGAGCTGAAGCACGCCTTCAACGTGTTCACCTTCGGGGAGGAGACACTGCAGCGTCTCGGGTTCACGGTGGATGAGTACACGAGCTGGGAGTTCGACCTGTTGCGTGCTCTCGGATACACCAGGGCTCAGATAACCGAGGCCAACGACGACATCTGCGGCCGGCAGACCATCGAGGGTGCCCCGCACATGAAGGAGGAGCACCTCACGGTGTTCGACACCGCCAACAAGAACGGCAAGTACGGGCAGCGGTTCATCCACCACAACGGTCACATCAAGATGATGGCGGCGGCCCAGCCGTTCATCTCGGGTGCCATCTCCAAGACGATCAACATGCCGCACGAGGTGACCGTCGAGGAGATCGAGGGTGCCTATCAGCTGTCATGGGAGCTCGGCCTCAAGGCCATGGCCCTCTACCGCGACGGCTCCAAGGCGGCCCAGCCGCTCAACTCGACCGCCGATGAGGGCGAAGGCTCGGAGGACGAGGACTCCGCGATCACGGCTGCCGTCGAGGCGGAGAAAACGATCCATTGGGGCAACCTCCCCGCCGGTATCTCCCCCACGCAGGCCTACGCCCAGGGCATGAAACCGCCCCGGTTCCTGCTGCCTGCCCGCCGCTCCGGGTTCAACCAGGAGGCACGTGTCGGTGGCCACAAGGTCTACCTGCGCACCGGCGAGTACGACGACGGGACGCTAGGCGAGATCTTCATCGACCTGGCCAAGGAGGGGGCGACGCTCAAAGGGATCCTCTCTTGCTTCGCCATCGCCGTCTCCAAGGGGCTGCAATACGGGGTGCCGCTGGACGAGTTCGTGGACACGTTCACGTTCCAGACCTTCGAGCCCCGGGGCATGGTCGAGGGTCACCCGAACATCAAGATGGCCAACTCCATCGTGGACTATGTGTTCCGGGCCCTTGGCGTCGAGTACCTGAAGCGGGACGAGCTGGCGCAGGTGCCACCGGACCGGGAAGGTGACATCGCCTCCCCACCCAAGGGTCTGGCTGTCGACGCCGGAATCCAACTCGACCTGACCGACGCTGCCGCCGACGCCGACGTCGAGACCGTGAAGTCGGTGGTCGAGTTTCTCGATGGCCCCGACGAAGACGTCCGGGTGCCGGAGCGAGAGAAGGTGGCCGTTGCCGCCGGCGGCGAGACCAGCCTGTCCGACCGGGTCTTGAGCGAGAACATGGGCGACGCCCCGGCCTGCTCCAACTGCGGCCACATGACCGTCCGCAACGGGAGCTGCTACGTCTGCTTGACCTGCGGAGACACGACCGGTTGTAGCTGATGAGAACTGTCGGAGCGGCACCAGCCCGCCGGCTCCTCCATCGACGGCGGGGAAATGACGACGAAGGGCGAGCAGATCGGGACCCGGGCGACCGCCCCTAGGTACTTCGCTTCCGGACCGCACCCGCCAGCGGCCTGATCTCCAGCTGGTCGAGGCTCAGCATCCCGAGGTGGAGTTGGGTGTGGTGATAGCGGCAGAGCAGGCAGAGGTTGTCGATGACGGTCTCGCCACCTTCTGACCAGGCCACGAGGTGGTGGATGTCGCACCATTTGGCCTACCGTCGGCAGCCAGGAGCCACGCAGTGGCGGTCCGGGGCGATTACGGCCCGGCGGAGACCGGCGGGGATCACCCGGGTCTTCCGACCGACATCGAGGACTTCTGAGCCCGGTCCGAAGACGATCCGGGACACGGAGACATCACAGGCGAGCTGGCTCGCCGCATATGGATCGAGCCGGATGCCGTCTTCGGTTTCGCGTAGCCCGCCGGATTCCCCCCTCAACCCCGGGAGGTCGACGTGGACGTTCAGATGGGGACGCTCGCCGGCGACGTTCGGGGTCTCCGACCCTTCGAGGAGGCTTCGGGCGAGGGCGTCGAGTGCATCGGCGCGGGGTTGGCTGGTGGTCCGGCTGTCCCCATCCGCAGGTGGTGGCATCAGGACATCGATGGCGATGAGCAGCGCCTCACCCTCCAGCGAGGGCGTTGCGAACTCGCCGGCGACCATCCCATTCGCCTTTCTGGTGACATCACAAGGCCGCCGCTCCAACTCTTCTTCGACATCCAATCTCACGCCGGGGACGTCGACGTCGCTCCGCCAGTATTCGAGCACCTTCCTGGTCTTCTCGACACCGTCGACGACCATTTCGGGGAGTACCTTCTCAGCGTCTGGGTACTTGTCGGGCATCCGCTCGGCGGCCCGGAACATGAGCTCAGCCTCATCGGTCGACAGCTGACGAAGCTTCCACGCCGAGAAAGTGACCTGGTACTTCAACACGCTACGGGCGTTCCCGACATACCGGTGGGCCCGGCCCCCGGCCATCCCCAGCCGGTGCTTCAGATACGCAATCAGCGACGGATAGCCCAGCAGATAGCCCCCGACAGATTTGACCGAAAACCCCGGACCTGACAGAGATTTCTCGAAGAATCTCCCAATCCTGGTCGACGCAGTTTCGGTCCGGGGCGCAGCGGGTAGCGTCAGTGCGTCGACGCAAAGGAGATGAGAAGTTGGCAGGAATGTGGGTCGTCCACGTGGACGTCAAGGACGCTGAGGCGTACGCCGAGTACGTCAAAGGCTCCAGCCAGGTGGTAGCCGCATACGACGGTGAGTTCGTGGCACGGGGCGGCCGCTATCAGCAGAGAGAGGGCCGGGAGTATCCCCGCAACGTCCTGGTGCGATTCCCTACCTACGATCGCGCCGTCGAGGCTTACGACTCGGATGAGTACCAGGCGATCGTCGACGTCGCCAAGGACGCCTCCGAGCGGTCGCTCACCATTCTCGAGATCGACGACTGATCCCCTTGATCCGAGGAGGCCCCTGATGCTTGCTAACCCGCCTGATGGCTATCACACGGTGACCCCACAGTCGATCGTCCCCGAGCCGGCTGAGGTCCTCGAGTTTGCGAAGGAGGTCTTCGCCGCCACTGTCCACGACGAGTTCGTGGTCGACGACGTCATCATCCATGCCGAGTTCCAGCTCGGCGACTCGCGGATGATGGTCGGTGCCTCCAACGAACAGTTACCCGCATACCCGGCATCGACCCATGTCTACGTGGAAGATGTCGACGCGATCTACGAGCGTGCATTGGCACACGGAGCCGAGTCGATCCGGGGACCGGAAGACCAATTCTTTGGTGACCGAACGGCAGTGGTCCGGGACAGCCAGGGCAACCGGTGGACGATCGCCACCCGTATCGAGGACGTGACCATCGAAGAGATGCACCGTCGCATGGACGAGATGAGCGGTTGAGCGACTTCATCTACCACCTCGCCGAGCCGGGGGACTGGGCTCGAAGCACCGACACCTACCGCCCGCCCAGCGTGGACGAGGAGGGCTTGATCCATTGCTCGATCGCCGAGCAGCTCCGCGGCGTCGCCCACGACCGATTCGCGGAGCACAACGGCCTGATCCTCCTCACCATCGATCCGCGAGCCCTCGACGACGCCAGCCTGGTCTTCGAGGACCTCTACGACCTGGGTTGGGATTTCCCCCACGTTTACGGGCCGCTTCCCACGTCCGCCGTCGTCGGCACGGGCCCGTACCTCACTCATCTGGAAGAGGGCCTGTGGATGGACCAGAGATACGACCAGGAATGGATGGATCGGATCCTCCACCCCGAATTCACCGAAGTGGGTCGGTCGGGGCGAACCTACGACCGGCGGGAGACGATCGAGTCGGGTCCGCCGCGGAAGCGGTTCGAGGTCAAACTCCCCCATCTCGACTACGAGCTCCAGCTGATCGACGAGGACGTGGCCCTGGTCCGGTACATCAGCCGACCCGTCTACGACGGTGTCGAGCGGCTCGACCAGCGCACTTCTGTGTGGATCAACACCAACGAGGGCTGGCGTCTGCGGTTCCACCAAGCGACGGCCATCTCCGCTCAAACCGCATCTCGATAATGCCGGGTGATGCCGGCCCACGCACCGCCAACTCGCTCCATCCGAGGGCCTGCGGCGTCTCCGAAGATCTCGAAGCCAGAGTTCTCCAGTCGCACCCGGGTAATGCCGTTCACCGCGGTGAAGGTCACGTTGACCTTGGTTGCCTTGTCACGGTCCAGGAAGATGTGCCACCAGTACTCGACACGGCTCGGCGGGTCCCACACGGTCACCTCACCCCACTCGTGCTCTTCGCCACCCGCGCTCTTCTCATAGAGGCGGCCGCCAACGAAAGGCTCGAAGACGACTGCGAAGCCGTTGGCCCCGCTCATGCTGTGCGACCGGGGCCACCAGAGGGTGCAGCGAGCAGTCCATGTCTCGAAGGCGTGCTCGACGGAGGCTCTAATGTCGAACTCGACGACTATCGGCTCCATCAACCACCTTCCGTGTTCTCGGTGACCAGCCGGAACCGGGCGGCCGCATCTCCCCACACCTGCTCCATGTACCGGCGCACCTCGGCAACCCCGGAGTCATCGAGGGAGTAGATCCGCTTCACGCCGTCGGCACGGTCGGTCACCAATCCTGCCTCCTTGAGAAGCCTGAGATGCCGTGACACCGCGGGCCTGCTGATGGGAAGCTCGTCGGCGAGTTGCTGGACCGACCGGTCGCCACCGGCCAGCACCTCGACGATGGCACGTCGATTGGCATCACCGAGGGCGGCAAACGGATCCTGTGGCGCAGGGCTCATCTCGATTGGGCCGCCTCCTCGAGCCCATCGGTACGTCTCCTCAACGAGCTCGTGAAGTTCTGCGGCGTCGCGCCGAAGATCCGACTCACGGTGCATGGGGTCAGACGTGGCCTCCTTGCTGCGGTGTTATCGTAACCATTCGGTTACCGAACAGGAGCGGACATGAGCACAGCCGAGTTCAGCGGCACGGGCACGGCCGAGGATCCCTGGGTCCTCTTCACGCCGAGTCTCGGGTCACAGATCCAGATGCACCGGGATGAGGGCCACGATCCGCCGATCCTGGTATGCACGGTGGGCAAGACGGTGCTCCACTACGACCTTCGCATCATCGACGATCTCCATCAGATGCTGAAGGAACGTGGCGACTGGATCGAGTTGGGCAATGCCGACGAGCAGAAGCCGGCAAGCGAGGGCACCGTCGAGGCCTGGGCCCGCTCGGAGGACAACCCGGTCGGAGGTTGGTACGGCTTGAAGAAAGGCCTGCGAGGGCGGGTTGGGAACTACGTGCCCCCGGTCCTCGAGGCGCTGGGTCTCGCCGAGGTCGAGCACAACGCCCGGGGGAACCGGATGCGGGCCCTGTGAACTCTGAACGATGGAGGCCTGGTCCCGCCGCTCAGGCTCCCAGCTCGGCCGCGGCCGAGGACGGGTGCATCTCCTCGAAGCGGGCCAGGATCTCGGCCTGGAGCGTTGCCACCTTGGGGTCGGTGACCCGACGGGGGTGCTCCAGATCGATGGAGATGTCGTCGAAGACGACACCACCCGGGGCGAGGATGATGATTCGGTCCGACAGCTGCACGGCCTCGACTACGTCGTGGGTGACGAAGAGCACCGTCTTGCGCGTGGCAGCCCAGAGTATCTGGAGATGGTCGCGCAGAGACCGGGCGGTGATGGCGTCGAGATGGCTGAAGGGCTCGTCCATCAACAGCAGGTCTGGCTCGACCGAGAAGGCCCGGGCAATCCCAACGCGCTGTTGCATGCCACCTGAGAGCTGCCCAGGAAACATGTGGTGGGTGTGGCTCAGGCCCACCATCTCCAGATAGTGGGCGGCCGCCTCGGTCGCTGCCGAGCCCTCGTCATCACGGACATACGTCATGTTGTCCATCACGGTGCGCCACGGCAGGAGACGGGCGTCCTGGAAGACGTAGCCGAGTCGAGCCTCCCGTTCCCCCTCGGTGACCGAAGCTCTGCCGCTGGTGGGGGTTTCCACGCCGGAGAGGATGTTGAGCAGCGTGCTCTTCCCGCAGCCGGAAGGCCCCACGACCGACACGAAGACGTTGCCCTCGATCTCCATGGAGATGTCACCGATCGCGGTCACCGGGTCGCCCCCCTTGGTGGGGGGAGGGAAGATCTTGGAGAGCCGCTCGATGTCTATTCTCGCCATCTCAACCGCCGTTCTGTTCGATCCCGTCACTGACCTCGCCAGGATCCCGCCACCGAAACGCCCGCGCCTGGAGACGGTTGAGCAGCACCCTGTCGACGATCACGATGAAGACGATGAACACGATCACCCAGCCCACGAAGCCGCGATACCGGTTCGCGTCGAACCAATAGCGAGTCCGGAACCCGACACCTTCCTGACCGCTGAACCACTCCCAGAGCAGGATCCCGTTCCAACCGATGATGATGGCGAAGCGCAGCCCGGCGAACAGATAGCCGGTAACGGCGGCGAGGGTGAGGTGACGGAAGCGCTTCCGTCGTGACACCCCGAACGCACTCGACATGTTCTTCAACTCGGGTGTTATCGAACGCACGCCCTGGGCCACGTTGATGGTGACGAAGGGGAACGACGAGAACGCAACGGCCACAACCGGGGCCTGCCAAGAGATGCCGAACCACATCGTGGCGAGAAAGGCCCACACGAAGGCGGGCAGAGTCAACAGGACGAGGACCGTGTCGTTGAGCAATGCTTGACCGATTCTCGACGACCCGATGACGACGCCGACGAGGACGCCGGCGGTGAAGCCGATCAGCAAACCGATCGAGAAGTAGCGGAGGGTGGCGGCGAAGTGCTCCCAGAATTGCCCGGTGACGATTCCCCCGTGCGGGCCCCCGGTGATCTCGATGTATAGGAAGTGGGCCACAGACGCCGGTGTCGGCACCCGAGGGGCGATCAGGGTGACCAACTGCCAGAGAAGCAGAAAGGCGATCACCGCGGTGATCTGGGCCCCAACAGGGCCCGTGAGGAACCGGCGAACCCGGCCCGACGAGGCCTGCTCGATGACGGGAGTGACAGCGCTCATCAGTCCCGCTCCCACTGGCGCCAGCGGAACAGCCTGCGCTCCAGCCTGACGAGGACGAGACGCTCGATGAGCAGCATGAAGAGACAGAAGAGGAGCACCCAGGCGATCACCGCGGGCATGTTGAACAGCTGGAAGTTGCGCCTGATCTGGAAGCCGATTCCCTTCGACGAGCCGAAGACCTCGGTGAGGGTCCCCACCTTCCAGGCCAGCGAGAAGGACAACCGCACGCCGGCGAAGATGAACGGGAGCACAGACGGCACCACCACGTTACGGAATATCTGTTGTTCGCTGCGGTGGTAGGCAATGCTCATGTTGATCAGGCCACGGTCGACCCCGCGCACGCCCTCGGCGACGTTGATGGCGACGTACGGCATCGAGATCAGCCCCACCGCCATCACCGGGCCCCAGAAGGAGATCCCGAACACGACAAACGCCATGACGGCGTAGGTGAGGCCGGGGATCGACCCCGCGACCACGACCGGGGCCTGGAGGAAGTTCCCCCAATAGCGGCTCCGTCCCATTATGAAACCAAGGGGCGTCCCAATGGCAACAGCGGCGAAGAAACCGGCGATTACCCGGACGATGCTGGCCCAGAACTGGGTCCAAAAGTCCCCGGCCAGGATCTCCCTGACCTCCTGCAGGACCCGCGGCGGAGACGGAAGCCGGGCCTCGGATCCCAGCAGCGCGGCCAGCCCCCACCACACGAGGAGGAAGGCCAGCCACCCGCCGACGACGGCGAGGTACCGCCGCCGGCGGCTGCCGGCGGCGGTACGTCTCAGCTCGAGGGCCAAGGCCTCCCGGTCAGGGGCTGCCTGGGCCAGGGTCTCGGTCATCGGTCAGGGAGTGAGTATCTCGAAGCGGGGATTCTCCTCGTCCGACTCCATGAAGCCATTGTCCCGCATGATGTCGAACAGCGGGGTCTCGGCATCGAGCCAGGTCTGGTCCAGATATACCGTTGTCACGAACCAGTCGTGCTCGGCGAGCCAGTCCTGCATGAACTGGACCTGCTCGTCGCCCTCGACGGCGAAATGCTGCGGGTAGCTGGCGATGATCTCGGACTTGTTCGCCTGCCACTCATCGATTCCCCGCTGCCAGAGCCTCATGAAGAAGTCGATCTCGTCCGGATGACTGTCGTACCACTCCTCCTCGGCGAGGAACACGTTGATCATCGGGCCCTCATGACCTGGATTGCCCGCGATCTCCTCCGCATACAACTCGGCAGAGGTCCGGCCGTCGTAGACCACGCGGATCTCATCGTTGATCAGCTCGTTGACCGAGAAGTCGGGCAGGACGAGAGCGGCATCCGTTTCCATGGCAGCGACCGTCGGGCCGGTGTTGGTGATGTCCACCTGGACCAACTCGAAGTCTCCACCGCCGGTCCGGAAGTCGAGCCCGTGCAGGTCCGAGGCGATGACACCCCAGATCAAGGTGGACGAGACCGAGTCCCACACCGCCACCGTCCCTCCGACGAGGTCTTCCAGGCTCTGGGTGGTCGTGTCCGAAGCAGGCACCGCCAGAACCGAGCGATCGATGTTGTACTTGCCGAACACCACCGAGGTGAGACCAGCCTGCTTGTCCAGTGTCGGCACCTCGAAATCGCCAACCGAGACGATGTCGGCGAAGCCACCGGCGTAGATACCGAACTCGTCCCAGGTGACCTGGGCGAGGATACAGATCCCTTCCTCCTGCTCCATCTCGTCCTTCAAGCCACTGTCGTTGATGAAGTCCCAGACCGGGTCGGGGGCAAAGGTGAATCGGATGACACTCTCACATCCAGCGTCGCCACCTCCGTCCTCCCCTCCCTCGTCATCACCTCCGCAGGCCGCGACTACCAGCGCAATCGCCAGCAACCCGGCGAGCACACTTCTCCTTTTCATTGTTCTCCTCCTCGTTCTCACCGGGCTGTGCCCGTGTGATCTCGGCTACCGGCAACCGTCTCCTCACGAGCGAGGTACCGGAGCATTTGCTCATACGAAGCGGTTATGTGCGCTGTCAGGAGCGCCTCGACTCTGGTGGCATACCCGTGGCGAGAGGCGTCGAGGATCATCCGATGCTCTGCGTCGGCGAGGGCGTGGTTGACCACCAGATAGACGGCGATGTAACGATCGGTTTGCCGTCGGATGTGACGCACCATCCGCAGGGATCGGGTGCGGCCGGCTGCGGAGTACATCGTCTCGTGGAACAGGTTGTTGAGAGCGAGCCAGGTGACGGTGTCCGTGGTCTGCTCCATCCGGAACAGGGCGCGGTCCATCTCCGCGAAGTGATGCTCGGCCAGGCCGGGGACCGCCAACCGGCCCAGCGACGGCTCGATGGCGGTGCGCAGCTCATAGAGCTCCTGGAGGTCCTGGATCGACATCGAGGCCACCACCGCCGTCGAATGGGCGCGGAGGTCGACCAGGCCCTCTCCGGCGAGAGATCGGAGGGCGTCACGCACCGGGATCCGGCTCATGCCCAACTCGGCCGCCAGTCGATGCTGGTTCAGCTTGGTGCCGGGGTCGAGGTCGCCGGCGAGGATCTTCTCTCGAATGATGCGGGTGGCGGCCTGTCCTGAGGTCTCGACAACGGCATCCTCATGAACCGCGTTGGCCGCCTTCTCGAGTGGTATACCGGGCACGGCGGCGATCCTATACGATATGGGATGTCGGATGCATCGAGTGACGCTGATTTCTCGGCGCCCGACGGTGCCGGCGCCAAATGAGAACGAGAGGTGTCACCGAATCATGGCCGATTCCAAGCAGCGACCGCTCTCGGTGGGCGCGTCTGCGCCCCGCTTCGAGTTACGCCGGACATTCGAAGAGGCGGTGGGCCTCGACACCCTCCTCCGGAAGGGACCGGTTGCCATCGTCTTCTACGTCTTCGACTTTGGCGACATATGAGGCCATGAGCTGTCCCAGTTCGGGGCAAAGATCCAGGAGATCAGAGGGCTCGGTGCCGAGTTGGTCGCCATCGCCGTGACCCCGACGTTCGCCCAGATGGCGTTTGCCGAGCGCCTCGGTGTCGACTTCCCGCTGCTCAGCGACTGGGGTAGCGAGGTGTGCGAGTCATACGGGGTCCGCTACGACAGTTGGAAAGGCCACGCCGGCCTGGCGAAGAGGTCGATCTTCGTCGTCGACGAGCAAGGGAAGATCTCCTACCGTTGGTATACCGAGGACGCCCACGACCTCCCCGACTTCGACGAGGTCATGGGGGCGATCGCCCAGACGGCATCTGACGGGTGAGATCGATCGCCCTTCGCTCCGGCCGTTAGACTCTCGCCGGTACTTCCAGCTCGGCGAGCAGCCCACGAACCCGATGCTCGATCTCGTCGCGAATCGACCGTACCTCGTCCACCGTCTTTCCCGAAGGGTCGTCCAGCTCCCAGTCGAGATATCGCTTCCCGGGGAACACCGGGCATGCATCGCCACAACCCATGGTCACCACCACGTCGGCAGCCCGAATGATCTCATCGGCCCAGGGCTGGGGGATCTCGGTGCTGATGTCGATGCCGACCTCGGTCATGGCGCTGACCGCCGCCTGATTGACCGACTCGACGGGCTCCGAGCCGCCGGAAAAGACGTCGATCTGGTCACCCGCCAGGTGTCGCATCCACCCGGCTGCCATCTGAGACCGTCCCGCGTTGTGCACACAGAGGAACAGGACACTCGGGTTCAGGCCGGTGGCGTCTGCTTCGAGCCTGATCAGGGCACGGAGCCTATCCCTGGCGAATCGCTCGGCAAGGAGCGGAATCCAGGTGCTGGTGCTCGCCTGCGCCACCAACAAGTCGAGTGAGTCGTCGATGAATCTCTCGATGGTCTCGGCATTCAGCTGGCCCTCGAACCGCCGTTGCAGCCGGGTGGCGGCCTCTCGAATCTGAAGCCGCTCGGCGGTTGTCAATATGACCGACATGGGTCTTCTCCTCAGGCTGATGCGCTTTGGGGGACTGGTCTCGGATAGAGCGAACGGGCAAGGGGGACGGCCAGCAGTCCTCCGAGCATCTGGGCGGCGATGAAACCGGGCACCGATCTCGGGGCGATACCGGTATAGGTGTCCGTGAGCGCCCTGGCCACGGTCACGGCGGGATTGGCGAATCCGGTCGAGGCCGTGGCAAACACGATGGCTGCCACCCAGGCGCCCGCGGCCGCCGGAATGGCCGATGGCTCGCCGACGCGAACGAGGGCGAGGATCACTAGCACCAGAACGAAGGTGGCCACAGACTCCGCGACCAACCGACCCCAGCCGGGGCGCGTCGTCGTGGCAATGGCGAAGGGCGGGAGATCGAACGTGACGTTGGCCACGATCACCCCGAGCACACCTCCGGTGATCTGTGCCAGGAAGTACCGGATCGCCTGATGGCTCTCCAGGGTGCCCTCCCACCACAAGGCGGCGGTCACGGCAGGGTTGAAATGCGAACCCGACACCGTCTGGAAGAGGAGAACGAGGACGGCCAGCCCGAGACCTACTGCGACGGCATGCGCCAGCAACTGACCGGCCAGGTCGGTGCCGAGACTCTGGGCGGCGATGCCACTGCCCACGATCACGAAGAGGAGCAGCGACGTGCCCAGAAGCTCGGCGCCCATCTCCCGCCTCACGCCGCAGCCGATGCGGACAATCGGTCGATCCGCTGGGCGATCTCTTGGAACGCCGCACGGAAGCTGGCGGTCTTCCCTGCCTTCACCGGGTCGGGGACCGACCAGTGGACGTGACGGGCCGCGACGGGCAGACCGCTCTCCAGGGCTCGATCGCAAACACTCACGATCAGCTCAGGGGATCGAGAGAGGAGCGCCTCATACCCTGCGGGCGTTGCCTCGGTCAGATCGATGTCGTACTCGAACGCCACCTCGATCGCGACGGGATGCACCCTCGGAGCCGGGTGGCTGCCGGCACTGGCCGCCTCGACGCCGGTTTGCCGCGTCCACCACGCGGCGGCGAACTGCGATCGCGCCGAGTTGCGGGTGCAGACGAATGCAATCGGCCAGGAGGGCAGTTCCCCCTGCACGACCGGAGGCAGTTGGTCCCAGCGCAGTGTCACATAGCGTCGGCGATGATCGCCCTCGGAGATTCGTCGCTCGATGAGGCCGGCCGACTCCAAGACCTGGAGGTGGTGGGCCAACAGATTGCCGGGAAGACCGACCAGATCGGCCAGGTCCGCCACCGTCAGGTCTTCGGTCGCCAGGGTATCGACGATTCGCAGACGACGCGGGTCACTCAGTGCCGAGTGGCGCACGGCTCTATCCTCCAGCGTCATCACTCAAACTATATTGAGTCAATCACGTTTGAGCAACTGGCGCCTTCAACCGCGTAGATCCCGTCGCGAGAACAACGGCACCGACACCGCCACCAGGGTCACGAATACCGCGGCGAGAATCACGCCGTCCACCAATGCCATCCCGTTCACCAGCGGATTGCTCCCCAGGTACAGCGTGAATGGCGATAGCTGCGCCCAGGGAGCGAAGGTCTCGGACAACGGGAAGAACGAGAACATGAAGTAGGCGAGCAGAGCCACACCGGTGGACACTCCGGAGGCGACGCGGGACCGGCCGGTGGCGGCGCCCACGGCGAGTGCCAGCCCGCCGAAGGCCAGGCCCATCAAGGTGAGCAGACCCGAGGTCGCGGCCAGGTTGGATCCCGACACGTCGAGCCCGACGATCAGCGATCCCAGCCACGTGCCCAGGAAGGTCGCCAGACCGATGATGACGGCATACACGACCATGGCCACCGACTTCTCCACGACCAGGTGGGACCTCGTTATCGGGTTGCCGAGGAGCAGCCCCATGGTGTGACGCTCCTCCTCAGCGGCGAGCGCCCTCGCTCCCATCACGATGGTGACCACCAAGATCGTGACCGGTCCGGTGATCGAGAAGATCTCGGCCTGCAGGAAGCCGGCCGCGGTGCCCATGTCTGCACCCCCGATCATGGCGATCAGAGCATCAGGGAAGGAAGCGACCAGTTCGGTGAACTCCTCGGGAATGAAGGTGTAGAAGATGGGCATGAGGAGACCCAGGTAGAACATGATCGACCCGGCGATGACCAGCAGACCTTGGAACTCCGACGCCGTCTTGGTCGAGATTCGGGACACGCGGGCCGACCCGGCGATCTTCTCCATGACCTTCTGCGTCTTCGGGTTCTCGCGCAGCCGGTCGAAGATCGTCCGGTCGACGCTCTTCTCCCTGAGGTCGCGGCGAATCAGGCCTACAAACGCCAACCCGAAGAAGGCGACGATCATCCCGGCCATGACGGTGATGTGGCCCCAATCGGTGCCGTTCACCACGGGGTTGCTCCCACTGAAGTAGTACCAGGGAAACACACGGGCCCAATCGCCCAGGTTCTCGGTGAGCGGCAACAACGAGGCCCCCAGATAACCGATCAGCATCACCGCTACGGCGACTCCGGAGCCAAGGCTGCGGTTGCCGGTGAACGTCGCCAGGCCCAGGGCGAGGAAGCCGTAGACCAGCGCGTTGAAGAAGAGGGCCAGCATCAGTGCAGTCACGTCGATGCCGCTCATGTCGACGTCGAGAATCCCGGGGACCACCAGGCCGAACCCCCAGAGGACGAGCGTGCCGAACGCGGTCATGACCAGAAGCGAAGCCGCCTTCGAGATCAGGACTCCCTGCCGGCTCAGCGGGTTGCCCAGTAGCAAGCCGAACGTCCCATCGCTCTCTTCGCCGGCGATGGCATAGGCACCCATGCTTATGGCCAGACCTGCCAACGTGAACGCCCCCATCAGGTTGTACATCGCTCCAAAGGCGATGCCGGCAACGTCTCCTGTGGCCGGGATGCCCATCAGGTCGAGGATCGCGGGAGGCAGGTTCTCGTAGTAGAAGCCGATGTCGACGTCGCGGTACACCACCATGCCGAACCACAGCATGATGCCGAGACTGATCGAGCCGATCAGCATCGACAGGGTGCGGTCGCGGAGCGACTTGGTGAAGACGTTGGCGAGCATCAGACCGTCGCCCCCTCCCGGTAGTACTCGAGGAAGATCTCCTCGAGATCGGCCTCCTGGGTGTTGACGTCGACCAGCGTGTAGTGCTCGGTGGCGGTGCGCAGAAGGGTGTCCATCTTCCCGTCGAAGGACATCGTGGCGTGATGACTGGCGACTTCGACGTCACGGACCCCGGGCACGGCCGCGAAGACATCCGCCTCCACGGGACCGTCGAATTGGAGCTCCACGGTGCGGATGGCCTTGGATCGCAGATCATCGACGAACTCGACGTCGACCAAGCGAGCGTTGCGGATGATTCCGACGCGGTCGGCGACCCGCTGCACCTCCGAGAGGGTGTGGCTGGAGAGGAACACGCTGCGACCCTCCACCGCGACCTCCCGCATCATCATCTGAAACTCACGCTGCATCAGTGGGTCGAGACCGGTGCTGGGCTCGTCCATGATGAGCAACTGAGGACGGCTCATGAAAGTCAGGATCAGGCCCACTTTCTGCCGGTTTCCGGAAGACAGGTCACCGACCTTCTTGGCGAGATCGGCCTGGAGACGCTCGGCGAGGTCGTCGACGTACGCCTTGTCGACACCACCGCGCAGGTTGGAGAAGTAGGTGATCATGTCCCGTCCGGTGAGGTTGGGGTACATCGAGAGGTCCGAAGGCAGATAGCCCACGTGCCTGCGGATCTCGACCGCGTCCTCGCGGGAGTCGAGGCCGAGGATCGAGGCGCGGCCCGAGGTCGGGTGGATGAGATCGAGGATGGTGCGAATCATCGTCGTCTTCCCGGCGCCATTGGGGCCGAGGAACCCGAAGACCTCGCCCATCCTCACTTCGAGATCCAGGTCGACCAGCGCCTTCACCTCGCCGTAGTGCTTGGTGAGGGTCTCGGTCAGGATCGCCGGCTGTTCGCTCATCTCCGCTCCTTCAGGTAGCTCATCAGTCGCTCCATCGTGTCGGGCCAATCCTCGAGGAAGAACGAGGCCACCCGACCCAGATCCTCTACCCGGTCGGGACGCTCGACGGGAATCACCCCTGCCCCGGCGTCGGCGAGGTCTTTCATCTCCTGTATCCGGGCTGATTCCGTCTTCATCAACTCCACCCAGACATTGGGAGGCAACGCGTAATAGGTGACGCGATCGCCCGGGAAGGTGACACGCTCCAGGAACCCGACCCGCTCCAGCACCGTGGTCTGTGTGGACACCGTGCCCCCGCTGAGCTGGAGCTCCTCCGTCAGTTGGGCCGCCGAGCGCGGGGCAGGCTCACAGATCATCAGCCAGCCGAGGATGCGACCCGCGCTGCGACTGCCGACTACCTCCCACCAACGACCCACCTTCTCGATGAAGATGTGTTGCTCGGGGCTGGGGTTCATTCGTTTCAGTATGATCTGAAACGAATGACACGTCAACCGGATCGGGCGTAGATCATCGCCTGCCACATGGGGCCACGATCCAGATAGACGCGAGTCATCCCCGCTGCCCGGGCTCGGGCATCGATCTCTCCTACATCATGCACATAACCCCGGAAGCCGCTGCGACGCAGCCGATGCCAAGTGTTCTCCAACGCGATGAGGGTCTTCGCCATCCTGTGATCCCGCGGCAAGATCAGGGCCATGCTCTCTCTCGTCTTCGCCGCGGCGGCGTCCACCATCCTCCCCACCCAGGGATAACAGCAGATCACCTTGTCGAGCAGGACGATGTCGGCAACAGCAATCGTCTCATGCTCCTCGACGAAGTCTCCGAGACGCCGTTCCACCCGCCCGAGGAGACCCTCCGACTCGAGCAGGGTGCGCGCCGTCTCCTCGTATCCCCTGGAGAGCTCGACGTTGACGCTCCGCGTGGCCCCCGCCTCGAGCAACTCGATTTGGAGATGGCCTATCCCACCCCCGACTTCGAGGATCGACTTGGCCTGCACTCCGCGGGCGATGATGGCGGCCATCAGCGACGAGCTCATCGGGTCGAGGCCACGTGCCCTGTATCGGCGAAGTCGGCGCTCCGCTTGCCTGCGGTCGAAGATGCGTGCGTAGGAGGTGGGGTCACAGCAGACCGACATGACGAAGATGGTATCCGCCGACCGAAGAGGGAGGGGCCGATCGTCCCCTCCCTCTTTCCACCCCTGACTCCGCCCGGATCAGGCCGGGAGGGCAGCGTCGAGCACGGCCTGACCGAAGTAGATGAGAAAGGCAACGGTGACCACCCACATGAGGGGGTGGATGTCGGCCACCTTGCCCTTGACCACCTTGATCAGCGTGTGCATCACGAAGCCGGCGCCGATCCCCACGGTGATGCTGAAGGTGAGCGGCATCAGCACGATGGCGAGAAGGGCGGGGAAGCCCTCCTCGAGATCATCGAAGTCGATCCCCTTGATCAGCCCCGCCATCAGGAACCCGACCAGGATCAGGACCGGAGCCGTAGCCTGCGGAGGGACGATGCCCGCCAGCGGCGAGAGGAAGATGGCGAGGAGGAAGAGAACCCCCACCACCACCGTGGTGAGGCCGGTCCGCCCCCCTTCCGCCACCCCTGCCGAGCTCTCGATGTAGCTGGTGTTGGAGCTGACTCCGGCAGCGCCGCCGGCGGCGGCCCCGATCGAGTCAACGAACAGCAGCTTTCCGATGCCATCGATGTTGCCGTTCTCATCGACGAGACCGGCCTGCTCGGTGATCGCCGTGGCCGTGCCCATCGTGTCGAAGAAGTCGGTCAGCATGAAGCTGAAGATGGTCAGCACCGCGGCGACGAGACCGAGATGGGTGAAGACGTTGCCCAGGTCGAACGCCCCGAGGGTGTCGAAGCTCGGTGTCACCGAGAGGCTCTCGGGGACCGAGGCCACATCCCAGAGGAGGGCAATCAACGTCGTGGCCAGGATGCTGATGATCAGGGCGCCCGGGACCTTCCGCGCGTAGAGGACCACCGTGATGGCAAGGCCGATCAAGGTGACCCAGGCGCCGGCGGTGTTCGGGAACACGAACCCGA
>Ga0268386_10000132_pt1 | contig 42564 bp, 34 predicted proteins | sample RVTome_15_FD_200260 | JGI IMG/M metagenome (GOLD analysis project Ga0268386, IMG submission 200260) | Soil microbial communities from uranium-contaminated site in the Upper Colorado River Basin, Wyoming, United States - RVT150D86... ... | reverse complement strand
CCCCCCCACCCACGCCCGTTCCAGCGGCGAACGAGGCCCCGGTCCTCGACGTGCGCTTCTCGCCACGGCCGATCACGGGCGCCTCGCCGCTGACGATCGCGGTCGACATGTGCCGCACCTCCGACCCGGAAGGGGACCCGCTCCGGTTCGCCTTCGAGTTCGAGGGGGAGGGCAAGGTGCTCGTGCCTGACTGCCGCGCGACCCACACCTACGGGCGTCCGTGGACCGGGCAGGCCTACTTCTGTGCGACCGACGGGGACCCGGAGCACCTGATCTGCCGCATCGTTCCGGTCTCGGTGTCCTGACACCACCCCTGGATCGGCCGATCGAAGCCGCGGGCTCGGTCGCCAGCCTCGAGGTCGCGGTTGATCGGCCGGGAGGGCTCGCATAGGCTAGGGCAACTCAGCAGGCGAACCCGTCGGGCGGGCGGTGGTGCCCGGCGTCCCCCGCGCGGCCCGCGATCCGTGGACCCGACCTGCGGCCAGCGCGTCATGGAGGCTCATGCGGTTCCGGATCGGCGTGGCGTTCGCGGCGGCGCTGGGGGTTCTGTGCTGGATAGGCTCGCGGCAGCCGCTCGCGGCCCAGCCGCCGAGTACGCCCTGGGGCATCCGCCTGCCGCCGCTGGAGGCCCCCTACCCGCTCCCCGAGCTGCCGCATCGGTCCCCGCGCAACGCCAACTACACGATCGAGGCCCGGCTCGATCCCGAGGGGCACACCATCGACGGCCGGCTCGTCCTGGAGTGGCGGAACACCGCGGACGTGCCGCTGTCCAGCTTTCCCTTCCACCTCTACTGGAACGCGTTCCGGAACACGCGTTCGACCCTGGCCCGCGGCGAGACCCGCCAGCGCGCGCCGCTGGCGGGCCGGAGGAGCGGCGATCCCGCGTTCGGCTACGTCCACGTGCGGTCGGTGCGGCTCCTGGGCGAGCGCGAGGCGGACCTGACCCCCACCCTGCGGCACCTGCAGCCCGACGACGGGAACCCCGACGACCGGACGCTGATCGAAGTCTCGACGCCGGCGCCTGTCGCTCCCGGCGCGACCGCCCGGTTCGCCATCGAATGGACGTCGCTCGTCCCCCAGGGCGCGGTCGGCCGGGCCGGCTGGGTCCACGACTACCACTTCGTCGCCCAGTGGTTCCCCAAGATCGCGGTCCACTGGCAAGGCCGATGGAACGCACATCAGTTCCACGCCACCAGCGAGTTCTTCTCGGACTACGGCAGCTACGACGTCTCCCTCACCGTCCCCGACGGCTTCGTGGTGGGCGCCACCGGCGCCCTGCAGGGCGAGCCGGGCCGCAATCCCGACGGGACCCGGACCCACCGGTTCGTGGAGCACGACGTCCACGACTTCGCCTGGGTTGCAGGCCGCCGGCTTGTCGAGCGCCGCGGCAGCTTCGCCTATCCCGGATACCCTTCGGTGGAGATCCGCCTGCTGGTCCAGCCGGAGCGCGCGCACCTCTCCCCCCGCTACGTCGAAGCCACCCGGATCGCGCTGCGCGCCTACGGGACGTGGTCGGCGCCCTATCCCTATGGACACGTGACCGTCGTGGACCCCGCCTGGGGCTCGGCGTCCGGGGGAATGGAGTACCCGACGCTCTTCACCGGCGGGACGAACCTCTGGGCTCCCCGCCGGCTGCAGAGCCCCGAGACGGTCACCATCCACGAGTGCGGCCACCAGTTCTGGTACCTCCTCGTGGGCACCAACGAGTTCGAGGAGGCCTGGCTGGACGAGGGCCTCAACAGCTACCACGAGGACAAGGCGGCCTACGCCGCCTTCGGACCGAGGGGATGGGGCCGGCGCTACTTCGGGCCCGCGGTATCGAGGCGGGGCAGCCGTACCGGATGGCCGGTGGTGGCGCCCGGCGTCTGGATCGGGCGCGGGGACGCCGACATCCCCGACCTGCGCCGGACGGGGCGGGCCGACGTGATGGCCCGGCGCGCGTGGGAGTACCGGACCACGGCCTCCTACGGCCTCAACGCGTACGGCAAGCCCGCGCTGAGCCTACTCACCCTCGAGCGCCTCCTCGGCGAGGAGGCGATGACGCGCGTCCTCCGCACCTACGCCCGCCGCTTCCGGTTCGGCCACCCCACCGCGGAGGACTTCATCGCCACGGTCAACGAGGTCACCGGCCGGGACTACCGGTGGTTCTTCGACCAGACCTGGTTCTCGAGCGGTCTCTGCGACTATTCAGTGGAGGTCCGGAACGAGCCGAGCCCGCCGCTGGCCGGGTTCGTGGAGGGTCCGGAGGGGGAGCCGGTGCGTGCGCCGCAGGGGCCCGAGACAGGCGCCGCCCGGCGGCCCTACGACTCCGAGGTCACGGTGCGCCGGCTCGGTGAGGTCGTCTTGCCCGTCGAGGTGCTCGTGGAGTTCACCGACGGCACGCTGGCCACCGAGCGCTGGGACGGGCGGTACCGCTGGACCCGCTTCCGGTACCACGGCCCGGCCAGGGTCCGGCGGGCAGTGGTCGACCCGGAGAGGAAGCTGGCCCTCGACGTGGACCCGGCCAACAACGCCTGGGTCGAGGAGACGGGCGTCGCGCGCCGCGCCGCCACGAAGTGGTCGGGCCGGTGGATGTTCTGGCTGCAGAACCTGCTGGAGCTGCACGCCGTGCTCGGATGAGGCGACCGATCCTGGCCGCTCTTCGCGAGGGGTTCGGGGCGCTGCGCCGGAACTGGGGCCTGGTCCCGCTGCTCCTGGCGGTGAACGTGGGCCTGGCGGCCCTGCTCGCCGTCCCCTTCGCCCGCCACCTCGAGGCGGAGCTGCGCCACAAGGACGCGGCGGCCGGGATGATGTACGGCTTCGACTACGTGTGGTGGAGCGAGTGGTCCGAGCGGCAGTCGGGCTGGACCCGGAGCTTCGGCCCCGAGGTTTTCGGGGCCGGCTTCTCCTATCGGAACCTGGACCTGCTTCTGAGGGGCAAGCTGCCGGCCGGACTCTACCGCGCCGGCGCACCCCCGCAGTCGACCGGCCGCGGGGACGAGCCCCTCGGGATCGATCCGGCGATCCTCGGCCTCGGCCTGCTCTACATGCTCGTCCAGACCTTCCTGGCCGGCGGCGTCCTCGGCGTGCTGCGCGCCCCCCAGGGCGGGTGGACGGTCCGCGGGCTCCTCCACGGCTCAGGCTTTTACTTCGGGAGGATGGTCCGGGTGGCGGCGCTGGCCCTGGCCGCGGCGTACGTCCTGTTCCGGATCAACGCCCCGCTGGCCCGCTGGGCGGACCGTCAGGCGCTGGAGGCGGTGTCCGAGAGCACGGCCCTTGCGTGGAGCCTGGGACGCCACGCCGTCCTCCTGCTCGCGCTGCTGTTCCTCCACATGCTCTCCTCGTACGCGAAGGTCATCGTGGTCCTGGAAGAGCGTTCCAGCGCGGTCCTCGCCTTCGTATCCTCGGCCGCGTTCTGCCTGGGCCACCTGGGCCGCACCTGGGGCCACTACCTGGCGATTGTGGCGATCGGCATCGCCACGCTTGTCGCATTCAACGGCATCGACGGGCTCTGGGAGACGACGGGGTACAAGACCCAGCTTCCGACGTTCGTGCTCCTTGAGCTTCTCGTCGCGTCGCGGATCGGCTTGCGGCTGGCGCTGCTCGGAGGGCAGGTGGCGCTCTACCGCCGGGCCGCGGCGCTTCCTTGATGGGGCCTTGGGCTCGGCTTCACGCGACCGCGCGCGTCGTTGGCGGCGCCCCCTCGAGACCCCCGGGCCTGCTAGAATCCGCGACTGGAGCCTGCCCCACCCCTTGTCGACCCGAGCCGCCACCGCGACGCCCGTCGATCCCGGCCAGTTCCGCAGGGCGCTCGCGCAGTTCGCGAGCGGGGTCACCGTGGTCACCACGGTCGACGGGAACGGACGGCCGCTCGGCCTGACCGTGAGCGCGTTCTGCTCCGTGAGCCTGGCCCGGTGAGCTTCCCGGAGCGCTTCAACATGGCCTGGTACTTCCTCGACCGCAACGTCGAGGAGGGCCGCGGCGGCAAGGAGTGCCTGTATTTCCGCGACGAGGCGTGGACGTACCGCGAGGTGCAAGCCAGCTCCAACCGCTTCGCCAACGCGCTCAAGGCCCTCGGGATCGAAGCGGAGGATCGCGTGCTGTTGATCCTCTCGGATCGTCCGGAGTTCGCCTTCGCCTGGTTCGGGGCGGCGAAGGCCGGGGCGGTCATCGCCATGGTCAACCCGGCCCTGCCCGCCGAGGACCTCGTCCACTACTTCGAGTACAGCCGCGCCCGGGCCGCGGTCGTGGAGGCCTCCACGCTCGACCGCATCGGCCCCCTGCGCGACTCGTTCGCGCACCTGCGGCACCTGATCGTCGTGGGCGACGCCGGACGGCACGTCTCCTTCGAGGAGGCCTGCGCGCAGGCCTCCGACGACGCCGTCAACGCCGACACCCATCGGGACGACCCGGCAATCTGGCTCTTCACCAGCGGATCCACCGGCAAGCCCAAGGCGGCCGTCCACCTCCACGAGGACCTGCCCTGGAACACCGAGAGATACGCCCGGCAGGTCTTGGGCATCCGGGAGACGGACCTCACCGTGTCGGTTCCCAAGCTGTTCTTCGGCTATGCCACCGGGACGAACCTGCTGTTCCCCTTCGCCGTCGGGGCCGCCACCGCCCTGTTCAGCGAGCGCAGCGAGCCGGCTACCCTGTTCGACGTCATCGAGCGCTACCGGCCCACGATCCTCACGTCTGTGCCCACCATGATCGGCGGGATGCTCAACCACCCGGGCGGGACCGGCCGGGACCTGTCGTCGCTGCGCCTGTGCCTCTCCGCCGGCGAGGCGCTGCCCCCGGAGCTGTATCGCCGCTGGGAGGACGCCTTCGGCGTCGAGATCCTGGACGGGATCGGGTCGGCGGAGATGTTCCACATCTACATCTCGAACTACCCGGGCCAGGTCGTCCCGGGAAGCCTCGGCCGGCTGGTACCCGGCTACGAGGCCCGGGTCGTGGCCCCGGACGGGGCGGACACGCCGACCGGCGAGGCCGGTACCCTCTGGATCAAGGGGGAGTCCGCCGCGATCCTGTACTGGCAGGCCCACCAGAAGTCGAAGGAGGTCCTCCGCGGGGACTGGGTGGTGACGGGGGACCACGTGCGCCGTGACGCCGACGGGCGCTTCTGGTACGAGGGGCGGACCGACGAGATGCTCAAGGTGTCCGGGATCTTCGTCAGCCCCTATGAGGTGGAGAACTGCCTGCTCCAGCATCCGAGGGTGGCGGAATGCGCCGTAATCGGGTATAAGGACGCGGACGGATTGACCAAGCCCAAGGCCTTCGTGGTGCTGCGAAACGGAACGGGCGGCGACGCCCTGGCCCGGGACTTGCAAGATTTCGTGAAGGGGCGGCTGGCTCCCTTCAAGTACCCCCGGGCCGTGGAGTTCGTCCCCACGTTGCCCAGGAACGACCGGGGGAAGATCGACCGGAGGCGGTTGGGCTCCAGCCGGACCCCGTGAGACCGACGCGACGCACGCGCGAGGAACACCCCATCCATAACAGAGCACACGTGTCCCTCCGGCGGCCGCCCCCGCGGGCGAGCTTAGAGCCGCGGCCCGTCCCCGGCGGGACCTTGCCGTAACCGAAAGGAGAGAAGGAAGCCTTCCTTCGATGGCCATGGCCGACAACATCGTGATGTCAGAGATGACCTGGACCGAGGTGGACGAGGCGATGAAGGACCGCCCCGTCGCCATCGTTCCCGTGGGTGCCACCGAGGCTCACGGCCCGCACCTGCCGGTGTCCACGGACACCGTGATCGCAACCGAGATGGCCCGACGAGGCGCGGCCAAGCTCAAGGAGCACGGCGTCGCGAGCCTGATCCTCCCGCCGGTGAGCTTCACGGTCACCGACTACGGGGCGGAGTTCTCCGGGACCATAACCCTCCCCGTCGAGACCGCGGTGGCCCTCCTCCGCGACCTCGCCGTCTCCGTCTCCCGGAAGTTCCGGGCGGTGGCCTTCGTCAACGTCCACCTGGAGCCCGGCCACATGGACGCCCTGAGGCGGGCGGTGGACGAGGCCAAGAAGGCCGGTGCCAGCGTCTGCTACGTCGACATCACGAAGAAGCGCTGGGCCGAGCAGATGGGGGACGCCTTCCGCCAGGGGGACCACGCGGGGGCCTGGGAGACGTCGCTGGTGATGGCCGCCGCCCCGGAGATGGTCCGGGAGCGCGAGCGGATCAGCCTGGCCCCCGTCGACGGCCTCGTGCCCGCCATCAAGAAGGGCGCGAAGACGTTCCTGGAGGCCGGTGGAGAGGACGCGTATTTCGGCGACCCGAGCGCGGCCACCGCGGAGGACGGCGAGAACGCCTACGAGATACTGTCCGAGATCGTGTCGGTCTCGGTGATGGAGCACCTCGGCAGCAAGGCGGGCTAGGGTCTTGCGACCGGTTCGGCGCGCCGGCTGGGCCGGTCATTCGAAGCGCGGCGATCCGGCCACCAATGTTCACCACCACGATACTCGTGCGCTTCGGTGATCTGGACGGGGCGGGGATCGCCTACTACCCGAACCTCGTGAACTTCCTCCACGAGGCCTTCGAGGACTTCTTCGCCGGCCACGTCGGACGGCCCTACCCCGAGGTGTACCGGGAGGGCCTGGCCTCCCCCACCGTCAAGGTCGAGATGGAGTTCCTCTCCCCGGTGCACTACGGGGACCGGGTGGACGTCGGCGTCAGCGTCGAGCGCGTGGGCCGCTCGTCGGTGGTGACGCGCTACGCGGGCTCGGTCGCGGGCCGCCCCGTGTTCCGGGCCCGCAACGTCGCCGTGTTCGTCGACCTGAAGACGTTCCGGCCCACCGAGGTCCCGCCCTGGCTGCGCGAGCGGCTGGAGGCGGCGCGCGAACCCTCTCCGCCGCCGACCTCGTGAAGAGAGCCGTGCCGAGCGTGAAGTAGGACCGCGGGCGCCTTCACCAGGGTGTCCCGAGAGGCGGACGCGCCGCGCGGCCCGCTCAGCCGGCTCCCAGCAACTCGTCGATGCGCAGGAGCGCGTCGCGAGCGCCCGCGGCGACGCCGATCGTGCCGCTCGGACCGTGCGGCTCGCGCAGGTTGATCCGGACCAGCCGCGCCCCGGCGCGCAGCATCTGCTCGCCGAACAGCCGCACGGTGGGCACGGCCGTGCCCGCGCCGCACTCGACCACCACGATCCGTGGCTTCGGCCCGGCGGCGGCGCGCCCGAGCCACTCTCGAAGGCGCCGTTCCTGGCCGGCCGTCCGGCTGGCGTCCCAGTCCCAGTCGCCGAACATGAGGACGTTGGGACGCGCCAGGCCACCGCAGCCCGGGCACGCCGGCAGCGGCTCCCCGGCACGGAACGTCGTGGGATCCACCTCGACACGGTAGCGGTCCGCGGCGAACAGCCCGGCGCCGCAGCTTCGGAGGCACTGCGCCCACTCCAGCGACCCGTGGCACTCGACGACGCGCTCGGGATCGAACCCCGCCCGGCCGAAGTGCCCGTCGACGTTGGAGGTGAACACGAACGCCCCGCCAGGGGCTGCCCGGCCCCAGCGAGAGAGCGCGGCGAAGCCCTCGTGGGGCTCGGTGCGCCGGTACAGCTCCATCCGGTGGCCGTAGAACCCCCATGCGAGCGCCGGGTCGGACTCGAACCAGACCGGGTTGGCGAGGTCCTGGAACCCGAGCCCCAGGTGCCGGTAGGCGGGATATGCGTTCCAGAACCCCTCGGGGCCGCGGAAGTCGGGCAACCCCGAATCGACGCCCATGCCGGCGCCGGCGGTGACCACGAGCGCCGTAGCCTCGCGGACCAGCTCCGCCGCCTCGGCCACCGCCACGTCTGGTTCGGGGCGGTCGGGGCCGGAGCCCGTCATGGCGCCGCCGGAGTCGACGGGATCGGGAGCATCGCCAAGTCGTTCCTCAGACCGGGGCCGGCAGCATACCCTCGTTCGCCGGCGCCACGCCGCTCAGCTCGGCTGCCAGGCCCGGATGACCGCCTCCGCCGGCTTGCCCCGCGGGTCGTAGTCGGTGTCCCCGGGGCCGGGGGCCGTCACCCCCCACGACCACCAGAACAGCCCCAGCATCCACGGCTCCCGGCTCCACACCTCGTACGCGGCCGCGTAGCAGGCGGCCTGCTCGCTCGGGTCGGCCGGGGCCGAGGCCTGAAAGTCCCAGGGCGCGCGGTTGGTCCCGTCCAGGCTGCGGTATCCGATCTCGGTGAACACGAAGGGCTTCCCCCAGGCCGCCTGCCAGTTGCGGAACGCCGCCACCATGTCGTGCCCGTAGCGGTTCGAGCGCCAGCCCGCGATCAGCTCTGGGAGGCTCGGATCCGTCCTCGCGGTGAGCGGGGTGTAGGCGTCCACGCCGAGCACGTCGAGGGCTCCCCAGAACGACACCGACGCGTACTCGTCCCCGGGCTCGTTGCCGTTCGCCGCGTAGGTCAGGGCGCCGGGGAAGCGGGCCCGGACCTCCCGGACGATCCCGGTCCAGTCGGCCGCATACGCCGGGCCGCTCAGCGTGACCAGCTCGGTCCCCACGCAGAGCATGTCGACGCCCTCTTCGGCTCCGAGGAGCGCCAGCTCCAGGAGGTGCTCGCGGTAGCTGGCGAACCATGCCCTGCGGTCCACGGGCTGGATCTGTCCCCGCCAGGTGCCGTCCTCCACGTCGACATGGGGCTTGAGCATGACCTTGAGCCCCAGCCCGCGCAGCTCGCGGATCGCGGCACGGAGCCCCTCGCGGGCCGGCGTGCGCAGCGGGTGGGGGGTGAGCACGCTCGAGTCGCGGCGCTCCATGTACCAGGTGACGAGCAGGCCCGCCCAGTTGCTGCGGGTGGCGGCGAGGGCGCGGCGGGAGTCGGCGGCTTCGGGCGCCAGATACTGGTCGTGCCACCAGGAGACGTGCGTGATCCCGTTGTAGACGAAGCGGCCGGGCGTCGCGGCAGGCGACTCCGGCGCGCCCGGGCTCGAGGGAGCCACCTCCCCCGACCCGCCGCAGGCCCAGAACGATCCGAGGGCGCCCAAACAGGCGACGCCGGCGCCGCGGACACCGCGGCCGCTCACCGGCTCGCGGCCACGCCCACCTGGGTCAGGCACGACGACGGAACCCGCAGCCGGTCGCCCGGCAGGAGCCCATCCGGTTGCCCGACGAACCGGCCCTGCGAGCAGGCCGGATCGGGCCGGCAACCGCCGGCACAGCCCACGATCGACGTCACGCGCAGGAGGTGGCGCGTCCGATCGACACCCTCCACGACACCGCAGAACCCGTCCCCGCCCCAGGGCCGGACGCACACCGTGTCCCCGACCGACTTCCCGGAGCCGCGGGCGCCACGGGCGCGCAGGAGCCGGGCCGCGTCCGCGCGGGAACCGCGCTCGGCCACGTCGAGGGGCGTGCCGCGGGCGCGAGACGGCGGGTCCGGGCGCGCTCCCGCGTCGAGGAGGAGGACCAGCATCTCGAGCGAGCCGGACTCCGCCGCCTGGTGCAGCGGAGTCCAGCCGGCGCGGTCGGACGCGTCCGGATCGGCCCCGTGGGCGAGCAGGACACGAACCGCGTCGGGCCGCCGCGAACCGGCGGCTAGGAGCAGGGCCGGCCGCCCGGCCTCGTCCGGCGCGTCGACGCGGGCGCCCTGTCGCGCCAGGGCCGCGAGATCCGCCGCCTGGCCGCGGGCCGCAGCCGCCAGCAGCTCGAGGTCCGCCCGGTCCAGGGCGCTTCGCGCATGGCACCGCCCCTGGGCGGCCCCCGGGCCAGCGGCCGCGAGCGCGACCGCCAGGCTCAGGCCGGCGACGATCCTCGCGCTCGTGACCATGAGATGCCTGCCGGACACGGGCGGAGGGCGCCCGACACGCCGGGCCCGCTCACCGGACGCCCAGGATGAGCTCCAGCGTGAGCTGGTCCAGCCGCTCCAGGGCGAGCCCGCGCGCACCGAGTGCCTTGCGGTCGAAGGCGTACTCCTTGAGAGCGCGCGCGCCGGACGGGCTGTAGGGACCCTCGCCAGGGAGGCCATCCCGGGGCACGGCCGCCAGCTCCGCCAGCAGCGCGCGGATCTCGCGGTCCTCGTTCCACCGGCGCGCCTTCTCCTTGTAGATCAGGTAGGTCCTCATGCTGCCCCGGGCGAAGTCCTTCACCCCTTCGAGGTCCTCGGTCCGGTAGGCGTGGGAGTCGAAGTGGCGGCTGCCCTGGTAGCCGACGTCCTCCAGGAACTTCACCAGGAAGAAGCAGCTCTTGACACTGTGCGAGCCGAAGCGCAGGTCCTGGTCGTAGCGGCCGAAGGCCTGGTCGTTGAGGTCGATGTGGAACAGCTTCCCCGCGTCCCAGGCCTGGGCGATCGCATGCGTGAAGTTCAAACCCGACATGTGCTCGTGCGCGACCTCGGGGTTGACTCCCACCATCTCCGGGTGAGCGAGCGTCTGGATGAAGGCGAGCATCGAGGCGGTCGTGGGCAGGTAGATGTCGTGGCGGGGCTCGTTCGGCTTGGCCTCCAGCGCGAAGACGAGGTCGTACTTCTGGTCGCGGACGTACCCGCACAGGAAGTCGAGGGCGTCGCGGTAGCGCTTGAGCGCCTCCAGAGGGTCCTTGCCGGCGTCGGTCTCGACGCCCTCCCGGCCGCCCCAGAAGACGTAGACCGAGGCGCCGCACTCCACGCCGAGGTCGATGGCGCGCATGGTCTTCTGCAGCGCGTAGGCACGCACCCGCAGGTCGGTGGACGTGAACGCGCCGTCCTTGAAAGCCGCGTCGGCGAAGAGGTTGGTGGTCGCCATCGGGACCTTCAACCCGGTCTCCGCCAGGGCGCCCTTGAACTCGCGCACGATGCGGTCGCGCTCGGAGGGCCCGGCGTCGATGGGGACGAGGTCGTCGTCGTGGAAGTTGACGCCGTAGGCGCCCACCTCGGCCAGGAGCCGCACCAGCTCCACCGGCGTCCGCGCCGGCCGTACCGGCTCGCCAAAAGGGTCGCGGCCGGAGTTGCCCACCGTCCAGAGGCCGAATGTGAACCGGTGCTGGGGCCTGGGCAGATAGGGATCGGTCATCGCGCTCCTCTCGCCGGGCCAGGAAGAAGCGGCCGCGGCAGTGACGCTAAGTTGAAGCCCGAGGCTCCGGGTGTCAAGCGTTAGCTTCGGGGAAGCGCTGCCTGCGTTCTCATCCGCGTGAGAGCGGTATCGCCATGCCCCGGAAATCAGGCCGGACGTTCGGTCGGAGCCGGCGGCGCGCTCCGCGCGGGCGAGCGCCGTGAGCGGCGCCGCGGCGGCGCGGTGGACTGGCGCAGCACGAGCTCGGTGGCGAAGCTGAGAAGCCGCGGGGACTCGCCGGCCAGCAGCCTGACCGCCGCCTGCGCCGCCGCGACGCCGACCTGCATCGCCGGCTGGCGCACGGTCGTCAGGGGCGGGGCCAGGAAGGCGGCGAAGCGCAGGTCGTCGAAGCCCACCACCGAGACGTCGATGGGGACGCGCATGCCGTAGCGCGTGAGCGCGGCCATCGCCCCCATCGCCATCTGGTCGTTGGCCGCGAACAGCGCGGTGAACTCCCGCCGCGCCCCCAGCAGCGCGTCGACCGCCTGCGCTCCCGAAGCCTCCTCGAAGTCCCCCTCCACCACGAGCCCCGGGTCCGGCTCGATCCCGGCCTGCTCGAGGGCCTGCTCGTAGCCGCTGCGCCGATCGATCGCGTGGCGGTGCCAGCCCGGACCGGAGACGTGGGCGATGCGGCGGTGCCCGAGCGCGACGAGGTGGCGGGTCGCCTCGTAGGCGCCCCGCAGGTTCGCGATGTCCACCGACCGGTCCTCCAGCCCGGGGATCGTCCGCGAGACGAAAACGGTGGGGAGCCGTTCGGCCAGCCGGCGCAGCTCCTCCTCGCCCGACTGCCCGCCCAGCACCAGGAGCGCGTCCACCCGGTGCGAGAGGAGCAGCGAGAGCGCGTGCTCCACCTCCCGGTGGTCTCCGCAGTTGGCGAACAGCGGGTAGTGCCCGCTGCCCTGGAGCCCCATCTCGATCCCCTTCACGACCATGCTGTAGAAGGGGTTCGAGAGGTCCTGGACGAGAACACCAACCGCCCCCGAGCGCCCGGACGCGAGCTGGCGGGCCAGGACGTTGGGCCGGTAGTCGAGGCGCTGGGCAACCCTGGTGACCGCCATCCGATGCGCGGCGGTGACGTTGTGGCTGCCGGCCAGGACGCGGGCGGCGGTGCTCGGGGAGACGCCCGCCTCGCGGGCGATGTCGCGGATGGTGATGGACGCGCGCCTGCCGCGCGCCTTCCCGGTCCCCGCCGTCATCCGACGATCCCGCGGCCTTCCACCACGGGCAGGTAGCGGTCCACCGGCACGGCCTCCTTCGGCTGGTAGAAGTCGCAGGGTCCGCTGTTCACCAGGTACACGGCCATCCAGCCGTCGCCGTCAGAGACCAGGAAGGCACCGGCGCGCGGGATGGCAAGGGCCGCGCCACCGAGGGCCAGCCGCCGGAGGAAGCTGCGGCCCGAGGCGCGTCGCCACGTGTCGAGCGGCGTCATGGACTCCCCACGGGAGGAACGATTGGCCGCTGCGCGGAGGAGACGCCTCTCGAGTCTATCAAGCGAGAACATCGTAAGCCCAAGCAGGCAGGTAGGAGTCGTCAAATCGCACACTGCTTCTCCGCCCGGGCCCTGGAGGGACGCTGCTATCGACTTACTGGTATTGCAGTTTGGGGACGGGGGCCGAGGGCGTCCGTCTTCGGGTATGAGGCCGGCTCGAGCAGCAGCTCGGCCTGCGGCTGACGTCGTTCGGCCAGTGCCCGAGCCACGAGGTCGATCGCGGGGCCGGTGTTCGAGGGCGTGATCACGGTAGCCGCGAGGCGCCCCTCGTCCACCAGGCGGCGTCCGCCGTCGACCAGGCCGTCACAGCCGGTAAGGCGCACCGCGGCCAGCTCGGGCCGCACGACGAACGCCGCGAGCGCCTTCCGGGCTCCGGCGGCCATCGCGTCGTTCTGGCAGCCCACGAGGTCCGGCCGCAGACCTTCCGAGGTCTTGAGGCTCAACCAGCGCTCGACCACCTGTCGCCCGCTCTCCTCGGTCCAGTCGCCGACGAGCCGACGGACGCCTCCTGGTCGGTGCCCACCGCGCAGATCGGCAAGTCCGGGCGTCGGCTGCGCAGGTCCTCGGGGGGGCGGTGTATCGCCCGGTACAACTGTTGGATCTGCAGGACCGCGTTGTTCTCGGCGAACACGACCTCCACGTCGAGGCCGCGCCGCGCGGCGGTGGAACGGGCGTCCTCGGCTTGCAGCCGCTGGAACTCCAGGCGCTCCGAGAGGAGCCCCACGAGCACCCGCGGCCGGCCAGGCGGCGCGCTCACCGCGCCCCGTCCTCCGGCAGCACGCTGGCCAGCAGGAAGACCAGCGCCGCGTTCCAGTTGATCGCGTTCTCGTTCGACGCCCACGATCCCTGGTCGTCGCGGTACCGGCGGGCGGGAGGCGCTTCGGGCAGGGCGTCGAGCACCGGGTCCCCGCCGTAGCGGTTCGGACCTCCCGAGAGCAGGCCCGGCCACGGCTCGGCGTTGTCGTCGCCGCCACTCGGCCGGTGATGGGGATGCCGGAAGGGCCGGTCGCCCACACCGGTGACCCAGGAGAGTCCGAACGTATTCCGGCCCAGCAGGTAGTGGAGGTCGTCGGCCGCCGCCTCCAGGTATGCGGCGTTCGGTCGTACCTCGTTGGCAAGGACGAGCAGGACGCCGTAGTTGGCGACGACACCGTTGGAGCCCCAGACGTAGTCGTCGGAGCGGAGGCTGACCCGGTACGGGTTCGCCGCCGACCGGGCGACGATCGCGTCCGCGGCAGCGAGCGTGTCCGCGCGGATCCGGGCGCGGACCGTGTCGCCGGCCCCGGGCCCGCCCGCGAGCAGGTACCCGACCATCGCCAGGTTCCCCACGTCCTGCCACCATTGCGGTGGGCCCTCCGTGACCGTCGCCGCCCCGCGGCCGGCGAAATGGGAGGTGAAGTACAGGTCGTATTCGGCCGCCCCGGTCGTGCGATACAGCTCCGCCGCCGCCCAGAGCCGCTCGTCGCGGCAGTCCGCGTCGCCGTACTCTCCGGTCTGGACCCCGCAGCAGTTCCTGAACACGACGTCGGGGTTGGCGGACACCCAGGCCCAGGCCCGCTCCGCGGCGGCCAGGGCGGCCCCGGCGAACGCGGGATCGAAGCGCCGGAACACGCGTGCGGCGGCCGCCATGACCGCGGCGAAGTCCGCGGTGGCACAGGAGGACTTGTGGGGGGCGGAACCGGTCCCGATCACGTATCGGGGACCGGAGTCGTCGACGTGGGGCAGGACGAATCCGCCGAAACGCTCGCTGGTCAGCTTGTGCCAGACGCCGCCGTCGGCGTCCTGCATCACGAGCATCCACTCGAGGTTCCAGCGGATCTCGTCGAGGAGGTCGGGGACGTCGTTGCCGGACTCAGGGATGTCGAGGCGCACGCTTCCGACGCGGTCGGCGAAGAGCTCGTAGGCCCAGAGGAGCTCACCGGTGGCGATCCCGGAGTTCACCACGTACTTCCCGTAGTCCCCCGCGTCGTGCCACCCCCCTCGCGCGTCGAGGGCTCCGCCGCGCCCGCTGGACGCATGGAACAGGGCGTCGGGGTTGGCCGTCCCGGCCATGTGGCAACCGGGGTGCCGATAGGCCGGGTGGGACGGCCCCAGGTCGACCGCCGTCCCGCAGCGCTGGCCGTAGAAGGAGCGGGCCGCGAGCAGGAAGGCCCGGACGTAGACGTCGGGCGAGACCTCGAACTCGTGGCTGCTGCCGACCCCGTCCACCTCGAGGTAGAACGAGCCCTCCTGGGCCAGGCCGCTGAAGTCGGCCGCCATGACCGTGTCGCCTGTGTCTGGGTCCGCGACCTTCGGGCCCAGCGTCCCCCGCAGGACCTCGGCCGCGTCTCCCGACCGGCGGACGGCGAACGGACCCCGTGCCCGCGGATCGGTGACGGCCGCCCGCTTGGCGCGCGCGGGGAGATAGCCGACCTGGTCCACCTTGATAGCCTCGCTCAGCGGCGAGCGCTCGGCCTGGCGCGCGCCGGCGCCGCATGCGAGCACCAGGGCCAGCGCGGCCGGCAGCCGGATCGCGCTCACGGGCGGTCTCCAGGCGAGGCCTCGTCGCGAAGCCAGCGCAGATGGATGTGCGCCGACTGGTGGCTGGAGTCGAGTCCGAGCACGCTCGTGAGCTCGCGGCGCGCCGCCGCGCGCCGGCCGAGCCCCCAGGCCCCCAGCGCGGCTGCGAACCGCCGCCCCGCCTCGCGCCCGCTCGCCGCGTCGTCGTCGGCCGGGAAGTCCGAACCCGGCAGCACGGAGTCGCCGTCCCCATCCGAGGGTTCGGGGCCGGCGCCCTCGAGGAGCCCCGTGAACAGGTCGCGGGCGGCCGGGGGGTCGCCGAGGCGGTCCAGGGCGAGGCCACGGTAGAAGGCGCCCTCGGGTGCCGGGACGGGGAGCGCTGCGCGAGCCGCGTCGTGGAGCGAACCCGTGGCCGCCTCGTTCCAGGACTCGCGCGCCAGCGCCCTCTCTCCCATCGCCAGCGCCCTCTCTCCCATGAGGTCGAGGACGACGCCCTGCCAGTGGGCGATGCGCGTGCGGTATCCATGGTGGTCGGCGCCGATCCCGCCCGCGCAGGAGCGGGCACGCTCGAGCAGGTCCAGCGCACGCGCCAGGCGGGAGGCGAGAGCGCGCCGGCGTGCGATCTCGACGAGAGCGAGCACCTGCTGCTCGGCGAGGCGCGCGAGCCCGGGGCTCCACTCGTCCAGGCGTCGGCCCCGGCCCACCGCCAGCGCCTGCCTGTGTCGGCCCACCGTGTTCAGGAGCGTCATCAGCTCCACCGACAGGTCCTCGTGTTCGCCCGCGGCGCGGCGGCGGGCGTCCAGGAAGGACACCCGCTGCTCCGGTGTGGCCCCACTGCGCTTGCGGAGGTAGTCGACCTCTAGCGCCAACCGGTGGTCGCCGGGGTCGAGTCGCAGCGCCAGCTCGAGGCATCGCAGCGCCCGGCGCGGGCCACGCCCCTCGCGAAGGTGGACGATCGCCAGCCCTCGATGGGCCGCCGGGGGGGCAGGACCCCAGCGCCGGCTCCGCTCCCACCACTCTCGAGCCGGACCGAGCTGCCAGCGCCCCTGCAGCCGAAGGCAGAGACCCAGGCTGTAGGACGGCTCGCCCTCGTGTGGATGGGCGTCGAAGCGGGTCTGGGTGGCGACGGCGGTCCGGAGGTGCACCTCGGCTCCGGCGAGCTCGCCTCGCCGGAGGAGCGCGCGCCCGAGGGCGGCGTTGTTGCGGATGTCCCGGGGGTCGCGCCGAATCGCTTCGCGATGGTACTCCTCGGCGAGCCCGTTGCCCGCGCCGTGGGTCTCGAGATGCAACCCGGCCAGGTAGAGGGCCTCGAGGCTCTCGATCTCTGCCGGCCTCGGAGGCGGGGTCCACATTGATCCCACGTCGGTACGAAAGCCGGGCGGGGCCGGATCTGCGTCGCCGTCGCCTCCAATGAGAACGGTCTCTGCGGGGAGGCCACCGTTTCCGCTCGCGGCTGGCGTGCCGGCCTGCAACCGCCGGTGCTGGATCGGCCGGCGTTCTCTGAAGTATAGTGAGAACGTTTTCAGGGGGGCTGGACGGCGTCGCCCGTTGGGGCGGCGGCCGGTTGGATCCCGGAGCACCCGCATCGCGCCTAGACCCTGGGGCCTCTCCTCCTGCTCGCGTGGCGCATTCGTCGGTGAGGGCCCGTGTACGTTAACGGGCACCATGTTCCCCAGGTCGCTCATCATTGTCAACCTGACCTGGGAAGAGCCGGTCGGCGAACGGTGGTCATAGCCGGAGAAGACCATGCCCCGCGACTCTGACATCCCCCACCTCGGTCGACCGACGAACGGTCCTGCCGAAGCCAGGGGGGTCGAGGAGGGGGCCGGCGTATCGAGACACGAGCGGACCGATCCCCTCCCACCAGGCGCCGCCCCGGCCGGCATCCGCGAGATCGCCGCCTGTCTCGGCGTCTCGATCGGCACCGTCGATCGCGCCCTCCACGATCGGAGAGGCATCAGCCGCGGAACACGGACCCGGGTGCTGGAGGCGGCGCGCGTCCTCGGCTACCGACCGAACCTCGCCGCCCGCGCGCTGAAATCGCGGCGTTCCGTGACGCGCATCGGCGTCCGTCTCGCTTCCGCCGCGGATCCGTTCGCCGAAGAGGTGCGGCGCGGCGTCCTCGATGCAGCGCGGATGTTCCAGGCCGCCGGAGCCGGCGTCGTGGACCTGCCCGGGCGCGGCGCCGGCGACGGAGCCGCGCACTCGGAAGTCCCCTCCGACCTGGACGGCCTCATCGTCGTCGCCGGACCGGGCTCGGAACCGTGCGACGCGGTGGACGCCGAGGGCCGGAGGATTCCCCACGTCCTGGTGGGCGCATCCGCCATCGGGGCGCCGGGAGCGCTTTCCACCGTGTGCGTCGAGGCCGCGACGGTGGGCGGCGTCGCCGCGGAGCTGCTGGGCCGAGCGCTTTCGGGCGGCGGGCAGGTGCTGGTGGCCACGGGCCCAGCGTGCGGCCCGGAGGCGGAGGAGACGCTCGACGCCTTCACCGAGCGCCTCGCCGCGTGGTGGCCGTCCATCGCCGTCGTGCAGGCCGCGGGCGGCGAGGGCGGCCGGATCGAGAGCTCGAACGTGCCCGGCGTCCCCGGCGTCTTCGTGGCCGGTCGAGATCCGGAGGAGATCGCTGCGGCGCTCGGCGAAACCGGCCCCGACGGCAGGGTGACGATCGTGGCCGCCGAGCTCACGACGGCCCTTGGCATCCTCATCGCCGGCGGCCAGGTAGCCGCGGCGATCGATCGCCGTCCGTTCCAGCAGGGAGAGGTGGCCTTCAACACGCTCTACCGCTTCCTGGCCGGGCACCTCACGCCACCGCCACGGGTCCGGCTGGCGCCCCAGATCGTGATGCGAGCCAACCTCGGACTCTTCGAAGCCCCGGGCCGAGGCGCCACCGAGAGAGCGCGCGTCCGGTCGGCGCGCGGCTGAGCAGTCGTTCCGGGCGCGCTCGCGAAGCGGTCAGGCGCCGGCCTCGTCCGGCTCCTCCACCGGGAAGGGCGCCTTCCAGACGAACAGCAACGGGACCACGGACACCGCCAGCACCACCAGGAAGAACGACTGGTACCCGACCGCCTCCTGGACCACCCCGCTGACCATCCCCGTCGACATCATGCACAGCCCCATGACCCCGGTGGCGAACGCGTAGTGGGCGGTCTTGTACGGCCCCGGCGCCACCTGCTGCATCATGTAGAGCATGTGCCCCACCGAGCCGAAGCCGTAGCCGAGCTTCTCCACGGTCACGGCCGCGGCGATGGCCACGAGGCTCTCCGGCCTGGACTGGCTCAGGTAGACGTAGGTGACGTGGGGCACGTTCAGGGCCAGCGCCAGGATCAGCAGCGAGCGGCGAAGCCCGAGCCGCGCCGAGAACAGCCCCCCGAGGAGGGCTCCCACGATGAAGGCCGCGGTACCGTAGGTGCCGTTGATCGTCCCGAGCTGTACGTTGTCGAGCCCGAGCCCGCCCATCTCGCGCTCGTCCAGCAGGAACAGCGGGCCGATCTTCTCGATGAGCCCTTCGCCGAACCGGTAGAAGTACGCCACCGCGATCATCATCCAGATGCTCTTCTTGCGGAAGAACGTGGCGAAGGCGTTCCCGAACGTGCCGGCGGCGCCGGCCAGGCTCTCGGGCGCGTCGGCGGCCTGCCCTCCCGAGGGCAGGACCTTGAGGTGCCACACGAACGAGAGCGCCATCACCGCCGCCAGCACGCCCATGACGACCATCCACGAGCGGAACCAGTCCAGCCCGATGCCGTCGTGGAGCATCCCCGTGAACGTGACCAGCAGCCCCGTGGAGACGATCCGGCCCATGTTCCAGAAGATCCCCTGGACCCCGACGTAGGTCGCTTGCTCGCGGTGGCTCATGGACCCGATGTAGACGCCGTCGGCGGCGACGTCCTGGGTCGCCGACGCGAAGCCGGTGATCCAGAAGAACACGAGGGTCCAGGCGAGATAGCCGGGGAGCGACAGCGACAGCGCCACCGCGGCCAGGGTCCCGGTCATCACCAGCTCCATGGTCAGGACGAAGAACTTCTTGGTCCGGAACATCTCCACCACGGGGGACCACAGCGGCTTGATCACCCAGGGGAGGTAGAGCGAGCCCGTGTAGAACGCGATCTCGGCGTTCGAAAGCCCGAGGTTCTTGTACATGACCGCCGACATGACCGCCACCGCGTTCATCGGCGTACCCATGGCGAGGTACAGCGACGGCACCCACAGGGCGGGGTGCGCGCGGCCGGCGGCGGCCGCCGGGCGGTCCCGGGTCACGGCCGGTCCGGCCGCCGGCAGGCTCATGGCTTCGCCCCCCCACGACCTCCGGCCGCAGCGCGTCGCGCGCCGGGCGGGGTCGCCGGACACTAGCGCGGAGAGTCGGGAGCCGTCAAGGTGCCCCCCAGCTCCGAGACACAAATACACTGCTCGCATGGCGACGCAGAATTCGATTCGGACGATGAAAGCGCTGTCATTCCGGTTTTGAGCGTCGTCGCCGTTTGGCCGTTGACAACGCTCGCAGCGCGCCCCTAACCTAGCCACCCGTCCGGTACGGAGGGACGTCCTGGAATCCAAGCGCACTTCTGCCCTCGACCACGCTTTTCCCCCTGGCTTCGTCTGGGGCGCCGCCACGTCGGCCTACCAGATCGAGGGCGGCGCGGACGCGGACGGCCGCGGCGAGTCGATCTGGGACCGCTTCTGCCGTGCCCCCGGAAGGGTGGAGGGCGGAGCGACCGGCGACGTCGCCTGCGACCACTACCATCGCTGGCCGGAAGACGTGGCGCTGATGCGGGAGCTGGGGTTGAAGGCCTACCGTTTCTCCGTCGCCTGGCCGCGGATCCTGCCGGCGGGCCGCGGGCGAGCGAACCCGGCTGGCCTCGACTTCTACAGCCGCCTGGTCGACGGCCTGCTCGAGGCGGGGATCACGCCGTTCGTGACGCTGTTCCACTGGGACCTGCCGCAGGCGCTGCAGGACGGGGGAGGCTGGCCGCGGCGAGAGACCGCCGAGGCCTTTCTCGAATACGTGGAAGCGGTCGCCCGGCGCCTGGGCGACCGGGTCGGCCACTGGATCACGCACAACGAACCGTGGTGCGCGAGCCTCCTGTCGCACCAGGTCGGGCGTCACGCTCCGGGCCTGAGGGACTGGCCGGCCGCCCTGGCCGCCAGCCACCACCTGCTGCTCTCGCATGGATGGGCGGTGGCGGTCGTCAGGGCGTTCAGCCCCGACGCCCGCGTCGGCATCACGCTCAACCTGACGCCCGCGGAGCCCGCCTCTCCGAGCCGGGACGACCGCGAGGCCTGCCGCCACTTCGACGGCTACTTCAATCGGTGGTTCCTCGATCCGCTCCACGGCCGCGGTTATCCGGCGGACATGATCGCCGACTACGCGAGCGACGGGCGCCTGCCCGCGGCGTGGGACGCCGTCGTCCGCCCCCCGGACCTCCGGGCGATCGCCGAGCCGACGGACTTCCTGGGTGTGAACTACTACAACCGCGAGGTGGTGCGCAGCCAGGCGGTCCCCGAGGCCGAGAACCAGCCCCGGGCCGTGTTCCTGGCACCGGAGTCGGAGTGGACGGACATGAGGTGGGAGGTGTACCCGGAGGGGCTCTACCGGATCCTGTGCCGCGTACATTTCGACTACGGCCCGCGCCGGATCTACGTGACCGAGAACGGCGCGAGCTGGTCCGACGGCCCGGGCCCCGGCGGCAGGGTCGCGGACGGGCGCCGGCTGAGCTTCTTCAAGGACCACTTCCGCGCCGCCCGCCGGGCGATCGCGGCCGGAGTGCCCCTGGAGGGCTACTTCGTCTGGTCCCTGCTCGACAACTTCGAGTGGGAGCGGGGCTATGGGCAGCGCTTCGGGCTGGTCTGGGTCGACTACGAGACCCAGCGCCGGCTCGTGAAGGACAGCGGCCTCTGGTACTCCCGGGTCATCGCAGCGAACTCGGCCGAGGTGGACTAGGGCGCCGCCGCGCGCGGGCCCGGGTCGGGGGGGCGGTCGACGCCCGCAGAACCAGGTCGGTGTGGAACGCGGGGAGCACGAAGCGCCGCCCGCGCAGCTCGTCCACGAGCGCCCGCGAAGCCGCCGCGCCCATCTCCACCGCGGGCTGGCGCACGGTGGTGAGCGGCGGCCAGGTGTAGGCGGCGCTGGGCTGGTCGTCGAAGCCCATGAGCGACACGTCCGCCGGGATCCGCAGGCCGCGGCGGAACAGGGCGAGCCCCGCGCCGCACGCCATCTGGTCGTTCGAGGCGAGGATCGCGGTGAACCGCACACCGCCGTGAAGCAGGCGCTCGGTCGCGGCCAGGCCCGACTGCTCCTCGAAGTCACCCTCGACGACCAGGTCGGGGTCGACCGCGATGCCGGTGTCGGCGAGGGCCTTTTCGTAACCCGCCCGGCGCTCGACCGCGTCGGGATGCCAGGACAGCCCCATCAGGTGGGCGATGCGGGTGTGCCCCAGGTCCCGCAGGTGGCGCGTGGCCCTGTACCCGCCCTCGAGGTTCTCGACGCGGACGCAGCGTTGCTCCAGGCCCGCCACCGTCCGCCCGATCGCGACCACCGGCAGGCGCCTCGCGACCGAGACGATCTCCGCGTCCGGGAGGTGTCCCCCCACCAGCACCAGCGCTTCGACGCGGTGGGAGAGGAGCTGGTCCAGGGCCGAGGCCTCCTCAGCGAGGTGCTCGCCGCTCGCGAAGAGCGGGTAGTAGGCGCTGCCGCGCAGCCCCTGCTCGACCCCCTTGATCAGGCGGCTGTAGAAGGGATTCGAGATCCCCTGGGGCAGGACGCCGATGGCCTGGGTGTGGCCGCGGGCGAGCTCCTGGGCCACCACGTTGGGCCGGTATCCAAGCGCCTCGACCGCATCGAGGACCGCGACACGCTTGGAGCGCGCCACGGGAAGCGTGTTGTTCAGGACCCGCGAGACGGTGGCGGGCGACACGCCCGCGTGCCGGGCGATGTCCTCCATGGTGACGACGTCCTTAGGCCACTGGGTCTTACGGCCCATCCGCCTCCCCCCGGGACGCGGAATCGTCCACCCGCGGGCGGCCGCTGTCAACGAGCCGTCCGCGCCGGTACCGTCCACCCGGGCCGATCCTGTCCGGTGCCACGCTGAGGGCGTCGAGCTTGAAGGTCGTGTGGCTCAGGCCGTGGCCGAATGGGAACAGGGGCTGGCTGGTGGTCGACGAGCGCTCTCAGCTCACCAGCGGTGGTAGGCGGGGTGGCCCGGCCTCACCGCCACGAACCGACCCGTGCTGGTCGCACACGTGACGCCGCCCGACTCCAGCGTGGCCTCCACGGTGGCGCGGTCGTGATCGGACTCGGTCACCCGCGCGCGCAGGGTGAGGGGCGCGGCGCCGGGCGTCGGCCGCCGGAGCTTCACCGAGAACTCCGCGGTCACGGTGCACGGCGGGCTCGCGGCACCGGCCTTCACCATGAGGTGATGGGCCGCCGCCCAGTTGCAGTGGCAGTCGAACAGCGTCCCGATGATCCCGCCGTTCAACACGCCGGGAAACGCCTGGTGATGGCCCTCCGGGGTCCAGTCCGCCACGACTTCCCCGTCCTTCACGAAGCTGCGGATGCGGAGACCCTTCGGGTTGGCGGGACCGCATCCGAAGCACGCGTTGGCCGGCGCGTAGCGCTCCTGCAGGCTCGGCTCGTTCATTGCGAGAGCCTACACGGCGCGGCGCCCGCGCGCGATCCGCCGCCACAGGTCGAGGACACCGAGCGTCCTCGCCCCAGTCACGATCGAGGTCGGGCCCCTTCACGTCCACGATCCCCGCCACGTCGGAGAGCTGCTTCTGCGACTCCCCGCCTTTCCTGGCCCACTCCAGCTTGGCGAGGATCGGGTCCTCCGGCGTCGCCAGCATGCCCCGGCCAGCCCCGATCACCTGGCCGAGGACCCTTTCCTCCGGGGTCACGGCGCCACGAGTCGTCTGCGCGGCCAGATCCTCTTGACGAGCTCCGCTCCAAGGAGCAGGTGGACGAAGGCCCTCTGGACTTCCTGCTCGCCGTACTCGGGGTGACGCTCGCGAATCCCGGCCATCGCGGTACGCCGGACGAGGTCGCTCAGCCGGAACGCCACCTCCGACCGGCCCTTTCCTCCCATCCGGCGGTAGGCCTCGATCTGGGCTCGATAGGCTTCGGGCGTGGTGTCGCTGGGCACGTACCGCGGGGGCCGCGCATCGAGGCCGCCCTCGCCGGCGCGTCACCGCGTCCCGGTCGACGCCGTGGTTTCGAGCTCCCTCCTCTCGTCCGTGACATCGAAGGTCCGCGGCCAGTATACGGGTAGCGCTGGGCGGCCGAGGAGCGACCGCCTCGCCCAGACGCTCCGCCAGGTCTCCCGGGTCGACGGCCTGTCGCGGTCTACCGGCCCACCCACCTCCTGCTCAGTTGGCTCTCTCCGCCGGACCGCCGACCGCGATCCCGGGCTGGCGGGCGCGGGCCAGCCGGTCGCGGTCGCACAGGCCGCAACGGGGCGGGTCCGGCTCGCCGAAGTAGCGCCGGATGCAGACGCTGCGGCAGTCGCCGGTGGAGGCGTACTCTTCGACCGCGGCCAGCCGGCGGCCGTCTTGGCGGCGGAACGTCTCCAGTTGGAACACCAGCTCGCGCACGCCGGAGGCGAACTCCTCCGCGCTCACTCCGATCCGGTAGCCGGAAGCCTCGTGCGCGAGGAGCCCGGATTCCTCGAGCTCCGCGCAGAGCGCCGCGCATGCGGTCGCGGGGACCTGCGCGCTCAGAGCGAGCGCGCGCGCGCCCACCGCCCGGTCCTCGCCGGCCCAGGCGGCGAGGGCGGAGGTGACGCGCCGGAGCTGGTACACGTTTGGACGGCTTCGCTCCTGCAGGCGTTGCTGCACGGCGAGGTCGTCGGGGTCGAAGAGGAGCACGCAGCGGGCCGGATGCCCGTCCCGGCCCGCGCGCCCGGTCTCCTGCACGTACTGCTCGAGCGAGCCGGGCGCCTGATAGTGGATGACGTAGCGGATGTTGGGCTTGTCGATGCCCATGCCGAAGGCGCTCGTCGCCAACATCACGTAGCGCCGCTGCGGGTCCATGAAGCGGCGCTGGGCCGCGTCGCGCTCGTCCTTCCCGAGCCTCCCGTGGTAGCGCAGCACGGGGATGCCGGCGCGGCCGAGGCCCCTCCACAGCCGGTCGACCGCCGTGGTGGTCGCGCAGTAGAGCACGCCGGGACGGCGCAGCGAGCGGATCAGCCGCGCCGCCGCCCTTATCTTCTGGTCGCCCTCGACCAGGTGAGCGTCGAAGGCGAGGTTGCCGCGATGGGGCGGGGCGGCGACCACGACCGGGTCCACCAGGCGCAGGCGGCCGAGCACGTCCTCGCGAACGGCGGGCGTGGCGGTCGCGGTCAGGGCCAGGACGGGCGGTCCGCCGAGCCGCGGGCGGTGCGCGCCGACGCGCCGGTACGAGGGGCGGAAGTCGTGCCCCCATTCCGAGATGCAGTGGGCCTCGTCGACGCAGAGCAGCGCCGGCCGCGACTGCTCGAAGGCGGGGGCGGCGGCCTCGGAGAGCAGCGTCTCGGGAGTGGTCAGCGCGACGAGCGGCCCTCCTGCGGCCAAACGGGCGAGCGCCTCGCGGCGCTCGGCGGCCCGGAGCGTGCTGTCGAGCCGGACCACCGGCACGCCCGCCTGGACCAGCGCTCGCTGCTGGTCCGCCATCAGCGCGATCAGGGGCGACACCACCACGGTCGGCCGCGGCAGCAGCAGCGCCGGCACCTGGTAGACGAGCGACTTGCCGAAGCCCGTCGGCAGGACTACGAGCGTGTCTCGAGCCTCCAGCACGGCGGCCATGGCCCGTTCCTGCTCCGGATGGAGGCGACGTATGCCGAACCGCTCCCTGGCCAGGCGGCGGCAGGCGTCGAGGGGAGTGCCTTGCGCCCCGCCTCGGCCGGCGGGCGAGCGGCGCCTCCGCCCTCTCCAGCGACGACGCCTCATCCGCCGCTCATCGCTCTCAGGCCGCCTCGAGCGCCCGCTGGTGCGAAGCGGATGCGCGGCGCCGTCGCGCACCGCGGATCGAGGACTTCTGGATCGAGGAACACCGCCATGTCTCCGCGGGCGCCGGACATCCCCGCCCCGCCGGGGTCTTGACGCACCGCTGTCGGGTCGTTCGCAGACGCCCGAGCGGCTGGCCGCGCGCGACCCGCTGCGTCGTGGGCGAGGCGGCCCGTCTGGCGTGGCCCGGTGCCCCCGCGGAGGGATCGTAGCTCAACTGGACCTGGACGCGGGCGCGGGTGTCACGGGTGTCATGCCAGCGCGGCCGGGCTCGACGCGCGTGATTTCCGCCACGCACGAACCGGGACTCCCGCAGGCCTCGACAGTCGCGACAGCACGTGCCTATCGGCGTCCGGCCGCCGGCCCCGCCTCCGCCCGCGGCGCCGCGTCGATCCGGATGCGGTTGACCACCTCCCGTACCCCGTTCACGTCGTCTTCGATCCGGTGGTCGGGCCGGCGGTACCCGCGCGGGCCGCGGCCGCCGGGACTCAGTACAGCTTGACCCCCATGTTCTCGGCCGCTATGTCGGTCAGGTCCACGACCGCGGCGGCGTTGACGCCCATCGCGATGGCGATGGTCTCGGAGATCTCATCCCGGGTGGCCCCGAACTTGAGGGCCTTCTTGATGTGGCCCTCCAGGCAGCCCTGGCACTTGGCGATCAGGCTGGCCGAGATCGCCACCAGCTCCTTCGTCTTGCGGTCCAGGACCGAGGGCTTGTAAGTCTCCTTGTAGAACTGGAAGTAGATCTCGCGGAAGCGCGGGTCCACCATCGTGTACGAGCCGGTCTGCTCCGGGGGCTTCGGCCCGTTGTCCTCCTCGGGGAACGGGACGTGGTGCTTCTTCTGCTCGCTCACGGGGGTCAACCTCCTTCTTGCGCCCGCGCTCGACGGCCCTCCGGTCCCGGCGCCTGGGCCCCCGGCACGATCACCTCAACGCTCCGACGCGACCTGCCTGGCCGCGTCCCCCGACAGGGCCTCGGCCTCATCGAGGAGGCCGGCCACCGCGGTCTCGTAGGGAACCTTGGCGTCCCGGTAGGCGCCACCATGGCTGTCTCCGGGCACCACCAGGACCTTGGCTTGTTCTCCCACCGCCGCCTTCAGCTCGAAGGCGATCTCCGAGGGCATGCGCCGGTCGCCGGAGTTGCACACGAACAGGGCCGGCCGCCCGGCGAGCCGCGCCGCCGCTGCCCGGACGTCGGCGGCGTCGGGGTCGAACCCTCCGCGGCGTCCGATCCAGAAAACGACCTCTTCGGCCACCGGCCACTGGGGGACGATCCGCAGCCACCAGCGGAAGCCGCGGAACAGCGCGAGGTGATGCGTCACCGTGTCGCGGAGGCTGCGGTAGCTGCTGTCGCTCACCACCCCCACCACCGAGGGGTCCTCCGCCGCGGCCAGCATGGCCGCCACCGCCCCGAGCGAGACGCCCCAGACCACCACCGGCACCGCCGAGCGCGTCCGCGCGTCCGCGATCGCCGCGTGGACGTCCTGGCGCTCCAGGTAACCGAGGGTCGAGACGTCGCCGCCGCTCTCGCCGTGATGGCGGACGTCGAAAAGCAGCGCGTTCCAGCCCCGGCCGTGCAGGAACGGGACCTTCTTCACCATCTCGATCCGGGACCGGTTCAGGCCGTGCACGAGGACGACGCTGCCCCGCGGCTCGGCGGCGGGCACCCACCAGCCCTTCAGCGGCACGCCGTCCACGGCCTTGAACTCCACGTCTTCGTACGGGAGTGAGAAGGAAGACGGGCTGAGCCCGGCGTTCTCCCGGTCCGGGAACTGGAAGCGGCGGACGGTCACCCGACCCGAGGCCCAGTACGGAACCCAGCCGAAGACGAAGACGACCAGGACGAAGGCGAGGACCGCGGCGGTCCAGCGCAGGAAGCGGCGCGATTTCACCGTCCAGGCTCGCGCCGGGGGGGATGAATGGGCTCGGGGGTAGGGCCAGTGGCCATAGGCTGCGCGGAGGGCGACGACCGCACGATCATAGCAAAACGCAGCCGGCGAGGGACTTCGACGCGCAGCCTGACCCGGGATTGCGCAGCGATCCCGAGAGAGGAGGACCGCCCGAGTTCACTTCGGGCCGTCCGGCCCCGGGATCGCGCAGTGATCCCGAGAGAGGAGGACCGCCCGAGTTCACTTCGGGCCGTCCGGCCCCGGGATCGCGCAGTGATCCCGAAAAAAGAGGACGGCCCGAATTCACTTCGGGCCGTCCGGAAGGAGGCGTGGGAGCCGACACGACGGCCGCGCTCACGAGACCTCTCTGGGGGCACTGGATCGGCCTCCACGCGCCGTCACCCCGTCTGGTCCCACGCCTCCTCCGGTGCTCACTGGCAGACTACGGAGACGACGGGACGAGGTTCCGGGGAGGCGTGTCAAACGTTGTCACCTCTGGAGATGCGGCCGGCCGCGCGTCCAGGATCCTGACCGTCCCCGACTCGAAAGCGACCCGGCCGTGGTCGATCGCGGAAGCGTACACCCATACGCAGCGGTGGGCGTCTGCTCGCGGCGACGGCGGGAACGGGCCGGCCAGGTGGGGCCGAGTCACCGCGCGGCCGGCCACGGCCGGGATCCAGACCGCCGGCCCGTCGTGAAGGTTGCAGACGACATCCGATTGGCGGGCATGGCGAGCCAGCCAGCTCATCGCTCGCAGATCGTCCCCGCCGGTGTGCGGCGCCCTGCCCCACCGCGCACCCCTCGAGGCTCCGGTCAGCGCGCACGCCAGGAGGGCGGCCGCCAGCGCGGGACCTCTTCCGCGACGGAGCGCGCCCTTCGACGAGTCGCGCACGGCGAGCTCCCTCGAGAGGGCGACGAGGCCCCCCGCCAGCGGGACGGGCACGGCGGCCAGCGCGGCGATGAGCGCGGCGTCGCCGAGGGAGACGTTCCCGGCCGCCAGCGCCGGCGCGAGCTTCCACAAGAAGGGTCCGGCGACGAGCACGGCCGCCAGGGAACCCCAGTACACGGCAGAGCAGCCCGAGCGGTTCCGAGGGATCGAACCGGCACCGCCGGACAGGAGTGCCGCCGCGAGCCCGCCCGCCGCGGCGGCGACCGGGTCCGACACGACGGCCGCGCCGAACAGGACGCCGGCGGCCAGCCCCCGGTGGCCGCCGCCTCCGGACACGACCGTCGCCGAGGCCGCGACCAGCGCCACCGCCAGTGACGGGACGTCGCCGGCGGGGTATAGCCATCGCTGCAACCAGGCCGCCGAGACGACGGCGCTCGTCGAAGCGACCGCGGCCACCGCCGTCCCGCGCGGCCGCAGGAGCGCGAACAGGGACAGCACGAGCAGGCCGCGGGCGGCGAGTGAGACGAGGACGGTTGCGCGGTATGCCGGGAGACCGGAGAGAAGCGACACGTCGGCCGCGAGCCCGGGAAGACCCGGCGGGGAGGCTCCGAACCCGGCCGCGGGCAGGAGCGGCTCGTAGGAGGACGGCATCCCGTCGCGCCAGACCATCAGCAGCGCCTGGAGCGCGCGGAAGCTCCCGTCCGCGCCCGAGGGGACGGGTTCGAGCAGGTAGGGGAGACCCAGGGCCACGGCGCCGGCCAGGACGGCCAGCGCCGCGAGGGACGGCCGGGGGGCGCGCCAGGGCCTCAGCACACGGAGGCCAGCCAGGATCAAGAAACCGGCCAGCGTAGCCAGGATGAACCGGCGCCGGCCGACGTCCAGCAGCCCGAGCCACCACCAGGAGGCGATCCAGAACGACAGCGAGAGGGAGGGCACGGCGGTCCACCGCGCGCGGACGAGCACGAGGCCGGGCAGGAGGACGAGGAGGGCCAGAGCACCGAGTCCGCGCAGCTCGCGGGCCAGGTCGCCCACGCCCCACGAGGCGCCGTCCACGACGCCGAGCGCCGCACTGTCGAGGAACATGAGTTCGGGTAGTATGCGGCCGTGTCGGACCCAACAGCTCCGCTCCTGATCCTGATCGGAGCCGGGACCGGGCTCGTCGGCGCCCTCCTCGGCATCGGCGGCGGCGTCTTCCTGGTGCCGCTCCTCACCCTCGCCATGGGCGTGCCGATCCGGACGGCGATCGCGGCGAGCCTGATCGCGGTGATCGCGACCGCCTCGGCCTCGGCGACCGTCAACATCAACCGCGGCCTCGTCAACCTGCGCCTCGGCCTCACCCTCGAGGTCGCCACCAGCATCGGAGGGCTGGCCGGCGGCGTCGCCGCGAGCCTCCTGACCCAGCGCCAGCTCTTCGTCGTGTTCGCCGCGACCCTGGCCGCGATGGGCCTGGTGATGGCGGTGCGCGCCGGCCGCCGCAACGTGATCCGGGACCCGGACGCCGACCCCGGCATGCTCGGGGGGCGGCTCCAGGAAGGCGGCCTCGTATACGTCTACCGGGTCCGGCGGTTGGGCTTGGGCCTCGTCGCCTCCCTGGCCGCCGGCGCCATCTCGGGCCTCCTCGGGCTGGGCGGCGGGATCGTGAAGGTCCCGGTCCTGAACGCGTTCTGCGGCATCCCGTTCCGGGTGGCCGCCGGCACGTCGACCTTCGTCATCGGCGTCACCGCGGCCGCCTCGGCGTTCGTGTACTACGGCCGCGGGGACATCGTCTTCCCGTTGACCGCCGCGATCGCGGTGGGGGCGCTGCCGGCGAGCCTGCTCGGAGCGCACCTCAGCGACCGGGTCCGCGCCCGGTCGCTCAAGCTGATGATGTCGGGCGTCCTCATCGTGGTGGGAGCGCTGATGGCCCTGGAAGGATCGTGACCGGCCCGTCACCGCTGGAGCGCGCGATCGAGACCGCGCTCACCGCCGGCCTCGCGGTGAGCAGCGGCCTGCTGGTCGGCGGGCTGCTGCTCGCCCGCCCGGAGCTCCTGCGCTGGGGGACGCTGCTCTTGATGATGACGCCGGTCGCCCGGGTCGCGGTGATGTCGGTGGGACTCGTCCACAAGCGCGACTGGCTGTTCGCCCTGATCTCGCTCTGGATCCTCGCCGTCCTGGGCTCGAGCCTGTTCGTGGCCCTCCGCATGGGGCTGCGCATCTGACCAGGCTGCCCCCCCTCCGCGCGGTCCTCTACGACTGGGACGGCACGCTCGTGGACTCGGCCGAGGTCAGCTTCCACTGCTACGTGAAGGTGTTCGCCAACTACGGCATCGCCTTCGGCCGGGACGACTTCGAGCGGACCTATTCTCCCGACTGGTACCGCACGTACACCGCGGTCGCCCTGCCCGCGGACAGATGGGCCGAAGCCGACGCCCTCTGGCTCGATCACTACGCCGGGGCGCGCTCGTGCCTCCTTCCCGGAGCCGGCGAGGCGCTGGGCCGGGTGGCTCAGGCCGGCCTCGTGCAGGGGATCGTCAGCAGCGGCGACGGCGTGCGCGTGCGGCGCGAGCTGGAGACCCTGGGCCTGAACGGCCTGTTCGCGACCGTCGTCTGCTCCGGGGATACCGCCCGCCGGAAGCCGGACCCGGAACCGCTACGGCTGGCCCTGGACCGCCTACAGGTCCCGCCCGAGGAGGCGGCCTACGTCGGGGACAGCCCCGAGGACGTCCTTATGGCGCGCGCCGCCGGTGTGTTCGCGATCGGCATCCCGGGCGGGTTCCCCAACCGCGACGCCCTCCGGGCCGCCTCGCCGGACATGACGGCGGCAGACCTGACGGCCGCGGCCGGCCTGTTGCTCGATCGCCGCGACCGGCGCAACCAGCCACGATGATGCAGCTTTCCTGACTCATGGCGCTGACGTTGCTACCCTCGCGGCCAGCGTAGTCGCTGCAGGAGCGGGCGCCAGGCGAGCCCACGGTCTCGGTCGTTCAGCTCAGCACCATCGGCCCGTGGCGACAACCTGCTCGGGGCGGTTACCGAACCGGTTGCTACTGGACCGTCACGGCGCCGCTCGTCGCCAGCCTGGTGTATCCGCCGTTCGAGAACAGCCGGAATTCGTAGGTCCCGGGCGCCGTCGGCATCGCGAAACCGAGCGTCGCGCTCGGGAGTCCCGCCGGCGGCGGAGTCTTCTGGCCGTTCAGGTAGTTCCAGGCCAGATACGACGTGTCGGCGGCCCCCGCTGCGAACAGCCCGACCCAGTCGGCCCCGCTTCCAGGGCCGTCCGAGACGGTGACGTTGATCGCCTGCTCCGGTGTCGCCGTGGCAACGCTCGGGGTGAGCGTCGGCGTGAGCGCTTGGACCGTGACGGTGAAGCTGGTCGCGAGCTTCTGGTACGTATTGTTGGCGAAGAAGCGGAAATTGTATGTCCCCAAGGCTGTCGGCATCGTGAAGCTCACGGTTGCGCTGGTGAGGCCGTTGGCCGGTGCCGTCCTCGTCCCGTTCAAGTACTTCCAGTCCACGAAGGCCGTGTCCGCTCCGGCCGCTGAGTGGAGGCCCAGCCAGTCCCTGGCGTTGCCGGGCCCGTTCGTCACGGTCACTACAACCGTCCCCCCGGGACCCACCGTCGTGCGGTTGACCGTGAGCGTCGGGCCGTTCACGCCGGTGCCGCTGAGCCCGACCGAACCTCCCCCCCCGCTGGTCAGGTTCAGGGTCCCGCTCGCCGCACCGAGCCCCGCCGGAGCGAACCGCACCGTCAGCATCTGAGTCTGGCTCGCACCCAGCGAGTAGGATGACGCGCCGACGAGGCTGAAGCCTGCGCCGGTCACGCTGGCGTTTCCGGTCAGCGTCCCGCCTCCGGCGTTCTTCACGGTCACCATCAGGTCCCGGCTCGATCCCAGCGACACGCCGCCGAAGGGCAGGCTCGACGGCGCCACTTCCAGGACCGGCGTGGTGGAGGGAGCGACACTGACGGCCGGGCTGGTGGCGAGCTTCGTGAAGCCGTTGTTGGCAAAGAAGCGGAAGTTGTAGGTGCCGGTGGTCGTGGGCATCGTGAAGCTCATCGCCGCGCCGGACGTCCCGGCCCCGGGTGCCGTCCGGGTCCCATTGAGGTACTTCCAGTCGAGGAACACATTGTCGGCGGCACCCGAGGAGAACAGTCCCACCCAGTCCGTGGGATTGCCGGGCCCGGCGGCCACGGTCACGGTGACGGTCTGGCCTGGCGTCGCCTGGGTCGTGCTCACGGAGACGCTCGGAGGGTTGACTCCGGACCCGGACAGCGGCACTAGGGCGCCCCCACCGCCGCTGAGGGTCAACTGGCCGCTCGCGGCTCCCGTCGCGACGGGGGCGAAGCGGACCGTGAGGACCTTCGTCTGGTTGGCGGCGAGGGAGTAGGACGTGCCCCCGACTGGGCTGAAGCCGGTTCCGGCGACGCCACCGCTCCCCGCGAGCGTCCCTCCCCCCACGTTCTTGACGGTCACCGCGAGGTCCTTGCTGGAGCCGGCGACGACGTTGCCGAAGGCCAGGCTGCCCGGTGTCACCTGCAGCACCGGCGCGTCCTGCACCGTCACCGTCGCGCTGGTGGCCACCTTGGTGAAGCCGTTGCTCGCGAACAGCCGGAAGTTGTAGGTCCCGGGTGTGAACGGCAGCGTGAAGTTCAGCGTCGCCGACGTGAATGCACTGGGCGGGGCGGTCCGGGTTTCGTTGAGGTACTTCCAGTCGAGGAACGCGGTGTCTGGCCCCGTGGCGGCGTGCATCCCGACCCAGTCGGTGGTGTTGCCGGGTCCGTTACTCACGGTAACCGTGATCGTGTCCCCGGGACTGGCGGTCACCGTGCTCGGCGTGAGGCTCGGCGGTGTGACGCCGGTCCCGCTCAGCGGAACAGAGGCACCGCCACCCCCGCTCAGCGTCAGGGAACCGCTCGCCGGGCCGGGTGTGCCGGGAGCGAAACGGACGGTGATGACGTCGGCCTGGTTCGTGCCCAGCGAGTACGAAGCGTCTCCGACGATCGTCAGGCCCGCCCCGCTGACGCTGGCACTGCCGCTCAGCGTTCCTCCGCCTCGGTTCGTCACCGTGACGGCCAGGTCCTTGGTGGAGCCGACATAGACCGAGCCGAAAGAGAGGCTGGACGGGCTCACCTCGATCGCCGGAGTGCTGTTCACGGTCACCGTGACCGTCGCGCTCACCGCCATGCTCACGAAGCCGTCGTCCGGGTAGAAGCGGAAGTTGTACGTGCCCGGCGTGGACGGCAGCGTGAAGGTCAGGGTCGCGCTGCTGAACCCGGCGGGCGGGACGGTCCGCGATCCGTTCAGGTACTGCCAATCCAGGAGCGGACCGGCGTCTGGTGAGGCGGTGGACAGCATCCCCGCCCAGTCACGCGGCGTGCCCGGTCCCGTCAGCGTCACCTGGATCTGCTGCCCGGTGAACGCGCTTGTGGCGCTCACCGCGATGCTGGAGTCGTCGTCGATGATGGTCCCGATCCCCTCGTCGTCGGTCATGTTGGCGTTGGTGGCGTCGCTCAGGTGGAGGAAGAAGGTCTCGTGCACCTCCGGGACGACGTCGCCCTTCACCGGTACCGATACCGTCCGGGTGGACGGTCCCGAGAACGTCAGGCTCCCGGACGCAGCCGTGTAGTCGCCGGGCGCCGACGCGGTGGAGTTGGCCGTCGAGTACTGGACCGTGACTGTCTGGCTAGTGGAGCCGGAGAGTGTCACGGTGAAGACGGCGTTGACGGTTCCCGCGCTCCCCTCGGTCACCGCGACGTCGTTCACCGTCAGGTTCGGCCAGTTCACGGCGGTGTAGGTGTAGTCCCGGTAATTGCCCGCCCAGGAGCCACCGATCATCGACCACAGGCGAACGTACACGGTGCTGCCGTTGGTGGGCAGCCCCGAGACGGACCGGGAGGTGGTCGAGATCTGGCCCGAGTCGTGGATGTTCTTGGCGCCCAGGCCGGTACCGACGTAGAGCCAATACGCTGTGACGTTCGTGCCCGTGTTCCAGGAGAACGTGGCGGTGGGCCCCGAGAGCGCAGTACCGGGCGCGGGGCTCGTGATCGCGGCCGGCGATCCGAAGGAGTCCATGGCGGCCTTGACCCGGATCCGGCGCTTCGTGAGGTTGTTCCTGGGGTCGGTGATCGCCAGGCCCGTATTCGTCAGAGCGTTCAGGACCTGGTCCACCGTGGCGTTCGGCTGGTGCTGCTTGAGGATCGCCCATGCCCCCGCCACGTGGGGAGTGGCCATCGACGTACCGCCGAAGGCCAGGAAGCCACCTCCCGGCACCGAGGAGTTGATGCCCGAGCCGGGTGCGAGGAGCTTGAGGATCGACGCCGAGTTCGAGAAGGCCGAGATGCCGTCGGACTTGGTCGTGGAGCCGACGCTAACCGCCGATGAGACGCATGCGGGAGCAGAGATGCTGCCGCTGGACCCGTCGTTGCCCGAAGCGATGACCGTGGCGATTCCGGCCGAGCGGAGGTTGTCTATGGCGGCCTTCGTGGCCGCCTCGGCGGAGTCGCAGAAGGACGTGTAGAGGCCACCGCCGAGGCTCATGTTCACCGACGCGATGGAGTAGTCGTTGCGCCGATCGTAGACGTGCTCGAGGGCGGCGATCTGGTCGGAGATGTAGGAGAGCGCGCACGGACCGGGTCCGCCCCCGCAGAACTGCGCGCCCGTGAACCGCGAGAAGACCTGGACCGACATCACCTGCGCGCCCTTGGCGATCCCCGAGAACGTGCTGCCCGAGCCGGCCGCGATCCCTCCCACATGGGTCCCGTGCCTGCAGTCCTCCGATGCGTAGGTGCAGGGGACCCCGGTCCCCGTGCCGATCTGCTGGGTCTGCCCGTTGGGGCAGTTGCCGTTCGCGGAGAAGCATGCCTCGGCGACGACGCGGCCGCCGAAGAACGAATGCGCCTTGTCGACGCCGGTGTCGAGGATGGCCACCATCTTCCCGGCGCCGGTGCGACCGGCCGTCCACGCCTGGTCGGCCTGGACGAGCGGCCCGCTTTGGGCCAGCAGGGGCCGGTACAGCCGATCAGGCTGGACACCCACCACGAGCGGGTGCGCCTCCAGATAGGTCAGGGCGGCGGGCGTGACCTCCAATGCCTGGAACGGCACGGTCTCGAAGTTGCGGACCAGGGCCGCCCCGGTGCCGGTGAGGGCGCCCAGAACGGAGCGCTGCATCGACTCTATGCCGAGGCGCTGCGCGGCCTGGGCGGAGGCGGCGAGGCGCGCTTCCGGGGCCCACGCGGCGGCGAGTTGGACGATGACCCGCGTCTTGCCCTGGATCTGCGCCGTCCGGAGCACCGCGTCCGGGACTTTCGTGGCTCCAGGGTCCTGACCGATCGACGGCCCCGCCGCGGCTACCAGCCCAGCCGCGAGCAACCCTCGGGCCACCCGGCCCTGGAGACTCCTCACGGGTCGCCTGCGCTCACGATATCGATCGTCCCCAGGGCCCCGACCCCCTTCCATCGAGCGACTCCACCGTGCTGGGAAGAGGGAGAAGGGTTCTCGGGCTGACCCCAGCGCTAAGGTCGCGAGAGCGTAACAACTCGCTCAAGATCTGGCAAGTCACGGTACGCCTTCTGTGAGGCCGGTCGCCGGCGCGGGGGCGTTTCCTCCCATGCCGCCGCGCGATAGAATCCCTGGCCCCGGATCAGGAGGAGGATCGCCAGCCGATGTCCGACGCCCGCGCGGTGCCCATGGTGGACTTGAAGGCGCAGTACCAGAGGATCCAGGCGGACGTGGATGCCGCGCTGGCGCGGATCCTCGAGACGACGCAGTTCATCAAGGGCGAGGACTGCGGGCTGTTCGAGCAGGAGTTCGCAGCCTTCTGCGGGGTCTCCCGTGCCTGCGGGGTGGCCAACGGCACCGACGCGTTGACCCTGGCGCTGAAGGCGTACGGCATCGGTCCTGGCAACGAGGTGGTCACGGTGGCGAACACCTTCATCGCCACCGGGGAGGCCATCCTCCTGAACGGCGCGCGTCCGGTGTTCGTGGACGTCGACGAGCAGACCTTCACGATGGACGCCACACGGGTCGAGAAGGCCCTGACGGCCCGGACTCGGCTGATCCTTCCGGTGCATCTGTACGGCCATCCCGCGGACATGGGCGCGATCGGGGACATCGCGCAGCGGCACGGACTGCCGGTGCTCGAGGACGCCGCCCAGGCCCACGGCGCCGAGCTCCAGGGCCGGCGCACGGGGGGTCTCGGCCACGCGGCCTGCTTCAGCTTCTATCCCGGGAAGAACCTGGGCGCCTTCGGCGATGCCGGGGCGGTGGCCTCGAACGACGGTGCGTTCATCGCCCGCGTACGCCAGGTCGCGAACCACGGGGGCGGTGCCAACAAGTACGACAACGTCGTCCCCGGCACGAACAGCCGGCTGGACACGATCCAGGCCGCGGTCCTCAGGGTCAAGCTGCGCCACCTCGACCGATGGAATCAGGAGAGGCGGGAACGGGCCGCGGCCTACACCGCCGCCCTGGGCGGTGTGCCGAACGTGACCCTGCCAAAGGAGCGAGAAGGGGCACGGTCGGCCTGGCACCTGTACACGGTGCGCGTCCCCGACCGCGACGGGCTCCAGGCCCACTTGAAGGCCCGTGGGATCGCGACCGCGGTCCACTATCCCCGGCCCATCCACCTCCAGCCTGCCATGGCAGCGGCCGGTGGACGGCCCGGCGACCTGCCCGTCTCGGAACGGCTCTCGCGCGAGGTGCTGTGCCTGCCACTGTATCCGGAGCTGCCGCTGGCGGACGTCGAACGGATCGCGGCGGAGGTGCGGGCGTTCTGTGGGGCCGGGGCGGCTCGAGCCTAGGACACGGCCGGCCTCACGCCGCGGGTGGCCGCCGGCCGCGCCCCAGCGCCTCGATCGCGTCCACGAACCACGGTAGCGGGTCCACCTTCTCGGCCAGGAGCCGTTCACGCCGGCGCTGGAACTCCTCGCGGCGCCCCGGAATGGCAAGCACCTCCGCCAGACGGCCGAGCAGCGCCTCCTCCTCGCCCGGCCGGAATCCGAACGCCAGGCCGTACGACTCGAGCTGCGCGAGGTAGGACAGGCGGCCGACGAAGTCGTTGATCCGGAACGCCGGCACGCCGAGGACGGCGGCTTCAGCCGTCATCGTCTGGCTGTCGCCGAGGAAGAACTCGGCCTGGGCCAGGACATCGTGCATCCGCTCCGGTGGAGCCCGGAGACCCAGGCCGGCGAGCTCCACGGGCAGGGCTTTCTCGCCCGAGATGAGCACCTTGATGTCGCCGGCGAGCCGGCGCACGGCGGCCAGAAGTCCCTGGGAAACGCCACGGACGCCACGGTCGTGGTGCGCGTCGAGGGCGCTCAGCCGTACGAGGGCGAAACGCTCGCCGGCCTGCAGCCCGATCTCGCCTCGCACCGTGGGGTCGGGCGTGAAGCGGTGCGGGTGGAGGTAGAACAGCTCCTGGTACGAGGGGTACGTCAGATGGCCTGGCCCGTGGCGCTCGTGGGCCAGGCAGTCGGGGGTGACGATCGCCGTGGCGAGCGGATAGGACACCCAGCGGAACAGCGGGACGACCTCGGCGTCGTCCTCGTTGAGGACCACCGAGCGCGCCCCCACCAGCCGCGCCACGCGGGCGGCGTGCGGGCTGGTGCCCGTGATCACGTGCGGTCGGAACCGGCGGGCGACGCGCAGGAAACGCGCCTCCCGCTCGAGCAGCTCCAGGGCACGGCCGAGGCGGCCGCGCCGCGGCGCCCCCAGGACCTCGTGGGGCAGGCCGTACGCGGCCAGGAGCCGGACGGTCACGTCCTTGGCCCGTGCGGTGACGAGACACTCGTGCCCGCGGCGCCGCCACTCCCCGACGCCGTGCCGGACGAGGTGGACGTGAGCCGGGTGGTTCACGTCCACGAGGATCCTGAGGACGGAAGCTTCAGCGGCGGGGGCCGTCGCCAACCTCGAGGAAACGCGCCACCACCGCGGCTGTGGCCTCCGCCGCTCGCCCGTCGCCGTAGACGCGCGCCGCACTCCAGCGCGGGCGCACGGCGTCGAGCCCGGCCACGACTCGCAGCAGCTTGCCGGTGTCGGCTCCCACCAGCCGGTTCGCCCTCGCTTCGAGGGTCTCGACCCACTCCGTCGTGTCGCGTAACGTGACGCACGGGGTCCGGAGGATGAAGGCCTCCTTCTGGAGGCCGCCCGAGTCCGTCAGCACCGCACGGGCCCGGCTCGCGAGGTAGAGCATCGCCAGGTAGGGCACCGGCCGCCGGATCCGCAGCGCGCCCCCCGGGCGCAGCCGCAGCCGGCGCAGGCGGTCCCGCGTGCGCGGATGGAGGGGCAGCAGCACCGGCCGCGGCAGGCGGGAGAGACCGTCCACCAGGGCCCGCAGCCGCGCCGGATCGTCGACGTTTTCCTGGCGGTGGAGGGTGGCGAGGTAGTACGAGCGGGGGGCCAGTCGGAGGTCGGCGGGGACGCGCTTCCGGGCGCGAGCCAGGTTCTGGCGGACGGCGTCGACCATGACGTCGCCGACGCGGTGAACGCCACGCGTGATCCCTTCGCGCTTGAGATTCGCTACCGCGGTGGGCGTCGGACAGAAGAGGAGCCGCGAGAGGTGATCGGTGGCCCGGCGGTTGATCTCCTCGGGCATGGCGTCGTCGAAGCTGCGCAAGCCGGCCTCGACGTGAGCCACCGGGATGCCGAGCTTGACCGCCGCCAGGGCACCCGCCAGGGTGGAGTTGGTGTCGCCCACGACCAGGACCATCGCCGGCCGGAGCTTCATCAGCACCGACTCCACCGCCGCGAGGACCCGGCCCGTCATGCGGCCGTGGGGGCCCGAGCCGACGCCCAGATGGTGGTCCGGCACCGGGATGCCAAGCTGCTCGAAGAACACGTCGGACAGCTCGGGATCGTAGTGCTGGCCCGTGTGGACCAGCACCTCGCGGACCCGCCGACGCAGCGCCCGCGAGAGCGGCGCGGCCTTCACGAACTGCGGCCGCGCCCCCACCACGGTCACGACGGTCGGCCGGCTCATCGGCGGAGCCAGTGGAGGCTTCTCCCTCGCGCTGTTAGCATGGGTCGCTTCAGCCGCCCATCCCAGCAGCGACGGCTGGCCAGGGACTGCGACGGCAAGGGGACCCAAGCTATTCGGCGGCCACGGGATTGTCAAACACGCACGTGAACGCCGGTGCCACGCTGCCGGGCCGATCGAGCGCTGCCGCGGCGAGCGACTGAGCCGAGCCATGTGCGCCATCGCCGGCGTGATCAGCAAGTCCCCCGCCCACCTCCAGCCTCTCTTGGAGATGACCCGGGTCCTGAAGCACCGCGGGCCCGACGACGAGGGCTACGCCCTCGCCAGCAGCCGCACCGGGCGCGTCTGTGCATTCGGGGGGTCCGACACCTTGCCCGCCCTGGGACTGCCTGCGCTCCCCGACTCCCTTCCGGAGGAGATGGACGTGGGGCTCGGGCATCGCCGCCTCTCGATCCTCGACCTCGGACCGGGCGGTCACGGGCCGATGGCCTCTCCTGACGAGCGCTACTGGGTCACGTACAACGGCGAGATCTACAACTACCTGGAGGTGCGCGATGAGCTGCGCGCCCTCGGCCGGCGGTTTCGGACCTCGTCCGATACCGAGGTGCTGCTGGCCGCGTGGGCCCAGTGGGGACCGGAAGCCCTGGACCGGTTCAACGGCATGTGGGCCTTCGCCCTCTACGACGCTCGGGATCGGGTCCTGCACTGCGCCCGCGACCGCTTCGGCGTCAAGCCGTTCCACTACTACTGGGACGGCACGCTGTTCGCCTTCGCCTCCGAGATCAAGGGGCTGCTGGCCCATCCCGCGGTCCCTTGCCGTCCCCACGAGCCGACGCTCCTGGGCTTTCTCGTTCGTGGAGCGCTGGACGAAGGCGAGCAGACCTTCTTCGGTGCCATCCGCTCGCTGCCGGCCGCCCACCGGCTCACGCTCGACGTGGCTTACGGCCGGCTCGCGACGGTCCGCTGGTACGACGTGCCGAGACGCGAGCCGCGAGAGGCGGACGCGGAGCGATTCCGCGGGCTCCTCGAAGACGCCGTGCGGCTACGGCTCCGCAGCGACGTCGACGTCGGCACCTGCCTCAGCGGAGGCCTGGACTCGTCGTCGATCGTGGCTCTCACCGCGCGACTTCGCGATCCGGCCGGGGAAGGGCTCCGGCGGGCGTTCAGCGTGGTCTACGACGATCCCGGACTGGCCGAAGGCGCCCACGTCGCGACGATGGTGGCCGCCACCGGCGTCATCGGCGCCCGCACCACGGCGACCGCGGCCGACCTGCTGCGGGATCTCCCCGCGCTCGTGCAGCACCAGGACGAGCCGATCCCTTCGCTCGGCCCCTACTCGCACTGGCGCGTGATGGCCCTGGCGCACCAGGCCGGCGTGAAGGTGCTGCTCGACGGTCAAGGGGCCGACGAGGTGCTCGCCGGGTACCACTACCACTTCGGACCGTACCTGGCCGAGATCGCGAGCCGGCACGGCCTCCGCGTTGCCTTGCGTGAGGCGCGCGCCGCCCATGCGGTGATCGGCCGCCCCCTCACGTTCCTGCTGGGCCTCCTGGCCTACCACCTGCTGCCGCTGCCCCTCTCGTTGCGGGAAGCCGCCGTCTCCAGGTTCGCGACCCACGGCCGGCTTCCCTCAGCGCTGCTGGATCCTGCTCTCGCCGAGGCCGTGGGCCCCTTGCCGGGCCGGCGCCATGGGCCGCAGCGGAGCCTGGAGTCCGAGCGGCGCGAGAACCTGTGGCTGACCAGTCTGCCGGCGCTCCTGCGCTACGAGGACCGCAATTCGATGGCGTTCGGTATCGAGGCCCGGACACCGTTCCTCGACTACCGGCTGGTCGAGGAGGCGATGGCACTGCGGCCCGAAGCCCTCATCCGCGACGGCTGGACCAAGGCCATCCTACGCGATGCGATGCAGGGGATCTTGCCGGAGACCGTACGGCTGCGCCGCGACAAGCTCGGCTTCCCGACGCCCGAGTCCCGCTTCCTGACCGAGCTGGCGCCGCGGGTCCGGGAATGGCTCGGCCCGGGCTCGCTGGTGGCCACTCGCCTCAGGTCGGGCGCGTTGCGCCGCTGGCTCGCGGAGCCCGACCACTGCCTGGCCCGCCGCCCTGGGCTCTGGCGGCTGGTCTCGAGTGAGCTGTGGCTGCGATACCTCGAGAAGGACAGGGTGACCTGAGGCGCTAACCGGCGCGGCCTCCGGCCCATCCGTCGGATCGCCTGGAGGTCGCGCCTGCTCCCGCTCGCGTCCTATTCCGCGCGACCCAAGGCCGCCCTGGCGTCGCGACAGCGGTCGTCTTGCAGCAGGGTCTCGGCCAGGCTGCGGGCGATGACCCCCTCTCGATAGGCGAACCGCGGCTCCAGGCTCTCCCCCAGCAGGTGTTTGCGGATCAGGGCATCGGGCTCGTTGTATCCGACCATGGCCCGTAGCGAGGTCGTCCCGGAGAACCGGGGGTTGATCTCGAAGACGAGCGCTTCGCCGCCGACCGTCCGGAGCTGGAGATTCAGGGCTCCGCGGCCGCCCAGCGCGAGGGCGATGCGCTCCGCCGCGGCGGTGACCGCAGGGAATCGCCCGATCTCTCCCTGCGAGATGCCGCTGCTGATGGCGAGCAGCGGTCCCAGCCCGGAGCGGCCGCTACGGTTCGGGACCTTGGAGCGGTTGCCGAGCGACGAGAGGATGTAGCGTCGGACGGCGATCGAGTTCAGGAGGCACCCATCGAGGTCGAGGAGCACTCCGACGGTGTATTCGTCCTCGGGTCGTCCGACGTACTCCTGGACCATCAGGTCCGGTATCGACCGGAGCAGGTCGCGGGTCAGGGCCGCCAGCGTGTCCCACTCCTGGACGATGTGGACATGGGCGGTGCCACCTCCCCCGACCGAGGGCTTCAGGACGGCCGGCAGGGGGCCGAAGCCGGCCAGGTCGTCCAGCGATCGCACCCTTCGGAATGAAGGCACCTTGAAGCCCAGCTCGCGGAGCCGTTCGGCGGTCCGGACCTTGTCCATGCAGAGGTCGATCACAGCCGCCGGGTTGATGGGAAGGAGTATGCCTGCGCCCGCGATGCGCTCCCTCTCGCGGCTCATCACGCGCAGCTCGGGTTCGGACCCATGGAACAACGCACGCACGCCGTGCCGCCGGCAGAGCCCCAGGACGACGTCGAGGAACGCGGGGTCCGAAGCCGGGGGGACGAGATAGGGGTGATCGACCGATTGCAGACCCGCACTGAACGGGCTCACGTCGGTGCCGACGATCTCGTACGGGGTCTCGGCCATGCGCAGCGCCTTCAGGATCTGCTCACCGTGCCCGCCGCCGCCCACGCCGGTCACCAGCACGGGAACGCGGTCGCGCCGAGGCCCCTGCTTCACTCCAGCACCTCGCCCGCGAACGTTTCCGGACGGCGCGTCAGGCAGTCCAGCACCGCAGGGTGGACCCGGTCGCCGTAGCGCGCCCGCACTGCGTTCACCGGCATCGGGACCCGCAGCAGTCGGCACGAGCCGGTGAGTGTTTCGTACGCGACGACGGCGCTGAGGTCACCGCGGTCGCGGGGCAATCCGACCGAGCCGACGTTCGCGAACAACCGCGGTCCGATGGAGGAGACGAAGGGACGATGCGTGTTGGCGACGAAGAACGCGTCATGGGGCAGCTGCGCGTAGGGCTCCAGGTCCGTGTCGGGATAGACGTAGCCCCAGAGCGGATCGTCGGGCGACCCGTGAACCATGAGGGTGCTTCGTCCGGCCTCGGGAAGGACGCGCCACTTCGGCCAGTGGCGGATCCACTCCAGGAGGGCCGGATCGATCCGCGTCCGCAGCTCGCCGATCCGGTAGACGCCGTCGTTTTCTGGAGCTGGCCCTCCGGGCGCCAGCAGCATCTCCTCGTGGTTCCCCATCTGGCAGACCGCGTCCCTTTCGCGGAGCCA
>Ga0268386_10000131_pt1 | contig 42590 bp, 36 predicted proteins | sample RVTome_15_FD_200260 | JGI IMG/M metagenome (GOLD analysis project Ga0268386, IMG submission 200260) | Soil microbial communities from uranium-contaminated site in the Upper Colorado River Basin, Wyoming, United States - RVT150D86... ... | reverse complement strand
TTGCGCTCGATGCTCCGCCGGAGGTCCTCGACGGTCATCCCCTCCCGGGCGAGCTGCTCCTGGAACTGGGCCTCGCTCGTGATGTTGTTCTCCTTCTTGATCCCCTCGATGACCTCGTCGAGGTACTCGGGGGGGAGGCGAAGCCCCAGATCCTGGGCGCGCTGGATGAGGAGGAGGTCGTCCACCGCCTCCTGGAGGATGCGCGAGTTGTTCTCCCGAAGGAACTGGCCGACCCCCTCGGGGCCGATCCGCGCGGCCTGGGCGGCCGCGAGCTGCCGCGACTGGAACTCCGTCTGGGTGATGATCTCCCCGTTCACCTTGACGATGATCCGCTCCAGGATCTCCGCCGGGAGGGGAGCCGCCAGCAGGAGGCTAGGAAGGAGAAGGACGAGCGGCCGCTGCATGGTTCACCTTCGCCCGGGCCAGGAGGTCGACCACGAACTGGCGGACGACCCGGTCCGATCTCTCGTGGGCCAGCCGGGCCCGGATGCGGCCCGCCGACTCCTCGAGGGTCGCCGGGCGCGCGTCCTCGCGGCCCTCGACCCTCAGGACATGATACCCGAGGGAGGTCTCCACGATCTCGCTCGTCCCTCCCTCGGAGAGGCCGAAGGCGGCCGCCTCCAGCTCGGGGGGGAGCTGGCCACGGGCGAACCGCCCCATGAGGCCTCCCTTCTGGGCCTCCGGACCCCGGGAGACCTGGCGGGCGATCTTCTCGAAGTCCCGGGGCGCCCGGGAGAGGCGGCGACGCACGTCGCGCGCCTCGTTCAGCGTCGGCACCAGGATCTGGCGGAGGGTGACCGTCTCCGGGAGCGACAGCTCCTCCTGATGCTCCCGGTAGTAGGCGGCGACCTCGTCCTCGGTCACCACCGGCGCCCCGACCGCCTCCCCGAGCAGCGCGGCCACCGCCCGCTGCTCGTCTTCGGGACCGGCCTCCGGGGGCAGGAAGCCCCGGGTCCGGGCCTCGATCACGAGGGCCCGCTCCTCGAGGAAGGTGTCGAGGAGCCCCCGGCGCACCTCGGGAGTCAGCGGCGAGACCCCGCCGCGGGCCTCGACCTCGGCGACGTGGCGCTCGAAGTCGCTGCGGCGGACCTCGTGGCGGTCCAGCTCCAGGATCACCGGGTCGGGCGGGCGGGCCTCGCGGCACCCGGACGCGAGGAGGACGAGGAGGAGCGGGAAGGGCCGCGCGCGGCCGGGCCGGGGGATCATGCCCGTCCGGCCGCTCCGACCGCGGCGCCTTCCAGGCGCTCGAGGAGGGCGGCGAGGCCGCCCAGGGGGTCACCGGCATCGGGAAGGGCGGCCCGCAGGCCCTGGGGGGTGGCGCCGATCGTCGGGTGGGTCCGGACGAGGGCGGCGAGGGCCTCCGACGGCAGGGGCGTCTCGGGCGCGAGGCGCAGGTGGAGGCTCCCGCCCGCCCGGTCGACCTGGGCCACCCCGAGCGCCTCCGCCCGGCGGCGGAGGTCCGCGTAGCGGAGGAGTCCCTCGACCTCGGACGGGAGGGGCCCGTAGCGGTCGCGGATCTCCCGGCGGAGCCCTTCGAGCTCCCGGGCGCCCTGGACCTGGCTGAGGCGCTTGTAGAGCGACATCCGCTGGTGGACCTCGGGGACGAAGCCCTCGGGGATCCGCATCTCCAGCCCGAGGTGGAGCGCCGCCCGCGGCCGGTCGCGGGGCTTCTCCCCCCGCAGCTCCCGGATCGACTGCTCGAGGAGCTTCACGTAGAGGTCCAGGCCCACCGCCTGGATGTGCCCGCTCTGCTCCCCCCCCAGGAGGTTGCCCGCCCCCCGCAGCTCGAGGTCGAGGGCGGCGATCCGGAAGCCCGCCCCGAGGTCGGAGAACTCCCGGATCGCGGCCAGGCGCTTGCGGGCGACCTCGGAGAGCACGGTGTCGGGGGGGACGAGGAGGTACGCGTAGGCCCGGCGGTCGGAGCGGCCCACCCGGCCCCGGAGCTGGTAGAGCTGGGCGAGGCCGTAGCGGTCCGCCCGGTTCACGATCAGGGTGTTGGCCCGGGGGATGTCGAGGCCGTTCTCGATGATCGTGGTCGCGACGAGCACGTCGGCCCGTCCCTCCACGAACGCGAGCATCACCTTCTCCAGCTCGGCCTCGGGCATCTGCCCGTGGGCGACCGCGACCCTCGCCTCGGGGACCAGGCGCTGGACCAGGGAGGCCAGGGAGTAGATGGAGTCCACCCGGTTGTGGACGGCGTACACCTGGCCGTCCCGGAGGAGCTCCTGGCGGATCGCGCTCGCGATCACGTCGGTGGAGAACCTGACGATCGAGGTCTGGATGGCCAGGCGGTCCTTGGGCGGGGTCTCGATGACCGACATGTCCCGGATCCCCGCGAGGCCCATCTGGAGCGTCCGGGGAATGGGGGTGGCCGAGAGGACCAGGCAGTCCACGGTCGTCTTCAGGTGCTTCAGCTTCTCCTTGGCCGCCACCCCGAACCGCTGCTCCTCGTCCACCACGAGGAGGCCGAGGTCACGGAAAGCCACGTCCCGGGAGAGGAGACGGTGGGTGCCGATGAGGACGTCCACCCGCCCCTCGGCGAGCCGGAGGAGGACGTCCTTGATCTCCCGGGGGCTCCGGAAGCGGGAGACCATCTCCACCGTCACCGGGAACGGGGCGAAGCGCTTGCGGAAGGTCTTCCAGTGCTGGAACGCGAGGACGGTGGTCGGGGCGAGGAGGGCGACCTGCTTGCCGTCGAGCACCGCCCGCATCGCCGCCCGCATCGCCACCTCGGTCTTCCCGTAGCCCACGTCGCCGCACACCAGGCGGTCCATGGGGACGGGCTCGGCCATGTCGGCGGCCACGTCGGCGATGGCCGCGGCCTGGTCGGGGGTCTCCTCGTACTCGAAGGCCTCCTCGAACTCTCGCTGCCAGGGGCTCTCCCCGGAGAAGCCGTGTCCCGCCAGGGCCTTGCGCTCGGCGTAGAGCCGGAGGAGCTCCGCCGCCATGTCGCGCATGGCCTTCCGGACCCGCCGCTTGACCTTGTCCCAGTTCCCGCTCCCCAGCTTGTCGATCGCCGGGCGGGCCCCCTCGACGCTCGCGTACTTCTGCACGCGGTCGAACGCCTCGACCGGGACCTTGAGCTTGTCCCCCCCCTGGTAGGCGAGGACCATGAACTCGTGGGCGGCGCCTCCGACCTCGATCGTCTCGAGGCCCACGAAGCGGCCCACCCCGTGGTCCTGGTGGACGACGAGGTCGCCCACCTTGAGGTCGCGGAAGTCCGAGAGGAAGCTGCGCGCTCCCCCCCGCCGGCCGCGGGGGTGGAGGTGCACCTCCTCGGGGAAGACGTCGCCGTCGCCGAGGACGGTGAGGCCCGCCCCGGGCAGCTCGAAGCCCCCCGAGAGCGCGCCTACCCTCACGAGCACCCGGGTCCCGTCGCCCACCGCGAGGCCGTCCTCCCGCAGGACGTCCTGCAGGCGGTCCGCCCGCCCGGGGTTGCCAAGGAAGAGCACGGTGGTCCCCCCCCCGGCCCGGAGGTCCGCGGAGAGGCGCCGCAGGTCGCCCGCGTAGCGGGCCACCGGGCGGGCGACGATGGGGAGGCCCCGCTCCTCGGGGTCGACCTCCCGGACCTCGAGCGCGGGGGCCGCCCCGAGGCGCGCGAGGAGCGCGTCGCGAGGGACGAGTCCCTCCTCGGGGAGGAGGGCCAGCTCCCCGCCCCGGCGCTGCCGGTCTTCCCGCGCCCGATCCAGGAAGGCTTCCGCTTCCTGGCGCACGAGCTCCGGCTCGAGCACGGCCACCGGCCCGGGCGGGAGGTACTCCCAGGCGGGGACGGTCGCTCCCGGAACGAGGGGAAGCAGCTCGACGAGGCCGTCGGGCAGGAGTCCCCGCTCGAGGCTCTCGACGAAGGCGGCGCGCTCCCGGCTCGGGGGGAAGCGCTCCTCGAGGAGGGGGCGGAGGCGCGCGAGGACCGACCGGGTGGGGAAGACGTCGGACAGGGGAAGGGCGGTCAGCTCTTCCAGGGGGGCGGTGGTGCGCTGGGTCTCGGGGTCGAACTGCCGCAGGCTCTCGACGGTATCCCCGAGGAACTCGATCCGCACCGGCTGGTCGCGGTCGGAGGGGAAGACGTCGAGGATCCCGCCCCTCCGGGCCACCTGCCCGGGGGCGGTCACCGGGTCCTCCCGCAGGTAGCCTCCCTCGTCGAGGGCCTCGACGAGGATCTCGGGAGTCATCTCGTCTCCCACCCGCAGGGAGAGGACGCGGGTCTCCAGCAGGTGGGGGGCCAGGCTCGGCCGCAGCAGGCCCGCGGGGGAGGCGACGACGGCGGTGACCCCGCTCCTCCGCATCGCGAGGAGGGTGGCCGCCCGGCGCAGCGACGCGTCGGCGTGGCGGGGGAGGCCCCGATAGGGCGGCGGTCCGGGCGCGGGAAAGGCGAGGACGGTCCCCGGGAGCCCGGCCTCGGGGGCCAGGGTCTGGAGGTCCCGCGCCAGCTCGTCGACCTCCTTCTCCCGGGGGACCACGAGGAGGACGGGGGACGGCGCGACGAGGAGGGCGAGCAGGCCGCGGGCCGGTCCCCCGGGACCCGACAAGGCGACGCGGCCGAAGTCGGCGAGGGCCCGCCTCGCCTCGGCGAGGCGGGCCAGGTCCCCGAGCGGCTCGAGCGCGGGGCCGGCCGCGGCCCGGGGGAGGCGTTCCGCTCCCAGGCTCATCCCGCGCGCACCCGTTGGAGGATGCCGGTCGTGGAGCGGTCCGGCACCAGGGCGACCCGTACCACCCGGCCACCCGCCGCCTCCACCTCGACCCGGCCCACGATGGCGTCCTCCGCCCAGTCCGCCCCTTTCACGAGCACGTCAGGGAGGAGGGCCCGGACGACCTCGATCGGGGTAGGCTCGCCGTACACCACCACCCGGTCGACCGGCTCCAGGGCGAGGAGGAGCTCGCTCCGCTCGCGTTCGGGGGTGACCGGCCGCCCCCCTCCCTTCAGCGCCCGGACCGAGGCGTCGCTGTTGACGGCGACCACGAGCCGGTCCCCCTCGGCGCGGGCGGCCTCGAGCAGGGCGAGGTGGCCGGGGTGCAGGAGGTCGAAGCAGCCGTTGGTGAGGACCACCCGAAGCCCCGCCGAGCGCCAGTAGTGGCGCTCGGCGGCGAGCTCGTCCAGGCGGGACGGCTTCTTCAACGCAGAGACCGCAGAGGACGCAGAGGGAACGCCGGATCCATCGGATGGGGATCGGAGCATCCAGTCAAGGCACCAGAATAACCCGTCTCTGCGTTCTCCGCGTCCTCTGCGTTGAAAGGGCCGGTCAGCCCGTCCGGCCGGGACCGCCGGGCTCGTCGCCGAGGTCCAGCTCTTCCCGCGGCCCGGGGGGGGACAGCTCCGCCCCACCGGCGAAGACCCATCGGTGGACCGGGCGGTAGACCCCCACGTCCTTGGTCCGGCTCTTCATGCGGAAGGAATAGAGCCCGCGGTGGTAGTCGTAGGGCGTGCCGTCCTTGCGGTGGGCGGCCACGTCCACCAGGTAGGTTCCCTCGACCAGGCGCAGGTCCTCGAGGACGAGGCGCACCTCGCCCTCGCCGAGGAGGCGGCGGGGGAGGAACTCCTCGAGGTCGGTGTTCGTCCCGTACACGTTCGTCCCGTCGGCCGCGAAGAGGCCGAGGCCGAAGACGAAGTCCTGGAGGGGCGTCGCCGAACGCACCGACAGCGCGACCGTCAGCGACTCCCCGGGGACGTACACGTGCCGCTCGCGGCCCCTCCCGTCGAGGAGGCGCACCCTGGTGATCTCGACCTCCCGGCTTCCCCACCGGCCGGCCCGGTACCCGTGGGGGCCCGCCTTCTCCCCCGGTGGGGACTCGGCAGGCGGCGCCGTCTCCGCGGCGGCGTGGCCGGCCGCGAGGAGGGCCTCCTCTCCCCCCGCGACGTAGGTGAGGTAGGCGTCGGTGACCCGCTTGGGGTCCCCCCGGTCGGCGACCCGGCCGTGGCGCAGCCAGAGCGCGTCGTCGCACATCTTCTCCACGAGGCCCAGGCTGTGGGTCACGATGAGGATCGTCTTCCCCCGGCGGCGGAACTCCGCGATCTTGTCGAGGCACTTCCGGGTGAACGCCTCGTCCCCCACCGCGAGCACCTCGTCGATGAGGAGCACGTCGGGGTCCACGTGGATGGCCACCGCGAAGCCCAGCCGCGCGTACATCCCCGAGGAGTAGGTCTTCACCGGGGCGTCGATGAACTCCTCGAGCTCGGCGAAGGCCACGATGTCGTCGAAGCGCTCCTCGACCTGCCGCCGGGTGAGGCCGAGCATGATCCCGTTGATCGCGACGTTCTCCCGGCCGCTGATCTCCGGGTGGAACCCCGCCCCGAGCTCGATGAGCGCGGACACCCGCCCCTCCACCACGAGGGACCCCCGGGTGGGCTTCGTGATCCCGGCCATGAGCTTGAGGAGGGTGGACTTGCCGGAGCCGTTCTCCCCGATCACCCCGAAGGTGGTCCCCTTCGGGACCTCGAACGTGACCCCGTCCAGGGCGGTGAAGGTCTCCTCCGGGCTGAGGTCGGAGAGGAGGCTCCCGGTGAGGAGCGCGCTCTTGAGGGTCCGGAACTGCTTCTGGTGGAGGAAGCGCCGGTAGACCTTGGCCACGTCCCGGGCCACCACCGCCCGGCTCACACCCCCTCCGCGAAGGTGTCGCGCAGCCGGTCGAAGAGGAAGGCCCCGAGGGCGAAGGCGACCACCGCCACGAGGCCCGCGAGGGAGAGGTTGCGGCCGTGGGTGAACGTGCCGTCGAAGAGCATCTGCTGGTAGGACACGATCACGTGGGACATGGGGTTGAGGCGCAGGACGTCGCGGACGGTCCCCTGGACCTCCCCGTAGAGGTAGAGGATGGGGGTCGCGAAGAACCAGAGGTGGAGCAGGTGGCTCAGGATGTTCTGGACGTCGCGGAAGTGCACGGTGAGCGCGGCGAGGCCGAGGGCGAGGCCGAGGGTGAAGACGAGCTGCACGAGCAGCGGGAGGGGGAGGAGGAGGGCGGCCGGCCGGAGCCGCCCCTCCCAGGCGAGGAAGGCGAGGAGGATCGGGAGGCCGAGGAGGAAGTGGACGAGGTTGGCCATCACCGTGACCACCGGCAGGACCTCAGCGGGGAAGAGCACCTTCTTGATGAGGTTGCCCCCGGCGATCAGCCCTCCCGCCGATTCCGCGAGGGACGAGCTGAACCAGGTCCAGGGGAGGATGCCGCAGAAGAAGAAGAGGTAGTAGGGCTCCATCCGCGCCGAGTGGAGCCCCGGGATGATCTTGGTGAAGACGATCGTGTAGGTGAGGAGGAGGAGGAGGGGGTTGACGAAGCTCCAGAGGAAGCCGAGGACGCTCCCCCGGTAGCGGGCCTTCAGCTCCCGGCCGACGAGGCTCTGGACGAGCGGGCGGTAGCGGAGGAGGGTCGCGAGCTGGGCGAGCATTCGCTTCGGCCTCGGGCGGCGGGGGCCGCGGCCCCGGCGCCTCCTAGGGCAGCTGCCGCCGGGCGACCGAGAGGCGGGTCACCGCCTTGATGTACTCCGCGCGGGCCTCGGCGAAGCCGGCCTCGTCGGTGATCCGCTTCATCCGCTCCTCGGCGAGCTTCCGGGCCTCCTCGGCCTGGCCGAGGTCGATGTCCTCGGCCCGCTCTCCCAGCTCGGCGAGGACGTTGACCTTGTCGGGGAGGACCTCGCAGAAGCCCCAGAAGCAGGTGAGCTGGCCCCAGCGGCCCTCCTTCTTGTAGGAGATGACCCCCGCCCCGAGGGTGGCCATCATCGGGGTGTGGCCGGGCCGGACCCCGAAGTAGCCCTCTTCCCCCGGGGCGATCACCTCGTCCACCTCGTCGCGCATGAGCAGGCCCGCGGGGGTCACGATCTCGAGGGTCACGCGGGTGGGGAGGGGCATCTGGTCAGCCCTGGAGCCGCTTGGCCTGCTCGAAGACCTCCTCGATGGGCCCCACCATGTAGAAGGCCTGCTCGGGGACGTCGTCCAGCTCTCCGTCCACGATCATCTTGAAGCTGCGCACGCTGTCCTTGAGGGGGACGTACTTGCCGGGGATGCCCGTGAACTGCTCGGCGACGTGGAAGGGCTGGGAGAGGAACTTCTGGATCTTGCGCGCCCGGGCCACGGTCAGCTTGTCGTCCTCGGAGAGCTCGTCGATCCCGAGGATCGCGATGATGTCCTGGAGGTCCTTGTAGCGCTGGAGGATCTGCTTCACGTCCCGGGCCACCTGGTAGTGCTCCTCCCCGAGGATGCGGGGATCGAGGATCCGGGAGGAGGAGGCGAGGGGGTCGACCGCGGGGTAGATCCCGAGCTCCACGATCTGCCGGGAGAGGTTGGTGGTGGCGTCGAGGTGGGCGAAGGTGGTGGCGGGGGCGGGGTCGGTGTAGTCGTCGGCGGGGACGTAGATCGCCTGCACGGAGGTGATCGATCCCTTCTTCGTCGAGGTGATCCGCTCCTGGAGCTCGCCCATCTCGGTCTGGAGGGTGGGCTGGTAGCCCACCGCGGAGGGCATGCGGCCGAGGAGGGCGGAGACCTCGGAGCCCGCCTGGGTGAAGCGGAAGATGTTGTCGATGAAGAGGAGGACGTCTTTCCCCTCGTCGTCGCGGAAGTACTCGGCCACGGTGAGGCCGGTCAGGGCCACCCGCAGCCGGGCCCCCGGCGGCTCGGTCATCTGGCCGTAGATGAGCGCGGCCTTGGAGTTCGTGAAGTTGTCGAGATCGATGACCTTCGACTCCTGGAACTCGAGCCAGAGGTCGTTGCCCTCCCGGGTGCGCTCGCCCACCCCGGCGAAGACCGAGACCCCGCCGTGCTGCTTGGCCAGGTTGTAGATCAGCTCCTGGATGATGACGGTCTTGCCCACCCCCGCCCCCCCGAAGAGGCCGATCTTCCCCCCCCGGAGGTAGGGCTCGATGAGGTCGACGACCTTGATCCCGGTCTCGAACATCTCGAGGGCGGTCGACTGGTCGGTGAGGAGGGGGGCCGCGCGGTGGATCGGGTGGTGCTTGTCCGACTTCACGGGGCCCAGCTCGTCCACCGGCTCCCCGATCACGTTGAGGACCCGGCCGAGGGTGGCCGGCCCCACCGGGACCATGATGGGGCCCCCGGTGTCCACCGCCTTCATCCCCCGGACCATGCCGTCGGTCGCGAGCATGGAGACGCAGCGGACACGGTTCTCCCCGAGGTGCTGCTCGACCTCGGCCACCACGTCGATCGGGACCCCCCCCGCCTTCCCGTCGTCGACGATGCGCACCGCGTTGTGGATGGCGGGGACCGTCTTCTCGAACTCGATGTCGAGCACCGGCCCGATGATCTGGACGACCCGTCCGACGTTCTCAGTAGCCATGCGTCCCCTGCGAGTATGACGGAGGCCGCCTCAGGCGGCGGGAGTGCCCGCCCCCGAGACGACCTCGATGATCTCCTTGGTGATCGCCGCCTGGCGGACCTTGTTCATGTACAGGGTCAGGCCCTCGATCACGTCGGCCGCGTTGCTGGTGGCCGCGTCCATGGCGGTCATGCGGGCGGAGTGCTCGGCCGCCGCCGACTCGAGGAGCGCGTGCCACACCTGGGTCTCCACGTACTTGGGAAGGATCCCCGAGACGATCGCCTCCGCGCTCGGCTCGTAGAGGTAGTCCAGCTCGGGCTCGTCGGGCGGGATCTCGTGGCGGGCCACGGGAAGCAGGCGCTCCACCACCACCCGCTGGGCGATCACGCTCTTGAACTCGTTGTAGACGAGGTGGACCTGGTCGAACTCCCCCTTGGTGAAGTCGGCGATGATCCGCTGGGCGATCCGTACCGCCTGGGAGTACTGGAGGGCCTGGAAGACCCCGATCGCCTCCCCCACCACCCGGTAGGTGCGCCGGCGGAAGTAGTCGCGCCCCTTGCGGCCCAGGAAGGCCAGGCTCAGCTCGCGGTCCGCACGCTCCTCGAGGAAGCGGACCGCGGTCCGGATGATGTTGGCGTTGAACCCCCCGCAGAGCCCCTTGTCCGAGGTGATGACGATGAGGACGATCCGGCGGTCGCCCCGGTCCTCGAGGAGGGGGTGGCAACCCGGGTCGGCCCGGGAGGCGAGGTCCCCCAGGATCTCGAGCATCTTCCGGGCGTAGGGCCGGGCCGCGAACATGGCCTCCTGGGCGCGCCGGAGCTTCGCCGCGGAGACCATCTTCATGGCCTTGGTGATCTGCTGCGTGGACTTGACGCTGCGGATCCGGCGCCGGATGTCGAGGAGAGCGGGCATGCGCGGGGGGGCCGGGGCCTAGGAGGCCTTCGCGGCCGGCGAGAAGGTGCTCCCGAAGTCGGCGAGGACGGCCTTGATGCGATCGGTCAGCTCCCCCTTGATGTCCTTCTTCTCGGCGATCTCCTGGAGGAGGGCGGGGTGCCGGCTGTCGAGGGTCGCGTAGAGCTCCTTCTCCCAGCGGCGGCACTCCGCGACCGGGACCTCGTCCAGGTAGCCGTTGGTGGCGGCGAAGATGATCAGGATCTGCTTGACCACCGGGAGGGGCTGGTACTGCTCCTGCTTGAGGATCTCGGTCGTGCGCTGGCCCCGGGCGAGGGTGGACTGGGTGGACTTGTCGAGGTCAGAGCCGAACTGGGCGAAGGCGGCGAGCTCCCGGTACTGGGCGAGGTCGAGGCGTAGGCGGCCCGCCACCGCCTTCATCGCCTTCACCTGGGCGGCCCCCCCGACCCGGGAGACCGAGTTCCCCACGTTGATCGCGGGGCGGATCCCCGAGTTGAACAGGTCCGACTCGAGGAAGATCTGCCCGTCGGTGATCGAGATGACGTTGGTGGGGATGTAGGCCGAGATGTCCCCCGCCTGGGTCTCGATGATGGGGAGGGCGGTGAGACTGCCCCCGCCCTTCTTGTCGTTGAGCTTGGCCGCCCGCTCGAGGAGGCGGCTATGGAGGTAGAAGACGTCGCCCGGGTAGGCCTCCCGCCCCGGGGGACGGCGCAGGAGCAGGGAGATCTCGCGGTAGGCGGCGGCGTGTTTGCTGAGGTCGTCGTAGATGCACAGCGCGTGCTTCCCGTTGTCCCGGAAGTGCTCGCCGATCGCGCAGCCCGCGTAGGGGGCGATGTAGAGGTAGGGGGCGGGGTCGGAGGCGGCGGCGGCCACGATGATCGTGTAGTCGAGCGCCCCGAACTCCTCGAGGGTGCGGGCCACCTGGGCGATCGTGGACTGCTTCTGTCCGATCGCCACGTAGATGCAGACGACCCCCTGTCCCTTCTGGTTGATGATCGTGTCCACCGCGACCGCGGTCTTGCCGGTCTGGCGGTCGCCGATGATCAGCTCGCGCTGGCCGCGGCCGATGGGCACCATGCCGTCGATGGCCTTGAGGCCGGTCTGGAGCGGCTCCTTCACCGGCTGGCGGTCCACCACCCCGGGAGCCAGGCGCTCGATGGGGTTGAAGCCGGTGGTCGTCACCGGTCCCTTGCCGTCGAGGGGCTGCCCGAGGGGGTTCACGATGCGGCCGACCATCGCGTCCCCCACCGGGACCGACATGATCCGCTTCGTCCGCTTGACCTCGTCCCCCTCCTTGATGAGCGCGGACTCGCCCATGAGCACCACCCCCACCGAGTCTTCCTCGAGGTTGAGGGCGATCGCCATGACGCCGTGGGGCAGCTCGAGGAGCTCCCCGGCCATGCAGCTCTCCAAGCCGTGGATGCGGGCGATCCCGTCGCCCACCGTGAGCACCGTCCCCACCTCGGCCACGTCCACCCCGGCGGTGAAGCCCCCGAGCTGCTCCTTGATGATGCGGGTGATTTCCTCGGCGCGAATCTCCATCCCGTTCTCTCCGGTTCTAGCGACCCTGGACCAGGCTCGCGCGCAGCGCCTTGAGCCGGCCGCGCACGGTGCCGTCGTACGTCTTGCCTCCCATGCGGACGAGGAGGCCCCCGAGGACCTCCGGCTCCACCCGGGCGCTGAGCTCCACCGCGGAGCCGGAGGCGCGGCGGAGGGCCTCCACGAGGGCGTCCCGCTGGGGAGGCGGGAGCTCGATCGCGGAGAGGGCCTCGGCGGCGATGATCCCCCGGCGCTCGTTCCAGAGGTCCCGGTAGCCGTCGGCGATCGCGGGGAGGAGGGCGATCCGGCCGCGCCCCACCAGGAGGTCGGCGAGGCGCACCAGGAGCGGCAGGGGCTTCGTCTTCTCCCACAGGGCGGCGAGGAGCGCCTTCTTCCCCTCGACCGGCACCGCGGGGTGCTGGAGCACCCGGGCGAGCTCGGCGTTCCCGAGGAGGAGGTCCGAGACCTCGCGCAGCTCCCGGCGCACGACCTCCGGGTCCGCCTTCGTCTCCGACACGACGTCGAGGAGGGCGCGGGCGTATCGGCGCGCGAGGACGCGGGACGGTCCCCTCACGAGGCGTGCCGCAGGCCCGAGGGCGCGGCCTCGGCAGTCGCGTTCTTCCGGTTGATCGCCCTTGCCGCCTGGTTCATCGCGCTGGCTTGGCCCCCGGGACCGGGGGCTCCTGGTCCGTCGAGCCCGGGGAGGTTACCACTGGTCGGGACATCCCGTCAAAAAACCGGGGACGGTTCAGCCGCGAAGGACGATCGGCGTCCCTTCCGGTGGCGCCGCGCGCCCGATGGTCCACGACGCCGGCAGCTCGGCCCGGAGGCCGGCTTCCTCGGCCTCGGGCACGAAGAGGAGGAGGCCGCCGGAGGTCTGGGGGTCGTACACGAGGGCGAGGAGGGCGGGATCGAGCCCGGCGGGGACCCGCACGAGGGGCTCGAACTGCCGGCGGTTCGACCGGAGGCCGGCGGCCTGGAATCGCGGAGCGAGGGCGAGGGCCCCCGCGAGGAGCGGCAGGGCGGCGGCCTCCAGCTCCAGGCTCACCCGGCTCTCCCGGGCCACGTTCAGGGCGTGTCCCACGAGGCCGAACCCGGTCACGTCGGTGGCGGCGCGGACCCCGTGGCGGAGGGCGGCCGCGGCCGCGGCCGCGTTGAGCTCGGCCATGGAGCGGCTCGCCGCGGCGACCGCCGCGTCCGGAGCCTCCCCGGCCTTGAGGGCGGTGGCCACGACGCCGGTGCCGAGGGGCTTCGTGAGGACGATGACGTCTCCCGGGCGGGCCCCCGCGTTGGTGAGGAGCCGGGCGGGGTCGGCGACGCCGGTCACCGCGTAGCCGAACTTGATCTCGGGGTCGCGCACGGTGTGGCCCCCCAGGAGGACGCAACCGGCCTCCCGCAGCTTGGCCGCCCCGCCCCGCACGATGGCGGCCGCCCACTCCGGGGGGAAGTCCCGCTCGGGGAAGGCGGCGATCGAGAGGGCGGTGAGGGGCCGTCCCCCCATCGCGTACACGTCGGAGAGCGCGTTGGCCGCCGCGATCGCCCCGAAGGCCTCGGGGTCGTCCACCACCGGGGTGAAGAAGTCCACGGTCTGGACGAGGGCGAGGCCCCCGTCGAGGAGGAACACCCCGGCGTCGTCGGCCGTGCGGTGGTCCACGAGGACCCGCGGGTCGTCGTTCACGGCCAGACCGCCCAGGACCTGGGCGAGCTCGGAGGGGCCGAGCTTGCTCGCTCAACCGGCGCAGGAGACGCGCTCGGTGAGGCGGCGGATTCGCTCGCGGTCGTCGGTCATTGTCGGGTGACGCTCGTGTTTCCGGGTCTTGGATCGGGCTCTGAGAATTGCTCTGATATGGCTGACGGGTACGGCTACGGACGGCTCTGATATTGAAGATTGTTTGCTAGACGGGGCTTCCGGAGCGTCCCCCCCCGGGGGACGCTCCGGGGGGGAGTGACCCCATCTGACACTCACCTTGGAAGAACGCGCCGTCCTCGATGACGAGCTTCGGGGAGACGAGGGTCGCCTGCACCTTCGAGCCGGCGAGGAGCTCGATCCGCTGGCGGCCGTGGACGCGGCCGGAGACCGTCCCCCGGATCGAGACCACCCCGCAGTCGATGTCGGCGTCCACCTGGCCGGACTCCCCGATGATCAGGGTGTTGTCGGAGACGATCTTTCCCTTGAGCCGCCCGTCGATGCGGAGGGTGTCCCGGAAGCGCAGCTCCCCGAGGAACTCGGTCCCCTCGTCCATGAAGCCGTTGAGGTCCTCGGCCACGAGGCCCTTGAGCTTGATCATGCGTCCTCCCGAAAGACCGTCCCCAAGGCGGCCACCATAACACCCCGTCAGCGCCCCCGGCCGGCCCGGACGAGCGCCTCGAAGAGCCGGTTCAGCTCGGCCTCGCTCGCGAAGGAGATCCGCAGGGTGCCGCCCTTGCCCCGCCGGCTGATCTGGACACGCGTGCCGAGGGCCGCCCGGAGGCGCTCCTCGGCCGCCCGGGTGTTGGCGTCCGGCCGGCGCGACGGGCGCGCGCGGGGGGGCGCCCGTCGGTGCGCGACCTCGCGCTCCACCTCCCGGACGGAGAGCCCCTTGCGCGCGACCTCGCGCCCCAGGGCCACCTGGTCCTCCGCGCGGTCGAGCGCCAGGAGGGCCCGGGCGTGCCCGGCGTCCAGCCGTCCCGCGCTGAGCAGCTCCCGCAGCTCCCGGGGAAGCCGCAGCAGGCGGAGGGTGTTGGCGACCGTCGACCGGTCTCGTCCGACCCGCCGGGCCACGTCCTCCTGGGTGAGGCCGAACTCCTCCTGGAGGCGCTGGAAGGCCTGGGCCTCCTCCAGGGGAGTCAGCTCCTGTCGCTGGATGTTCTCCACGAGGGCCAGCTCGAGGAGGCGCTCGTCGGCCACCGCGCGCACCACGACGGGGACGGTGGCCAGCCCGAGCTGGCGGGCGGCCCGCCAGCGCCGCTCCCCCGCGATGATCTGGAAGCGCTCGCCGACCGGACGGACCAGGATCGGCTGCACGATGCCGCTCTCCCGGATCGAGGCCGCGAGCTCGGCGAGCCGGGCGGGGTCCCAGGCGGAGCGCGGCTGGAACGGGTTGGGATCGAGCCGGTCGATCGCCATCTCGGCGCCCGGCCCCTCGCCGGCCCGAGGGACGGTCTCCGGCACGGGAAGCAGCGCGGAGAGGCCCTTGCCGAGCGCCCGGCGCCGGGGGGCCGTCATGCGCGGCGCCTCACGGGGCGAAGAGGGCCATCTGGCCGTGCGACATCAGCTCCTGGGCCAGCTCGAGGTAGGCCTCGGCGCCCTTCGACCGGATGTCGTAGAGGAGGACCGGCTTGCCGTAGCTGGGGGCTTCGGCCAGGCGCACGCTGCGGGGGACCTGGGTCTTGAAGACCTGGTCGCGGAAGTGGCCTCGGACCTCGCCGATCACCTGCTGGGTGAGGTTCGTCCGCTCGTCGACCATCGTCAGCAGGACCCCCTCGACCTCCAGGTCGGGGTTGAGGGCCCGCTTCACCCGGTCCATGGTGGCGGTCAGCTCCGAGATCCCCTCGAGGGCGAAGTACTCGCACTGGAGGGGAATGAGCACGCTGTGGGCGGCGGCGAGGGCGTTGACGGTCAGGAGGCCCAGGCTGGGCGGGCAGTCGATGAACACGTAGTCGAAGCGGCCGGCCACCGGCCGGAGCGCCTCCTTGAGGCGGTACTCGCGGGCGAGGAGGGGGACGAGCTCGACCTCGGCCCCGGTGAGGTTGCGGTCGGAGGGGACGAGCGAGAGGTGCTCGAGGTCGGTCGCGACGATCAGCTCCTCGACGGGGCGCTGCTCGATGAGGGCCTCGTAGACGCTCGGGCGCGACTCCCGGGTCTTGCGCCCGAGGCCGGAGGTGAGGTTGCCCTGGGGATCGGCGTCCACCGCGAGCACCCGGCGCTCGGCGGCGGCCAGGCTCGCCGCGAGGTTGATGGCGGTGGTGGTCTTCCCCACTCCGCCCTTCTGGTTGGCCACGGCGATGATGCGTCCCACGGGTCTCCTACGGTCGCTCGGCGGCGGAGCGCGAGGATAGCACACGCCTCCGCGGCTCCCGGGCGGGGCGCCCCCTCAGCGGTCCCCCTGCCTTCCTCGGCGGGGGGCCGCCCCCTCCCCCGGGTGGAGCCCGTAGCGCGCGCACATCGCGTCGAACCGCGCGGCCACGTGGTCGTCGAGGAAGTCCCGGCGGCTCTCGATCAGCGGCACCAGGACCTCCCGCAGGAAGGGGCCGCGGGCCATCCACTGGTAGTAGGCACGGCCCCCGTGGTGGTACGGGCCGTAGAGTCGGCTCGCGGGAAAGCTGGCGGCCAGCCACCGGAAGAGCTTCTCGTGCCGCTCGTGCATCCGCAGGGTGACCTGCGGCTGCCGCCCGTCCCCCCCGAAGTGGCCCTCGCCGACGAGCAGGCCCAGGAGGAAACCGCGGCCGAACGCGTCGAGTGGCCCCTCGGGGGTGATCACGGCGGGAGGAATCGTCGCATGGTGCTGTTTCACCGTCAAGTTTCCCGTGGAACACCGGGCGAAGGGGGGGCCGCGTCCGCCCGGAGAAAGACGTGCAGGTGCCCCCGGCCGAGGGGGACCGTGCCCTCCCGGCGGAACGGTGGCTCCTCCGCCGGATGCCCGCCGAAGACGATCACGCGGCCGCCCACCCGGGCCAGTGGCCGGAGGGCGGAGAGGGGCAGGGCCAGCCCGCGCAGGGTCACGGTGTCGGCCGCCGGGCCGACGTAGGCATCGTGGCGCAGCCGCAGCACCTCGACCTCGGGCCGCCCCGCCGCGCGGGCGGCCTCCTTGAGAAACGCCCAGCGCCGCTGACGGGGCTCGAGGAGCACCGCCTGGACGTCCTCCCGGAGGAGGGCGAGCACGAGGCCCGGCGAGCCGTTGCCCGATCCCACGTCCAGGAGCCGCCCGGGCACGACCCACGGTCCCGCCACGAGGCCCGGCGCCACGAGCAGTCGGACGCGGGCCTCCGGCGTGCGGGCGGCCGTGAGGTTCACGCGGGGGTTCCAGCGCGAGAGTACCTCGAGGTAGGCCTCGAGCCGCCGCCGGACCTCGCCCTCGAGGCCCAGGGCATCGAGCGCGTCCCGGTGGCCCGCCCCGCTCTCAGCCGCGGGGCTCCTCGTCGCCCGGCGCACCGGCTGCCGCCGCGGGCGCGATCGTCACCCGGCGATCCGCCCCTTCCCCCACGCTGTAGGTGGCCACCCCGGGGAAACCGCCCAGCGCGACGTGCACGATCCGCCGCTCGTACGCGTTCAGGGGGGGCAATGTGCGCGCCTCTCCCTCGCGCACCACCTCCTCGGCCAGCGCGCGCGCCTCCCCGGCGAGGGCGGCGTCACGATGCTCCCGGAACCCCTCGCACTCGACCCGCACCGGGAGGGGCGCCACCTCGGGGCCGAACATCCGCTGCAGCAGGTGCTCGAGCGCCCGCAGGACCTCGCCCCGGCCGTCCGCCCCGAAGAAGAACTCCCGGTCCGGCCCGTGGAGGCTCGCGGTCACCGCCTCCCGGCCCTCGCGCACCTCGACCTCGACCTGGAGCCCGGCCGCCTCGGTCAAGGCGCCCACGACGTCCCGGATCGCTCCCGCGGTGTCGAGGTCCCCCTCGTCGTCGTCGGCCGCCTCCCGGGAGGCCGCCTCCTCCGGCTCGTTCCTTCCTCCCGGCCCGGCGGGCCGGTCGATGAGGACGGCGATCCGGGCGGGGGTGGGCTTCGCCCCCACCCGTCCCGGAGACCCGGGATCCAGGACGACGTAGCGCAGGGAACGGACGGGGAGGCCCAGGGTGGCCCCGGCGGAAGCGAGCGCCTCCTCCACGTCCTTGCCGCTGAAGGCCCGGTCCGTCACTTGCGCTTCCGGGCCGCGGCCGGCGCGGCGACGTGGCCCTTGAGGAGCCGGAGGGTCAGTCCCTGCTGGGCGATCGCGCAGAGGTTCGAGCTCAGCCAGTAGAGGTTCAGCCCGGCGGGGGCCCACAGGAACATGCCGGCGAACATGAGGGGCATGATCATCATGATCCGCTGCTGCGCGGGGTCCATCGTCGTCGGGGTCATCTTCTGCATCGCGAACATCGAGACCCCCATGAGCACCGGCGTCAGGAAGAGGGGATCGGGATGGGAGAGGTCGTTCACCCAGAGGAACGGAGCCCCCCGCAGTTCGATGGCCACGGTCAGCACCCGGTAGAACGCGATCAGGAACGGCATGGTCAGGAGCAGGGGAAGGCAGCCCACCAGCATCTGGGTCCCCATGCTCATGCCGTGCTTGGCGTAGAGCGCGCCCATCTCCTCCTGCATCTGCTGCCGCTTGGGGTCCATGAGCGGCACCTTGCGGTACCGCTCCTGGATCACCTTCATCTCGGGGGCGAGCCGCGACATCTTCATGCCGTTGGCGATGCTGTAGTGCCGGAACGGGGCCATGACGAGGTTGATCATGATCGTCACCAGCACGATCGCCCACCCGTAGTTGCCGACGTAGGAGTGGACCCACCGCACGAGGCCGGTGAGGGGCACCACGATCGGCGGGCCGATCCACTCCCCCATGTGCCACACCACGAGCCGCGCGAGCTGGTGCCCGGCGCGCGACATCTCCTGGTAGTCCTTCGGCCCGACGTAGAGCAGGGCGGGGCCGGGGGAGAGCCCGAGGTCCATGCTCACCAGCGGCCCCAGGTTCTCCTTGCCGTCGTCGTAGGCGGGAAGGGGGGCGCTCCGCAGGGAAACCGCCCCGGCCTCTCCCGGGGGGACGAAGAGCGCCGCGAAGTAGTGGCTCTCCACCCCGGCCCACCGCACCCCCCCGAGCGGCTGGCCCGTCGGGGGGAGCTTGTCCGCGGGGAACCGCTCGACGCTCCCCCCGGCGAGCGCCACCCCGTGGGGCGACACGTATCCCTGTACCCCCCGCTCGGCCGCCGTCGGGTTCCCCACTCCGGGTCCCCAGAGCAGCCGTGCCGCCAGCGGCTGTCCTCCCCGGCGCACGCTCGCCCGAACCGCGACCAGGTAGCCCCGCGGCTGGAAGGTCAGCTCCTTCTCGGCCGCGACTTCCCCGTCGGAGAACCGGAACACGAGGGTGACCGGCTCCCGCTCCCCGATCACCAGGCCCTCCCCCGAGGGCTCGAACAGGGCCTCCCGCAGCCTCGCGTCCAGCTCGGCGTCACCCGTCTCGATGTCGAGGGGACGAGGACCGGTGACCGAGGCCTGGACCATCTCCTCGGGCCGGCCCCGTCCGTCCAGGAAGTGGCGAAGCTGCCACGAGAGGAGGCGCGCCCCCCGGTTCGTGAACGCGAGCACGATGTCCCGGCCCGAAACCTCCACCCGCCGCTCCCGGGCGTCCGTGACCCTGGCCTCGGGCGTCCGCAGCGGAGAGGGAGGGACGGACCCGACGGACGGCGGCGGCGGCGCCTCGGCGGTGGCCGGCACGGGTCCCGACGGCCGTCGGGTTCCCGGAGACGGCTGCGGACGGGGCGGGGGAGCGAAGAGGTACGAGTAGGCCGTCAGCACGACGAGCGACAGCGCGACGGCCATGAGCAGACGGCGTTCGTCCATGATGGCTATCCTAAGGGACGGGGTCGTAGCCCCCGCGATGGAAGGGATGACAGCGGGCCAGCCTCTTCACGGCGAGCAGCGCTCCCCGCGTCGCCCCGTGACGGACCACGGCTTCCTGGGCGTAGACGCTGCAGCTCGGCCAGTACCGGCAGAAGCCGCCGAGGAGCGGGGAGAGGGCCAGCCGGTACGCTTCAACGACCAGCAGGAGGACGCGGGCCCCCGGCCCCACGTCCCCCGAGCAGCCGGCGACTGCGCTCTTGGTACTCACGGTCCACCTCGTCCTGGCTGCAGCCGACGAGCCCGGCCTTGGCCACGACCACCAGATCGAAACTGCGCTCACCGTCGACGGCCAGGCGGCGAAAGCTCTCCCGCAGCAGCCGCTTGGCCCGGTTGCGGGCGGCGGCCGGTCCCACCCGGCGCGAAACCGTCAGCCCCAGCCGGTGGAAGCCCCGGTCGTTCTCGGTGGCCACGAGCTGGAAGAGCGGGCCTTCGAGCCGTCGTCCCTGACGGAGCACTCGCCGGAACTCCCCCGGTGTGCGGAGGCGCTGCCTCGACGGGAAGCGCGCGCTCAGACCGAGAGGCGCTTCCGCCCCTTCTGCCGGCGCCGCTTGAGCACCAGCCGGCCTGCCTTCGTGCGCATGCGCACCAGGAAACCGTGGGTCCGCTTCCGCTTGCGGTTGTTCGGTTGGAACGTCCTCTTCATTCCTCGAGCCTCGCCCGCCGGGCGTCCCCGGCGCCGTTCTTGGGAAGCGCTCCGCTTCCAGGAGAAACTCCGAAGGTTAGCGGATCCCCTGCCGGTTCGTCAAACGCCTCCCGGCCGCCGGCTCCTTCCTCTCCTTGTCTCGGCCGCGACGCCTGTGCTAATCTTGACGGCTCAGGGCACCGAGCGCTTCCAGCCCACCGTGGCTCTGACCGGCTTTTCCACAAGTGTTGAAATCTCTGTGCAAAAAGGACTTCTGGCGCGAGCCGTGGCAGCCCGGCGGTGCTTCTATCACTCTAAGTATATGTAATCACATGAGTTGTGGAGTGGGGCTCTCGGGAGAAATCCCCGGTCGTGGCCCGGGTAGCAACCCTTGAACCTCTGGGACGACGTCCTCGGCCGGGTCGAGGGCAAGGTCAACCGACACAGCTTCGCCACGTGGTTCCGTCCCACCACCTACCTCTCCCTGGAAGGATCCCGGCTCCTCGTCGGCGTCCCCAACGCCCAGTTCCGCGAGTGGCTCACCAAGAACTACCAGGGGGTCCTGAACGAGGCCCTCCACGAGCTGGGACGCGCGGAGGTCCACGTCGTCTTCGAGGAGGCCGGCGACAGCCCCGGCTCCGAGCCCACCGTCAGCAACGCCGAGCGCGACGGCTCATCCCTCAACCCGAAGTACACGTTCGACAGCTTCGTCGTGGGTTCCTCCAACCAGTTCGCCCACGCGGCCGCCCGTGCGGTCGCCGAGATCCCCAGCAAGTCCTACAACCCCCTCTTCGTCTACGGCGGGGTCGGCCTCGGCAAGACCCACCTCATGCACGCGATCGGCCACTACATCCTCGCCCGGCAGAAGCGGCTCCACCTCCTCTACATCTCCACCGACCGCTTCATCAACGAGATGATCAACGCGATCCGCTTCGACCGCCTCCCCGCCTTCCGCCAGAAGTACCGCTCGATCGACGTCCTCCTCGTCGACGACATCCAGTTCATCGCCGGCAAGGACCGCACCCAGGAGGAGTTCTTCCACATCTTCAACGCCCTCCACGACGGGCTGAAGCAGATCGTGATGTCCAGCGACTGCCCTCCCCGTCAGATCCCGACCCTCGAGGAGCGGCTGCACAGCCGGTTCGAGTGGGGCCTCATCGCCGACATCCAACCCCCCGACATCGAGACCAAGGTCGCCATCCTCCGCAAGAAGGCCGAAGCCGAGCGGGTCGAGCTGCCGGAGAACGTCGCCCTCTTCATCGCCAGCAAGGTCAAGACCAACATCCGCGAGCTGGAGGGGGGCCTCATCCGCCTCATCGCCTACGCGAGCCTCACCGGCCGCGACATCGACCTCCCCCTCGCCCAGGAGACCCTCAAGGACCTCCTCCACACCGAGGACAAGCCCATCACCATCGAGATGATCCAGAAGTTCGTCGCCGACCACTACAACGTGAAGCTCGCCGAGCTCAAGGCCAAGAACAACGCCAAGTCGGTGGTGGTCCCCCGCCAGATCGCGATGTACCTCACCAAGGCCCTCACCGCCGCCTCGCTTCCCGAGATCGGAAAGGAGTTCGGCGGCAAGCACCACTCCACCGTGATCCACTCCGTGAGCAAGATCGACGACTTGCGGAAGAAGGACCCGGAGTTCGACAGGCTGATCAACAGCTTTGTCCAAGCGTTCCGATGAGCTTGCCGGCTTTTCCACGGCCACCCGCGGACGTCCCCCGCCCCGGAGGGACGCTTCCCCGACGGAACCACACTCCTCCGACGGCGCTCCACGCGTTTTCCACACGGCCACCCCTCTCCGAAGCCAAGCCTGCTCAACCACATCCCGGGAAAACCACGGATCCGCAGCATCTCTCTCCCTCAACTGATTCCCTCCCCCTGCTGAAGGAGCACGGAGTTCACTGATGGAATTCATCGTCCGGCGCAACGACTTCGTGAGGGAGCTTCAGCTCGTGCAGGGAATCGTGGAGCGCAAGAACTCCATCCCGATCCTGTCCAACGTCCTCGCGGAGGCCCGGGGCGGCGAGGTCCGGATCTCCGCGACCGACCTCGACGTGTCGCTTCGCTGTGGCTGCGCCGCCCAGGTGGTCAAGGAGGGAGCGATCACCCTCGGGGCGAAGAAGCTCTACGAGATCGCCCGCTCCCTGCCGGAGAGCGACCTCCACCTGACGGTGCTCCCCGACGCCTGGGCGACCGTGGAGTGCGAACGGGTGTACTTCAAGATGGCGGGGCTCCCCCGCGAGGACTTTCCGACCCTGCCCGACGGCGCCGTGGCCAGGGGGATCGACCTTCCCGCCGAGGTCCTGCGGGCGCTGATCGCCCGGACCGCGTTCGCGATCACCGCCGAGGACGCGCGGTACTACCTCGCGGGGGCGCTCCTCCTCCTCGACAAAGACAAGGTGTCCATGGTGGCGACGGACGGCCATCGCTTGGCGTTCGCCTCCCGCAAGGTCGCGATCGGGGTCGACGAGCCGCGGCGGGTGCTCGTGCCCCGCAAGGCGATCAGCGAGCTCGGGAAGCTCCTCGAGGGGGAGGAGACGGCGATCTTCCAGCAGCTCGATGGCCACCTCGTCTTCTCGGTGGGCGGGCGCACCCTCGCCTCGAAGGTCGTGGAGGCGCAGTTCCCCGCGTTCGAGAAGGTGATCGCGGCGAGCGGAGACAAGACGGTTTCCGTGGGCCGGGAGTCCTTGATGAACGCGATCCGCCGGGTCAGCCTCCTCTCCTCCGAGCGCAGCCGGGCGGTGAAGCTCACGGTCAGCTCGGGGAAGGTCGATCTCGCCGCGTCGTCGCCGGACCTCGGGGAGGCCCGCGAATCCCTCCTCGTGGACTATCACGGGGAGGCGGTGGACATCGGCTTCAACGCCCAGTACGTCCTGGATTTCCTGGCGGTGGGAGGCGGCGCTTCGGTCTCCGTCTCCCTGAAGGACGCGGAGAGCCAGGGCCTGTTCCGGCCGGACGGGGACGACGAGACCGACTATCGCTACATCGTGATGCCGATGAGGTTCTGAGGGGTTGGTCTGGGTGAGGCTGCTCGAGGTCCGGGACTTGCGCAACATCCGTCACGCGGGGCTGGAGCTCCACCCCGGCCTCAACGTCTTCGCGGGTCGCAACGCCCAGGGCAAGACATCGATCCTGGAGGCGGTCGGCTTCCTCGCCCGCGGCCGCTCCTTCCGGACCGACGAGACGCGAGGGGCGATCCGGCGGGGCGCCGATCGCCTGCTCGCGCGCGGCGCGGCGGCCGAGCCCCGTCGGGAGGCCGCCCTCGAGGTCGAGGTCGAGCCGGGCCGCCGGCGCTTCCGGGTGGACGGGCGGGAAGTGCCGGCTCGCGAGTACCAGGGCCGCCTCGAGGTCGTGGTGTACTCGACCGACCGCCTGCGGGTCGTCCGGGGGTCCATGCGGGACCGCCGTCAGTTCCTCGACCGCGGAGCCTCCGCCCTCTGGCCGGCCTACCGGCAGGTCGCGCGGGACTTCGAGCGCGTCCTCGCCCACCGGAACGTCGCCCTCGGGGAGCGGCGCCGGGACCTCGCGGTCTGGACCGAGCAGTTCGTGGACGTCGGGGGGAGGCTGCGGGCGAGACGGGCCGCCTACGTGGAACGGCTGCGGTCCGCCCTCGCGTGCGGCCGCGGCGGTTTCTCCCCCGGGGAAGAGCGCTACGACCTCCGGCTCGCCGACGAGCATTCCTCCCCCGACGAGGCCGAGCAGCGCCACGCCCTCGGCGACGCGGTCGCCCGGGCGGGCCCGGCCGAGCTCCGGGCCGGCCGGAGCCTCGTCGGGCCCCACCGCGACCCGGTGGCGGCCACGGTGGACGGGGCGGACGCGGCCGAGGGCGCCTCCGCCGGCCAGGCCCGCAGCCTCCTCCTCGCCCTCGCGGTCGCGACCCTCGCGGTCTACCGCGAGGAGACCGGGGCCTCCGCGGTGGCCCTCCTCGACGACCTCGACTCCGAGCTCGACGAGGAGCGGGTCGAGCGTCTCTGCCGCGAGGTGGCCTCGGGGGGCCAGGCCCTCGTGACGACCGCCCATCCCGCCTGGGTGGCGCGGGTGGCCGGCCTGGGCCGTGTCTTCAACGTCTCCGCCGGCGAGGTCCGCTGCGCGTGAGCCATCCCCAAAGGGAGCGACTCGCCAAGCCATGAGTGAACCACCGATCAAGACCGAGGAGGAGCCCGGCGCCGAGTACGGGGCCGAGTCGATCCGCGTCCTCGAAGGCCTCGAGGCGGTCCGGGTCCGGCCCGCGATGTACATCGGGTCCACCGGCGAGGCGGGGCTCCACCACCTCGTCTACGAAGTGGTCGACAACGCCGTCGACGAGGCCCTCGCGGGCTTCTGCTCCGATGTCGGGGTGACCATCCACATCGACAACTCGGTCACGGTGGTGGACAACGGGCGGGGGATCCCGGTCGGCCCCCATCCGACGGTTCCCGGGGTGGACGCGGCCGAGGTCGTCCTCACCCGCCTCCATGCCGGGGGCAAGTTCGACAAGAAGTCCTACAAGGTCTCGGGGGGCCTCCACGGCGTCGGGGTCTCCGTGGTGAACGCCCTGAGCGAGAGCCTCGAGGTCGAGATCTGGCGCGACCACAAGGTCTACCGCCAGTCCTACCAGCGGGGGGCCGCCCTCACTCCCCTCGAGAACACCGGGGTCACCGACCGCCGGGGGACCAAGGTGACGTTCAAGCCCGACCCCCAGATCTTCGAGACCACCAGCTTCAGCTTCGACACCCTCTCCCAGCGCCTCCGCGAGCTGAGCTTCCTCAACCGGGGGATCCTGATCACCCTCGAGGACGAGCGGGACGGCAAGAAGCACCGCTTCCAGTACGAGGGGGGAATCGCCTCGTTCGTGGAGCACCTCAACCGGAACAAGGAGGTCCTCCACCGGGAGCCGATCCTCATCGAGGGGACCCGGGAGGGGGTCCAGGTCGAGATCGCCCTCCAGTGGAACGACGCCTACGCGGAGAACACCTACTCCTTCGCGAACAACATCAACACCCACGACGGGGGGACCCACCTCATCGGCTTCAAGAGCGCCCTCACCCGGACCCTCAACGCCTTCGCGGTGTCCTCCGGGCTCGTGAAGGACGCGGCCGAGGCGGTCCAGGGGGAGGACACCCGGGAGGGCCTGACCGCGGTCATCAGCGTCAAGGTCCCGAACCCCCAGTTCGAGGGGCAGACCAAGGGCAAGCTCGGGAACTCCGAGGTCAAGGGGATCGTGGAGAGCCTCGTCAACGAGCGGCTCGCCGCCTACCTCGAGGAGCATCCCCCGGAGGCGAAGCGCATCGGCCTCAAGGTCCTCGAGGCGTCCCGGGCCCGGGAGGCCGCCCGCAAGGCGCGGGACCTCACCCGCCGGAAGGGGGCCCTCGACGGGGCGGGGCTCCCCGGCAAGCTCGCGGAGTGCCAGGAGAGGAACCCCGAGCGCTGCGAGCTGTACCTGGTGGAGGGCGACTCGGCGGGGGGCTCCGCCAAGCAGGGGCGGGACCGCACGTTCCAGGCCATCCTCCCCCTCCGCGGGAAGATCCTGAACGTGGAGAAGGCCCGCCTCGACAAGACCCTCGCGTCGGAGGAGATCCGCAACATCATCGCCGCCCTCGGCACCGGGGTGGGGGCCGACGACTTCGACATCACGAAGCTGCGCTACAACCGGATCATCATCATGTGCGACGCGGACGTCGACGGGAGCCACATCCGCACCCTCCTCCTCACGTTCTTCTACCGGCAGATGAAGGAGCTGATCGAGCGGGGCCACCTCCACATCGCCCAGCCGCCGCTCTTCAAGGCCAAGCACGGCCGGAGCGAAACCTACCTCAAGGACGAGCACGCCCTCGACGCGTTCCTGATGAGCCGGGCGGTCGAGAACCGGAAGGTCCGCCTCTCCTCCGGCCAGGAGCTGGAGGGGACCCGGCTCGCCCGGGTCCTCGAGAACATGGTCACGGTGACGAAGCTCCTCGACCGGATCGAGCGGCGGGGGGTCCCCCGCTTCCTCGCCGAGCTCCTCCTGCGCGGCCAGGTGAGGGACGCCGAGGTGTTCACCGACAAGACCCGCCTCCTCCACATCATCCAGCCGCTCCGGGACGCGGGGGTGGACGTCGTCCTCGAGAAGGACGACGAGCACGGGGTGTACGAGCTCGAGCTGGAGACCACCGTCGACGGCCAGACCCGGGCGGTGCGCCTGGGCGACGCGTTCGTCACCTCGGCGGAGTACCGGGCCCTCTACTCGGCCTACGAGGAGATCCGCGAGGTCGATCACCCCCCCCTCACCGTGGTCGACGGGACGGAGACCGCGGTCGCCTCCCGGGAGCAGCTCCTGAAGCACATCCTGGGCGAGGGGAAGAAGGGCATCGCGATCTCCCGGTACAAGGGCCTCGGGGAGATGAACGCGGAGGAGCTGTGGGAGACCACCATGAACCCGGCCTCCCGCACCCTCCTCCAGGTGCGCCTCGAGGACGAGGAGGTCGCGGAGAACATCTTCACCACCCTCATGGGCGACGCGGTGGAGCCCCGGCGGCAGTTCATCGAGGAGAACGCCCTGAACGTCCGGAACCTCGACGTATGACCGGGGACCCGGGGGGCAGGGGCTGAGTCAGGAATGGAACCACAGGACCCGATCGCGCAGCACCGGATCCCCACCAACATCGCGGACGAGATGCGCCAGTCCTACATGGACTACGCGATGTCCGTCATCATCGGCCGCGCCCTCCCCGACGTGCGGGACGGGCTCAAGCCGGCCAACCGCCGGGTGCTGTACGGGATGCAGCAGATGGGCCTGCAGCCGGGCCGGCCCTGCCGCAAGTGCGCCAAGATCGTCGGGGAGGTGATGGGCAACTACCATCCCCACGGCGACGCCGCGATCTACGACACCCTCGTCCGGATGGCCCAGTCCTGGAACATGCGGGGCCCCCTCGTGGACGGCCAGGGGAACTTCGGCTCGATCGACCCCGATCCCCCCGCCGCCCAGCGCTACACCGAGGCGCGGCTCACGCGCCTCGGGGCGCGCATGATGGAGGATATCGAGAAGGAGACGGTCGACTTCCAGCCGACCTACGACGACTCCTCGACCGAGCCCTCCGTCCTCCCCACCGTCCTCCCCAACCTCCTCGTGAACGGGGCGGCGGGGATCGCGGTGGGGATGGCGACCAACATCCCCCCCCACAACCTGGGGGAGGTGGTGGACGCCCTCGGCTTCCTCCTGGAGAGCGAGGACCTCACCCCCGACGAGCGGCTCGAGGGGCTGCTCGAGCGGGTCCCCGGTCCCGACTTCCCCACCGGGGGGCTGATCCTCGGCCGGCAGGGGATCCGCCAGGCCTACCTGACCGGCCGAGGCAGCATCGTGATGCGGGCCCGTGCCGAGATCGAGGTCCGCAAGGGAGACCGCGAGTCGATCGTGGTGAGCGAGATCCCCTACCAGGTGGGCAAGGGCCGGCTCATCGAGCGGATCGCCGAGCTCGCCCGGGAGGACAAGATCAAGGGGATCGCCGACGTCCGTGACGAGAGCGACCGCCGCGGGATGCGGATCGTCATCGACCTCAAGAAGGGCGAGCCCAGCCAGGTCATCCTCAACAACCTCTACAAGCACACCCCCCTCCAGGACTCCTTCGGGGTGATCTTCCTCGCGATCGTCGACCAGCGGCCGAAGGTGCTGAACCTCCTCGAGGCCTGCGAGCTCTTCCTCGACTTCCGCCGCAAGGTGGTCCGGCGGCGCACCGCCCACGAGCTCCGGAAGGCCGAGGCCCGGGCCCACGTCCTCGAGGGCTACGTGGTCGCCCTCGACCACCTCGACGAGGTCATCGCCCTCATCCGGGGGTCGCAGAGCCCCGAGGAGGCCCGGGAAGGGCTCACCTCCCGGTTCTCCCTCACCGTGGTCCAGGCCGAGGAGATCCTCAGGCTCCAGCTCCAGCGGCTCACCGGCCTCGAGCGGCAGAAGATCGTCGAGGAGCTCGCCGAGATCCGGACGAGGATCGCGGACCTCCGGGACATCCTCGCCTCGTCCCGGCGGGTCGACGCGATCGTGGGGGACGAGCTGAAGAAGCTCCGGGAGGACCACGCCGACCCCCGGCGGACCGAGATCCGGGACGCGGTGGACGACCTGGCGGTGGAGGACCTCATCGCCGACGAGGACGTGGCGATCTCCATCACCCACTCCGGCTACGTCAAGCGCACCTCCATCACCAGCTACCGGGCCCAGAAGCGCGGGGGCCGGGGCCGGGTGGGGATGCGGACCCGGGACGAGGACTTCGTCAGCAACCTGTTCATCGCCTCCACCCACTCCTACATCCTGATCTTCACCGACCGGGGGCGGATCTACTGGCTCAAGGTCCACGAGATCCCCGACGTGGGGCCCCAGGGCAAGGGGAAGGCGATCGTCAACCTCGTGCAGGTCCAGGGCGGCGAGAAGATCGCGGCCTTCTGCGCGGTCAAGGAGTTCGCGGAGGGCCGGTTCGTCCTCCTCGCCACCCGCAACGGGATCGTCAAGAAGACCGAGCTCACCAATTTCTCGAACCCCCGGCCCTCGGGGATCATCGCCCTCTCGGTGGAGGAGCAGGACGCCCTCATCGACGCCGTCCTCACCTCGGGTAGTGACGAGATGCTCGTGGCGACCCGCGACGGGATGGCGATCCACTTCTCCGAGGAGGACGTCCGGCCCATGGGGCGCTCCGCGTACGGGGTCAAGGGGATCGAGCTGGAGGAGGGCGACACCGTGGTGTCCCTCCAGGTGGTGGCCGAGGGGGGGACCGTCCTCACCGTCACCGAGAACGGCTACGGGAAGCGGACTCCCCTGGACGAGTACCGGCTCCAGAGCCGGGGGGGCAAGGGCCTCATCAACATCAAGACCTCCGGGCGGAACGGTCGGGTGGTCGGGGTCAAGTTCCTCCGGGGCGAAGAGGGGGTGATGCTGATCACAGAAAAGGGTATGATCATCCGGCTCAACACGGCGGACATCTCGACCATCGGCCGGAACACCCAGGGGGTGCGCCTGATCCAGCTCGAGGACGGGGACCACCTGGTCTCGGTGGCCCGGCTGGCGGAACGGGAGGAAGGCGAGGAACCCTAGCAACCAAGGGGCGGGCCGCCGGGCCGGCGACGGTGGCCTCCGCGGGCGGGCGTCCGCGGCAGCCGCCCCGCTGAAGGAGGATCCATGAGCGAGCGTCGAGCAGCCCTAGTCATCGTCCTCGGCACGGCGGTCGCGAGCGCGGCTTGCGGGAGCCCCGAGAAGAGAATCGTCGACCAGTACTTCAACGCCCTCCGGGCCAACGACAACGCCACCCTCACCAGCTTCGCCATGGTCGCCTTCGACAAGCCGGTGGACCAGTGGAAGGTCACGGGGACCCAGCCGGAGACCCGCACCCCGGCCGTCCTCGCCGAGCTGGCCAGGAAGGTGACCGACCTCGAGACCGAGCTGGCCGCGAACAAGAAGGCGGCGGGCGCCTACTCCCTCGAGCGCTACACGGACATCGACCGGGTGAAGGAGCTCCAGAAGGCCGAGAAGCCGATCCCGAGCGGCCTCTCCAAGGTGGCCGAGGAGTGGGGCAAGTTCAACGACCGGGACCGCGAGCTGAAGAAGCAGCTGTCCGAGGCCAAGGCCGCCCTCGAGAAGGAGCGGCGGAACGTCAGCCTCTCCGTCGGCCAGGTCGAGGACGTGGAGAAGCTCGGTGGGGAGATGATCCAGAAGACCGTCGACCTCGAGCTGACGATCCAGGGCGAGCCCAAGCCCTACACGATGGTGCTCCGCAAGTACGAGCTCGCCGCGGTGGACGGGGGCCCGCGCATGGTCTCGCGCTGGGTCGTGCAGGATCTCGAGCCCAAGGGTTAGCCACCCGAGGTCACCGGCAGCCCATCCGCGGTTCCCGGTGACCTCGGGAAAGCCCACTCTCTTCTCGTTTGACGGCGATCCCATCGGGCAATCCCACGAGTCCGTTCGCCCGGCCAATCGAAGCTCGAGGATCCTCGTTGCCTACGCCCCGCCTCAGGGCTCCCGTCACAGCCGCTCGAGCCCGGCGTAGCGGGCCACCAGCTTCTTGGCCCCCACCCCGGCGAACGAGACGGTCAGCTTCATGTCGTCCCCGTCCCCGTCGCGCCGCAAGACCGTGCCGACGCCGAACAACGGGTGGCGCACGCGGACGCCGGGGCGCATCTCTCCCAGGCCCTCGGGAGGGACGGCCCGCGCGCCGACCGACGGACGGGAGAGAACGGCCTCCTCCGGCGCCGGGCGTCGCCCCCCCCAGGGGTCCCGGCGTTCGTCGCGGAGGCCGGCGCGGCCGCGGTCCCCCAGGCGGCGCCAGCCTCCGCTCACCTCCAGCGACTCCCGGGGGATCTCCTCCAGGAAGCGGCTCGGCTCGGCCATCCGGCGCTGGCCGAAGACCTGGCGGCTCGCCGCCCAGGTGAGGTGGAGCCGCTCCATGGCCCGGGTCATCCCCACGTAACAGAGGCGGCGCTCCTCCTCGAGGGCCGCCCGGGAGGAGAGGCTCCGGGAATGGGGCAGGAGACCCTCCTCGAGCCCGACCAGGAAGACGGACGAGAACTCCAGGCCCTTGGCCGAGTGCAGCGTCATGAGGACGACCGGGGCGTCGCCCCGCAGCTGGTCGGTGTCGGAGAGGAGGGCGGCCCGGTCGAGGAACCCGGACAGGGTGGGGGCCTCCTCCCGCGTCTCGTAGTCCACGGCCGCGGACAGCAGCTCGGCCAGGTTCTCCAGGCGGTCCTGGCTCTCCTGGGAGTCCTCCCGGGCGAGGGCCGCCGAGTAGCCGGTCGCCTCCAGGACCCGCTCCAGGAGCCCCTTCACCCCGAGGCCGGCCGCCTCCCCGCGCAGGCCGACGACGAGATCGCGGAAGCGGGCCAGCGGGGCGTGGGCCCGGGCGGGAAGCGCGGCCTCGTCGAGGAGCAGGACCATCCCCTCCCAAGGGGTGGAGCGGGCCTCCCCGGCCCGGGCCTCGATCTCCTCGAGCGTCCGCGCCCCGATCCCCCGGGGGGGGACGTTCACCACCCGCCGGAAGGCCACCGGGTCCCGCGGGTTCTGGATGAGCCGCAGGTAGGCGAGGAGGTCCTTCACCTCGCGCCGCTCGTAGAACCCCACCCCCCCGACCACCAGGTAGGGGATGCGCAGCCGGAGGAGCGCCTCCTCGAAGAGGCGGCTCTGGGCGTTCATCCGGAAGAGCACGGCCGCGGAAGGCCCCTCTCGCCGGACGGCGGCGATCCGCTCCACCACCCAGAGCGCCTCCTCGAACTCGTCGGCCGCCTCGTGCAGGCGCACCGCCTCGCCCCGCCCCTTGACCGCCCGGAGGGTCTTGCCCTTCCGGTCGACGTTCCTGGCGACGAGGGCCGAGGCCACGTCGAGGATCCGCTGGCTCGAGCGGTAGTTCTCCTCCAGGCGGAAGACGCGGGCCCCCGGGAAGTCATGCTCGAAGTCCAGGATGTTGTTGATGTCGGCCCCCCGCCAGGAGTAGATCGACTGGTCCTCGTCCCCCACCACGGTCAGGTTGCCCTCGGCCGGCACCAGGTGACGCACCAGCTCGTACTGCGCGCGGTTCGTGTCCTGGTACTCGTCGACGAGGACGTAGGGGAAGCGGCGGCGGTACGCGTCGCGCACCTCCGCGTCGCCGGCGAGGAGTCCGACCGTCCGCAGGAGGAGGTCGTCGAAGTCGACGGCCCCCGCCGCGTCCAGGGTCTGCCGGTAGCGCTCGGCCACCCGGGAGAACACCGAGGCCGCGAAGGAGCCGTCGTCCTCCTCGACCGGCTCCCGGCCGGAGTTCTTGCCGGCGGAGATCCGGGAGAGGATCCGGCGGGGCGGGTTGAGCTTCTCCGAGAGGTCCAGGGCGCGCAGGGCCTCCCGCACCGCGGCGAGCTGGTCGTCCTCGTCGTAGATCACGAAGTCCCGGCGGAGGCCGGCGGCTTCCGCGTCGCGCCGGAGGACCCGCACGCAGAAGCTGTGGAAGGTCGAGATCCAGCTCCCGAGGGGCCCGCCCCCGAGGAGGGCCTCCGCCCGGGTGCGCATCTCCCCCGCCGCCTTGTTGGTGAAGGTCACGGCGAGGACGCGCTCGGAGGGGACGCCCCGGTCGAGCACGAGGTGGGCGATGCGGTGGGTGATGACCCGGGTCTTGCCGCTCCCCGCCCCGGCCAGGATGAGGACGGGGCCGTCGGTGGCGAGGACGGCCTCCCACTGCGCGGGGTTCAGCCCGTGGAGGGTCGCGGACACGGTCGGGCCTACTCGACGGTCACTGACTTGGCGAGGTTGCGGGGCTGATCGACGTCGCGTCCGGCCCGCACCGCGGCGTGGTAGGCGAGGAGCTGGAGGGGGAGCACCATCAGGAACGGGGAGAGGAGCTCGTCGGTGGGCGGGACCTCGAGCACGGCGTCGCCCTCCTCGAGGAGCGCCCGCGCCCGGTCGTCCCCTCCCGAGACCACCGCGATCACCCGGCCTCCCCGGGCCTTCACCTCCTGGACGTTCGAGAGCATCTTGTCGTAGACCCGCCCCCCGGGGCACAGCGCCACCACCGGCATCGCCTCGTCGATCAGGGCGATCGGCCCGTGCTTCATCTCCCCGGCCGGATAGCCCTCGGCGTGCACGTAGGAGACCTCCTTCAGCTTGAGCGCCCCCTCGAGGGCGATCGGGTAGTTGATCCCCCGGCCCAGGTAGAGGACGTCCCGGGCCGCCGCGAAAGACCGGGCGAGCTCCTCCACCGCGCCCTCTCCCGCGAGGGCCTGCTCCATCTGGTGGGGGATCCGGGTGAGCCCGGCGAGGAGGGACCGGGCGTCCTCCCGGGAGCGGGTTCCCCGGAGCCGGCCCAGGTGGAGCGCGAGGAGGAAGAGGGCGACGAGCTGGGCGGTGAAGGCCTTCGTCGAGGCCACCCCGATCTCCGGTCCCGCGTGGGTGAGCAGGGAGCCCGCGGCCTCCCGGGTGAGCATCGAGCCCTGGACGTTGCAGATCGCCACCGGGATCGCCCCCCGGGACTTCGCCTCCCGGAACGCGGCCAGGGTGTCGGCGGTCTCCCCGCTCTGGCTGATCGCCACCGCGAGCGTCCCCCGTCCCACGAGGGGGGTGCGGTAGCGGAACTCGCTCCCGTAGTCGACCTCGGTGGGGACGCCGGCCACCTGCTCGAGGAGGAACTTCCCCACGAGGGCCGCGTGCCAGCTCGTCCCGCAGGCGAGGAGGACGGCCCGCTCGGCGTCCCGCAGGGCGTCCGCGGCGGCCCCCAGCTCCTCGAGGTGGACATCGCCCTCCTCCAGGCCGATCCGCCCGAGCAGGGTGTCCCGCGCCGCCCGGGGCTGCTCGTGGATCTCCTTGAGCATGAAGTGCCGGTAGCCGCCCTTCTCGGCCTGCACCGGGTCCCAGGAGACGCGCACGCGGGACCGGGGAGAGGCCGCGCCCCCTCCGTCCGTCACCGTGGCCGACCCCGGACCGACCGTGACCACGTCGCCGTCGTCGAGGAAGAGGAAGTCCCGGGTGTAGGGGAGGAGGGCGGGGATGTCGGAGGCGAGGAAATGCTCCCCCTCCCCGATCCCCACCACGAGGGGAGGGCCCTGCCGCGCCCCCACGAGCTTCTGGGGCTCGTCCTTGTGGAGGAGAACGAGGGCGTAGATCCCGGCGAGCTCGCGGGTCGCCCGGCGGACCGCCTCCTCGAGGGAGCCCGCGTAGTGGTGGGCCACGAGGTGGGCCACGACCTCGGTGTCGGTCTGGGTGGCGAACCGGTGCCCGGCCGCCTGGAGGCGCGCCTTCAGCTCGAGGTAGTTCTCGATGATCCCGTTGTGGACGACCACGATCGTGCCGCGGTCGTCCTGGTGGGGGTGGGCGTTCTCCTCGGTGGGCCGGCCGTGGGTGGCCCAGCGGGTGTGGCCCACCCCGTAGGAGCCCGCGAGGGGCTCGGCCCGCAGGCAATCCTCGAGGTTCTTCAGCTTGCCGGCGGCCCGCCGCCGGTGGAGGACGCCGTCCTGCACGACCGCCACTCCCGCCGAGTCATAGCCCCGGTACTCCAGCCGCCGGAGCCCCTCGAGGATCACCGGGACCGCATCGCGCGTCCCCACGTAGCCGACGATGCCGCACATGCGCGCGCTCCCGCATCCCCCGGCCCGGGCCGGGCCCGCTAACGCCCCTCCCGGCCCCCTCGCCGCCGGGCCGCCCAGCCGGGCTTGACGACCTGCCGGGCCCGCCCCAGGGCCAGGGCATCCGGAGGGACATCCTCGGTGATCGTGCTTCCCGCCCCGATGTAGGCCCCGTCGCCCACCGTGATCGGCGCGACGAGGGTGGTGTCGCTCCCGACGAAGGCCCCGGCCCCGATCCGCGTGGGGTGCTTGTGGACGCCGTCGTAGTTGCAGGTGATCGTGCCCGCGCCGACGTTCGCCCGGGCCCCCACCGTCGCGTCTCCCAGGTAGGAGAGGTGGGGGGCCTTCGCTCCCGCGTCCAGGCGGGTCTTCTTCAGCTCGACGAAGTTCCCGACCCGGGCCCCCGGGCCGATGCGGCTCTCGGGGCGGACGTGGGCGAACGGCCCCACGATCGCCTCTGCCTCCACCACGCTTTCCCGGAGGAGGCAGTGGTCGAGCACCTGGGCCCCCTCGCCGATGTCGCAGTCCACGACCCGCGCGAACGGGCCGACCGACGCCCCCGCGCGCACCGTGGTCCGCCCCTCGAGGAGGGTGAAGGGGCGGATCCGGGCGTCGGGCTCCACCGTGACGTCGAGGCCGACGGTGGTGCAGGCGGGGTCGTCCACGAGGACCCCCGCGGACATCAGCTGCTCGAGCCGCCGGTCGGCGAGCCGGCGGGTGGCCTCGGCCAGCTCGGCCATCGTGTTCACCCCCCGCGCTTCGGCCGGGTCCTCGAGGGAGACCGCCTCGACGGCCTGGCCGGCCGAGGCGAGGTGGGCGACGACGTCGGTCAGGTAATATTCCGACTGGGCGTTTCCCGCGTCGAGCCGGGCAAGGGCCTCCCGGAGGGGCGGCACCTCGAAGGCGTAGACCCCCGCGTTGATCTCGCGGAGGGCCCGCTCGTCGGCCGACGCGTCCTTCGCCTCCACGATCCGCCGCACCCGGCCCTCGCGGTCGCGCACGATGCGGCCGTAGGCCGCGGCGTCGGGGAGGACGGCGGTCAGCAGGGTGGCGGCGGCCCCGCTGCGCCGATGCTCCCCGGCCAGCCGCTCCAGGCTCTCCGGCCGGAGCAGCGGGAGGTCCCCGTTCAGGACGAGGAGGGTCCGCGCGGGATGGGCCGCGAAACGCGGCTCGGCCGCCCGCACGGCGTCCCCGGTCCCCCGCGGGGGCTCCTGGCGGACGAAGACGCAGCCCCGTCCCGCGAAGGCCGCCTCCACCTCCCCGGCCTGATGACCGACCACGACCACCGTGGGGTCGGTCCCGACGGCGCGGAGGGCTCGCAGGACGTGCTCCACGAGGGGGAGCCCGAGGACGGGCAGGAGAACCTTGGCCCGGGCGCTCCGGGTGCGCGTCCCCTTGCCGGCGGCGAGGACGACGGCCTGGACTCGGGTCACTCCCGGATCCTAGCACGCGGTCCGGAGGCGCCGGGTCCCCCGACGCCGCCCAGGCTCAGGAGGCCTGGCGGACGAGGGCGACGAACTCGGCCCGGGCGCGGATCGAGTCGAAGTCGGAGTCGCCCCGGGCCTGCGCCCGGTTGGCCGGGCTGACCGCGATCGCCGACTTGAGGGACTTGATCGCGGCCGACGGGTCCCCCGCCCGGGCGAACGCGGCGGCCAGGCAGTAGAGGACGTGCTCGTTCCGGGGGTGGATCTCCGCGGCCTGCTGCAGGGTCTTGATCGCGTCGGGGAACTCCCCGCGGTTGTGCAGGTACACGCCGTAGTTCAGCAGCTCGTGGAAGCCGCGGGGCTTCGGCCGCCGCTTGCCCAGCGCCCGGTCGGTGAAGGCCCGATAGGCCCGGGCGCGCTCCACGAGGTCGCGCTCGTCCGGGTGGGAGTCGATGAGCGCGTCCAGGAGGTCGGCCGCCCGCTCGAAGTCCTTGCGGCCGAGGGCCTTGACCGCCTTCTCGAACAGCTCCAGGGCCTGGGCGTGACGTCGATCCGGGGCGGCCGCCCTCTTCTCGGCCATTCGCGATCCTCCAGGGGAGGGAGACGAAAGCCGAAAACGATAGCACGTCGTCACGATGCCGCGCAACGACCCCCGTGACGCGGCTCACCGACGCCTCCGGTAGAATGGTTCTTTGGTCCGGAGCGGCATGGAGCACGCCGGGGACGAGCCGATCGCGATCCGGGGGGCCCGGGTCCACAACCTGCGTGGGGTAGACTGCGACCTTCCCCGCCACCGCCTCGTCGTGATCACCGGCCCCTCCGGCTCGGGGAAGAGCAGCCTCGCCTTCGACACCCTCTACGCCGAGGGGCAACGCCGCTACGTGGAGAGCCTCTCCCCCTACGCCCGGCAGTTCCTCGAGCAGATGGAGAAGCCCGACGTGGAGTCCGTCTCCGGCCTCTCCCCCGCGATCGCGATCGAGCAGCGCACCACGATCGCCCATCCCCGGTCCACCGTGGGGACGGTCACCGAGGTCTACGACCACCTCCGGGTGCTGTTCGCCGCCCTGGGGCGGCCCCACTGCCCGCGGTGCGGCGAGGCGATCGCCTCCCAGACCGCCGAGCAGATGGCCGAGCGGCTCCTCGAGAGCCCGGCGGGGACGCCCCTCGCGATCCTCGCCCCGGTCGTCCGGGGCCGCAAGGGGGCCTTCCGCAAGGAGATCGCCGCCCTCGTCCGGGCGGGCCTCCTCCGGGCCCGGGTGGACGGGAAGGGCCGCAACCTGGCCGAGCCCCTCGCCCTCGACCCCCGGCGGAACCACCGGCTTGACGTCCTCATCGACCGCCTCATCCTGCGCCGGGGGGTGGAGCGGCGTCTGCGGGCCGGGCTCGAGAAGGCCCTCGACCTCGCCCGGGACGTGGTCCTCGTGTCCTTCGAGGGCGGGCGGGAGAAGCTCCTCTCCCGGCGGATGGCCTGCGTGCGCTGCGACATCTCGGTCGGCGAGATGTCCCCCCGCGTCTTCTCCTTCAACAGCCCCCACGGGGCCTGCCCGGCCTGCGACGGCCTGGGCATCCGCTGGGCGGTGGACCCCCTCCGGGTGATCCCCGACGACGGCAAGAGCGTGCTCGACGGGGCCATCCAGCCCTGGCAGCGGCACGGGCCGCGCCTCGTCCGGGAGGCCCTCGAGGAGGTGGCGGCCCGCCACGGATTCTCCCTCGAGACCCCCGTGCGCGACCTGCCGAAGAAGGCGCGGGAGGTCCTCCTCCAGGGCGACGAGAGCGGCTTCCCCGGCGTCGTCCCCTACCTGAAGCGGAGGGTCGACGCCCTGCTCCGGGCCGGCCCGGCGGCGGGGGAGGAAGAGCCCCGGGACGGCGGGGAGGCGTTCGAGGACCTGCGCCCCTTCCTCACCGAGGAGGTCTGCCGGGCCTGCCACGGGGCCCGGCTCCGGCCGGAGAGCCTGGCTGTGCGCCTGGCCGGCCGGTCGGTGGCCGACTACGTGCGGCTCTCGATCGCGGACGCCCGGCCCCTCCTCGCCGGCCTCCCGTTCGCCGAGCGCGAGCGGCCGGTGGGCGACCGGGTCGTCCAGGAGATCGTGACCCGTCTCGCGTTCCTCGAATCCCTCGGCCTCGGCTACCTCACCCTGGACCGGCCCACCACCACCCTGTCCGGGGGGGAGGCCCACCGGATCCGCCTCGCGACCCAGATCGGGGCCCGCATGCAGGGGATCCTCTACGTGCTCGACGAGCCGTCGGTCGGCCTGCACCAGCGCGACAACGAGCGCCTCATCGCGACCCTCAAGGGGATCCGCGACCTCGGCAACACGGTCGTGGTGGTGGAGCACGACGAGGAGACCATCCGGGCCGCGGACTGGGTGGTGGACCTCGGGGAGGGCGCGGGGCGCCTCGGGGGCCGCCTCATGTACGCGGGCCCGCCCGGCACCCTCAACGGGAGCCTCACCGGGCGCTACCTGCGGGGGGAGCTGCAGATCCCCGTTCCCGAGAGGCGGCGCGCTTCCCGGGGGGAGATCCGGGTCCGGAGGGCCCGGGCCAACAACCTCCGGGACATCGACGCGACGATCCCGCTCGGGGTGCTCACCGCGGTGACCGGGGTGTCGGGGGCCGGGAAGTCCACCCTCGTCGACGACATCCTCTACCGGGCCCTCGCGAAGCGGCTCTACCGGGCCGCGGCCGAGCCCGGCGCCCACGAGGCGATCGAGGGAGCGGAGACGATCGACAAGGTCATCGCGATCGACCAGAGCCCGATCGGGCGGACTCCCCGCTCGAACCCCGCGACCTACACCGGGGCCTTCGCGTTCGTCCGCGAGCTGTTCAGCCTGGTGCCGGAGGCGCGGGCCCGGGGCTACCGGCCCGGGCGGTTCTCCTTCAACGTGAAGGGCGGCCGCTGCGAGGCCTGTCAGGGCGACGGGGTGCGGCGGGTCGAGATGCACTTCCTGCCCGACGTGTTCGTCCCCTGCGAGGTCTGCAAGGGACGCCGCTACAACCGGGAGACCCTCGAGATCCTCTACCACGGCCAGAGCGTGGCCGACGTGCTCGACATGACGGTGGCCGAGGCGCAGGCGGTGCTCGGAGCGCACCCGCGGCTGAGCCGCCTGCTCCACACCCTGGTCGACGTCGGCCTCGGCTACATCCGCCTCGGGCAGAGCGCCACCACGATCTCCGGGGGTGAGGCCCAGCGGGTGAAGCTCGCCCGCGAGCTGGGGCGCCGGGAGACCGGGAACACCCTCTTCATCCTCGACGAGCCCACCACCGGGCTCCACTTCGACGACGTGCGCAAGCTCCTCCACGTGCTGGGACGCCTGGTGGACGCGGGGAACACCGTGGTGGTCATCGAGCACAACCTCGACGTGGTCAAGAGCGCCGACCACGTGATCGACCTGGGACCCGAGTCCGGGGCGGCCGGCGGCCGCGTGGTGGCCCAGGGAACACCCGAGCAGGTCGCCCGCTCCCGCAAGAGCCACACCGCCCGCTACCTGCGGCCCCTCCTGGCGCGTGCCGCCCGGCCTTGAGGGAAAGCTCGGCGCAGCCCGTCCAAGAGTGCCTGTCCAGCCACACCGTGGCTGGATCGGGCGTGGCCCGGAAGCCACACCGCCACCGTCCGGGCCCGAAGGATACGCAGAGTCAGTGAGTTACAGGACAGAACCCCGGCATGCTGATTGCACAGGTACCAGAGGCGAGTCGGGCCGAACCGAAAGCGGAAGGCGTTCAAACACCGAAGGAACTGACACCCGCGCATGGCCTATCGACGAACCCTGAGGCGTGAGGTCGGATGCACCGGCATCGGTCTCCACTCGGGCAAGCTGGTCCGACTCACCCTCCGGCCCGCTCCGGCCGAGCACGGCATCCGCTTCTTCCGCAGCGACGTGGGGGTCGAGGTCCCGGCTTCCCTCCAGTACCTGGCCCACCAGGACCACGCCACCACCCTCTCGCGTGACGGCGTCTCCATCGGCACGGTGGAGCACCTGCTCTCGGCGCTCCTCGGCCTCGGGGTGGACGACATCCTGGTGGAGGTGGACGGGCCCGAGATCCCCGTCCTCGACGGGAGCGCGGCCCCCTTCGTGATCCTGCTCCACGAGGCCGGCCTCCGGCCCCAGGCGGTGTCCCGGCGCTACCTGAAGGTGCTGCAGACGGTCGAGGTCGTGCAGGGCGGCAAGAAGGCCCGCCTCACCCCGGCCGACCACTTCGAGGTGCGCTACCAGATCTCCTTCGAGCATCACCTGCTGCGGCACCAGGCCCTCACCGTGCGCGTCTCTCCCCGGGTCTACAGCGAGCAGGTCGCTCCCGCCCGCACCTTCGGCTTCCTCCGGGACGTGGAGACCATGCGGCGGCGCGGCCTCGCCCTCGGGGGGAGCCTGGAGAACGCGGTCGTCATCGGCGAGACCGGCGTCCTCAACAACAAGCTGCGCTTCGAGGACGAGTTCGTGCGCCACAAGATCCTCGACGCGATCGGCGACCTCGCCCTGCTGGGCTGCCCCCTCGTGGGACGCCTCGAGGCCGTCCGGGCCGGGCACGCCCTCCACGCGGCGGTGGCCCAGAAGCTCCTCGCGACCGAGGGGGCGTGGGCCCTCGTGCCGAGCCCGGGGATGCCCGCCCTCGACCTCGTCGCCCCCGCCGCCGTCCCCGCCCTCGAGCCGTCCCGCGCCTGAGGGCGCGCCCCCCCCTACTTCTTCGGGTCCACGGGGACGACCGTCGCGGCGATCTTCAGCTCGAACCGGGCCGCTCCCTTGTCGTTCGAGCGGATGAGGACCCTCCGCTCCAGCTTGCCCGTGTAGTTGCGGGTCTCGAGGCTGACCCGGAGGGGAGTGGAGCCGCCCGGCTTCACGACCTTGGAGTCCAGGAGGGCGGCGGTGCACCCGCAGGTGGTGGACACGCCCTCGATCACGAGGTCCGCGGTGCCGTAGTTGCGGAGGCTGAACTCCTTGGACAGCGTCTTGTGCTGGACCGCGCGGCCGAAGTCGAAGGACTCCGGCTCCACGGCGAGGCGGGGAGCCGGGGCGGGGGCCTCCGCGGGGGCTCCCTCGCCGGTCCTCCCGGCCTCGTCGGCCCCCGTGGGGACGGCGAGGCCGAGGGCGATGAGGAAAGGCAACGCTCGTCTCACAGCGACCTCCCGGCGGCGCGCCCCCGTCCCCCCTTGCGCTTCTGGGCGGTGAGCTTCCGCACGTACGCGTCCAGCATCTCGTTCTCGTAGGTGACCGTGTTCAGGAACAGGCTCTCCACGAGGTACCGCCGGCGGTCCTCCTCGCTCATCTGGCCGACGAGGGCCTCGATCTCCCTCATCATGTCCTCGAAGCTCCGCTGGAGCTGGAGACGGAGGGTGACCTCCCGGTAGAGGGCCTCCAGGACGCCGAGGAGGTCCCCGTCGAGGACGAGCTCGGTCCCGGTGGAGAGGCGGACCCGCCTCACCGCCCGGCCCCCTTCTCCGGCCCGAAGGCGTCGAGGGCGTCCTGCTCCTCCCGGAAGAGGTCGATGATCTTGTGGACGCCCGTCATCGAGATCATCGTCTCGACCCGGGGCTGGAGGCCGGAGAGCTTGACCGTTCCCGACCTCTCCTGGAGGAGGCGGTGGATGTCCATCAGGCAGCCGATGGAGGCGCTGTCGATGTAGCTCACCGCCTTGAGGTCGATGACGAGCTTGCGGGTCCCCGTCTCCACCTGCTGGCGCACCTCGGTGAAGAACGCGGACAGCACCGGGTAGGTCAGCTTGGCCTCCTGGACGCGGACGATCTTGACGTCGCCCCGCTCCTCCACTGCGAGCTGCATCACCTCACCTCCGGTCCGCGGCGCCCGAGCGCCCGGGCCCGTCCCCGCCGGGGGGGCTGCTGCGCGCGCAGGAGCAGGCGGGCCAGCTCCTCGCGTCCCCGGTTGATCCGGCTCTTCACCGTCCCCTCGGGCAGCGCGAGCCGTTCCGCCATCTCCTGGTAGCTGAGGCCCTGGAGGTCGCGGAGGACGACCGCCTCCCGCAGCTTCACCGGCAGGAGGTCGAGGCCCTTGCGCAGGAAGGTCCGGCGGTCCTGGTCCTCGAGCAGGCGGTGGGGGTTGCCCGACGAGGCGGGGGCGAGGTCGAACGCCACCAGGTCCTCCACGAGCACCTCACGCTCCCGCCTCCCGGCCCGGTAGCGGTCGATGCAGTAGTTCCGGGCCACGCTGCCGAGCCAGGTGGAGAAATCGGCGTCCCGGTTGAACTTGTCGAGGCTGCGGAAGAGCTTGAGGAAGATTTCCTGGCTCAGGTCCTCCGCCTCGTCGTGCTTCCCGGTGAACTTGTAGGCGATGTGGAACACCTTGCGGCGGAAGCGCGCCACCACCAGGTCCCACGCCGAGTTGTCCTTCCGCAGGCAGCGCTCGATGAGCTCCGCGTCGGAAGGTGACGCCTTCCCCTCGTCCAAGGCCTCTATCCGTGCTGCGGGACCGCGCGCTCCGGCCGGTTCGGCCGCGGCGGCACCAAGAGCGAACGCCACCACCACCATCGGGGCCTGCTTCCGGAGCAACCGCCTCAGCCCCTCGATGATAGTGGCATCGCGATCGGGGGGTCAACGCGGCTGCTTCAGCTCCGGCTTGGCCGCGGCGACCCACGCGGTGTACCAGTAGCTCCCCACCGCCTCCGCCGCGTGGTTCAGGAGCTGGCGCTGGATGGGCCAGACGCGGCGCTCCATGTCCTCGTAGTAGGTCTCGGTGTAGCCGGCCTTGCCCCGGCGGGCGAGCTCCTCCTGGTAGATCACGTTGTCGAGCCACACGTAGGTGGCGTTGATCATGGAGAAGACGAACCCCCGGGGGTCGTCGAGGTAGTTCGCGGCGTCGGGATTCAGCTTGAGGCGGTTCTGCATCGCCTCGAGCGAGCGTACCGAGAAGCGGGCCCGGAGGCCGTGCTGCAGGGTCTTCTGCCCGTCGGAGTTCTCGGTGAGGCTCAGGGGGTTGTGGAGCTCGAGCACGAGGCCGGCGAGGACGTCGGACTCCTCGAGGATCCGGGTGCGCTCCCCCGACTGGAAGGCCTCCACCAAACGGGCGTAGGACTCCTGGATCAGCCAGGGCAGGCGGCCGATCCTCTCGGAGACGTCCTCCCCGTACTGGGCCTTCAGCCCGGCCTCGGTGCGGGGCAGGTCGAGGAACGGGAAGGGGAGGAGGCGATCGACCTCGAAACGCCGTTCGGGGGTCCGCTCGCCGAACGTGCTCTCGGGGGAGAGCGACGGGAGGAGGAGGCGGTGGTCCTTGTAGAAGCCGCGGAGATCCTTCGG
>Ga0268386_10000130_pt1 | contig 42700 bp, 36 predicted proteins | sample RVTome_15_FD_200260 | JGI IMG/M metagenome (GOLD analysis project Ga0268386, IMG submission 200260) | Soil microbial communities from uranium-contaminated site in the Upper Colorado River Basin, Wyoming, United States - RVT150D86... ... | reverse complement strand
CGACCGGAAGGGCCGCTCAGCGCGTCACGTGCGCGAGCACGCGATCCAACGGTCGAGGGACACGATCGAGGTCCAGCGCCTGCACGAGCAGGGGCGCGTACTCGATCTTCCGGCTGCCGCCGCTCCCGAGGAAGCGCCGGAGCTGCTCCTCGGGAGCTCGTCCTCGCCAGTCCGGCTGCTTCTGCAGCGTGCGGAAGGAGCGGAGCTCGCCGCGGGCGGCGACGATCCGCTCGACGGCCGGGACGCCGAGCGCACGAATCAGCTCGTCCTCCAGATCCGCGACGCACACGTAGAAGCCCAGCCGCTCCATCCCCGCGCGATCGAGTCCGGAGCCGAGGCCGGCCCGCTCGAGTCCGCGCCGGAAGTCGGCCTCCTCGCCGGCGTCGCAGAGGCCGGCCAGTCTCGCGCCGAGCCCGCGCGGGCCGAACCGCTCGAGGAAACGTCCGATCGCCTGCGCGCCCCCGATCGGCACGAGGCAGACGCCCGCGGCGTCGAGCGGCCGCCCTCGGCGCCGCGCGAGCGCCTCGAGCGCGCGCTGGTCGCTCGCGCCCTCGACCAGCACGACCCACCGAGCGTCCCGGCTGCGCTCCTCCACGCCGCCAGTCTGCACGCAGTCGCGGAGGCAGCAGCGATGGCCCCGGGAGGAGTCGAACCTCCGCACGCGGATTCGAAGCCCGAGGGCCGAAAGTCCGATTTGCAGGGAAAATTGGTCGAGGTGAAGGGCCGCGCGCCAGTGGGTGCGCCAGCCCGCCTGAACTGCGCTGGTGATGATCGGTCTCGGGCGGAGCGTGGTCGCGGCGGCCTCTAGACGCAACTGGGCGGGGATCCTGACGGCAGCGCTGGCGGCGCCCGGGCCCTTCCTCGGCGTAGCGGCGGTCGGCCTCGCCGGCCCACTCGTGACCGCCGGCGGGCTGCTGGTCTGCGGCCTCCTCGCATCGCGTGGCCGTCTTCCTCATGCTGCTTCTCGACGCGGCGGTGCCTTCGCCACGCTCAATCTGGTGGAGTCTCGCGAGACAGCTGATCGTGCTCGCACTCGAGGGGACCGGCATCTCGGTGCTCGTCCACGGCAGGCGCGAAACGGCGTCGGAGCGTCACCGATTGATATATTCAGAGAATTCACCGCCGATATTTCCGGAGGCAGGGATGAGGAGAAACGCCGACGCGATCGTGATCGGTGCCGGCGTGATCGGTGCAGCGATCGCCTTCGAGCTCACGAAGCGGGGCTACAAGACCCTGAACGTCGACAAGCTGCCCGCAGCGGGCTACGGACCGACGAGCAACTCGTGCTCGATCGTCCGCGCGCACTACTCCTCGTGGGACGGCGTCGCCATGGCCTACGAGGGGTTCGCCTACTGGAAGGACTGGCCCCACTACCTGGAGTTCGAGGACGAGCGCGGCTTCGCGAATTACATTGACTGCGGGACCGTGCTGTTAAAGAGCAAGACCGGTCACCACGAGAAGGTACTGAAGCACTACCGAGAGCTCGGCGTCGAGTTCGAAGACTGGGACACCGAGACGCTCGCGAAGCGCGTCCCCTACTACGACGTGCACGCGTTCTGGCCCCCCCGCCGCCCAGACGACGAAGCGTTCTGGCACGAGCCGCACGACGAGCTTCCCGGCGCCATCTATACGCCGGGCTCCGGGTACGTGAACGACCCGCAGCTCGCCTCGCACAACCTCCAGCGGGCGACCGAGGCGAAGGGCGGTGAGTACATGTTCCGCCGCGAGATCGCCGCCATCCGCCGCAACGGGCGCGTGCTGGGCGTGACGCTGGAGAATGGCGAGGAGATCGACGCCCCCGTCGTCGTCAACGTCGCCGGGCCGCACTCATTCGTGATCAACCGCATGGCGGACGTCGAGAAGACGATGAACATTCGAACGCGCGCCCTCCGCCACGAGGTGCACATCGTTCCGGCACCGGACGGCGTCGACTACGAGCACGAGGGGTTTCACACCTCGGACGGCGACCAGGGGATCTACTTTCGCCCCGAGGCCGGGAACAACATCCTGATCGGAAGCGAGGATCCGGAGTGTGACCCGCAGGTCTGGGTCGACGACCCCGACGACTTCGACCGGAACGTAACGAAGGAACAATGGGAGGCTCAGGTCTACCGCGTGGCCCGGCGCATCCCCGGCGTACTGGTCCCGAACCAGCCGCGAGGGATCGTGGATCTGTACGACGTCTCCGACGACTGGATCCCGATCTACGACAGGTCCGACCTCGAGGGCTTCTACATGGCCGTCGGCACGAGCGGCAACCAATTCAAGAACGCCCCGGTCGTCGGCCACCTGATGGCGGAGCTCATCGACTCGTGCGAGAAGGGCCACGATCACGACGCCGACCCGGTGCGGGTGGAGGTTCCGTACGGAGGCTTCGTCCTCGACGCGGGCTTCTATTCGCGCAACCGGGTGATCAATCCCGACTCGAGCTTCTCCGTCAACGGCTGACGTGCAGACGGCTCGGCTAGAGCTCGGGAATGTGATTCCGGCCAGCGCGCCGCTCGCAGAGAAGGCGTATCTGCATCTGCGTCACCGCATCGTGACGCTCGAGATGCTGCCCGGATCGCCGATCGCCGAAGACGAGGTGATGCAGGAGCTCGGAATGAGCCGGACGCCGATTCGCGAGGCGATCATCCGCCTCGCCAAGGACGGTCTCGTCACGGTCATCCCGCGGCGTCAGACCCTCGTCAGCGAGGTCCGCATCGGCCACCTGGCGGAGATCTCCGAGCTGCGGGCGGAGCTCGAGGCGTTCGCCGCCGGCCTCGCGGCCGAACGGCTCGCGCCCGACGGCGCACCCGAGCTGCGCGGGCTTCTCGACGAGCTCGACCAGCTCGAACAGCTCGGTGACCACGCGACGCTCATCGAGCTCGACCGGCGGGTGCACCACTTCGTCCACCGAACCTGCCGGAACTCGTTCCTGCGAGAGGACGGATCGCGCTACTACTATCTCTCGCTGCGCATCTGGTTCCTCGTGCTCGACCGCGTCGCCCGCCTGGGCGAGGCCGTCCAGGAGCACAGGGAGCTCCTGCTTGCGATCGAGGCCGGCGATGCACCGGCCGCGCGCGAGGTCGCCCGCCGGCACGTCGCCGAGTTCGAGAAGTCGATCAGGCAGGTCCTCTAGCGACGACCCACCAGGCGTCGAAGAGCGCGAAGGTGCGCGCCGGAGCCGCGGCGCCGTGGAGCCGGGCCTGCTCGCGGATCCGCCCAGGAGACAGGCCTTGCTCGCCGAGCCACTCGACGTAGTGGTCGGCCCAGCGGCCGGCCAGGCTCGGCGTTGCCTCCGGGTGGAACTGGACGCCGAGGTGGGGACCGAGGCGGAACGCGCTCGGCGCGTCGTCGATGCTCGCGACCAGCGTCGCGCCGCCGGGGACGCTGAACCGCTCCGAGTTGAAGTGGAGCCAGGGACCTCGAGAGACGAGGTCGGGTTCGTACGTCCGGATCTCGAGCCAGCCGATCCCGACCGGATCCGCGGGCGAGACCTGGCCTCCGAGCGCGACCGCGAGCGCCTGTCCGCCGAAGCAGATACCGAGAACCGGGACATCGGCGGCGACGGCCTTTCGCAGGAGGTCCACCTCGCCCCGGATCCAGCGGGGATCGGCGTCCGTCACGGAGTGTCGCGAGCCCAGCGCGGCGATCCAGGCGAACTCGCTCGGGTCGGCCGGGAGGCCGTCCTCCCAGACGGCGACCGTCTCGAACGGGATCCGCCGCTCGCGGAGCCAGTCGCCGAGGATCGCGGGAGGATCCAGGATGTCGTTCTGGATGACGAGCCCGCGAGTCACGGCGGTCAGAGCGCCACGTAGACGGACTTAGTCTCGAGGTAGGCGCCAAGTCCCTCGAGGCCCCGCTCGCGGCCAAGCCCGGACTGCTTCCTGCCCCCGAAGGGCGATCCGGGCCCGCCCGCGCCCCAGGTGTTGACGTAGACCGAGCCCGCCTCGAGCAGCGCGGCCACTCGATGCGCGTTCGAGACGTCGCGGGTCCAGACGCCGGCGGCGAGCCCGTACTCGCTATCGTTTGCCCTCCTCGCCACCTCCTCGACGGACTCGTACGACTGGGCGACGAGCACCGGCCCGAAGATCTCCTCGCGCACGATCGTCGCGCGGTCGTCGTCGGTCGTGAAGACCGTGGGCTCGACGAACCAGCCGGCGTCCGCGCTCGTGCCGCCGCCGACCAGGAGCTCGGCCTCCGCGCGCCCGGTTTCGATGTACCCGCTCACGCGCTCCAGCTGCTCGGCGCTCACGAGCGGCCCGACGAAGGTCTTGGGATCGAGGCCGGGCCCGGGCACTGTCTCCCTCGCCTTGCCGACCAGGGCCTGCACGACGTCGTCGAACTGCTCGCGCTGGACGAGGAGCCGGGTGGCGGCCGTGCACACCTGCCCCGAGTTGAAGTAGACGGCCGTGAAGGCGTTCTCGACCGCGGCGTCGAGATCGGCGTCGGGGAGGATGATGTTGGGCGACTTGCCGCCGAGCTCGAGCGTCACGCGCTTCAGGTCGCGTCCGCACCGCTCGGCGATCTCGCGGCCGACGGCGCTCGAGCCCGTGAACGCGACCTTGTCGACGCCCGGGTGCGCGACCAGCGCCGCGCCCGTCGTGCCGTCCCCGGTGAGGACGTTGAGGACGCCGGCAGGCAGCCCTGCCTCGAGCGCGAGCTCGCCGAGGCGCAGGGCGGTCAGGGGCGTCTGCTCGGCGGGCTTCAGCACGATCGTGCAGCCCGCCGCGAGGGCGGGCCCGACCTTCCACACCGCCATCAGCAGCGGGAAGTTCCACGGCACGATCTGCGCGCACACGCCCACCGGCTCGCGCCGCGTGTAGCAGAAGATCCCGGGGTCGCCCGTCGGGATGGTCGCTCCCTCGATCTTGGTGGGCCAGCCCGCGTAGTACTCGAGGTACGCGATGGAATCGGCCACGTCGACCCGCCGTGCGAACTTGAGCGGCTTGCCGCTGTCGAGCGACTCCAGCTCGGCGAGCTCCTGCTCGTTCGCTTGGACGAGCCCGGCCAGCGCCTGGATCCGCCGGCCGCGCTCCGCGGCGGACAGCGAGCGCCAGGGGGAGCCGATCTCGAACGCGTGCCGGGCCGCGGCCACGGCGGCGTCGACGTCCGCCGGCCCGCCCAGCGGGACGGACGTCACGACCGAGCCGGTCGCGGGGTCGTGCGTTGGGAACGTCCGGCCGTCGACGGCCGGACGCCACTCGCCGTCCACAAGCAGGCCGAGCTCGCGCGCGACGAACTCCCGCGCCGGCGTGGACAGCTGTGCGGCGGTGACGGCGGGGACCGCTACGGCCAGCGCTCCAGGTAGAACTCCCGCTCCCAGGCGGACACGTGCGCCCAGTAGCGGTCCATGTCGTCCTGGCGGAGCCCGACGAACGTCTCGTAGAGTTCCGGCCGGAAGAGCTCGCGCATGAGGTCGTCGGCCTTGAAGGCGTCGATCGCCTCGTTGAGCACGGTCGGGATGCGCTCCTCGCGCGGGATCGTGAGGTCCTGCATGAGGTTGCCCTCGGCCGGCTCGCCGGGATCCGTGCCGTTCCGGATCCCGTCGAGGCCGCAGACCAGGCATGCCGAGACCGTCAGGTAGGGATTGCACGAGGCGTCCATCCCCCGCGCCTCGATCACCGAGGTCGGGCGGACGCGGAAGAGGCACGAGCGGTTGTCGAACCCGTACGACTTGTGGAACGGCGCCCACATCCCGATGTCCCAGAACCGCTTGTAGGAGTTCGCGGACGGCGCGCCGATGACGGTCATCGCGTCGACGTGGTCGATCAGCCCGCCGAGGAAGTGCGCGCCGGCCTCGCTCAGCCGGCTCCGTCCCTTGAGGTCGCCCGCCATGACGTTCTCGCCCGCGTCGTCCACCAGGGAGAGGCTGTGGTGGTGGCCGTTGGCCGAGCAGCCCATGAACGGCTTGGCCATGAAGGTCGCGATCAGCCCGTGCTTGCGCGCGACGATCCGGCAGAGCTGCCGGTAGGTGTAGAAGTTGTCGACGTAGGCGAGCGGCGTCCCCGGCGCCTGGTTGACCTCGACCTGCGACTTGTCCTCCGAGTCGGCGTGCGAGATGGGGATGCCCATGCCGCGTCCGTACTCGATCAGGTCGAGGAGGATCGGCTCCCATTCCTCGAGGTAGGCGATCTCGTAGAAGGCGAAGGGCTCGACCGTGTGCTCGAGCTCGCCGTCGTCCTTGCGGCGCAGCCACATCAGCTCCGGCTCGATGCCGACCATCATGTTCGCCCCGACCTCGTTCGCGAAGATGTGCTCGTGGCGCGCGAGCGTGCCGCGCGGGTCCAGGTCGCGGATGTCGCCGGAGTCCGTGTCGTAGTAGAAGCAGAAGGCCCGGGCGAGCCTCGGCTCCCACGGAAGCTGCCGGAACGTCGCAGGGTCGGGGACGATCGTGCCCTCCCGGTCGTCCTCGTTGAACCCGATCGGCTGGCCCCAGAGCGTCGCGCGGAAGTCCGTCAGCGCCAGGGGGTGAAGGCCGATCCCGTTGATCGCCACCCGCTCGAAGTTGTCGCGCGCGACGAACTTGCCGACCGGGCGCCCGTCGAGTGAGGGGGAGACGAGATAGACGCCGTCGATCCCGTCGAGCTCCATCCGGCGGACGATCTCCGCGACGGCTTCCCGGTGCTCGGCCGACGCCGTCCACTCCTTGTAGTTCGAGATGACGTCGAAGGGCGGGGTCGCCGAGGCCGTCTCGTTACCGGACCGCGCCGGCGACCCATCTCGTGAAGTCGTTGCCATACGAACCTCCGTTGTCTGTGCGGTGGCCGAGGCCGGTGGTGGAAGGTTAGGAGACCTCCTCTCGCCGGGCGGCATAGGCTGCCTCGCCGTCGGAGCCGTCTCCGTCCGGTCCTGCGACCACGCCCATCGCCTCGGTGTCGGGCACGTCGTGCGTCACGTCCCAATAGCGGACGTCGAGGCCGGCGATCTCCTCTTCCTCGGAGACGCGAAGGCCGGTCGTCCTCTCGAGCACGAGGATCAGGATCCAGGAGCTCACGAACGCGATGGCCACCGTGACCGCGACGCCGATGAGCTGCCAGAGGAGGTTCACCTCGGCGTTCTGGAACGCGTAGGTGCCTTCCTCGATGCCGAAGAAGCCGCCGGTGGGCGTGCCCCAGGCGACGAGGCCGACGATCAGCGCGCCGTAGATCCCCACGCCGAAGCCGAGCGGAATGACCTTGTGCTCGTCCGTCTCCCACCGCTCCACGATGAACAGGTAGATCAGGAAGGCGACGATCGAGCCGCCCATGCCGATGAGGAACGCCTCCCACGGCTGCAGCACGTCGAAGCCGGTGGCCGCGGCGATGTACCCCGCCAGCGGGCCCAGGAGCAGGAAGACGATCTTCCTCGTCCGGTACGCGATGAACGCTCCCACGATGGAGCCGGCGCTCATCGCGGCGAAGAGGTTCTCGAACACGAGCCCGATGCTCGTCGTCGACATCGCGATCCCGAAGTAGCCCGAGCCGGGGAAGAAGAACCCGCAGGCGACGACCACGAGCGGAACGCCGATGAGGATGAGCATCACGCCGACCGCGGTGAGACCGAGGTTGTACGGCTTCGCGTAGCCGTCGCCGCCGAGTCGCTTGTCGGGCTTGAAGATCCCGACTCTCGGCCCCACCCGGCGCGCGAAGACAAGCGCCATCGTGCCGCCGAAGATGTAGACGGCGAAGACGCCGAAGAAGTCATGGACGCCGCTGTTGGTCAGCGGGCTCGTCGATCCCCAGGTCAGGTAGACCATCAGCGGGAAGAGGATCGTGCCGACGACCGCCGAGATCACGTAGAAGGCCGAGGCCTTCACGCGCTCGACGAGCGCGAAGTGGACGAGCACGCACGTCAGGCCGGCGTACAGGGCCAGGAACGGCAGGAAGATCTGCGCGTTGTTGATATCGGAGACCGCAGGGTCGACCTCCTGCGCGAGGGCATTTGTCAGCGAGCCGCCGAACCACCAGTCCGAGATCGAGTCCGACAGGGGGTTCTCGGCGCCGAAGGCCTCGTAGTACTGCCAGTTCCAGATGGCGTGGCCGACGATGTAGTAGCCGACGGCTCCGATGAAGAATCCGACGATCCGCTGCGAGGCGACGTCGAGCACGTTTCGCCGCCGGACCGTCCCGACGTCCACGAGCATGAGCCCGGCCATGAAGACGAGCGCCGCGGCCGCTCCGACGATGTAGAGCAGGTTCTGAGCGAACCGGTCCGTCGAGACCTGGTCGGGGAAGAGCTCTTGCGCCATGAGAATGTCCATCAGGATCCTCCTCGCTTGTCGGAAGGCGACCTCTCGCCAGCCTTCGTGCCTCGCTACGCCGGGTGACCTCGACTAGTCAGGGCCCGAGTCCCACGCTTCACGGATCACGGGCTGAACTCACCCCCTCACCTACGTGGTCGCGGCCACCGCCGGGAGCTCGTAGTCGGCCTCTGACCCGTTCACGAGCCGGCGTTCGCGGATGTAGGGGAGGGGAACGGCCGGGTTCGGGGAGTCGATCTCCCGCGCGAGCCGGTGACCGCTGAACACGGCCTCGGCGATCAGCGCCGGGACGACACAGTCGCCGATCTGGTAGAGGCCTCCGATCCCGGCGTCGGCCAGCGCCCCCGGGTCCTCCTTCAGGGCGCGATAGAGCGCGTCGTCCGAGTTCCTCTGCGTCACGACCACGACGCCGTCGACCTCGAGGTCGTCCGAGCCCTCGCCGTAGCCGTCGACCACGGTCGCGGAGCCCTGGCGGACCTCGGTCAGCACGCGCTCCTTCAGCATCGTGATGCCCAGCGAGTGGAAGACCCTGTTCAGCCTCGGCGCCTCGAGCGTGTAGTGCGTGTACGGCGCGAGCGAGTCGAACGGGGTCACGTACGTGACGCTCTTCCCCGCGCGAGCGAACCTCTCGGCCATGCCGGCCGCGACGAAGTAGCCGTCGCAGTCGTACACGAGTAGCCTGTCGCCGGGCACGTCCTTCCCCTCGACCATGACCTGGTCCGGCGTGAGCACGTGCGGAAGCGAGGCGTCGACGCCGGGGATCGGCTCCCCGGTGAAGCCGTTGAGGCCGTCGGGGGACCAGGACGCGCCGGTGGCGACGACGACGATCTCGGCGCCGTAGTCGCGGACGTCCTCGGCCGAGAGGTGGGTGTCCGCGATCACCTCGACATTGTCGAGCTTCCCGAGCTGGATCCGGCGGTAGTTGACGACGCGGGCCCACTCGCCGAGCCCGGGCAGCTCCGGGATCCAGCGCATCGACCCGCCGATGTCGGGGCCCTCGTCGACCAGGTGGATCCGCCGCATGCCGCGCTTGCCCAGGACGAGGGCGCACTCCATGCCCGCGGGGCCGGCGCCGACGACGAGGACGTCGTTCTCCCAGTTCGCCGCCTTCGTGAACTTCTCCGGGTGCCAGCCGCGGCGAAACTCCTCGCCGGAGGTGGCGTTCTGGGTGCAGATGAGCGGGGGCCCGCCGATCTCCCACCTCGAGATGCACACGTTGCAGCCGATGCACTCCCGGATCTCGTCGAGGCGGCCCTCGTCGATCTTCTGCGGGAGGAACGGGTCGGAGATCGACGGGCGCGCGGCTCCGATGATGTCCGCCTGACCGCTTCGGATCACCTCGACCATGGTGTCCGGGTTCGTGAAGCGCCCGACGTTCATTACCGGCTTGTCGGTGTGCTCCTTGACCCTGGCCGTGAACTCGGCCTCGTGGTTCTCGACGTGCGTGCGCGAGGGCGCTGCGTCCTCGCCCCACTCGACGGCGTTGCCGACGTTGATGTCCCACAGGTCGACCAGCTCGTCGCAGAGCTCGATGAAGCGATAGCCGTCTCCCTCCGCGCGGACGCCGCGGTCGCCGAGGCCGTGCGGCTCGTCGAGCGTGTCGACGCCGAAGCGGCACGAGATCGCGCAGTCGCCGCCGACGGCCTCGCGCACCAGCTCGAGCACCTCGCGTCCGAAGCGCGCCCGGTTCTCGAACGACCCGCCGTACTCGTCGGTGCGCCGGTTGAAGAACGGTGTGAGGAACTGGTGGGGCAGCGCCTCCGTGTGCGCCATGTAGACCGTGACGATGTCGAAGCCGGCGTCGCGCGCGCGCACGACGGCGTCGACGTAGAGCTGCTGGACCTCGCGGATGTCGTCCTTGTCCATCTCCTTGCACGGACGCATGAACGCGAACGGGCTCCCGATCTGCGAGGCGCCCCGCGCGGGGACCCGGCTCTCGAGCCCGCAGGCGTTCAGGCCGCCGTGCCAGATCTCGACCGCGGCGAGTGAGTCGTGGCGGTGGAGCTCCTGGCACATGAGCGCGAGGTTGCGCACATCCCCCTCGTCCCAGAGCCGTGCGCTGACACGGTGGATGTCGTCGCTCTCCGGCGCGATCGCGCAGTACTCGGTCGAGACGGCCGCCCAGCCGCCCTCCGCCTTCATCCCGCGAAAGTGCGCCTGGAAGCCCGGCTTCTCGGAGCCGGCGCCCATACAGTGCGCCGCCTGGTAGAAGCGGTTGCGCATGAGCTTCGGCCCGATCTGAATGGGCTCGAAGAGGACGTCGTACTTCGGGTCTCGGGCCAAAGCACCCCCACAGCGTCGCGCGGATAGGAGGCCCAGCCGGTTGCCAGGCAGCTAATGAATATAGGATTAGTTTTTACGCTTCTACAACCTCCGGCAGCCGTTGTCAACCCTGCGGCCCGCGAAATCCTTCGATGAGCACCCGCCCCAGGAACGGCGTCCTCGACATCGACGACTTCGAGCTCGAGCTGGGCGGCACGCTCCGCGTCGCCCGCCTCGCCTACCGGGTGCACGGCGCGCTCTCACCGAGGCGGGACAACGCCGTTCTGTTCCCTCACATGTACTCCGGCACCCCCGCCTCGCTGGACCAGTGGATCGGTAGGGGCAGGCCCCTCGACCCGGAGCGGTGGTTCGTCGTCTGCCCGGGCCAGCTCGGGAACGGCGAGTCGTCGTCGCCGAGCCACGGCCGGAGGCACTTCCCGCCGCTCACGATCGGCGACGACGTCGAGGCCCAGCGCCGTCTCCTCGACCGGCTCGGGGTCGAGAGGGTCGAGCTCGCGCTCGGCTTCTCCATGGGCGCCCAGCAGGCGTGGGAGTGGGGGGTGCGCTTCCCCGACAGCGTCCGCCGGCTCGCGGCCTTCGCCGGCACCGCGCGAACGACGCCGTACGGCGCCCTCATGGTCGAGTCTGCGGCGGACGCGCTCGAGGCCGGAGGCCTCGAGGCGCACGCGCGGTACTGGGCCGCCGTCGGCCTCTCCGCCGACCTCTTCCGGCACGGCGCCTGGCGGGAGGCCGGGTACGCGTCGGTCGACCAGCTCGTCGAGCGGCTCTTCGTCGACGACCTCGCCGGGCACGATCCCAGGAACCTCCACTGCCAGCTCGGGAAGTGGCGGCTCGCCGACGTGTCCCGGCACACCGAGGGCGACCTCGGCGCAGCGCTCGGTCGCATCTCGGCGCGCACGTTCGTCGTCCCGTTCTCGCACGACAGCGTCTTCCCGGCGGACGACTGCGAGGCGGAGCAGCGGCTCGTCCCGGACAGCGAGCTTCGCGTCGTCGAGAGCTTCTGGGGCCACTACGCATGGGGGATGACCGAGGCGGAGACGCGGCAGGTCGACCGCATTCTGGCCGAGCTCCTCGGCGCCGAGCAAGCAGTTCAAGGACGGCTGGTACGCTGATTTCCATGGACAGCGAGCCCAGGTCGGCGGCCTTCGTCGAGAGCCTCGTCCACCGGACGGTCTTCACGCCGATCCGCCAGGGCAGCGCCGTCGCGGAGGCCGTCGCCCGCCTCGGTCAGGCCATCGCCATCGGGCTCCTGCGACCGGGGGACCAGCTTCCGCGCGAGACCAAGCTCGCACAGTCCCTCGGGATCTCGGTCGTCACGCTCCGCGAGGCCCTCGCGATCCTCCGGGAGGCCGGTCTCGTCGAGACCAGGCGCGGCCGCTCCGGCGGGACGTTCGTCAGCGGGTCGCTGCCGCGGACCGCTGCCTTCCCGTCGTCGCCGCTTCCCCCGGAGGCTGAGCTCCGGGACTTCTCCGATTTCCGGGCCGTCGTCGAAGGCGGCGCGGCAGCGCTCGCGGCTGGGCGGGCGACCGAGGAGCAGGTCGCGTACCTGTCCGAGCTGGTCGCCCAGATGGACGACCAGACCGACTTCCGTGCCTGGGGCGAGACGGACGCGCTCTTCCACCTAATCCTGGCCGACGCGTCGGCCTCGCAGCAGATCGTGACCGCGGTCGCCGAGCTGCGCTCGCGCGTCTACCAGGTCTCCGCCCTCTGGGACAAGAACCCGGTCTCGACGTTCAAGCTCTCCAACCGCGAGCACCGCGCGATCGTCCGCGCGGTCAAGGCGCGGCGGCCGGAGCGCGCGCGCAAGGCGATGGTCGAGCACGTGGAGTCGACGCTGGCGATCTGGCTCGGGCTCCAGTCGCAGCTCCAGCGCCGGTCGCCCCGGGCCGACCGGGCTCGCCCCGCGAAGCGGCCGGTTCGCTAGCGCGGAGCCGGACCCTCCCGCCGCCTCCGCCGATTGCTTGACAGGGGGAGGGCAGTGCGGTAGGAATAAAAAAACTGATTCTAGATTTCTTCCACGGCTACTCCTGCGGCTGACAGTCACCTGCTGCATCGAGCATGGCGCTAGAGGAGAAGGGACACATGGAGGGAAGCGACACCGCCCGGCCGGTCGTCGGGATCACCGCGGGCTCGTGCGAGGTCCTCCGCCCCGGCGTCGGAAAGCTTCAGGCCCATTACATCGACCGCAACAACCCGAGGGCCGTCGTCCTGGCCGGCGGCGATCCCGTCGTCCTGCCGGCGGTCGACGAGGGCCACGAGGGCGCCGCCGAGCGGTACGCGGACCTCCTGGACGCTCTCGTCGTCTCCGGTGGCGCGGACGTCGCGCCGTCGGCGTACGGAGGCCCGGCGCCGCGGCCCGGGGAGGGCGACCACGATCTCGTCCGTGACGCTTTCGAGATCGCGCTCGTCCGGGCGGTGCGGCGGCGGGGCAAGCCCATTCTCGGCGTCTGCCGTGGGATGGAAGTGCTGAACGTCGCCTTCGGAGGGCGCCTGGCGGAGGTTCGCCATGCGCTGGACGCGACGGCCGTCGACGGGTTCGACCACGTCGTCGCCCACCGGGTCGAGCTGACGCCGGGGAGCCTCGCCGCGTCCGTCTACGAGGCCGGCGCCGTGGAGGTGTGGTGCCTCCACCACCAGGCCCCGAGCGACATCGGCGAGTCGCTGACCGCCAGCGGACGCTCGGCGGACGGGGTCGTCGAGGTCGTCGAGGGAGACTCCGAGGAGGGCTTCGTCCTCGGCGTCCTCTTCCATCCGGAGTTCATGCTCCGGCGGAACGCGGAGCATCTGCGTCCGTATCGAGCGCTCGTCGAGGCAGCGCGCGAACACGGCCGCCGGGCCGCAGGGGAGCATGAGGTTGGCGTCCACGCTTGACCATCTGAGCGACATCGACATCGCCGACCCGGCGATCTACGAGGAGGGGGTGCCGCACGAGTCGTTTCGGGTTCTGCGCGACCATGCTCCGGTCCACTGGCACGACTGGTCGGATCGAAGCAAGGGGTTTTGGGCGATCACCCGCCACGAGGACATCGTCGCGATCTCCAGGGACCCGGCGACGTACTCGTCCGCGGCGGAGCACGTGCTGCTCGTCGACCTCGACCCGGACGAGCTCGAGGCTCGCCGGTCCCTGCTCGAGACCGATCCCCCCGAGCACACCCGCCTCCGCCGGCTCGTCAGCTCCGCCTTCACGCCGGTGAAGGTCGCGGAGTACGAGCAGGCGACGCGCGAGATCGCCGCGGATCTGCTTGACCGGCTGATCGCGGACGGCGGCGGCGACTTCGTCGAAACCGTCTCGGCGCCGCTCCCCATCAACGTGATCGTCCGCATCCTCGGGATCCCGGAGGAGGACGCGCCGTTCATGCTCGAGCTCTCGGACCACCTCGTCGAAGGGACGTCCGGGGTCCCGCTCGACCCAACCGCCTACGGCAACACGATGCCGCTCTCGCTGCTGCCGTTCAGCAGCCCCGCCTCGCACGCCCTGTTCGAGTACGGCCGGAGGATCGGGCAAGAGCGGCGCGAGCACCCGCGCGACGACCTGGTCACGCGGCTCGTCCAGGCCGAGGTCGAGGGAGAGTCCCTCACCGACGCCGAGTACTGCAATTTCTTCCAGATCCTCGTCTTCGCCGGGAACGAGACGACCCGCACCGCCATCTCGCAGGGCGTTCACGCCCTCATGGCGAACCCGGATGAGCTCGACCGCCTGCGAGGCGACCGCGGGCTGATTCCGACGGCGGTCGAGGAGGTCCTGCGCTGGGCGACGCCGATCATGTACTTCCGGCGGACGGCGATGGAGGACACGGAGATCCGCGGTGTGACCATCCGGCGGGGCGACAAGGTGGTCATGTGGTACGTGTCGGGCAACTTCGACGACCGCGTCCTCCCGGATCCGCTCCGCTTCGACGTGGGGCGCATGCCGAACGAGCACGTCACCTTCGGCGGCACCGGGCCCCACTACTGCCTCGGCGCCTGGCTCGCCCGGCTAGAGCTCAAGGTCCTCCTCGAGGAGCTGCTCGATCGGGGCGTGCGCCTCGAGCCGGCCGGACCGCCCGCACGGATCCGGTCGAACTTCGTGAACGGCCTGAGGACGCTTCCCGTTCGAGTCAATTCCGCAGCCTGAGACGGCGCTCCCTGCCCATGCCACCCGAAAGTGACGACCTCGTCCACGTCCGCGTCGACGAGAACGTCTGCATCGGCATCGGCGTGTGCGTGGAGTCGGAGCCCGATTCGTTCCACCTCGGGGACGACGGGGTGGCCCACGTCCGTCCGGGCAAGGCCCTGCCCCGTGACCGCGCCGAGCGCGTGTGCCGCGGCTGTCCTTCGGGGGCGATCGCGATCGTGGAGCCGAACGACGTGCGGGCGGCCGACGGCGGGGAGTCGGCCTGATCGACGTCGGCCGGGACGACGTGGTCGTCGTCGGCAACGGCGTGTCGGCGTACGCCTGCGCGAAGCGGCTCGGCGAGCACGGTCGGCGGTCCGTCATGATCGGCCCCGGCCTTCCTCACGACCGGCCGCCGCTCTCCAAGCACGGCCTCCGAACGGGCGTCCTTCCGATCCTTGCCGACTCGGCAAGCCTGGCCGGTCAGGGCATCTCCCACGTCGACGGGGTCGTCCGCGGGCTCGATCTCGAGGGACGCAGGCTCGGCGTCGACGAGGGTGGGGGAGACCTGACCTGGTGCCCGGTGGCAGGGCCGCTCGTCTGGGCGACCGGGCTCGAGTACACACGGCCTCCCGTCCCGGGGCTCGAGCATGCGGACTCGAACTCCACCGGCCCCGCCTTCCGGTGGCTCTGCCGCCGGCTCGGCGCCGCCCGGCGCGTCCTGATCATCGGAGCGGGCCTCATCGGCGTCGAGACGGCGGCCGCGCTCGCACCGGATTTCAGCGTCACGCTGGTCGAGATCGAGGGACGGCCCTTGCACCAGTTCCACGATCCCATCCCGGACCTCGCCGCCGAGGTGCTCGACCGCCTCGGGGTCGCCTTCCTCGGCGACTGCGAGGTCGAGGAGGCCGTCCGCCGCGAAGCCGGAAGCCGATGGCTCGTCCGCACCGGATCGCACGGCGACCTCGAGAGCGACGTCGTGATTGTCGCGGCGGGGATCGCAACCTCGCTCCCCGCCGAGCTCGGCAACGGCAGCGGCACTCTGAGCGTGGACGGTGCGATGCGGGTTCGCGGCCGTCACGACCTGTGGGCCTGCGGCGACTGCGCGTCGGTCGCGCACCCGCGCTACGGGGAGATCGCCTTCCCGCACTGGGACTGGGCCCGCCGGACCGGCGTCCATGCGGCCGACAGCGTGGTCGGGGTCGCCGAGGCGTTCGCTGCCGAGCCGTTCTGGTTCAGCAACATCGGCCCGCTGCATCTGCAGGAGCTCGGCTTCGGGGATCACGCCGAGGAGTGGGAGGAGCGCGACGGTCTCCACGTCGGCCGGAACGCCGCGGGCGAGGTCGCGGCCGTTCTCGTCCTCAGCGCGACAAAGCTCCGCGAGGCGCGCGCCCTTCTCGGCGCGCGGAGGAACTGGAACGTGCAGTGACGGACGGCGTCCGCGCGTTCCGGAACCTGCTGCCGGTCGACATCCGCTTCGGCGACGGCGTCGTCGCCGAGCTCGCCTCGGTCGTCCGCGACCTGCCGGGCCGGCGCGCGTTCGTCGCCCTCGACGCTGTCGCCGGTGATCTTCCCGAGGTCGCGGCGGCGCTCGAGGCGCTCGAGGCCGCGAGCGTCAAGGTCACGAGGTGCGCGAAGGAGCCGGGCGAGCCGACGGCGCGCGAGGCCGACGCGGTCGCCGGGGCGCTCGCTGAGACCGGGGCCGACGTCCTCGTCGCGATCGGCGGCGGTTCCGTCATCGACGTCGCGAAGGCCGCGCGCCTCGCGCTGAGCGCCGGAACGCCGTACCTGACCGTCGCCGCGGACCTGAGCCTCGCGGCCGCTGCGCCCGCGATCCCGCTCGTCGCGATCCCGACGACGGCCGGGTCCGGGTCGGAGGTCTCCGGCGGGGTCGTGATCACTGACGAGCAGACGCACACGAAGGCCGGCATCGCCGCTCCCTTCGTCCGCGCGCATTGCGCGCTCGTCGATCCCGCGCTGACGTACTCGACTCCGGCGACGGTGACTGCCTGGAGCGGCATCGACGCCATCGCCCAGGCGATCGCCTCGATCGTGTCCAGCTCGCGGACTCCCGTCGGGAACGCGGTCGGGCTCGAGGCCGTCTACCGCGGCGCCAGGGCCCTCCCCGAAGTGGTGGCCGACGGCGGCAATCGCGCAGTCCGCCAGGAGATGGCCTGCGCGAGCCTCCTCGGCGGGCTCGCGATGAACATCTCGGACTGCGGCTCGGAGCACTCGCTCGCGCAGGCGCTCGGGGGCCGGTACGGCCTGCCCCACGGCCTGACGATCGGGCTCGTGCTGGCCGAGTCGATGGACGTCGACCGGCGGGGCGCCCCCGAGCTATTCGAGCGGATCGCGGATGCGCTCGGCGAGCCGTCCGACGGCGCGCACGACGGGACTCGCGCCGTACGGGGGATCGCGCGGCTGCTCGCGGAGATCGACTTTCCGGTGCTTCGCGACTACGGCGTCGATGAGTCTGCGGTGGACGAGCTCGCCGAGGCCGCGCTCGAGGACGCCTTCATAGGCCTCGCGCCGGGGAACTGGACGGCTCTGGAAGCCGCGGACGTGTACCGACGGGCGTTGAGCCTGACCGGGCGGCCGATTTGACTCCCCGGACCGGATGGCTCATAGTTGCGCGGGACCATAAAAGCTGCTTCCAGATGTTTGCCGCTGGACGCCGCGCTGTCGATCCCGAGGTGGAGGCCGAATGACCGCTGATCTGACCCCCGTGCAGCAGCTCCAGACCGAGCTGGGCGTCGAGTTCTACGAGTGGGACGGCTGGCCCTGGCCCTCCAACTTCGGGAATCCCGTCGAGGAATACCTCGCCGTTCGGAACGGCGTGGGCATCGTGGAGAACTCGGGCCTGCGCAAGTGGGAGCTTCGAGGGCCGGATGCCCTGCGGGCGGCCGACCGCCTCGTCACCCAGGACTGCTCGGATATGCCCGTCGGCCGCGTGCACTACACGCCGGTCTGCAACGAGGACGGGATGGCTCTCGACGACATTACCGTCTTCCACCTCGGGTCCGAGCGGGTCATGCTCGTGTCCGGCCTGCTGTCCAGCGAGGCGCACTTCCGCGACTCGACGAGCGGCTTCGACGTCGAGCTCGTGCCCATGAGCGACGAGCGCGGAGGCGTCCAGATCCAGGGCCCGAGGTCGCGGGACGTCCTCGGTCGCGTGACGAACGCCGACCTCGGGGAGCTCCCGTACTTCCATTGCCGGGACGCCGCGGTCGCCGGGGAGGAGTGCATCCTCTCGCGCACGGGCTACAGCGGCGAGCTCGGCTACGAGATCTTCGGGCCGCCTGCGAGCGTCGCCACGGTCTGGACTGCCCTCCTGGAGGCCGGGGAAGAGGACGGGATTCGCCCGTACGGGCTCGAGGCGGCCGACTACCTGCGCGTCGAGTCGGGGCTCATCTTCGTCACGTTCGACTACCAGCCCGGCGAGCTCTCGCCCTACGAGCTCGGCCTCGGCTGGGCCGTCAAGCTCGACAAGGGCGACTTCATTGGGAAAGACGCGCTCCGCCGTCTCGCCGACGAGCCTCCGCGGCAGGCCATCACGGGGCTCGCACTCGATGGAGACGACGTGCCCGATCCCGAGTCCGCCGTCGAGCACGAGGGCGAGTTGGCCGGGACTGTCACGGTCGCGGTTTGCAGCGCCGTGCTCGACCGCGTTGTCGGGCTCGCGGTGCTCGACGGCGAGCTGGCCGGGAGCCCCGGAGCGCGCGTGCGGGTCGGAGACATCCAGGGCGAGGTCGCCTCGCTCCCGCTCTACGACCCCGACCGCCAGAGGCCGCGCGGATAGCCCGCGCTCTGCGAACCAGGATGTGGCGGTTGTGAGTCTCGAAGGGGGTGTCGTCTGATGGAGAATCGAGTGCTTGGGCCACTCGGGAGCACTAGCGCCTTGACGCTCGGGGGTGCCGGGATAGCCGGTTGCTGGGGCCCGACGTCGACGGATGAGGCGCTTGCCACCATCGAGGCTGCGGTCGACGCGGGCATCTCGCTCCTCGACGTCGCTCCCTCCTACGAGACCTCCCAGGCGCCACGCGAGGCCGAACGGCTCGTGGGCGCGGCCTTCAACGGGCGGCTGCCGAGCGGGGTCCGGGTCCTCACCAAGGTCAGCGTGGAGGACGCGGACCCTGAGGCGATCCGGGCAACGATTCGCGAAAGCCTCGAGCAGAGCTTGCAGACGATGCGGCTCGACCGCGTCGACATCCTGGTCCATCACGCGTACCTCCGCCCGCCGCGCATGCCGTATCTCCCGCCGACACTCTCGTACGACCTCTACCGTCGCGTGCTCCGTCCAGAGTTCGAGGCGTTGCGGGAGGAGAAGCTGATCGGCGCGTGGGGGCTCACTGCGACCGGCCATCCAGAGGCCGTTTTCTCCGCGCTCGGAGAGGAGCCGCTGCCGCAGGTCGTCCAGTCGGTCACGAACCTCCTCGACTCGCCGGGCAGCTTGTGGAACTTCGGCGAAGCCGAGCAGCCGGACAATTCCGGAACACGCCGGCGTGCCTCGGAAGCCGGCATCGGAGTGATGGGCATTCGCGCCGTCCAGGCGGGTGCCCTGACCGATGCGCTCGATCGCACGTTGCCTCCGGACGATCCGGATCGACACGACTTCGATCGCGCCGGCGGTCTACGCGCTCTCGCGACGAGACGGGGCGAGTCGGCGGCCTTCCTGGCGTATCGCTACGCGCTCTCCATGGAGAGCGTCGACACGGTCGTGATCGGCGTCAAGAACCGAGAAGAGCTCGCCGAATGTGTCGCCGCCGAGGCCGCAGGCCGGCTCAGCCCTGACGAGATGCAGGAGGTCGAACGGTCGGCCGGACGGAGCGTGTAGGGACGAGCGCGTCCCACGCGAGCAGCGCCGTGTTTCCTCTAGGCGGCAGAGCTTGACACATAGAGATAAGATCGATCCGCGCCGACATGACTGATCGCTACGTGCCCGCCGCGGATCGCTACGCGAGGATGCCGTACAACCGCTGCGGGCGCAGCGGGCTTCGCCTGCCGGCGCTGTCCCTGGGGTTGTGGCAAAACTTCGGCGACGACCGGCCGTTCGCGGACATCAGCGCGATCGTGCGGCGGGCATTCGACCTGGGCATCACGCATTTCGACTTGGCGAACAACTACGGCCCGCCGTACGGGGCGGCAGAGGTGAACTTCGGGCGGGTCCTTCGCCAGGATCTGTCGCCCTTCCGCGATGAGCTGCTCGTCGCGACCAAAGCGGGCTACGACATGTGGCCCGGGCCGTATGGCGAGTGGGGCTCGAGGAAGTACCTTCTCGCGAGCCTGGACCAGAGCCTGAGGCGCATGGGCGTTGAGTACGTCGACATCTTCTACGTCCATCGTTGCGATCCCGAGACGCCGCTCGAGGAGACGATGGGGGCACTGGCGAGCTCCGTCCAGCAGGGCAAAGCGCTGTACGTCGGCATCTCGTCCTTCTCGGCGGCGAAGACCGCGGAGGCATCGGCGCTTCTGCGCGCCCTGGGGGTGCCGTTGCTCATTCACCAACCGTCGTACTCGATGGTGAACCGGTGGATCGAGCCTGACCTTCTCGACACGCTTTCGAGGGAGGGGGCCGGCTGCATCGGGTTCTCGCCGCTCACGCAGGGTGTCCTCACTGAGAAATACCTCGACGGGATTCCGCCGGGCTCGCGCGCGAGCAGACAGAGCACATTTCCGCCGAGGATGCTCACGGAGAACGTCATGGCGACGGTGAGGGCGCTCAGCGGCCTCGCTGCGCGCCGCGGTCAGTCGCTTGCGCAGATGGCGCTGGCGTGGGCGCTTCGGGATCCGCGGATGACCTCGATCGTGGTCGGCGCGAGCAGCGTCGAACAACTGGAAGGGAACGTCTCTGCACTCGAGCGGCTCGAGTTTTCACCCGAGGAGCTCGCCGAGATCGATCGAGTGGTCGGAGAACTGAGGATCGATCCGTGGGCGCCGTCCAGCGATATCGCCTGATTGATCAAGGGGGGCGTTCGCCTGTCCAGAGGCTTGGCCTCCCTAGATCACGTCGAGATACTCCCTGTCCGGGAAAGGCGGGAACGGTGCAGTTGGGAGCGTCTGGTACCAGTACGCAACGGAGGCGATGTCGTCCTGCAGCGGGAGATACTCGCCGTGCCGACGACGCCATCCGAGCGCCTGGATCGTCATGCGGAGGTCGCGCTGGAATCTGATCGGATCGGTGATGTGCCAGCGGTACATCCCAAAGCGCTGCTGAGAGCGGTATAGGCCGTCCGGACGGAGTACCTGGTGCAGTCCGGCGTACGGCGTGCTGAACTCCTGGTACTGCTGCGTTTCCTTGTTCTCGAAGTTGTACGAGCCGCAGAAGTAGTCCTCGGTCCCGGTGCCGCAGATCGTCGGCCAATCCTGGTCTCCGTCGAGATAGAACTTGACCTCGCCCTCGCCCCACCACCCGCTGTTGTTCACTCCCCAGGCCAAGTACGTGCCCACGAAATGGCCATGGCCGCGGACACCATCGACGATCGTGTAGACGTCTTTGTACGGGACCGGGTTCGTCCGCCGGAACTGCGCATGGAAGTACCCGAGCTGGTCCGATACCTCGGTGAGCGCATAGCTGATCTGGTAGTACAGGCGGATTTCCTCAGCCGCGATGTTGGTCAGCGTGATTCGAGCACGCTTGCGGAAGGGCATCTCCCAGTAACAGTTGAAGCCACTGCCCGGGTTGACGCAGACGGCGAGTGACGAAAGTGGCGCAAACTGGCCCCAACCCATTGCGAAGAAGTCGCCGACCGGGCATTCCACCGACGGCTGCTCCTGGTCGTCCCAGTACATTCGGACGATGCTCGAACGCCAGTCCCCGGTCGGCGTCATCCAGATGTGCTGGATAGCACCAGATCCCTCGATGTCGGCCAGCTGGAACGTCTCGCCGGGTCCGATGACCACGGACGGCGAGATCTTCCACCCCTGCCCGAGCTCGCGCGCGTAAGCGGCTCCGGTGCCCTCGGTTGCCTTGCCCCCTTCGCCTTTTGCGCCGGTGAAATTCTCGGGGCTGATCGACCGACTCTGTGCCTTGGAGAGGCGTGAGAGGCTACCCATGTGGAGGTTCAGCCCGTCAAGTGACACTCGCGGCCTCCTCGCTGGTTCTTTCGTCGCCGGCCGAGCGTGCAACGTCGCCTCTTCCAGACGGCGGCGGTCGCATCGCGAGAGTCGACGAAGGGAGTTCGAGATCGCTCAGCGCGTGCTGGATTTCCCGTGTAGCTGGATAGAGGTCTCGATAGAGGGAGTAGAGGTGGTAATAGACCTCGTCGTTCTCGGAGTTCGGCGAGGTGACCTCTGCCGGCTGCGCCCAGGAGGAGAGCGCCGGCGTCAAGCCGACGCCCTCGGCAGCCAGCAGTGCGTCGCCGTAGGAGGCTCCAACGGTCACCGCCGGCACCGTTTGGGTCAACCCGGTGACGTCCGAGACGATCTGGAGCCAAAGGTCATTGGTCGTGCCACCGCCGACCGCGACCGCCAGCTCCGGGGTGTCGTCGGCGAGCATCGTCTCGAGGTTGTGCCGAATGGCGAACGCGACGCCTTCAAGCGCAGCTCGGAAGATGTGCGCTCGGTCGTGGCGTAGCGAGAGGCCTGTAATCGTCCCACGAGCGTGCGGGTCCAGGATCGGCGTCCGTTCGCCGGCGAAGTACGGAAGGATGAGGAGTCCTTCGGCGCCCGGGTGAACGAGCGCCGCCTCGGCGAGCAATGTCTCGTACGACGGTCGCCCGACGATCTCACGCACCCAGGAGGCGAGGCTTCCGCCAGTCGCGAGTCCTGCGGCGATCGTCAGCGAGCCGGGATCCACTCCGCGCGTGGTCCAGAAGGTTGGGTGCGGGGCTAACCGGTCAGTGCCGAGCACGAGGAACACCGTCGACCCGTACTGCAGCATGAGCTCGCCGGGTTTACGTACCCCTGCGCTGACCGCCTCGGCCCAAGAGTCAATCGTGCCAGCAACGACAGGGGTACCTGCGGGGATGCCCGTAGCCTCGGCGCTGGCCGAACGAACTCGCCCGACGACCTCGCCGGGCCACGCTAGAGGCGGAAGCGAGAGCCCCGGGGCAACCAGCTCAGCCCAGTCGTAGTTCCATCCGCACTGAACCAGGTCGTAGAGCGGATCGCATTGGCTCGCCGAGTGGTGGTCGAGTATCCATTCGCCCGTCAGCCGAGCCACGACGAACGAGCTGGCCATGTGCCACCGCTCGGTCGCCGTCCAAACGGCCGGCTCATTGTTCCGGAGCCAAGCGAGCTTGGGGCCAAGCGCCTGGCTAGACAAGCTCGACCCGCAGCGTCTCAGAATCTGGTCGGCCCCAAGGAGCTCCGTCAGCTCATCGACCTCAGCAGATGCGCGCGTGTCGACCCCGTAGAGAATTGCTGGCCTCAGTGGGGTGTCCCGGGTGTCGCAGGGAACGACGCACGGGCCAATGCCGCTGAAACACACCCCGGAGATTCGGCCGTCTGCAACAGGGGCGAGGAGTTCGCGGCAGAGGGAGACCACGTCGCTCCACCAGATCGTCTCGGCATCGTGCTCGACCCAGCCAGGGCGAGGCATCGACACGGCGTGGTCTCGGCTCGCGAGGGCGACGACTTGCCCATCCGGCTGCACGAGCACTGCCTTGCTCGACGCAGTCCCAATATCGATACCGAGGAGGAGCTCGTTCAAGCCGCTGCTCCAAACCCGTCATAGTCGATGTCGAGCAGCCTGCAGACGTGACGCAAGCTGTCCACATGATCGCCAGGGATGGCGTGGATGTGGTTGGAGCCGTAGCGTTCGAGGATCTCGTCAGCGTCTGCCTCGAGGCGCGCGAAGGCGTGAGGCCAAACGTAGGTCGACGAACGCATCAGCCGTTCGTTTGTAGCGTCGTCGAACTGCTCGAGTGCTCCGCGGAGCACGTGCATCCTGTACTGGCCCGCTTGCCTGGTGAGGCGAGCGAAGGTGAACGCACCGGGTGCGGCGAGATGATGGACGGACGCGCCGCCCGCTGGAAAGTAGAACTCTTCCGGGTACAGGTGGACGCCGGCCAGGTTCTCCTCGGGGGCATCGCTCCGGGAGGCGAACCATGTCGCATGCTGGCCGGAGTTGCATAAGTCCCAGATGTCCAGATCGTCGTGGTAGTGGCGGACGTCCGCGAAGAGCACCGGAGTCTCCGAGAGACGCCTGAGGATCTGCATCGTCAACGCGCCGTCCATGTCGGCTTCGGTGGCGCAGACGATTGGCTCCTTCGGGCCCTCCCAGTCGTACGGATCGTTGAGGAAGGCCTCAGTGACGTCCATCGTGCAGAAGTTGTCCGTGAGTTCGGGTTGGGCCTTGATTCCACAGAAGGTCAAGTTCCACTCAGAGATGAGCTCCTGCATCGCGTGATACGAGCGAACCTGGCGTTCGAGAAGGGCTTCGGTGAGGCGGTAGCTGTCGTAGTGGACGCCGGCGGCGTGTCGCTCGAGCCATACGCGTCCCGCGCGAGCGCGGTCGGAGTCAACCTGCTCGGCTCGCCGAACCAGCTCCCACTGGTCGATCTCCTCAACGTCAACCCCGAACTGGGCAATCCACTGATCCGCATTCGACACCGCCGTGTACATGCCCATCGGCCGCCCGCCGATGCGACCGAAGGTAGCACCCCGTAGCCCTTGAACAGCCGCGCCAGCGCGGATGTACACCTCGACGCGAGCCTGAACGGTCGGCTCTTCGACCTCACCCCAGACCCTTCCGAAAGGTCGGCCGATTTGATCGAGCGCGCCGGCGGCGGCAAGCATCCCGACCATTCCCGGGTACTGGGGGTGAACGGTGGAGAAGAGAAGCAGCGGCCCGGGTGTCTCGCGAGCCGCGATCATGGCGAAATGTGGGAACGCCCAGACCGGGATGCTCATGATCGTCAGGTCGGGTCGAGCGTCCGCCAGGCGTCGGGCTTCGGCGACGGCGAGCTCGTTCGTCCACACCACCTCGCGCGCGCGGATCACGCTGTGGCCTGCCTCTGCTAGCGCCTGCGCGATCCGGTCCTCGACGGCGGTGGCAAAGCCCGAGACGGTGGCGTGTACTGAGGCACGACCGTCCGACATGGTCATGATCCCGACGCTCGCCATCAGCCCCCCGTCGTCGCCGGGCGCAGCATGCCGGACGAGTCGCGCAACCGCAGCTCCATCGGTAGCACGATGCGACGGGTCTCAGTTCGGCCGCCCGTGACTCGCTCGAGCGCGAGGGCCATCGCCATATCCGCCATCGCGCGAACCGGCTGAGCGAGCGTGGTGAGGGGCGGGTCCACGAGCTCGGCCCAGACTGGATCGTCGACCGCGACGATGGCCAGATCCTCGGGGACTCTCAGGTTGGCGCCTCGGATAGCTCGAAGCGCGCCAAGGCTCATGAGGTTGTTCGCGACGATTAGGGCGGTCGGGCGAGGGCGCGCGGCAAGCAGGTCTTGTACGGCTTGGTGGGCGGCATCCACACGGAAACCGCCATTGACTACAAAGGGAATGAGCCCCGCGGACCGCATCGCGGCCGTATACCCTTCGAGTCGCTCGGCCCCGGTTTCGACGTCGAGTCGACCTCCGACGAAGGCGATGCGTTGATGGCCGAGCCAGAGAAGGTGCTCGGCCGCCCGCCTGACGCCCTCGACATTGTCGGCGACGACCGAGTCGACGCGCGGATCCTCGATCTCCCGGTCGAAGGCGACGACCGGAGTACCGACCGCGAACAGTGCGTCAACACCCGTGCACATCGCGTCCGCTGGAGAGATGATCGCGGCGATGACCCGTTCGTCCGCCAGCATCTCGAGGTACGTTCGCTGCTTCTCGGGAGTCTCGTCCGTGTTGCAGAGGATCATCCTGTAGCCGGCCTTGTATGCGGCATCCTCGACGACCCGGACAACTTCACTGAAGTGGGGATTCTCGATGTCGGGCACGACCATGCCGATCGTCTCCGCCTGCTGCCGGCGCAGGCTCCGTGCCAGACGATTAGGCCGGTACTGGGTTCGGGCGATCGCATCGAGGACTCGCCGTCGATGCTCGTCACCCACTGTGGGCGATCCGTTGAGCACGCGCGAGACCGTCGCAGGTGAGACCTGAGCCAAGCGAGCTACTTCGCGCATGCTCGCCGATCGGTTAATGGCCGGTCGCTCGACGGTCATCGCCCAGAATACGTTCTCTCCATCCTCGCAGCTTATAGACGGAGCGAGACGCCGGTGTCAAGCGGTCCCACGAGGCCTCCAAAGCGCCACTCCAAGCACGCCAGAGGTCTTGACAACCTCGCTGGGTTCGGGTACAAACGCCCTTCAGAAACCGATTACGGAGTTGCTCTTGAGCGCTACCTAACGGTGTAGCGGACTGCGGAAGGAGGCCGTTTCGGTGATGGAGTCGCACGACCATGATCGACCTATTTCGCGCCGTCAGCTGCTCAAGGGGTCGCTCGCCCTGGGTGCAGCGGTGGCGGTACCGGGAGTGCTGGCTGCATGCGGCGGCGACGAAGGATCTTCCGACTCGTCGCCGGCCCCCACCGGCGCCACCTCGACTGTGGCCGAGGGAGTACCCCAGTCTGGCGGAAGTCTGCGGGTGTTCAATTCCATCCCCTCGGCCGACTCGTTCGATCCGCAGAACTTCGTAGCTTCCGGCGACAAGATCCGAGCGTTCAACGTCTGCGAGAGACTCGCGATGGTCAATCCAGACGGAACCATCAAACTGCATCTCGCCGAGACGGTTGAACCGGTATCGGAGGACGCGACTGCCTGGCGAGTCACGCTACGGTCAGGCATCACGCACAGCAACGGCAAGCCCCTGACCACGGCCGACGTTCTGTGGACATTCCAGCGCATCGCCAAGCCAGGCGCCCCGTACGAAGCCACGTTCGTTCCGTTCGTCGATCTTGACCGGACGAAAGCCGTCGATGATCTCACGATTGAATTCGCCTTGAAACGTCCTGTCGGCGACTTCAATCGTTTCTTGGCGAATGAGCCCTTCGGCATCCTTCCTGACGGATCAGACACCTTCGAAAAGCCTGAGGATCTCATTGGGACCGGCCCGTTCAAGGTTATCGAATGGGCGCCGGGCGAGAGATACCGGATGGTTCGCAATGAAACGTACTGGGAGGATGGGAAGCCCTATCTCGACGAGATCGAGATCCTCAATGTCAATCCAGACATTGACCAGGCGGGCGCCCTTCTTGCGGGCCAAGTCGACGGTACCTCTGGTTTGGAGGAGGCAGAAACTAGGCAACTCGAGAACGACCCGAGCGTCGTTCTCACGGTCACTCCGGCCGTGCGGAACCCGACGTGGTACATGCGCCTGGATTCGGACGCGTTCCAGGACGTACGCGTGCGGCAGGCCTTCAGGCTTGCGATCGATCGCCAGCAGTGCCTCGACGTTCAGTTCGGCGGCAGGGGCGAGATTGGGAACGATCTCCACGGCAGTCTGTTCCCCTCGTTCAACGGCGACCTACCCCAACGCGAGTACGATCCCGAGCAGGCGCGCTCGCTACTCCGGCAGGCTGGTCGAGAGGGTATGGAGATCGAGCTCGTCACGGCTGCATACGCGGACGCGGCGACGGCGTACGCCGAGCAAGCCAAGGCGGCGGGACTTAATATCCGAGTAAATCGGGTCCCTGTAGAGGACATCTACAACACCGACCTCTATTACCTGAAGGTACCGTTCGGAGAGACTAACTGGACGCCCGCTTTTGAGGAGATGGCACCACAGGGCCTGCTGGCGGATGCGTTCTACAACGAAACGGCTTGGAAGCGCCCTGCATGGGATGAGAGATTTCTCGAGGGTTACGGCACAATCGATGACGAGGCAAGGTACGGTATCTATAAGGAGCTTCAGGAGGAGCTCTGGCAGGAGGGAGGCTGGACCGTGTGGTCTTACGCGGAGGTCGCGACTGCCGCCGCTACGTACGTCCACGGGGTCATCCCCTGGGGAACGGTCAGTTGGTGGAATGGTCTTCGCTTTGAGGATATCTGGCGCGACGCGTAGACCAACAGCCAACTCGAGCGCGGGCGGGTGACACCGGCCCGGAGAAGCCTCCGCACCCGGCGTCGCTAACGCTTGGTGCGGGCGAGTTGGTGTCGCTTCGACCCGTTCGGCCGCTTTTCGGCTTCGACATCATCCAATGCTGACGTTCGTCGGTCGCCGCATCCTGGTGGGGATCGGTCTTGTCTTCGTCGCTTCTCTACTCGTTTTCGCTGCGACGAACCTCCTGCCCGGGGATGCGGCTAGCGCAGTCCTCGGGCGTAACGCGAGTCCCGAAGCGCTTGCCGCGTTGCGAGCCGAGCTCGAGCTCGAACGGCCGCTCCACGAACAGTACCTCGACTGGGTCACCGACCTGGCGCAAGGGGATCTGGGCAGATCTCTGACGAACAAGCAACCCGTGACCGCGCTCATCGGCTATCGCGTGGTCAATACCCTCGCGCTTGCCGTTACAGCAGCGCTACTTCTCCTTCCACTTTCGCTCGTCCTGGGTACATGGGCCGGCATACGTGCCGGGCGACGGGCGGATCAAGCCATCTCCGGTCTCACACTTGCTTTCATCGCGCTACCCGAGTTCGTCATCGCATCGATCCTCGTGCTCGTCCTCTCCGTCGGACTCGATCTCCTCCCTCCTCTATCGCTGGTCCGGCCGGGCGAGAACCCCTTCTCTCACCCGACGGTGCTGGTGCTCCCGGTGCTAACTCTGGTCCTCGTTGGAGTTGCCTGGATGGTGCGGTACGTGAGGGCTGGCGTTGCTAGCGCGGTCACATCCGAGTACGTGGAGATGGCCAGGCTCAACGGTCTGCCAGAATGGCGCGTGGTCCTTCGCCATGTCCTGCCGAACGCGCTCGCTCCAAGCGTCCAGGCCTTTGCTCTCACGCTTCTCTGGCTCCTGGGAGGCGTGGTTATCGTCGAAACGATGTTTGCGTACCCTGGAATCGGCGCCGGCCTCGTTCAAGCCATCGCTTCGCGCGATCTTCCCACTATTCAGAGTACGGCGATGCTCATCGCGGCGGTATATGTGGGAATCACGATTGCCGCCGATGTACTTGTCGTGCTTCTCATTCCGAAGGTGAGAACCACCAAATGACCAAAGTGACCGTTGTCGCAGATCACGTCGAGCGCCGGCGGTGTCGCGGGCTGCGATTCGCCAGTTCTTGGTGGGTGAGAGTTTGGATGGTCATCGGACTCTTGATCCTAGGAGTTGCTCTTATTGGGCCGTACATCTCACCGTATTCTGCAACAGAACTCGCCGGAACGAGTTACGCGCCACCAAGTGAGCAGTTCTGGCTCGGCACGGATGCACTGGGTAGAGATGTTCTGAGCCGCGTGCTTTGGGGCGGCCGAACCATCATCGGGCTCGCCCTCGCGTCAACCCTACTTGCCTATCTGTGCGGAGGCGCGATCGGCCTGGTCGCTGCGTATCGCGGAGGTCTGGCGGACAGCGTTTCCATGCGTTTCATGGACGTACTCCTGACCTTTCCGGCCCTTCTGTTCCTCTTGCTCCTCGCGTACGGGCTCGGGCCGGGCCCCGGCACGATCGTCGCAGGCGTGGCGGTCGTACAAGTTCCAGGAATCGCGCGGCTTGTTCGGTCAGCCGCTCTCGAGGTTTCTGTTCGAGGATACGTTGAAGCCGCCGTTGCCCGCGGAGAGAAAACGCACGCGATACTCGTACGCGAGATCGTGCCCAATATCGCGAGCACCGTTGCTGCCGACGCCGGAGCTCGTTTCACGGGATCGTTTCTTGCGATTGCAAGTCTGAACTTTCTCGGCTTGGGCTTGCAGCCGCCTGCTTCAGACTGGGCGACCATGATTGCCGAGAACAGATCCTTCGTCTCGATTCAACCGTGGGCGGTCGCCAGCCCAGCAATTCTCGCAGCGGCGTTCACTATCGCAGTCAATATCGCCGGCGATGCGTACGCTCGCGGGCTCGGACGCTCCTCCGATCCCCGGCCATGACGATCGCGAGCCAGACCGTGCTTCACGTGCAGGATCTCCGTGTGGAGCTGATCAGTGGCGAGCCCATCGTGGAGGACGTGTCCTTGTCGGTCGGTGAAGGTGAGGTCCTCGGACTAGTAGGCGAGTCAGGCAGCGGCAAGACTACGACTGCTCTCGCGCTCCTCGGGTTCGCACGATCGGGAGCTGCCATCCGGAATGGCTCAGTCCAGATTCAGGGACGAGAAGTGGTTGGTCTTTCGGAACGGGAGCTTCGGCGGCTGCGCGGGAGCGTAATCTCCTATTTGGCACAGGATCCCGCATCCGCCCTCAACCCAGCGCTTCGAATCCACGACCAGATTGCGGAGATGTTGCGCGTCCATGCCGGAACGACTGGTGCCAACGCTGCTGTAGCCGACGCCCTCGAGCGAGTTCAGCTCCCGAGTGACCGGACCTTCCAGCGGCGCTTCATCCATCAGCTCTCGGGAGGCCAACAGCAGCGCCTCGCGATAGCCATAGCGCTCGTCTGCTCTCCTCCTGTCGTCATAATGGACGAGCCGACGACCGGTCTCGATGTGGTCACGCAGGCGCGGATTCTGGCGGAAATAGATCGCCTAAGGCGCGAATCACGTCTCGCGATCGTCTATGTCAGCCACGATCTTGCCGTGGTCGGATCGATTGCCGACCGGATCGCCGTCATGTACGCCGGCCGCATAATCGAGCAGGGCCCGGCAGCAACGATCCTCCGCCGCCCGCGCCATCCCTACACGCTCGGGCTGGTGACATCGATCCCGGATCATGTCCTGCCCCGTCACCTAGCAGGAGTCCCCGGCGTCGCCCTGGGGGTCGGCGAGCGGCCTCCTGGCTGCGCTTTTGCACCGCGCTGCCCTCAACGGACCGAGCGTGGGGAAGCAGAGATGCCCCCGCTCGAAGAGATCGGATTCAATCACAGCGTTCGCTGCTGGGACTGGCAGGTCACCCCTGAGCTCGAGCTCCAGCCGCCGCTGAGCGTGCGCGTCAAAGCCGCGGAAGCCCGGCCGCTTCTCGAAGTGGAGTCGCTTCGGGCGGTGCACTCAACCCGCGACGGCGAGGTGGTCGCGGCCGATGACGTGTCATTCGTCGTCGAAGCGGGTGAATGTGTTGCTCTCGTAGGGGAGTCGGGTTCCGGCAAGACTACGATTGCCCGCTGCGTGGCCGGACTTCACGAGCCGGATGGCGGTCGGATCCTGCTCGACGGGACCCCGCTCGCCGCCAAGGCGAGGGCGCGCTCGCAGGCTTTGCGCCGTCGAATCCAGATCGTCTTCCAGAACCCCTACGACTCCCTGAACCCACGTCATCGAGTGCGTGATTCGGTTGCGCGCCCAGCCCAAATCCTCCGCGGCCTCTCGCGCTCCGACGCGGGAGCCGAAGTCGCAGGGCTCCTCGAGCGCGTCCGCCTACCGGGGCGTCTGGCAGAGAGATTCCCGGCTGAGCTGTCAGGCGGGGAGCGTCAGCGTGTCGCGATCGCGCGCGCTCTCGCGGCAAAGCCCGATCTGATCATCTGCGACGAGATCACGTCGGCGCTCGATGTCTCGGTGCAAGCAGCGGTGCTCGAGGTTCTCACCAGCCTGCGGCAGGAACTCGGTCTCTCCCTGCTTTTCATCTCTCACGATCTCGGGGTCGTCGCAAGCGTCGCCGATCAGGTGCTCGTGCTCGAGAGGGGCGTGATTCGCGAGCGAGGAGGTCCCGAGGCAGTCCTGACTCGGCCCTCAACCGCCTACACCCGGGTGTTGATCGCTGCTGTTCCCAGTGTTTCGAGCGGGGCAGTGCTGGACGCGAACGCGTAGGCCCTCTGGATGTGGCGTCGATTCCCCTGCAAAAGGGAAGTAACCGGTTTCTTGGCCTGCCGGCTAGCGATGGTCCGCCCTTGAGGTTTGCAGTCAAGCTAGGCGAGAGTTAGTCTAGGGGAAACCGATTACCAAGGAGGTGGGCGATGTTGGAAAGCGCCCGCGTGACCGATGTCCAGCGGGACGAGCTGCTGGAGTCGTTAGACGCCGGGTTCGCCCTTCCGTCACAGTGGTACACGGATCAGGGGTTGTTCGAGCGTGAGCGCCTGCGCGTCCTGCGTCGCGGTTGGCACTTCGGGTCCCATACAGGCCAGCTGGCGCAACCGGGAGATCAGGTGCTCTGCCAGGTGGCCGGCGTCCCCGTAGTCCTGGTTGCCGGAGACGATGGAGAGATCCGGGGATTCGTGAACATCTGCCGCCATCGCGCCCACCTGGTGGTCAACGAGCCGGGCAATCGCAAGACTCTGCAATGCCTCTACCACGGATGGACATACAACCTCGATGGCTGCTTGCGTCGAGCGCCACGCGCTGAAACAGAGCTCGAGTTCGATCCTACGCAATTCGGACTCATCCCAGTCCAGACGGCGGTCTGGGGTCCTATGGTCTGGGTCAACGTGGACCTAGACGCTCCGGGGTTCTTTGATTGGATCGGTGGCCTGCCCGAGCTCCTCGCGGCGCACGGCCTTGACCTCGACGCCCAGCAGTACGCGTTCGAGGGCGAGTGGGAGATCTCCGCGAACTGGAAAGTCTTCGTGGACAACGCCATTGAGTGTTACCACTGTCCGACTTGCCACCCAGCACTAAGCCAGGTGCTGGAGATCGATCCGAAATTCCACAAGCTCAGCGTCGGCGGCCGTTACTGGATCTCTCATGAGGTTCCGTACCGACAGTCGGCTTCGGACGTATCCGACTATTACGGAATGCCGGCTCCAACGAATGGAGCAAGGCCGCTCTACCACTTTCACTGGATTTTTCCGACTACCTACTTCCAATACAAGATGTGGGGCTCATACGCAGCCGGTTTCGACATCGGCACTGTGGACGTCACCGATGTCGATCGAATCGTCTTTCGCCACCTCGTCTTCCTGCCAACCGATCTGGACGCGGATGGATTCGCTTTGCGAAAAGCCCGCTTCGACACGAACACCACCATTCCTGAGGATGTCGCCATCTGCAGCCGCGTTCAAAAGGCGCATGCGGCGGGAGCGACTCCACCTGGCCGGCTTCTTCCCGGAAGCGAGTGGCTTCTCCAGCACTTCCAGCGCGTCATCGTTGAGATGGCGACGGAACCTGAGCCGCAGTCAACCGCGTAGCTCGCGAGCGCCGTTTGACGAACCTTCCCGCCTCGGGCCGATACGAGCGGACGCTGGACCGCCGCTGTCGCCGGAGCGGCCTTCAGCTGCCGGTGCGTTCGCTCGGGCTCGAAGTTCGAGCCGTGACCGGCATGGATCGGAGCCGGAGCCCGTCCTGAGCTGATCGTCTCGACCAAGGCCGGTTCCGGCGATGCCGGTCGCTCAACCAAAGGAGGTCGCGTGCAGCTTGGTCTTGAAGGAAAGGTGGCCCTGATAACTGGGGCATCGCGCGGTATTGGGCGCGCAACGGCGCTCACACTCGCCGATGAAGGTATGGACCTGGTCCTCGCATCCCGTGGACGCGAAGCGCTCGAACAGGTCACCGAATCGGTACTTGAGCGTGGACGCAGGGCAGTCGCGGTGCCAGCCGACGTCGGGATTCAGGCCGACCGCGAGCGCCTCGTCTCCAAGGCTCTCGAAGAGTTCGAACGGATCGATTGCCTGGTCTCGAACGCGACTAGCCTCGACCCGTACTACGAAGACGCACCGCAGAGCGCACTCTGGGATGGGCATTACCACGTGGACCTTCTCGGCGCCGTTCGACTCACCGAGCTAATCGCTCCTGGAATGCGTGAGCGGAGGAGCGGATCGATCGTCTACATCAGCTCGATCGCCGGCATGACGGGCCTGGGGTTCGATCACGCGTACGTGGGCATCAAGGCGGCTCTCATAGCGACTGGGAAGACCATGGCCGTCGAGTTTGCCCCGGACGGAGTGCGCGTCAATGTCGTCGCCCCGGGCGGAATCTACGAGCCCGGCAGCGACTGGGACAGGATGCGAAGGGATTATCCGGACCGTGTGGCGGCTATCGAGGCGTCGATCCCTATGGGACGGTTCGGAACTCCGGATGAAGTAGCGCGTTGCATCGCGTTTCTCCTGTCTGATGCCTCCAACTGGGTCGTCGGCCACACCTTGGTCGTCGACGGCGGTCAGTTCCGCGGAATCCGGTAGGGACTAGAAGTTGCTTCCATGAGCCAGCGTGCTGGCGGGCTCGTCGGAGCCTCCCACCCGAGGCTCGATTCCATCGACAAGGTCACCGGGACGACGTGCTACGCAGGAGACCTGAAGCGTCCTGGGCTTCTGTATTCACGACTTGTCCTGAGCTCCGAAGCTCACGCGCGTATCGAGATGATCGATGTCGAAGACGCGCTCCGCGTTGCCGGCGTCGTCGCCGTCCTTACGGCCGCCGACCTGCCGATCGTCGCCGAGGGGCCGTTCCGGCACAATCAGCCACTCGCCCGGGGCGAAGTCGTTTTCGCGGGCCAACCGGTGGCGATGGTCGTGGCCGAAAGCGAAGCCTCGGCGGAGGATGGAGCCGAGGCCGTCTTCGTCAACTACTCCCCTCTGAGGCCGGTCCTCGATGTGGAGCGTGCCATGGCGCCTGGATCGCCGCTCGCCCGATTGGAACAGCCAGGCGAGGCACTAGGAGGCGTGGAGGCCCTTCACGCGGGCGTTGGAGGCGGCGAGGGAGATGCGCCTGAGGAAGACCTTTCGGGAAACGTCCTCGGCCAGCGCTTCTATCGTCACGGCGATGTCGCGGGGACGCTGGCACGCAGCGCCGCCGTAGTCGCGCGCCGGTTTAGGACAAGCTGGGTCCACCAGGGCTACCTAGAGCCGCAGACCGCCACAGCGTGGGTCGAACCGAATGGGGCGCTCGTGGTGAGCACGAGCACCGCGGGAGCCTTCTACACGCGCGACCAACTGTCGAAGCTCTTCGGCTTGCCGGCAGCCAAGATCCGTGTGAAGGCCGAGACGCTCGGCGGCGCCTTCGGGGGAAAGCTCCTGATCGTGGAGCCACTCGTTGCCGGGGCCGCGCTCGTACTTCGACGGTCTGTGAGGCTCGCGTTCACGCGAACAGAGGACTTCGCGGCAGCAAGCCCAGCCCCCGCATCGGTGATCGAGCTTCAAATCGGGGCGCTGGCGACAGGGGAGCTGACGGCACTCGACGCTCGGATCATCTTCGACCGGGGCACGAATGCCGAATGGGGGTACGAGGAAATCGTGCCGACCCTCATAGCGGGCCCCTATCGGTGGTCCGCTTACTCAATCCGTGCCTATGGCGTGCAGACGAATCGCGTCGGCCTCGGCGCCTACAGGGCGCCGAGCGCGCCCCCGGCTGCATTCGCGCTCGAGTCGCTGATCGACGAACTCGCCCAAGCTCTCGGAGCCGATCCGCTCGATCTTCGCTTGGGGAACGTCATCGATGAGGGCGATGCAGGCGTCGATGGGAACGCATGGCCGCGGGTGGGCGCCCGGGCGTGCCTCCAGCGTCTAAGGGCGCATCCGCTCTGGAGCAAGCGACATGGGCTGCCAGAAGGCGAGGGAATCGGTTTGGCAGTGGCCACCTGGCCGGGTGCCAACGATCCTGCGGCTGCAGCCTGCCGATTGGAGAGCGACGGTGGGCTCACCGTCATAACCGGCGTGGCGGACATGACAGGGACGGAAAACGCCTTCGCAGTGATAGCTGCCGAAACATTCGGCGTTCCGTTCGAGCAGGTAACGGTCTCGATGGCGGACACTGGGAGCGCCCCTTACGCGCCCGTAAGTGCCGGCAGCAAGATCACCTACACAGTGGGCCGGGCGGTAGAGCAGGCTGCGGCAGACGCCCGGGAGCAGCTCATCCGTATCGCGGCTGACGAACTCGAGGTCGCTCCCGACGACCTCGAGATCGTCGACGGCGTTATCCGTCCCGTTGGCGTCCCGGCCGGCGGATTGACCGTTGCAGACATCGCTCGACGCCTTTTCGATTTCGGGAGCAGGCATGAGCCCGTGGAAGGTCACGGACGGACGGCACAGACCAGTCTCGCCCCCTCCACCGCCGCTCACCTCGCGCACATCCGTGTGGATCCGGACACCGGAAGTGTTGATGTCCTCTCATGGATCGTGGCGCAGGATGTGGGCCGCGCGCTCAACCTGGCGATGGTCGAGGGTCAGATGCGAGGCGGTGTCGCCCAGGGTCTCGGGTGGGCCCTGTCCGAGGAGCTGATCCACGACGCGACCGGCCAGCTTCTTACCGGTTCCTTCCTCGACTACACGATTCCGTCAGCCGACGCGGTTCCTCACATCGAGACGCTGATCGTCGAGGTTCCCGCTCCCGACGGCCCCTTCGGAGCCAAGGGCATGGGCGAGGCGTCCGTGATCGCCGTGCCGGGCGCGATTGCGAATGCAATCGCCGCGGCGACCGGCGCCCGGATGGATGAGCTGCCAATGACGGCCCCTCGTGTCTGGAAGGCTCTCTCGTGCCGTCGATCCACGTGAAGAGCCCAGACTCCCGACCAAAGGCGGAGCAACCCAGACACTGGCCCAAGGCGCCTGTGAGTCCTTCGGCCGGAGCCCGTGTTCGCGCGTAGTGGTGGAGTAATCGGTTTCACAAGAGCGCCCGGATCCGATAGCATCCTCCCGCGAACGTCGATCTCCATGACTCCTCTGCAGCACCTCGTAAGCGCTGCGTGAGACGGCACGACAAGCGGGGAAGGCGAAGAACGGCGATGCCAAAGGACTCCAGCCAATCGTGACCACGTCGGTGGCCACCTTGCTCGAGAGCATCGAGGCCGGCTATGCGCTGCCGTCGAGCTGGTACACGGACGGGTCGATCTTCGAACGAGAGCGTGATCTCCTCCGGCGCTCGTGGCACTACGGGGCGCACACGGGAGAGCTCGCGCAACCAGGAGACCAGGCGCTCTGTCAGATAGCAGGGGTGCCGATCGTCCTCCTCAGGGACGACGCGAACGAGATTCGGGGCTTCGTGAACATCTGCCGACATCGGGCCCACACCGTCGTTCATGAGCGGGGCAACCGTCCGACGCTTGACTGCCTCCACGACGGGTGGATCTACAACCTCGACGGGTGCCTCCGGCGCGCGCCCCGCGCCGAGACCGAGCCCGAGTTCGACGCCTCCGAGCTCGGGCTCATCCCGGTTCAGACCGCGGTGTGGGGGCCGACCGTGTGGGTCAACCTCGACCTCGAGGCGCCCCCGTTCTTCGAGTGGATCGCCGGACTGCCCGAGCTCGTCGCCTCACACGGGCTCGACGTCGACGCCCAGGTCCACGCGGTCGAACGCGAATGGGAGATCCACGCCAACTGGAAGGTCTTCCTCGACAACGCGATCGAGTGCTACCACTGCCCCACCTGCCATCCGACCCTCAGCCAGGTGCTCGAGATGGACCCCGCCCTCCACGACCTCACCATCGGCGGGCGCTACTGGATCTGGCACCGGGTGCCCTTGCGCAAGGAGGCGCTTGCCGACAGTCCCGCCGCGCCCAACGGCGCGCGGAATCCGGACTCCGTCTACTACTACTTCCACTGGATCTTCCCGACGACGTACTTCCAGTACGCGGGTCCGGGGTTCGACATCGGGACGATCGACGTGCGCGACGTCAACGTGATCCGGTTCCGGCACCTGGCCTTCCTGCCCGCGGACACGTCCCCTGCCGAGATCGAAGAGCACGAGCGCAGGATCGATGCCGACCCGACGGTCTCGGAGGATGTCGCCATCTGCAACCGGGTGCAGCTCGCGCACGAGGCCGACTTCGCGCCGCCCGGGCGGCTTCTTCCGCGCAGCGAGTGGCTGCTGCAGCACTTCCAGCGCGTGCTGATCGAAGAGGTCGCGCAGAGACCCTGAGGGCGCGGCGTGAGCGAGCCCCAACACCCGAGCGGCACGAGAGCGACCCCGGTGGTCATGGTGCTCGACGAGGCAGACAACGTCGCGGTCGCCGTGGGAGTCGTCGAGGCGGGTTCCCACCTCGCGGCCGGCGGCGCCTCGATCGTGGCCCTCGAGGACGTCCCCATCGGTCACAAGATCGCCCTCGCGCCGATCCCCGTCGGCGAGGTCGTCCGCAAGTACGGCGAGCCGATCGGAGTCGCCACGCAGCCGATCGAGGCCGGGATGCACGTCCACGTCCACAACGTCGTAAGCAGTCGGCTGCCGTGACGGCGATGTTGGAGGCGACCGCGTTCCACCGTCCCGGGGGGACCGCAGGCGCACGCAACCACGTCCTCGTGCTCCCGTCCGTGGTCTGCGCCGCGCGGGTGGCGCGTGACGTCGCCACCGCGACGGGAGGGGTGTCGATCGTCCATCAGCATGGATGCAGCCAGGTCGGCGACGACGCCGTCCGAACCGGGCAGGTGTTCGAGGACGTCGCCTGCAGCCCGAACGTCGGCGCCACGCTGGTGATCGGCCTCGGCTGTGAGACGCTCGAAGGCCACCGGCTGGCGTCGCGCATCGAACAGCGCGGTCAATCGGTCGAGTTCACCGGGATCCAGGATGCGGGAGGCTCGAAGGAGGCCGTTGCGACCGGAGTCGCCGCCTGCACGCGGCTGCTGGCCGAGCTCGCAGGATCCGAGCGTGCCGCGGTCGCTCCGGCCAAGCTCACGATCGGGATCGAAGCGGCGCGAGCGAGCCCGCTCGTCGACGCTCTCGCTCGACGCCTCGCCGAGGCCGGAGCTTCGGTCGCGCTGACCGGCCACGCCGGCGGCCTTCAGGATCGCTGGTCTCGAGCCGCAGCCTTCTCGTCAACGCCGCCGAGGCCGTACCGGGTGGTGCTGCAGGAGGCCGGCCACGGCGTGCAGCAGCACCTAGCTCTCATCGCGGCGGGCGTGCAGGCGATCGTCTCGTTCCCTGCCCTCGACGCCGCGCCCGTCGGGTCTCCCGTGTGCCCGGTCCTGGCCGTGCGAGGCTCGTCGCCTCTCCATTCGGCTCTGGCGGGTGATTTCGATCTGAGCGACGGCGATGGAATCGATGTCCTGTGGCGACGGATGGTCGAAACGATCGACGGAGCCCCGACCGTCGCCGAGCGGCTCGGCTCCTCGGTCTTCGCGCTCGAGCGCCTGGCGATGACGATGTGATGGACGGGCTCACCGGCTATCTGCGGAGCGACGGCCGTTGGGGCCTGCGCAACCACGTCCTGGTTCTGCCGCTGCATCTGGCCGCCGGGGCGGCTGCCGAGAGGATCGCTGCCTCGGTCGACGGCGCGGTCTCGGTCGTCCACGACTGGACGGGTGAAGGGAGCGACGAGGACGTCGCGCGAGTGGGCAAGGTGCTCGTCGGCTTCGCCGGCCACCCGAACGTCTCGGCAACCCTCTGCATCGGACTCGGTGAGGACGACGCCACGCTCGCCGAACGGGCACGGGAGCGCGGGGCCAGGGTGGAGTTCCTCTCGCTCGAGGCGGGCGGCGGTACGGCAGGAACCATTGAGCGTGGGCTGTCCGTCACCAGTGGGCTGGCGGCTGAGGCGGCGCGCTTGCAGCGACGGACGGCTCCCCCGAGCGCCATCTGCCTCGGGCTGGAATGTGGAGGTTCCGACGGGATGTCGGGGATCACGGCGAACCCGGCGCTCGGCGTCGCAAGCGACCTGCTCGTCGAGGCGGGTGGCACGTCGGTTCTGGCGGAGACCTCCGAGCTCGTCGGCGCCGAGCACCTGTTGGCAGAGAGGGCCGTGTCCGCCGAGGTCGCCAAGGACATCATCGAGATGATCGAGCGCTTCGAGCGGGCCGCGGCGTCGCTCGGCGTGGATCTGCGCGGCGGGCAGCCGGGACCGGGAAACATGAAGGGCGGGCTGACCACGATCGAGGAGAAATCGCTCGGCGCTGCCAAGAAGGGCGGCAAGGCCCCGATTCAGAGTGTCCTCGAGTACGCCGAGGCGCCGGGGACCCTCGGGCTCCATGTGATGGACACCCCGGGCAACGACATCGAGCAGATGGTCGGGATGGTCGCGGCCGGGTGCAACATCGTCGCGTTCACGACGGGGCGCGGGACCCCGACAGGGTCTCCCGTCGCCCCGTGCCTGAAGATCGCGACGAACTCTGACGTGTTCCGGCGCATGCGCGACGACCTCGATCTGAACGCAGGCGAGATCCTCGACGGAACGGCTTCGCAGCTCGACATGGGCCGCAGGATCCTCGCTGCCCTCGCCGGTGCGGCCTCGGGCCTCCCGACTGCCTCCGAGCGCCACGGCAACGCGGAGTTCGCAATCAGCCGCGTTGCGCCGCGCGCGGCGATGCCGACATACGGAACAGTCTCTCGTATATAGATAAGCATGCAGATGGACGAGCCAGGCTTGATCGAAGACAGCGCGAAGGAGATCTTCGACGCGGAGTGGACCTGCTCGCCCGTCGAGCCGCTGGCGGTGCGCCATCCGAGCCTGACGCCCGCCGACGCGTATGCGATCCAAGAGGCATACGCGGCCCTGCGACGTCGGGCCGGAGCTCGGCTGGTCGGTCGCAAGATCGGCTGCACGAGCAAGGCAGTGCAGGAGCTCTTCGGCATCGACACCCCCGACTACGGCCAAATTTTCGACGACATGGTCGTCGAGGATGGTGGGTCGGTCGCGGTGGCCGATCTCATTCAGCCGATGGTCGAGCCTGAACTGGCGTTCCTACTCGCCGGAGATCTGCGTGGGCCCGGCGTCATCGGCTCGGCGGTGCTCGAGGCGACGGCGAGCGTCGCGCCGTGCCTCGAGGTGATCGACAGCCGGATCCTCGGCTGGCAGGTCGGATTCGTGGACACCGTCGCCGACAACGGCAGTAGCTCGCGCTGCGTGCTCGGGGAGGCGCGCCGTGTGCCGGAGCTCGACCTCGCCGCGGTCGAGGTCGAGATGTCGCGCGACGGCGAGGTCGTCACGCGGGGTCGAGGCGACGCGGCTCTCGGCCATCCTGCCGATTCCGTCGCCTGGCTCGCCAACGCTCTTGCCGAGTTCGGGCACGGGCTCGAGGCGGGCGACTACGTCCTTTCAGGGTCGTTGACGACCGCCATCCGAGTGCAGCCGGGCAATCGGTTCGCGGCCTCCTTCACCGGCCTTGGCGACGTCTCGATCCACTTCACTTAGGAGATTCTCGGCATGCAAGAGGCGAAGGAAGGTGGCCTGACGAGCGCCGGTATGGAGGCGCTGATCAGGACGTACTTCGATGGCTGTAACGAGGCTGACGCCGACAAGATCGCGGCGTGCTTCGTCCCCGACGGCGTCCATTACTTCCCGCCCGGCATGTACGGCGGCCCGTTCGTCGGCGCGGAGACCATCGCTGCCCGGTGGGTCGCAGCGGTCGAGCGAATCGGGTCGGTGTGGACGGTCGACCAGGTGATCGCCGACCCGGCAACCGCACGAGCTGTCATCGAGTGGACGCACTTCAAGTCGTTTGAGGGAAGGACGCTCCGCGGTGACGAGTGGTACGACTTCGATCCCGAAACCGGGCTGATCAAGGAGATCCGCGCGTACTACGCATCTCCGCAGGACGCCGGACTCGAGCGCCTCGAGCTCGGCGGCTTCGATTACGTCGGCCGCGGCTATGCGACGGAGCCGCCGTTCACCCGAGAGAAGTGACCGCCGGCACCCAGGTGCCGCACCCCGTCGAGCGGCACCCGCTCTCGACGTTCTTCAATCCCGGCCGGGCGCACAGCCGGCGTGCCTCGTCTCACGATCGCTCTGGCGGGAACCAGGACTTCGTCAGAATCGAGCCCGGCGAGGTCGCGGTCCTCCTCGACCATGAGGGGGCCGGCTGCGTAACGCACCTCTACTGTGCCATGGTCCTCCCCGATCTTCGGGACTACCGCAACGCCGTGCTTCGCTGCCACTGGGACGGGTCGGACAGGCCGTCGGTCGAAGTGCCGCTCGGAGACTTCTTCGCTCTCGCGCATGCGCGCGTGCGCCAGTTCACGAGCGCGCTGATCGCCGTGAACCCCGGCTGCGGGGCGTCTCACGGCCTGAACGCCTACTTCCCTATGCCTTTCTCGTCCGGCGCTCGGATCACGCTCGAAAACGAAGGGCCGGCTCCGCTCGGCGGGCCGCTCGGCGCCTTCTGGTACCACGTCGATTACGAAGCCTACGATGAGCCCGTCCCGGACGGGACGCACCGGTTTCACGCGAGCTACCGGCAGGAGTGCTCCACTGAGGCAGTGGGCCGCCGTCCGAATGCCACGCTCCACGATGGACTCAACCAGGACGGGACGGAGAACTACGTCGCGCTGGACACCGACGGCGCGGGCCGTCTCGTAGGCCTCGTGCTCGAGGTCGAGAACCGGCAAGGGCGAAGCTGGTACGGCGAGGGCGACGACATGGTGTTCGTGGACTCGGATGCCTGGCCTCCCAAGATCCACGGAACCGGAACCGAGGAGATCTTCGGCGGAGGTGCCTGCCCGTCGTCGGAGTACGTGTCGTTCTTCTCGGGGTTCCACCTGGTCGAATCCGCCGATTATGAGGGGCTCGTCGGCATGTACCGGTGGTACGTCCATGACCTGATCCATTTCTCGCGCTCGTTGCGCTGGACCGTCGAACACGGCCACGCGAACAATTTCTCGAACGGGTACGCGTCGGTCGCGTACTGGTACCAGTCCCCGCAGGCTGCCCTTCCGAGGCTCCCGGGGCCGGTCGAGCGCCGGCCGCCGCTCGACCGAACGTACGACGAGGCGTGGACCGCCCTCACGGCCGCTGCCGAACGGGCCCTGGGCTCGCGGAGTACAGGCGAGGTCGGTGGCCTGCTCGAGGTTTGCTCGGCGGGTCAGGCTTTGTACCGTGGCGACTTCCACGAGGCGCTCGACTCCGTCCATCGGCTCGGTGCGGGCATGGGGGGACGGGCCACGTGAACGCTTTGGTCTCGCCCCGAAAAGCGGCGGTGCCTGGCTGGTGCTCCGGCCGGGGCTGGGGCTGGATCTGGGGGGAGGCCGATGAGACGGGCGCGCTGAACGCCATGACTGCGGAATCGGTGGCGGAGGCGCTCGCGAGCGTGTCGCTGGGCCGTATGTTCGATCTCGGCGTCGACGTCGACGAGCGATCCTTCATCAGCACGTTCCACGCTCGCACGATCGTGACGACCTACTGCACGGCCGAGGGCTTCAAGGCCGCGCAAGGGCTCGACCCGAAAGGAGTCAGCTTCAATACGTCGCTCGTCGCGATCTCCGACCATGCCGGCACGCAGATTGATGCTCTCTGCCATGCGACGTTCGGCAAGGACGATCACTTCTACAACGGCTTCGAGACCAGGGAATGTCGAAGTGACTTCGGGATCGTGCGTGCGTCGACCTCGTCCATGCATCCGATCGTGCTGACGGCGGTGCTGATCG